>ENA-OQDW01000504-OQDW01000504.1-human-gut-metagenome-genome-assembly--contig:-NODE-504-length-15998-cov-4.178943_pt1 | contig 15998 bp, 22 predicted proteins | sample MGYA00242784_ERZ504613 | MGnify/ENA primary metagenome ERZ504613 (study PRJEB26092, sample SAMD00036330) | human gut metagenome | host: Homo sapiens | study: EMG produced TPA metagenomics assembly of... | reverse complement strand
GTTTCGGAGCAGGTCTGACCTATGCAGCACTGATTATGGAATATTAAAGGCAATACCGCACAGAGCGTCTAGCGACTTTGCACGCCATCTGCTTGCAAATTTCCCGTCATATTTCACAAAAATGCTCGTGAATACAGCAAGTATTCACTCCGCTTTTTGTTTCATCTGACGAAAAATTGTGCGACGCATCTGTCGCACAATCTTTGTGCGGTATTGCCTAAAGAAACATCTCCTGAAATAGAAAGGAACATAGCTATGGAAACCAGAATTACAAAACTGCTGGGGAGCAAGTACCCCATGATTCAGGGCGGTATGCGTGGATCGCAGAGAGCACACTGGCATCTGCGGTATCCAATGCCGGAGCAGTCGGATTGATCGCCGGCGGCAGTGCCCCCATTGATTACCTGCGGGAACAGATCCGCATCTGCAAGGAAAAGACACAGAATCCGTTCGGTGTGAACATCATGCTCATGAGCCCCAACGCCGATGATCTGGCACAGCTGGTCATTGACGAAAAAGTGCCGATCGTGACTACCGGTGCCGGCAATCCCGGCAAGTACATGGAGGCGTGGAAAAATGCCGGCATCAAGGTGATTCCGGTGGTGCCGTCTGTGGCTCTGGCAAAGCGTATGGAGCGTTCCGGTGCAGATGCACTGGTGGCAGAGGGCACTGAGTCCGGCGGACATATCGGCATGAACACCACCATGTGTCTGGTGCCGCAGGTGGTCGATGCGGTAGACATTCCGGTCATTGCTGCCGGCGGTATCGCTGACGGCAGAGGCATCGCCGCAGCCTTTATGCTGGGTGCCGAAGGCGTACAGCTGGGCACACGGTTCCTCGCAACAGAGGAGTGCCAGATCTCGCCAAAGTACAAGGAACTGGTCGTTAAGGCAAAGGACACCGACAACCAGATCACCGGCTTCTATTCCGGCAGCCCCTGCCGCGGCATCAAGACCAAGTACACCAAGAAGCTTCAGGCAATGGAAAAGGCAGCCTGCCCGCCGGAGGATTTCGAGGCAATGACAGTCGGCTCTCTCCGCAAGGCAGTGGTAGACGGCAACGTGGACGAAGGCTCGTTCCTGTGCGGTCTGATCGCCGGCATGGTGCACGATGTCAAGCCCTGCAAGGAAGTCATCGACGAGATGTGGGCAGAAGCATATCAGTTGTTAGGCAAGAACTAATGCTAGGCAAGAACTAATGCAGATACAGATAGATACTAGATAAAGGAGAAGAAATCACTATGGCAACAGCATTGATTACAGGTGCATCGCAGGGCATTGGTGCCTGCATCGCAAAGCGTCTGGCAAAGGACGGCTACAATGTAGCGATCAACCATTTCCCCAGCGATTCCGATAAAGCAAACGCAGAAAAGGTGGCAGAAGAATGCCGCAGCTTCGGCGTAGAGGTAGAACTGTTCGCAGCAAACGTGCAGATTATGCCCAGTGCGAAGCAATGACCAAGGCAGTAAAAGAGCGTTTTGGCTCGATCGATGCACTGGTCAACAATGCCGGCATCACCAAGGACGGTCTGATGGTTCGCATGTCCGAGGAACAGTATGATGCCGTGATCGCCGTCAACCAGAAAAGCGTGTTCAACATGATGAAGCTGGTGGGTGCTGTCATGATGCGGCAGCGGCATGGACACATTGTCAGTCTGGCATCAGTAGCCGGTCTGTACGGCAATCCGGGACAGATCAACTATTCCGCTTCCAAGGCTGCCATTATCGGCATGACCAAGACCGTGGCAAAGGAACTGGGTGCCAGAAATGTCACCGTCAACGCCGTTGCTCCGGGCTTTATCAAGACACCCATGACTGACGCTCTCACCGAGGAACAGCGGAACAAGATGCTGGAACTGGTGGCAATGAAGCGGTACGGCAATCCGGAAGAAGTGGCGAGCGTGATCTCGTTCCTCTGCTCGGAAGATGCAAGCTATGTCACCGGTCAGACCATCGAGATCTCCGGCGGACTGATGATGTAAGGGACTTTTCCACCAGCTTCGCAGGTTCGCCTTCTCTTTCAGGGAAGGCAGTCTGAGAATGCTTTGAGATGAAAAACAAGCTTGCCGCAGCACGGCGGCAGAGAGCGAGGAAATATGAAAAGAGTAGTAATCACCGGACTGGGTACGGTAAACCCGCTGGGCAGCACCGTAGAAAAGTTCTGGGAAAACGTAAAAAAGGGAACACTGGGTGTTTCCAAGATCGACAGCTTTGACACCACCGAACTGGGTGTCAGCGTTGCCGGCATTATCCGCGATTTCGACCCCGCAGAATATTTTGAACGCAAGGACATTCGCCACATGGAACGCTTTACCCAGATCGCCGTGGCATCTGCGATTCAGGCGTTGCAGGACGCAGGCACGGATTTCAAGGATATGGATCCGTATCGTGTAGGCACCATTATCGGCTGCGGCATCGGCGGCATCGGCAGAATCGAAGAAGAACACGACAAGTATCGTGCAAAGGGACCGGGACGGATCTCTCCGTTCTTTGTGCCCATGATGATCGGCAACATGGCTGCCGGACAGGTAGCGATCCGCACCGGCTTCCGCGGCGACAACTTCTGCACCACCACTGCCTGTGCATCGGCGACCCACGCCATTGGCGAAGCGTTCCGCAAGATCAAGGACGGCTATCTGGACGTTTGCCTCTGCGGCGGCAGCGAATCCACCATTACCGAATTTACACTGGGCGGCTTCCGCACCATGAAGGCACTGACTACCGAGAGCGATCCGGAAAAGGCTTCTACCCCGTTCGACCTGAACCGCGGCGGCTTTGTACTGGGTGAGGCTCTGCGGTACTGGTGCTGGAGGAATACGAACACGCCAAGGCTCGCGGTGCAAAGATCTACTGCGAACTGGCTGGCTACGGTGCGACCTGCGATGCATACCATATGACAGCTCCGGCAGACGAATGCGGTGCATCTTCCAAGGCAATGATCGAGGCTTACACCGAAGCTGGTCTGAAGCCGGAGGACATCACCTATATCAATGCCCACGGCACCTCCACACACCTGAACGATATGCTGGAAACCAAGGCGGTGAAGATCGCTCTGGGCGAGGAGCAGGCACGAAAGGTGAAGATCAACTCCACCAAGTCCATGACCGGTCACATGCTGGGCGGTACCGGTGCAGTGGAAGCGGCAGTTTGTGCCCTGTCCATTCGGGACAGCTTCATTCACCAGACCATCGGCTATACCACACCGGATCCGGAGTGCGATCTGGATTACTGCGTGGACGGTCCGGTAGAGATGCCGGTGAATGCCGCACTGTCCAACTCGCTGGGCTTCGGCGGACACAATGCGACACTCTGCTTCAAGAAGTGCACAGACTAAGGAGAATCAGACATGAGTGAAAAAATTTATAACATGGTGGATCTGGAAACCATTGAAAAACTGGCAGACATCGTGGCTGCAAAGGAACTGGGCGAGATCACCATTGCGGACGGTGAAAAATATATTACCGTAAAGGGTAAGAAGTGCCCGCCGCCGATGCCGCTGGCAGGTGCACCTGTGGCTGTTTCGCCGGCAGTTTCCGCTGCTGCTCCGGCAGCTCCGGCAGAAACACCGGCAGTTTCCCAGAAGCCCGCAGGCAAGTCGATCAAGGCTCCGCTGGTAGGCACTTTCTATGCGGCTCCCTCTCCGGATCAGCCGCCGTTTGTACAGGTGGGCGATACCGTGAAAAAGGGCGACGTGGTGCTGATTATTGAATCCATGAAGCTGATGAACGAAGTCACCAGCGACGTGGACGGCGTAGTACAGGAAATTCTGGTGAAAAACGGCGATGCGGTAGAATATGACCAGCCGCTGATGATTCTTTCGTAAAGGAGTGCAGACATGGCAGAAGTATTGCTCAATCAGGAACAGATCAAGGAGATCATTCCCCACCGTGCCCCGTTCCTCCTCATTGATGAGGTTCTGGAAATGGAAGTGGGAAAGCGTGTTGTGGCACGGAAATATATCAAGGCAGACGACTTTTGGTTCAAGGGACATTTCCCCGAAAAGCCGGTGACACCGGGCGTGCTGATGGTCGAGATGCTGGCACAGGCAGGTGCGGTCTGCATTCTGTCCCAGCCGGAATTCAAGGGCAAGATCGCCCTCTTTGCCGGAATCGATAAGGCAAAGTTCCGTCGGCAGGTAGTTCCCGGTGATGTGCTGGATCTGGAAGTGGAGATCATTGCACAGCGTGGACCGGTAGGTGTCGGCAAGGCGATCGCCAGCGTAGACGGCAAGCGTGCCGTGACCTGCGAAATCAAGTTCGCAGTGGAGCAGTAAGGCGGCAGTAAGATGTTGAAAAAGGTTTTAATTGCAAACCGCGGTGAAATTGCCGTGCGTATCATTCGTGCCTGCCGTGAAGCAGGCTTGCAGTGCGTCACGGTCTATTCCACTGCGGACCGGACGGCTCTGCATGCAGAGATCGCGGACGAATCCGTCTGCATCGGACCGCCCTCGGTACAGGACAGTTATCTGAACATGAACGCCCTCATCTCGGCGTGCCAGAATACCGGTGCAACAGCACTGCACCCCGGCTTCGGCTTTTTGTCGGAGAGTGCGGAGTTTGCACAGCTTTGCATCGATAACGGCATCACTTTCATCGGCCCGTCACCGGAGTCGATCTCCATGCTGGGCGACAAGCACGTGCCAAGGAAACCATGAAGGCTGCCGGCGTGCCGGTAATTCCCGGTTCGGACGGTGCCATTTCTTCTGTGGAAGAAGCCAAGAAGATCGCCGCAGAGATCGGCTATCCGGTACTGGTGAAAGCCTCTGCCGGCGGCGGCGGACGCGGCATTCGCCGGATCGATCGGGAAGACCAGCTGGAAGAACAGATGTCCGTGGCAAAGGAAGAAGCCAAACTGTTCTTCGGCAACGATGAAGTCTATCTGGAAAAGCTGATCGTGGGGCCGCATCACGTGGAGATCCAGATCATTGCAGACCAGATGGGCAACACCGTGGCACTGGGTGAGCGTGATTGCAGCATGCAGCGGCGGAACCAGAAAGTGCTGGAGGAAAGCCCCAGCCCGCTGATGACACCGGAACTGCGGAAAGCCATGCAGGAAGCCGCTGTCCGTGCGGCAAAGGCGTGCGGCTATTACAACGCCGGCACCATTGAATTTCTGGTAGACGACGACCGGAACTTCTATTTCATGGAAATGAACACCCGTATTCAGGTGGAACACCCTGTCACCGAATGGGTCACCGGAGTTGATCTGGTACAGACCCAGCTGCTGGTGGCACAGGGCAAGCCCCTGCCGTTTACACAGGACGACATTCAGGTTCGCGGGCATGCGATCGAGTGCCGCATCAATGCGGAAAATCCGGAGCAGGGCTTCCGTCCCTCGCCCGGAAAGATCCGGTCGCTCCATATCCCCGGCGGTCCGGGAATCCGTGTGGACAGTGCTGTGTATCAGGGCTACACCATTCCGCCGTACTACGATTCCATGATCGCAAAGCTGATCGTCCATGCCCCGACCCGCAGTCAGGCGATCATGAAAATGCGGTGGGCACTGGCGGAATTTATCGTGGACGGCATCGATTCCAATATTGACTTCCAGCTGCGGCTGATCAAGAACAAGGACTTCGAAGCCGGTACATATGACAACACCTTTTTGGAAAAATTCCTTGCGGATTCCAAGAACGGCGAGAAGGAAAACGGAAAGTAAGGTGAGAATGTAACATGGCATTGGAAGAACTGTTCAAGAACGTCACCAAACGATTTAACGACGATGCACCGGAGGAACATGAGCCGGTGTTCAAGTGTCCCCGCTGCCAGCAGACCACGCCGGAAAGCAAGTTTCAGGAACTGAACAAGGTCTGCCCCCACTGCAACTATCATGCACGGCTCACCGCCGCAGAACGCATGCGGCTGACGGTGGACAGCGGTTCGTTTGTGGAATATGATGCAGAGATGCACAGTGCAGATCCCCTGCAATTTCCGGGGTATGCCAGAAAGGTGGAATCCCTCCAGACCATGACGGGGCTGAAAGACGCTGTCATCACCGGAGAGTGCACCATTAAAGGCTCCCGCACCGTGCTGATTATCATGGACTCCCATTTCATGATGGCATCTATGGGCAGCGTGGTGGGCGAAAAGATCACCCGTGCCTTTGAAACCGCTACGGAAAAAGGCTTGCCGGTAGTGGCATTCACAGCCTCCGGCGGTGCCAGAATGCAGGAGGGCATTATCTCTCTGATGCAAATGGCAAAGACTTCGGCAGCAGTGGCAAAGCACAACGATGCCGGACTGCTGTATCTGACCGTCATGACAGACCCCACCACCGGCGGCGTGACCGCTTCGTTTGCTTCGCTGGGAGATATTATTCTGGCAGAGCCGAAGGTGCTCATCGGGTTCGCCGGCAGACGTGTCATCGAGGGGACGATTCGCCAGCGGCTGCCCGACAATTTCCAGCTGGCAGAATTTTTGCAGGAAAAGGGCTTTGTGGATATGATCGTGGAACGCCGCAGCATGCGTAGCACGCTGTCGCATCTGCTGAAACTCCACGGCTACGATCGGGAACAAGAAGCAGGAGGTGCTTGACAATGGAACAACAGCAGCAGCACCGGACGGCGTGGGAACGCCAGCTTTTGATACGGGACAAAAACCGTCCCACCGTTCGGGATTATATCCCGCGGATCTTTACAGATTTCTATGAGATGCACGGCGACCGGAATTTCGGGGACGATGGTGCCATTATCGGCGGCATCGGCAGACTGAACGGCTTGCCGGTGACGATTCTGGCACAGGTCAAGGGCAGAAACCTGCGGGAAAACAAGGCATCGAATTTCGCCATGCCGCATCCGGAGGGCTACCGCAAGGCTCTGCGTCTAGCACATCAGGCGGAGAAATTCCACCGCCCGATCATTTGCCTGATCGACACCCCCGGTGCGTTCTGCGGCGTAGAAGCCGAGGAACGGGGACAGGGCGAGGCAATCGCCAGAAATATCGCAGAGTTCATGATGCTGAAAACGCCGGTGATCTCTGTGGTGCTGGGCGAAGCGGCAGCGGCGGTGCTCTGGCACTGGCGTGTGCGATGCTCTGGCAATGCTGGAGAACGCGTTGTACTCTGTGATCTCTCCCCGCGGAGCCGCATCGATCCTGTGGAAAGATGCTCCCGCGAGCAGGAAGCCTGTGAGGTCATGCAGATCACGGCAGAGGATATGGTGCGTTTTGGCGTGGCAGAAGCATCATTCCGGAGCCGGAAGCAGGGGCACAGGGCGATATAGACAAAATCTCGGCAAATATCAAGGAATATTTGGCGGAAACGATAACAGAAAAATTACAAAAAGATATTGACGTTTTGCAAAAAGAACGGTATACTAAGTTTAGGAAAATCGGCGTGTTTGAAGAAAACTAAAACCATGCCGGTTTGAACGGCGAAACCCGTCATAGTTTCTGCCGGTGACGCCGCCCTCCGCAGGAGGGTGCAACATCAAATTATTGGAGGAAGAAAGAACATGGCAAAAGAAGAAATTTTTGACAAGCTGAAGGAACTGGTCGTAGATCAGCTGGGTGTTGAAGAAGACGAAGTGACAATGGAAGCTTCCATGCAGGACGATCTGGGTGCAGACTCTCTGGATCTGGTAGATCTGGTAATGTCCGTTGAGGAAGAATTCGGTGTCAAGGTTGCTGACGAAGATCTGGAAAACATCAAGACCGTTGGCGACATCGTAAACTACATCGAAGACAGAGCGTAAGTTCTGACGCGGTGCAGCATATGTGAAACAGAAAAGCCGGAGCAGTTTTTTTCTGCACCGGCTTTTTGTTTGCCGTGAATTTTGGAGAAATCGATTTCATTTTTCGAAAAAGCGGCAGGCTCTTGTGCAATCTGTCGGAATGCTGGAAAAACATTGACTTTTTCGCGGAAATCGGTTATAATAAAATATACGTGTATTCTGCACGAACACTTTGATTCGGGCTTGCCGTGCAGAAAACAGCAATGCAGCACCGCAAGCCCCAGACAGGACGTTTTTATGAAAATTTGCAAGGAAATTTATCAGTATCGCCAGATGATCTTCAGTCTGGTGAAAAAAGACCTGCGTGGACGGTATAAAGGTTCCGTGCTGGGCTTTTTGTGGACGTTTATCAACCCGCTGATGCAGCTGGTAGTTTACACCTTTGTGTTTACCTACATCATGAAAGCCGGCATCGACAAGTATTATCTGTACCTGTTTGTCGCCCTGATCCCGTGGATCTTCTTTTCCTCGTCGATCACCGGCGGCTCCAGTTCCATTGTGGCACAGAAAGATCTGATCAAGAAGATCTACTTCCGCGGGAAGTCATACCGATCTCCTATGTGACAAGCTGCTTTGTCAACATGCTGCTGTGCTTCCTCATCATTTTCCCCGTCATGGTGATCTCCGGCATTTCGTTGAACCGCTGGCTCTGCTGTGTCTGCCGGTGATTATGATAGTGGAATATTTTCTGGCACTGGGCATGGCGATGCTGTCCTCGGCAGTCACGGTCTATTTCCGCGATCTGGAGCACATTCTCGGCATCATCACCATGGTGTGGATGTACATGACACCGATCTTCTATTCCATTGACATGATTCCGGAGAAGCTGCGGTTTGTCTATCACATCAACCCATGTCCTCGGTCATCAGCTGTTATCGGGATGTGCTGTACTACGCTCAGGTGCCGGATCTGACCAGTCTGCTGGAGGCAGTCGTGCTGGGAGCCCTGTTCCTGGTGCTGGGTATGCTGGCGTTCGGAAAATTGAAAAAGGGCTTTGCGGAGGAATTGTAATGGCGGCAGAGAGCAAACAGGAAAATGCAATTATTGTGGATCATGTCAAGAAGCACTTCAAGGTGTTTCTGGACAAGGGACAGAGCTTTAAGGAACGGCTCCTGTTCCGGAACCGCCGGCGGTATGAGAACCGTCAGGTGCTGCGGGACATTTCTTTCACAGTAAAGCGTGGAGAAGCCGTGGGTCTGATCGGACACAACGGCTGCGGCAAGAGCACCACGCTGAAGCTGCTGACACGGATCCTCTATCCCGACAGCGGCACCATCACCATCAAAGGTCGGGTGTCCAGCCTGATCGAACTGGGTGCCGGTTTTCATCCGGATATGAGCGGACGGGAAAACATCTACACCAATGCTTCCATTTTCGGACTGAGCAAGAAAGAGATCGATTCCCGTCTGCAAACGATCATCGACTTTTCCGAACTGGAACAGTTCATCGACAATCCGGTGCGTACCTATTCTTCCGGTATGTACATGCGGCTCGCCTTTTCCGTAGCGATCAACGTGGACGCAGATGTGCTGCTGATCGATGAGATTCTGGGGGTAGGCGATGTCAACTTTCAGGCAAAGTGCTTCCAGAAGCTACAGGAGATCAAGGCAGAAGGTACTACCATTGTGATCGTGTCCCACTCTATGGGACAGATCGAACAGATCTGCGACCGGTGTATCTGGATCGAGGACGGTCTGATCAAGGAAGAAGGCGTTCCCAAGTACGTGGACGAGCACTATCTGTCCGAAATGGAACAGATCCGTCTGGAACGGGAAGAAGCCGACCGCCAGAAAGAACACGCTGCCGCAGAAGAAGCCGAAAAAGCCGCAGAGGAATCTGCGGAAACGTCTGCCGAGGAGAAAACCGCAGATGCGGAAAAGCTCTCCAAGCAGAAGCTGCCGGCATTCTGTGAAAAGTCGGCAGTTCGTCTGGGAACCGGTCAGGTACAGTTTACAGATGCCGCCCTGCTGGACGAGGACGGCGAATCCAAGTATGTGTTCCGCACCGGTGACGAGATCACCCTGCGGCTCAAATATCATTGCGTAGAACCGGAAAAGACCCCCAAGGGCAACTTCGGGTACGGGATCTTTCGGGAGGACAGTGTCCACTGTTACGGCACCAATGTGGAGATCGAATCGGACTCGTGGGTGGCATTGCAGCCCAACGGCGAGATCGAAGTGCGGTTCCGCAATCATTTGCTGCCGGGACGCTATTTTCTGGACGTGGCAGTCCATGCACCGGACGGCACCTATTACGATGACATTCGCCGGATTCAGGCGTTTGCCGTGACTTCAGAGCATCGGGACATTGGTGTCTGCCGGCTGGAGTCCCAGTGGTTCGTGGACGGAAAGGCACTGGAACGCAAGACAGGAGAATAAAAAAGAATGAGCGATATTGTGAAAAAGGGGTTTTTTCGCCGCTGTCTGTATCGGGCGACTGGTGCGTATCTGCTGGAGCAGCACATTCAGATGCTGGAACAGCAGGTGAAAACGCAGCAGATGCAGCTGGCACAAATGGAAAAAGAGAGAGAAGAAAGGAAAGCACAAGACGCACAGCAACAGCAATTCAACACGACATCGCAGGAACGGCTGGATCATCTGGAACTGCACGCTGCCGCACAGGACGAGCATCGCAACAACATCGATGCCCAGCTGCAGCAGACTGCGGGACAGACAAATGACTTACAGCGGCGTATGGAGTGGGCAGAGGACGGCATGAGAGAAGCGGGTCTGCTGCTGCCGTCTGAACTTCAGCTGTTCAACAAAAAAAGCTATTCACAGGCAGGCGAAGATGCCATTCTCATGTACATCTTTGTCATGCTGGGTGTTCCGCTTTCACAATGCAATTATCTGGACTTGGGTGCCAATCACCCCTGCGATATGAGCAACACCTGGTTCTTCTATCAGCAGGGAGCCACCGGCATTCTGGTCGATGCCAATCCGAAGCTGGCAGAGGAACTGCGGCGGGCAAGACCGAAAGATCAGGTCATCAACGCCTGCGTCGGTCCGGTTTCCGGCGAAACGCTGGATTTCCATGTGCTCAGTGCCGACGGGCTTTCGGCTCCGGGAGATGTTTCCGAGGTGCTCCGTGCCAATCCGGCAGTGCGGGTGCTGGAAACCATTCCCATGCAGACCGTGGCGGTCAACGACTCATGGAACAGCTGGGCGGTGCCCGAAGATCCTGAATCTGGATATTGAGGGCATGGAAATGGAGATCCTCCGCAGCATCGACTTTGCAAAATATCGTCCCACCACCATGATCATTGAAATGATCCCTATTCCAAACAGCTGGTGGCGGGAAAGAAGAATCCGGAGATCCTGCGGTTCATGCAGGAAAAGGGGTATGTGGAATATGCCTTTACGGGTATCAACTCGATTTTTCTGGACAAGCAGTTTTATGAAAAAATCACCGGCGTTTCGCTGGAAGGGTAAAGGAGTATCGCAGCAATGAGCGTAAATGTAGAAGAGATCATGTCCGGAATTCGGGCAGAAATTCAGGAAAAGGGATACAGCAGTGACATGCTGTCGTTTGCCGATGTCCCCGCAGATGCAGATGCAGGATCTATGTGGAACGGTTCGATGCGGACATGCTCCGCGGCAACGTGCAGTATATCAGCGAACACCACCGTGTAGACCCGTATCGTCCTCTGGCAGGAAATCCCGTGGCAGTCTTTTTCAAGAAAGTCCTGCGGAAATTCATGAGCTTCTATGTGGAGCCCTATGCGGCAGAGCAGAGCAGCCTGAATGCCAATATCGCACAGGCAGAGCAGCAGGTGGAACTGTACATTCGGGAATCCCGCATGCACAGCACCAAGGAACTGCTGGATAAGGTGGAGGCACTGGAACTCCAGCAGAAGAATACCAAGATCGCCATGGAACAGATGCAGGCACAGATCGCCGCATTACAGGCGAAGCTGAACGGGGAGGACGCTCGATGAAAGTATTGCAGCTTTTGCCTACCTTGCCATGGGCGATGCGATCGGAAACGATGTCCGTGCACTGGACAAGGTCATTCGCGGCATGGGCTATCAGACCGGCATCTATGCAGAAGTCATTGACGGCAGACTGCCGGAGGGCACTGCACAGCAGGTGGAAAAAATGCCCCGCCTTTCCGGCGAGGACGTGATTTTGTATCACATGTCCACCGGTTCGGAACTGAACTTTTCTCTGGAGAAGTACCCCTGCCGGAAACTCATGGTATTCCACAACATCACTCCGCCCCGCTTCTTCAAGGGCTATAATGAGGCGGCAATGGAATCGGCAGAATACGGCATGCGTGGACTCTGTCATCTGGCAGACAAGGTGGACGGCTGTATGGCAGACTCCGCCTATAACGGCGATGTGCTGCGGGAACTGAACTACCGCTGCCCCATTACCGTGCGTCCGATCCTGATCCCCTTTGCCGACTACGCCAAGACACCGGATCAGTCCGTCATGGAACACTATCAGGACGACGGCTACACCAATTTCATTTTCGTCGGCCGTGTGGCTCCGAACAAGAAGCAGGAGGACGTGATTCGGGCGTTTTACTGCTATAAGAAGTACTGCAATCCCAAGTCCCGCCTGTTCATCGTGGGTTCGTACAACGGCATGGAACGGTATTACCACCGCCTCCGCCGCTATGTGGGAGCGTTGGAACTGGACAACGTGGTCTTTACGGGGCACATTCCTTTTGCACAGATTCTGGCATACTATCATCTGGCAGACCTGTTCCTGTGCATGAGCGACCACGAGGGCTTCTGTGTGCCGCTGGTGGAAGCGATGTATTTCAATCTGCCGATTCTGGCATACGATTCGTCGGCAATTTCCGATACGCTGGGCGGAAGCGGCATTCTGCTGCCCACCAATGATCCCATGGAAGCGGCACTGGCGGCAGACCATGTGCTCCGCAATGCGGAACTGCGGCGGGAGATCGTGGCAGAACAGCACCGGCGGCAGCAGGAATTCGCCTATCCGGAAATTCGAAAGGTGTTCGAGAGACAGCTGCAGCAGTTTATCGACACCGTTCCGCCGGTTTCGAAAAAGCGGAAGTAAATCATTATAGGGGAAAAAATTTTTGGGCAGTACCGCACAAAGCCGGTGCGTAAGATGCACTTCCGGTCGTCAGGCGGGTTTGGTGCAGTGCTGTCTTTGAGAAGGTACGCCGCAGAACGCGGTACATTGGCAGGAGGTCATATCGTCATGCAGAAAATTGGATTCGTTATTCCGTGGTTTGGAGAAAATATTCCCGGCGGTGCAGAAATGGAACTGCGGGAAGTCACTGCACACTTGCAGCAGGCAGGTATGGAAGTGGAGATCCTGACTACATGTGTCAAGGAATTCACCGCCGACTGGAATGAAAATTATTACGCCGCAGGAACTGCCGTGGTGGGAAACATTACGGTTCGCCGGTTTCCGGTGCGGCGGCGGGATACTGCTGCTTTTGACCGCGTGAACCGGAAGCTGATGGACGGCAAGCAGATCTCTCCCAAGGAAGAACAGATCTTCGTGGAGGAAATGGTCAACAGTCCCCAGCTGTACGAGTACATGCGGGACACTGCCGACGAGTATGGTCTGTTTGTCTTTATTCCGTATATGTTCGGCACGACATACTACGGCATGCAGGTTTGTCCGGAAAAGTCGGTGCTGATCCCCTGCTTCCATGACGAAGCCTATGTGTACATGCGGCTGTTCCGGCAGGCGTATGTGAAAGCACGGGGCATGATCTACAATGCTATGCCGGAAATGGAACTGGCAAATCGGGTGTACGACTTTACCACCACCGAGCAGATCTGCATGGGTATCGGTATGGATACCAGGATTCAGTCCGATGCGGAAACATTCCGGAAACAGTACCATATCGACAAGCCCTTTCTCCTGTACGCCGGCAGAAAGGACGTGGGCAAAAACGTTCACACTTTGCTGCGGTACTTTGCCGAGTGGAAACAGCGGCAGAAGGACGACCTCCAGCTGGTGCTGATCGGCGGCGGCGATATTGCCATTCCGGAATCGGTGAAGGACGATGTCTATGACTTGGGCTTTGTTTCCAAGCAGGACAAGTACAACGCCATGGCGGCAGCAGAACTGCTCTGTCAGCCCTCTCATAACGAAAGCTTTTCGCTGGTCATTATGGAAAGCTGGCTCTGCGGCAGACCGGTGCTGGTTTCGTCCCAGTGTGCCGTGACAAAGGATTTCGCCAAGCGTTCCAACGGCGGTCTGTATTTCAAGGATTATTTGAATTCGAGGGCTGCGTGCAGTACATCCTGCAAAATCCGGAGGCAGCCGCAGAACTGGGTGCCAACGGCGGGGCATTTGTACGGGAAAACTTCGAGTGGGACGTGATCGTGGAAAAATACCGGACATTTTTCCAGAAGCTGATGGGAGCGTGAGAGCATGAAGCGAATCGCACTGGTTCACCCGCGGTACGGGCTGGAGATCAGCGGCGGCAGCGAAACCTATGCCCGAAAAATTGCAGAACATCTGGCGAACCGGTATGAAGTGGAGGTGCTGACCACCAAGGCAGTGGACAGTGCCACATGGAAAGACTGGTATGTGCGGGACGTGGAGATGATTCGCGGTGTCACAGTACGCCGGTTCTCCGTGCAGCAGATGCGTGCCAGAGATTTTCAGGCATTCGACGAGGCATATCTGGCAGAACTGGCACAGGCAGATCCAATCTGGTGACGGAGAAAGAGTGGTTCGAAAAACACGGACCCTATGCACCAGACCTGATCCGCTATTTGCAGCGGTATCGGGAAACCTATGGGGCGATCTTGTTTCTGTCCGATGCCAACTATCTGACTTATGCCGGACTGCCGCTGGCGGGGAATCGGGCGATTTTTATCCCTATGGCACAGGATACCCCGTTCCTGCGGTTTTCCACACTGGAAAGTCTGTACCAGAAGCCGCGGGCATTTGTCTTTTTGTCGGAGGAAGAACGCCTGCTGGTTCGCCGGCGGTTTCCGCTGTCAGAGCCGATCCCCTGTGCCGTAATGGGACTGGGCATGGACGTACCGCGGCAGGTGGACACCGGCACATTCCGGCGGCAATACGGGCTGGACGGCGAATATCTGCTCTATGTGGGGCAAGTGGACGAAAAAAAGGAGTGCCCCATGCTGATGCGGTACTTCATGGAGTTCCAGAAGCGGACCGGCAGCAAGCTGAAGCTGGTGCTGGCGGGAAAGAAGATCTGCCGGATTCCGGAGCATCCGGATATTCTGGCACTGGCTTTTTGCCGGAGAACGAAAAGTTCAGTGCCATTGCCGGAGCCAAAGCCGTGGTGATTCCGTCCCGACAGATGGGCGTTTCCATGACGCTGCTGGAATCTATGGCAATGTCTGTGCCGGTGCTGGTCAACGGAGGAAGTCCGGTGCTGCAGGGACACTGCAAAAAGAGCAATGGCGGCTTGTTCTATCAGAGTTATTTTGAGTTTGAGGGTGCCCTGCAATATCTGATGCAGCACCCCGTGGAGTATATGCAGCTGTGTGCCAATGCGAGGGCATACATCACGGCATATTACGATTGGGAGAGTATCATGCACGTTTTCAGCAGATCATAGAGTGGGTCAGTCCGGAGAAAGACTGACGCGGAAAACGCAGTGGAGGAAGAAGAAAAGGGATGAGTTTATTTACAGGAGCAGTGCTGCTGGGGGTTGTACTGGCGGCACTGACAGTTGGTGTCTGGTGGAAAAAGACCAATGTGATGGAGCTTCTGGTGCTGGGCGTGGTTTACTGGCTCTGCACATGGGTGATTTCCGGCATGGGGCTTTTTGTATTGGATCAGTTTTCGCTGCGGCGTTGTGTCATTGCGGCAGTTTCTGTGGAACTGCTGGTAGGCATCGCGGCAGTATTGGTACGAAAGCTGCGGGACAAGACTTCGTGGAAACAGCTGGTGCGGATTTCATGGAACGTGCGTGCTACTGGATTCCTGCGGTGGTGCTTGCCGGCGGTTTTGTGCTGGTGGCATTCAAGCATGAACTGTTTGGCATGGGACAGGACGAGGGCGTGTATCAGACGGTGGCGGTCAACTTCCTGAACGGCATCACAGACCGCCAGCAGGACTTTGCGGAATATCATACGCTTTCCGAGAAGCAGCAGGAATTGTTTCACGACAAGGTGTTTTCCTACTTGGTGGGATACGACTTGGAAACAGAGGACTATCCCGCTACAGTCTATGACCGCAATATCAGTCCGGTTTCCGGCATCTATCACGGAATCCCCACCTATGCATCGATGCTGGCAATGTGGGGAAAAATCTTCGGTATGGCAAATATGCAGGGGGTACAGACCTTATG
>ENA-OQDW01000503-OQDW01000503.1-human-gut-metagenome-genome-assembly--contig:-NODE-503-length-16009-cov-1.573920_pt1 | contig 16009 bp, 18 predicted proteins | sample MGYA00242784_ERZ504613 | MGnify/ENA primary metagenome ERZ504613 (study PRJEB26092, sample SAMD00036330) | human gut metagenome | host: Homo sapiens | study: EMG produced TPA metagenomics assembly of... | reverse complement strand
GGCGAATATGCCGCCCACCTGCCCGGACGTCCCAACAACATAGAGACAGCGTTGGCAGAAGCCTCTATCTGACTTCTGTGGAACGTAATGCCGATGTGGTGGAAATGACTCATACGCTCCGTTGCTGGCAAAGGAAGGGCATACGCAGTGGAATCCCGACTTGATTTATTTCAATAACACGGAGGTGAAGCCTACCGTGGGCTACTACACACAGCAGATGTACGGACAGAATGCGGGTACGCAGTACATCACCTCGCACATCACACTGAGTAATGGGCAAGAGGCTGTCCGCAAGCGCGTCGGCGTTTCGGTGGTAAAGGATGAGGCCACGGGTGACCATATCGTAAAGCTGGTGAACCTGCTTCCGGTGGAGGTTTCCTCTACAGTGAAGCTGAAGGGCATCGACTTGCAGAATCCCTCGGCAGTGAAGACGCTCCTGACGGGTGACCCGAAAGACAAGCAGGCACGTTCCGTGACTTCCGCCTTCGTCGACATCGGCGGTACGGAGTTTCCTTATACCTTGCCTGCCTATTCGTTTACGGTGATACGTATCCATGAGAATAAGGGGAAATAAGGATAAATCCGTGTAATTCCGTGCGTGGGAACTTAAGAACTTAAAAACTTAAAAGATATGATACGATTATTGACTTTGGCACTTGTTGCAGCCATGACCGGCAGTGTGTCGGCACAAAAGCAACAGACTTTGCATTCCGGTTATCCCATCGACCCGGTTCCTTTCACTTCAGTGAAGGTGACGGACAGTTTCTGGGGACAACGCTTGAAGGCAAGCCGCGAGGTAACCATCCCGTTGGCTTTCAGTAAGTGTGAGGAAACGGGACGTTATGAAAACTTTGTGAAAGCTACTCATCCCAGTGATGAGTATAAGGTGGGAGCTTCTCCTTTGACGATACGGATGTCTATAAGACGATTGAAGGTGCAAGTTACTCCTTGCAGACTTACCCGGACAAGAAACTGGAAGAATATATCGACAGCGTATTGGTCATAGTGGCCGCCGCCCAAGAACCGGACGGGTATCTTTACACCGCACGTACCATGAACCCCAAGCATCCGCACGATTGGTCGGGGCCGGAACGCTGGTCGGAGGTGGAGAATTTGAGCCACGAGTTCTATAATCTGGGTCACATGGTGGAAGGGGCTGTGGCTTATTATCAAGCTACAGGCAAGCGGAACTTCCTGGATATAGCTATCCGTTATGCCGACTGCGTATGCAAGAATATCGGTGAAGGCCCCGGACAGAAGCGTGTGATTCCCGGACATCAGATTGCCGAAATGGCATTGGTACGCCTCTATACCGTGACAGGAGATAAGAAATATCTCGACCAGGCCAAGTTCTTCCTCGACGCGCGCGGCACTACGGCACGCAAGGACATCTATTTGCAGTCGCACAAGCCTGTACTGGAGCAGGAAGAGGCAGTGGGACATGCCGTACGTGCCGGTTACATGTATTCCGGTATGGCTGATGTGGCTGCCATTACGGGTGACAGCTCCTACATCAAGGCTATCGACAAGATATGGGAGAATATCGTCGGCAAGAAGATATATATTACCGGCGGTATCGGTGCGCGTCACACGGGCGAAGCTTTCGGTGATAACTATGAATTGCCGAATCTGACTGCCTACAATGAGACCTGTGCCGCCATCGGCAATGTTTACATGAATTACCGCCTCTTTCTGCTGCATGGCGATTCCAAGTATTTCGACGTGCTGGAACGTACGCTTTACAACGGATTAATCTCCGGCGTTTTCATTGGACGGAGGCAAGTTCTTCTATCCCAATCCGTTGTCTTGCGATGGTAAGTATCACTTTAATGCCGACCATACGATTACACGCCAGCCGTGGTTTGGTTGTGCCTGCTGTCCTAGCAACATCAGCCGGTTCATTCCTTCTTTGCCGGGATATGTGTATGCCGTGAAAGACAATCAGGTGTACGTCAACCTTTTCTTGTCCAACCGTGCCGAGCTGAAGTTGAATGAAAAGAAAGTGGTGCTGGAGCAGGAAACCGGATACCCCTGGAACGGAGACATTCGTGTGAAGGTGGCTCAGGGCAACCTGCCGTTTACGATGAATATCCGTATTCCGGGTTGGGTGCGCGGCAGTGTACTTCCGAGTGACCTTTATTCGTATGCCGACGACCTGAAGTTGGGCTATCGTGTATTGGTGAATGGCGAGGAGGTGACCGGTGAACTTCGTAAAGGCTATCTCCGGATAGACCGGAAGTGGAAGAAAGGGGATGTGGTAGAGGTGCATTTCGACATGCAACCCCGTGTGGTGAAAGCCAATGAAAAAGTGGTTGCCGACCGTGGACGGGTGGCCGTTGAGCGTGGTCCTATCGTTTATTGTGCCGAGTGGGCCGATAATGATTTTAATATACAGAATATCATCCTGAACCGTCATCCGAATTACCAGGTGACGGAGAAGCCCGAACTGCTGTATGGCATCAACGAAATTACCACAGAAGTGCAGGCTCTTGGTTTTGATGCTGCCGGAAAGTTGGCAACCAGAGATGTGACGCTGACCCTGATACCTTATTATGCATGGGCACACCGGGGTGAGGGCAAGATGGATGTATGGTTGCCGGTAAATAGGATTGATGTAGAATAGGTAAGTATGTCGTCATAATTTAGCTTATGCTATCGTTATAAACAGATTAAAACCATGAAAAGACTTTTATTTCTATTGACATTGTTCGTTGTTCTTGGCATGCAGGCGCAACAGCATGTGATGACTGTTGATGTATCAAAACCGACGGCTCGGATAAATCCTGCCATGTATGGAATCTTCTTCGAAGACATTAATTTCGGTGCGGACGGTGGTTTGTATGCCGAACTGGTAAAGAACCGCTCTTTTGAGTTCCCGCAGCCGCTGGTGGGGTGGATACCTTTCGGCGAGGTGACGGTACAGGACGAGCGGCCCTGCTTCGACCGCAATCCGCATTATGTGCGCATTACCAATGACGGCTGTCTTTTGCGTGCCGGACTGGATAATGAAGGTTATCGTGGTATCGGCCTGAAAAAAGGAGAAGATTACCGTTTCTCCGCCTATGTCCGTACGCCGGATACCAAACCAATGAAGCTTTCCGTCGAACTGGTGAATTCCAACGGAGAGAATCTCCTGAAGAAGGAACTGGAAGTGAAAGGCAGTGAATGGCAGAAGCTGACGGCTGTGCTGAAAGCTCCTTTTACCGATGTTCGCTCGCGTCTGCGTGTTGTGTTGCAGACGGAGGGTACGGTAGATATGGACCACATCTCTCTCTTCCCGGTGAACACTTGGAAGAAGCGTGAGAATGGATTGCGTGCCGACTTGGTACAAGCCCTCTATGACCTCAATCCCGGAGTATTCCGTTTTCCCGGTGGCTGCATCATCGAAGGCAACAGCCTTGCCACCCGTTATCAATGGAAGAATTCCGTGGGTCCGGTAGAGAACCGTCCTTTGAACGAAAATCGCTGGAACTATACATTCAAGCATAAAGCTTTCCCGGATTATTTCCAGAGTTACGGACTTGGCTTTTACGAATATTTCCTGCTGAGTGAAGACCTCGGTGCAGAGCCTCTGCCGGTACTGAGCTGCGGGCTGTCCTGCCAATACGAAAGCAACGAAGTGGTTCCCCTTGGAGAACTCGGCCCGTACGTGCAGGATGCCCTCGACCTCATCGAGTTTGCCAACGGTGCTGCAACCTCCAAGTGGGGAAAGGTGCGTGCCGATATGGGACATCCCGAACCGTTCGGTCTGAAAATGATTGCCATCGGCAATGAACAGTGGGGGGAAGTCTATCCCGAGCGTCTGGAAGTGTTCACGAAAGCCATCCGTGCGGAATATCCCGATATGCAGATTGTAGGTTCTTCCGGTCCGAGTGCAGATGGGGACAAGTTCGATTACCTATGGCCCGAAATGAAACGCATCGGGGTGGATTTGGTGGACGAGCATTATTATATGGCTCCCGACTGGTTCTTTGCCAATGCTGCCCGCTATGATGACTATGACCGTAAAGGACCGAAAGTCTTTGCCGGTGAATATGCATCGCATGACCACCCCACCGGGAAAGCCAATAATTTCTTGGCGGCACTGTCCGAAGCAGCTTTTATGACGGGACTGGAACGTAATGCCGATGTGGTGCGCCTGGCTACCTATGCTCCGTTGTTTGCCCATGTGGATGCCTGGCAGTGGAATCCCGATTTGATTTGGTTCGACAATCTCCGTATGATGCGGACTCCCAACTATTACGTACAGCAGATGTACGGTATGAATGCCGGAACAGATGTGCTGAACCTGCAAATGGACGGAAAACCCGTGACGGGGCAGGACAGCCTTTATGCATCGGCAGTGCTGGATGCTCCTACGGGAGAAGTAATTCTGAAGCTTGTCAATGCGGGCAGCAGATCGGAGAAGGTACAGATAGAGTTCAGCGGATTGAAGAAGCGGCAGCTTGTCTCGGGTTCCTGCACCTATTTGCAAAGTGATGACTGGAAAGCCAAGAATACACTGGAGCAGGAGGCTATTGTTCCACGTATTCGTCCGGTGGAGGTGGCTTCCCGTTCTCTGAGCCTGGAGCTTCAGCCCCGTTCGTTCGGAGTCTATCGTTTGCGGATAAGTACTCAATCAAAATAAATTCCCATTTAGTCACCTATTTAATTATGTGAACTAGTTATGAACACTTATTTAAAGAATTAAATTCAGCCTTTTTTGAACGATTATTCTTCCTTTTAATTATAGGATAGGCGTATCTTTGTGACGGCATACCGGTTCTGCTTGTATGCCGTTGCTAATTTTTATAAACTATTTACCATGAAGAAACATTTCATTACCGGACTGCTTGCGACTTTTGCCATTGCCGCAAGCGCACAGTCCTTCACTGAATGGCAAAACCCTGAAGTAAATGCCGTGAACCGTGCTCCGATGCACACCAACTATTTTGCCTATGAGTCGGCAGATGCTGCGGCTCGTGGAGCAAAAGAACATTCTTCCAATTACATGACTCTGAACGGTATCTGGAAATTCTTCTGGGTGAAGAATGCCGATGCCCGTCCCACGGATTTCTGGAAAGTGGGGTTCAACGACAAGGGATGGAGCGATATGGCCGTTCCCGGTATGTGGGAACTGAACGGTTTCGGCGACCCTATCTACGTGAATACCGGATATGCCTGGCGCAATCAGTTCAAGAACAATCCACCGCAGGTGCCAACGGAGAATAACAATGTAGGTTCCTACCGTCGTGAGATTGTAATACCTGCCGACTGGAAGAGTAAGGACATCATTGCTCATTTCGGTTCCGTGACTTCCAATATGTATTTGTGGGTAAACGGCAAGTACGTAGGTTATAGTGAGGACAGCAAACTGGAGGCTGAATTCAACCTGACACCCTACTTGAAGCCGGGACAAAAGAATCTGATAGCCTTTCAGGTATTCCGCTGGTGTGACGGGACGTATCTGGAAGACCAGGACTTCTTCCGTTATAGCGGTGTAGGGCGCGATTGCTACTTGTATGCCCGTGACAAGAAGCGCATTCAGGACATCCGTGTCACTCCCGATTTGGATACTGCTTATAAGAACGGTTCCCTGAAAGTACAGCTTGATGTGAAGGGTGGCGGCAATGTCAGTCTTGAACTGCTGGACGCTGCCGGAAAACAGGTGCTACAGCTGTCGCCAAAGGTAGCGCTACTGCCTTGATAAATGTGGAGAATCCTCATAAGTGGACGGCGGAAACGCCTTACTTGTATACCCTGCGTGCCACTTTGCAAGGCAGCAGTGAAGTGATTCCCGTAAAGGTGGGCTTCCGAAAGATAGAGCTGAAAGGAAGTCAGATACTTGTCAACGGCCAGCCCGTTCTCTTCAAGGGAGCCAACCGCCACGAGATGGATCCGGACGGTGGTTACGTCATTTCTCGCGAACGCATGATTCAGGATATTCAGGTGATGAAGCAGTTCAACCTGAATGCCGTGCGCACCTGCCACTATCCCGACAATAATCTCTGGTACGACCTCTGCGACCAATATGGTATTTACGTAGTGGCCGAAGCCAATATCGAATCCCACGGAATGGGTTATGGGGAAGAGACACTTGCCAAACGTGAGGACTATAGGAAAGCACATATGGAGCGTAACCAGCGCAATGTGCAGCGTAGCTTCAATCATCCAGCGTCATTTTCTGGTCTTTGGGCAACGAAGCCGGCTATGGCGCTAATTTCGAAGCTGCCTACGATTGGATAAAGGCTGAAGACCCGAGCCGTGCCGTACAATATGAACAAGCCGGTAAAACAGGCAAGACAGACATCTATTGCCCGATGTATTATGGCTATGACGGATGTAAGAAATACAGTGAGGATGATTCTATGACAAAGCCCCTGATTCAGTGCGAATATGCTCATGCGATGGGAAACTCGCAAGGAGGTTTTAAAGAATATTGGGATTTGGTGCGTAAATATTCCAAATTCCAAGGTGGCTTTATTTGGGATTTTGTTGATCAGTCTGTACGTTGGACAGGAAAAAACGGTAAGATGATTTATGCCTACGGCGGTGACTTTAACCGTTTTGATGCCAGCGACGGTAACTTCTGCGATAACGGTCTTATCAGCCCCGACCGTGTGCCCAATCCCCACATGTATGAGGTAGGCCGTATCTATCAGGACATCTGGACTACTCCGGCCGACTTGAAGAACGGCGAAATCAATGTGTTCAATGAATACTTCTTCCGTGATCTTTCTGCCTATTATATGGAGTGGGAGGTACTGAAAGGCGGTAAGGTGATACGGACCGGTCGTGTGGATAATCTGAATGTAGCTCCCCAACAGACAGCCAAAATCAAGTTGGACTTGGGCAAGACTTGCCAATGCACCGAGTGGTTGCTGAATGTTTCCTATAAGCTGAAGAACCGTGAAGGATTGCTTTCCGCCGGACATGTAGTGGCAAAAGACCAGTTGACGCTCAATCCTTACCAAGCTCCTTCCATGGAATTGAAGAACTGCGAACAGAGCAATATCGAGATGACGGCTCCCCAAGTACAGGATAACGATTGGAACTACCTCATCGTCTCCGGTGATGCTTTCCGTGTAGAAATCAACAAGCACAACGGTTATCTGACCAAGTACGAAGTGAATGGCCGGGATATGATTAAAGACGGCGAGGCTTTAAAACCAAACATTCTGGCGTGCGCCTGTTGACAACGACTACGGTGCCAATCTGCAACGCAAATATATCGCTTGGAAGAATCCGGAAATCAAACTGACCTCTTTCAAACAGCGCACGGAGAACAATCAGGTGATTGTAGAATCTGCTTACGACATGCCGGGTGTTTCAGCTAAGCTGAACCTTGTTTATGTCATCAACAATGCCGGTGCCGTCAAGGTGACCCAGAAGCTGACTGCCGACAAGAATGCCAAAGTATCGAACATGTTCCGTTTCGGTCTGCAGATGCCTATGCCGCGCAGCTTTGAAACCGTTGAATACTATGGACGCGGTCCGGTTGAAAACTATATTGACCGTAATCATTGCGCCGACTTAGGCATTTATCGCCAAAGTGTGGCCGAGCAGTTCTATCCCTACATCCGTCCGCAGGAAAATGGAACAAAGACCGATATTCGTTGGTGGAAGATGTTGGATCAGTCTGGTAATGGCATCAAGATTGTGGCAGCCGCTCCCTTCTCCGCATCTGCCTTGCACTATACCATCGAGTCTTTAGATGAAGGCTGGAGCAAAGAGCAAGGACACTCGCAAGAGGTGGATGAAGCTGATTTGACTAATCTCTGTATCGACAAGGTGCAAGCCGGTCTGGGTTGCGAAGACAGTTGGGGACGTATAGCCCGTCCGGAATACCTGGTGCCATACGCTGATTATGAGTTTACGTTCATCCTTTTTCCCGTATGCCATAGTATCGGAATAGAATAACGTTTCTTCTCAGTGTATTACATACTGAGAAACAGATTTTATAACACTGAAGCGGTCGCCTTTCCGATGGGGGAGGGTGACCGCTTTGTGTTGATGTTTTGCTTGCTTCTGTATATTTCTTTGTTTTATTGTTTCTGATTTCGGCAAATGCAATCCGTCAGATGGTCGTTGATAAACCCCGAAGCTTGCAGATGGGCATAGCAAATGGTAGAGCCGAAGAACTTGAATCCCCGTTTTTTCATGTCTTTGCTCATGGCATCTGATTCGGGAGATGATACCGGAATCTCACTCAATGACTGAAAATGATTGATAATGGGGTTCCGGTTGGGGAAGAAGGATAGCGTATAGTTGTAAAAGCTGCCGAATTCTTTCTGTATGGCAAGAAACAGCTTTGCATTGGTGATGGTCGACTTGATTTTCAGACGGTTTTTCACGATGCCGTCAAAGTGCATCAGCCGTTCCACGTCTTCGTCGGTCATTTGCGCCACTTGCGCGGCATCGAAATTGCAAAAGGCTTTGCGGTAGCCTTCCCGCTTTTTGAGGATGGTTATCCAGCTCAGTCCCGCCTGGGCACTTTCCAATACAAGAAACTCGAATAGTGTCTTGTCGTCTGTTACCGTTTTTCCCCACTCTTCATCGTGGTATTTCACATACAGCTCGTCGGTTCCGCACCAGCCGCAACGTCCGTTTATAATGTCTTGCATAAGCGTTATTTTTGTAATGAGGTGCTAAGGTAGTGCTTTCATTCCGAATAAACAAATCTATCTATTCTAAATGGATAGATTTGTTTATTCAGAATGGAATGTTTATATTTGTATCTGAATATAAATGACATAGCCCTATGATAAGCAAATCGGATATAGTAGAAGCCATACGTGTGCAACGTGAACGGTTGAGGAAATTTCAAAGTTTCCGACGTGACCTATTGTTGTCTTTACCTCCCTTGGTAGCAGACTATGCACTGATTATATCTGGTATTCGCCGTTGTGGTAAGAGTACATTGCTGGCACAATTATCGGTGGATAGATACAAGCCGGAAGAGGTGCTCTCCTTGAATTTTGATACCCCTTTACTGTATGGATTTGAATTCAGTGATTTCCGTATAGTGGATGAAGTTATTAAGGAACATGAAGGGTGTATCGCTCTTCTTTTTGACGAAATACAGATTGTTGATGGTTGGGAGGTGTATATTCGGGGCAAGTTGGATGAAGGGTTTTATGTGGGAATCGACCGGCTCCAATGCTTCGATGTTGAGTCGTGAATTGGGCACGAAGTTGACAGGAAGACATATTACGAAAGAACTGTTCCCTTTTTCGTATGCTGAATATTGCGGTTTTACGGGTAAGACTATCGGTGACAGTTCCTTGTACGACTATCTGCATCAGGGTGGCTTCCCTCAATACTTGCAACTGGATGATCAGGATGTTCTGACGGATTTAGTCAATGATATAGTATATCGTGATATTGCCGTGAGATATAATATACGTGATGACCACTCTTTGAAAAGTCTCTTGGCCTATTTGATGGGGAATGTGGGCAATCTGGTGTCTGCTACAAAACTGAAACAGATACTGGGAATGAAAAGTACTTCTACTGTGTCTGATTATTTCTCTTATTTCGAACAGACTTACTTGATAAACTTTGTTCCGAAATTTTCATATTCATATAAAGCGCAACTGTTGAACCCGAAGAAAGTGTATTGTGTGGACAATGGTGTTGTATTTGTCACCTCTCCATCTTTCACCCGTGATGAGGGTCGGAGGCTGGAGAACATGGTTTTTGCGGAATTGCGTCGCCGTTATTCTGAGATATTCTATTATAATGAGAACCGGAAGGAATGCGACTTTATAGTTGTACGCAATTCTGTGCCCCAGCTTGCCATCCAGGTATGCTATGCCTTGACCGCAGAAAACCGGAAAAGGGAAGTAGATGGCTTACTGGATGCCTTGTCTTTCTTCAAGATGGGGCATGGACTGATACTCACTTATAACCAACATGACAAATTTTCCGTAGGAGATAAAACGATAGAAGCATTGCCGGTGTCTGAATATTTTAAAGACTAATCTTCTTGTCTCTTGCACTCCACCACATGATACAGCGTGCCGAACCGTGTTCTGCGGGACGGCACTTCATGTTTCTGCAGTATCCTTCCGAATACATTCACTCTCTTGGTGGACAGCGGGATGGCGCTGTACCGGCGCAGGCGGTTCAGTATTTCGGCAAGACGACAGCCATTCTCCCTCCTCGTCATTTCCGGCAACGCGGAAATAGTGGTAGAACAGTTGCTCTTCGGGCGGTATCTGTTCGAAATCGTGGTTGTTTTCCGTCATAATCCGTTCGTCCGACTGGTCGAACCAATAGCGTTCGCCGTGGTCCAGTTCGTGCATGGCCTGGGCATAAAGCTGGTTGTAGTCTATCGGGCGGTTGGTGTCTATTGCTTCCGTCACTTCTATGCAGATGAACCGGCGACTGCCGCTGGGGTCGGTCAGCAAGTCCTTCTGGTTGCTGGTGGCGATGAACGAGGCATATCGGCGCATCTCGAGCACGGCATTGGCGTATGGCTTGCGCACGTTGACCACCGGCTTCTGGAGGATATGTTTCAGGAATCCTTGCTGGGTGCTGCTTATCTGGTCGAATTCATCGATGTTGATGAGCGCAAAACGGTTGAGGTAAAGTTCGGCGTCGCGCTTGCGCGAGAAGTCGATGCTGTCCGTATAATAGGCACGCAGCTCGGGCGGGACGATGCTTCGGCAAAAGGTGCTTTTGCGGGTGCTTGTGCACCTACCAATAAGGGGGAGACGCTGTTGGCATATTTCTTGTCGGTATTGCCGCGCCAGTGTGCCACCATGTTGAGAAACCAGCGGTGGAACAGTTCGGCCCAGTACGGGTTGTTGCAGGGTACTGTCCGGGCGAGTGCCAGGATACGGTCTTTCCCGTCCCAGTGCGGAAGGTCGTACAGATAATCTTCCAGCGGATTGAATACCGGGATGCGGTTGGAGTAGATGTACCGGCTGATGTCTCTGTCCCACAAGGGAATGCCTTCCGACTGTGCATCCAGTGCAATGCTGTTCAGCGTGCGCTTGTCGATGGGGGAGAAGCGGAAACGGAACGAGTGGCGTTCACGGTATTCCACTTCGCCCACCTGGGTATTGTAGCGGAAGTCGTAGCGGCGTTTCATGAACTCGTCCGTCTGTATGGCAAGTCTTTGCTCTTTGCTGAGGCTGCTTTGGGTATTGAAGCCTTTGTTCTCTTGGTAAACGCTTCTTACAATCTGCCGGATGACAGTCTCTTTTTGGCGCAGATAATAATGGAAATAGGTACGCTTCACGGTCTCTTCTTCGGGGATGCCCGAACGGAAACAGTTCTCGGCAAGGCGTACGGTCAGGGAGTGCAGGCTGTTGTCGGCACCGGCACCCGTCGCTTCGGCGAAAGTCTTCTGCAAGGCGGCTTCAAACAGCATGATGATGGCTTCTTCGGCTTCATATCCCGGCACGGCGCGCGTCAGGGGTGACTTCTCGTCTTGCAGGGCTTCCCGATAGGTGGTTTCGTCGGGCATGGAGACGGGCTGTGCAAGATAGAACTGTATGGAGTCCGGGCGGTACATGGCTTCGGGGTCGAAGGAGAGGCGGGAATACTGTTCCAGCTTGGGCTCTTTCAGCAGAATGTCGAAAGGCAGTTGGGGCTGGTAGCATTTCACGGCAAGGCGGTAGGCATGGGCGTGGAATACTTCGGCTTCTTCCGTTTGCCCGGCAGCGAATTGTTCGGACGGGTGAAGGTAGTCCAAATCTTTACAGTCCGTCCGCTGGAACCGGTGAATACGAGCCGCGTCTGGGGCTGTTCCCAGGCAAGACGTTTCACAAGGGCTATTTCGGACTTGCCGGAAAGGCGGGCCTACGGTCAGTTCCACGATGCCGTTGTAGGTTTTCATCTGGCAGACACCGTTCGTCTTGCGGAATTCGGCTGCGGGAGTACTTTGGGCAGTCGGTCTGCCTCGTTGCAGCGCTTGCCGGGCAAGCAGTATCGCAGTTGCTGGCGGAAAGTGGATACGGGCTGGGTTTTGGTCTCCGTTTTGATTTTCTGTAGGAAGGTGTCCAAGTCTGTCGTGCTCAGTGTCAGATTCCCGTCTTTTTCTCTCAGTTGGGTGATTTTCATTCTATTTTTTGTTTTGTCACATGCAGGCAAAATGGTTTGCTTACAGTGTACTAAGGTACGACAATTAGGCTCTTTTTGCAAGTGATTCCATGCTTTTTTAGGTCGATTCCAGCGTTTTTCTGTGGAAAATCTGATGTTTTGAGTCGAAAAAGCTGGTGATTTGGGATGCTTTGTGCAGACTTCCACGCTGGTTTTGCTTGTCGGAACAATAGTTTCCGGCTATTGAAACAAAAGGTTTTACTTGTTGAAACCAATGGTTTTCCTAAGGGAAACTCTCAGTTTCTCTTGTTGAAACTTTTGTTTTAGAAGGTTAAAACCAATAGTATTTGATTAAGAAACTAAAAGTTTCATACTGAGAACTAGGCATATAGCACTATTCTGTGGTGAATGAAGTAAGTATCGGATACTGCTTTTGTTATGGCGTGATGGATGGTTGTGAAGATTTTTATCTATCACGGGTATCTTTCACGCTTTAATCGGTTTATAATCAAAAGGATATCCCCCTCTGCGTGATAGCATGACAGATGTTTTTCAAAAATAAACTTTGTAAGAGCTGAGCTGTCCGGATGCTTCAATCGTTGTAGCTGTATTCTTCGCTGTATCTCTCGAATTTCGGTTCTTCGGCAATTCCGTATTGTTTGAAAACCTGACGGATATATGCTTGTGCCTTTGGAAACAAGCCTTGTTCCTGGCGGTAAAAGCGATAATAGGTGGTCTTGCCAAAGTGTCCTACAAGCTGGTTCCTCATCGGGGCTGCACATTTGTGAGGTACATTGTCCAGCAGGTGCCGGATGCCCCATGCAACCCGGCACTTCAGGGCTTTCCGAAATAAGGGCAGTCGGTGGTATCGGCAGGGATACGGTTCGGGTTGATGATACTTAAGGTGGGATATTGCGAGGTACAATTGATAGCGGCCAGATGGTGCAGGCATTCTTCCTTATGAATGCACTGGCTGTGGAAGCAATGCGCAAAGCCATAAGGCACAGACTGGTAGTCGAAATAATCTTCCATTATTATGTTCTATATATATGTGCAAAGGTAAAGATAAAATATGGAATCGACTGTTTTTTTCCTGAATATCTACCTTTGTTGTTTGATGTATTCTGAAGGTGTCATTCCGTATTCTTCCTTAAAGCAAGCCCGGAAATACCCCAAATCGTTGAAACCGCTGGCATATGCCGCTTCCGATATGTTGTTGCCTTCTTCCATCAGTAGTCTCAAACTGTTTTTGAGTCTGATTTTCCGGATAAACTCATTGCCCGACATGTCGGTCAGTCCTTTTATTTTTCGGTAGAGGGTGGAATGACTCATGTGCATCTTGTCCATTATGAAGGACATGTCTAACTTTTCGGTTTCTATGTTTTCTTCAATAATCCGGGTCAGCTTGTTTAGAAATTCCTCATCCAGCTTGTTTATCTTCATGGGTTCTCGAAGAATTTCCGGTTTCAGTTCTTTGGTACGGTCAGCAATTAAGTGAGCCAACTTTCTGCGTGATTCCAGCAGATTCTGTACGCGGCTGTTCAGTAATTTGGCACTGAAAGGTTTTGTCAGATACGAATCTGCACCGCTTTCGTAACCTTCTTCCTTATCTTGTATGGAATCTTTGGCTGTAAGGAGAATGATGGGGATATGGCTGGTACGTATATCTTCCTTGATGGTCTTGCAAAGCTCGATACCGTCCATAACGGGCATCATGATGTCGCTGATGATGATGTCCGGTATGCACTTCAAAGCCTGCTTCACACCTTCTTTGCCGTTGGCGGCTGTGATAATCCGGTAGTTACTGCTGAAGGATGTGGCTATGTATTCGCGGATGTCATCATTGTCTTCTATTATCAGGATTACGGGAAGCATGTCTGTCTCTTCTTTTTCCTCTTCTTCCTTTGGTTTTTCTTTCTGAACGGTTTCCGGGTTTTCTTCTTTGTGCAGAGCATGAGGATAAGTGTTTTGGGTCAGTAATCTGAAAGTGAAGGTTGTCCCTTTACTTACTTCACTTTCAACTGACAGAATACCTTCGTGCAAGTCGGCCAGGGCTTTGACCAATGCAAGTCCTATACCGGTTCCCGATGCTTGATGTTTGCTGTCGGCTTGATAGTAGCGGTTGAAAATGTGCGGCAATACTTCCGTACTGATTCCATATCCGGTGTCACTGACAATGATTTCCGTATACATGTTATCTTGCTCTTGCACAGACTGCATAATCAGACAAATAGTTCTCCGGGGTGTATTTTATGGCATTGCTCAACAGATTGTTCAATATGGTAGTGATGATGTCTGCATCAAAGTAAAGTTTAGTCTTATCCGTATCAATGCTGATGTGGAACTTCACTTTACTGTTGCGGTTCAATTCTTTATACCGTAATCCGATTTCTGTAACCAAGTTTCCCAAATTCCCCTTTGCTACTGTGAGTTTTCGGTTTTGTGTCTCTGTCTTGCGAAATTCCAGTATCTGATTTATCAGGTTCAGCAATCGTAGTGCACTGTCATGAATCACTCTTATCTTGTTGCTGTAGAACACCGGTAGCTTGGAGTCATTCACTAAGTCTTCAAGCGGACCAAGTATCAGCGTCAGCGGAGTGCGTAGCTCATGGGTAATATTGGTGTAGAAACGTAGGCGTTCATTGTTGAGTTCTTGTTCGTTTAAGCTCTTTTTACGTTCCAGTTCGAGTGAGCTTTCCAACATCAACTTGCGTTTGTAGAAGCGGAACCAAATATATCCCCCCAATAATAGGATTAATATGTAGAATGCTTTAGCATACCAAGTCAGCCATATGGAGGATGAATGTGGACTTTCATGGCAGCAATATGCTTGTCATCCCATTCTTGATTTCTTAACCGTGCTTTTACCTTGAAAGTATATTCACCCGGAGCAATGTTTCGGAAGGTCACTTGGTCATCTCCCAATGTATTGGTCCATGAGTTTTCCAAGCCTTCAATGAGATAGGCATACTCTACCAGGCGGCTTTGTGAATAGTCGGGAACGGAGAAGGATATACGAAATGAGTTCCGGTTGTGTGGCAATTCGATACTTCCGCCGGATGGCTGTATCATTGTTCTCCACTGCGTTTTCTATTTGGTGTTAAGGCCTTTGCATTCGATGATTTGTATGGGAGCCACTTGCTGTTCTGCTGTAAGGTTCTTTGGATTGAAAAAGCAGACTCCATTCAATGAGCCGAAATAGAGTGTACCGTCTTGCATGCAGCATGCCGAGCCTTCGATAAAATTTCCTATGGGAATTCCATCCCGATAGTCGTAATTCTCGAACTTTTGCCTTTGCGGATTCCAGTGAGAGATTCCATCGTTGGTACTAAGCCAGATGCCTCCTTTCTTGTCTTCCTGTATAGTGCGGACAAAGGTATCTTCGAGTCCCTGGCTATAGCCATAGAACTCGAATACTTCAGGGCGGTTGGTGTCTTTTATGTAACCTATACCGTTACGGGTTGCTGCCCAGATTCCTCCCTGGATGTCCATGTGGAGGTGATTGATGGCATTGGAGCAGAAACTGGTGTTTGTACTGAGAATAGTAAGGAGTGTGTTGTCTTTGTTGAAAATGGCTATTCCTCCTCCATAGGTACCTACAAGATGTCCTTGGCGGTCACGGCAGATTCCATATACCGATTTGTCAGGGAGCAGCTTGGTTATATTGTTCTCTTTGTTGAGGATGCCGTCGGTATAAGTGTATATGCCATATTCCGCACCTATATATATCGTTCCATCGGTGTCTTTAAAGAAAGTGATGATATCTATGTTTTCTATATCCAGCAGAATCCTTTCAATATGATTGGTGTTGGTATTGTATTTCAAAAGGCCATCGTCATAGATTCCGAGCAATAAGATGTCATCTTCGGCGTCAATGATAGAGAAAACTTGACCGTAAGGTCTTGATAATTTGCTTGTAATGTCAATGCTTTTTATGAACTTATTATCTTTGAAAGGCATACTTCATTTTCGCCTCCCA
>ENA-OQDW01000502-OQDW01000502.1-human-gut-metagenome-genome-assembly--contig:-NODE-502-length-16044-cov-1.512597_pt1 | contig 16044 bp, 18 predicted proteins | sample MGYA00242784_ERZ504613 | MGnify/ENA primary metagenome ERZ504613 (study PRJEB26092, sample SAMD00036330) | human gut metagenome | host: Homo sapiens | study: EMG produced TPA metagenomics assembly of... | reverse complement strand
TAATATTAAATTATTTGGCACTACTATCCAGGAAAATATTAATAGTAGTATGTGGAATTATGGGGCGGCCTTGTCGTTGATCATGTTGTTCCTTATTGGTGCGACAACCTTGCTCGCTTCAGATGATAAGGATCATAACGAAGGAGGCGGACTATGGTAAAGAAAATTTTGTGTCAGGGGTATTTGTGGCTGCTTCTTGCTATTGTCTTTATGCGCCTATTTTTATCATTATGATCTATTCGTTTACCGAAGCAAAGGTGCTGGGCAACTGGACTGGGTTTTCCACCAAACTCTATTCATCCCTGTTTGTTGCGGGTACACATCATTCATTGACAAATGCCTTGGTCAACACCCTGAGCATTGCCTTGATTGCAGCTACCGTATCTACTTTGCTGGGCAGTATTACGGCAATCGGTATATTCAATCTTCGTACCCGTGCTCGTAAAGCAATCAGTTTTGTCAATAACATTCCTATCTTGAATGGAGATATTATTATTGGTATATCTTTTATTCTTGCTGTTCGTATCTTTGGGTATTCCACAAGGATATACCACTGTGGTTCTTGCACATATCACATTCTGTACTCCATATGTGGTGTTAAGTGTGTTGCCGCGTTTGAAACAGATGAATCCGAATATTTATGAGGCGGCCCTTGATTTGGGGGCTACCCCTATGCAGGCACTCCGCAAGGTGATTGTTCCTGAGATTCTTCCGGGAATGATTTCTGGTTTTATGCTGGCGGTGACTTTGTCCATTGACGATTTTGCCGTGACTGTATTTACTATTGGTAATGAAGGGCTTGAAACTCTTTCCACCTATATTTATGCGGATGCACGGAAGGAGGGTTGACCCCTGAACTTCGTCCGCTTTCTACCATTATATTCGTATTGGTGCTGGTATTGCTGGTTATCATCAATCGCCGTGCAGGCAAGAAAAAGGAGGTATAAAAAATGAGGAAAATAAATAGATGGCTGATGGTGTGTGTGTGCGCGTTATTCTCTTTAACCGGATGCTATAACACAGAGCCTCGTGAGAGTGTGCTGAAAATATATAATTGGGCCGATTACATTGATGAGGATGTGTTGGCGGAATTTCCCCGGTGGTACAAAGAACAGACGGGGGAAGATATACGGATTGTCTATCAGACTTTTGACATCAATGAAATCATGTTGACCAAGATAGAACGCGGACATGAAGATTTTGATGTAGTTTGTCCTTCGGAGTATATCATAGAGCGTATGCTGAGGAAAGGTTTATTGCTTCCCATTGATACTGTTTTTGGAAAGACTCCCAATTATCTACATAATGAATCTCCTTATATCCGCGAACAATTGGATAAATTGAGTCGGTCGGGGCATCGTGCTTCAGATTATGCCATCGGTTATATGTGGGGAACAGCAGGTATCCTTTTTAATACCGATCATGTTCCGGCGGAAGATGCCAGGACTTGGGCCAGTCTTTGGAATCTGAAATATAAGAACAAGATTCTGATGAAGGAAAGTTATCGTGATGCATATGGTACCGCATTGATTTATGCCAATGCCGGGGATTTGAAAAAAAGTAAGGTTACGGTAGAGGAGTTGATGAACAACTATTCGCAAGCGTCCATCGATACTGTTGAGAAGTATCTGAAAGCAATGAAACCCTTGATAGCAGGTTGGGAAGCCGATTTTGGCAAGGAAATGATGACTAAAGGTAAAGCATGGCTGAACATGACCTGGAGCGGGGATGCGGTATGGGCGATAGAAGAGGCTGAAGGAGTGGGCATCCATCTGGACTATGAAGTGCCGGCAGAGGGAAGTAATGTGTGGTATGACGGATGGGTGATCCCTAAGTATGCTAGAAATAAAAAGGCTGCCAGTTATTTTATTAATTATTTATGCCGTCCTGATGTGGCTTTACGTAATATGGACGCCTGTGGTTATGTGAGTGCCGTCGCGACTCCCGAGATTTTGGAGGCAAAGATAGATACTACCTTATCTTACTTTGCAGATTTAAGTTATTTTTTCGGTCCTGCTGCCGATAGTATACAAATAGATAAAGTGCAGTATCCTGACCGTACAGTGGTGGAGCGTTGTGCCATGATTCGTGACTCCGGTGACAAGACCGAATTGGTCTTGGAGATGTGGTCGCGTGTAAAGGGGGATAATTTGGGGGTAGGCGTGGTTATTGTGATTCTGGTATTTGCCGGGATTATGGTGGTATTCACCGTGTATAGAAAGCTTCAGCGTTATCAGCATGAAAAGGTGCAACGTCGTCGCAGGAATCACCGGAGAAAGAAATGACTTAATCTAAAGGAAGAAAACATTAGTCTTGCTGATAAAACGATTTAGGGAATCCAATCTTTAGGTAAAATTAAAATAAAAGTCCGAACTTGGGAAAGTCCGGACTTTTATTTCTATAATCATATAAAGATTAAATGATGTATTGTGAAGAGATAGACTCATTATTCATCACGCGGCGGATTGTTTCAGCAAACATATCGGCAATGGTCAGTTGCTTCACTTTAGAACAACGGTTAGCATAAGGAATACTATCGGTAAATACCATTTCTTCTAGGCCGGAGTTCTGAACGCGTTCAGATGCAGGACCTGACATTACACAGTGAGAAGCGATCGCGCGGACGGAAATGGCTCCCGCTTCTTTCATAATATCGGCAGCTTTGGTAATAGTACCTGCTGTATCTACCATATCGTCAATTAAGATGACATTTTTATTTTTTACATCACCGATAATTTGCATGGTGGCCACTTCATTGGCTTTCAGGCGCGTCTTGTTGCAAAGCACCAAGGTACACCAAATATTGGAATAAGTGCTGGCGCGTTTTGAACCACCCACGTCCGGAGTTGCGATTACCAAGTCTTCCAGTTGCAATGATTCAATGTAAGGTAGGAATACGCCAGAAGCGTAGAGATGGTCTACCGGTACATCAAAAAATCCTTGAATCTGATCGGCATGTAAATCCATTGTGATCAAACGATCAATGCCTGCCACGCTCAGAAGATCGGCTACCAGTTTAGCACCGATGGAAACACGAGGTTTGTCTTTTCTGTCCTGACGTGCCCATCCAAAGTAGGGAATAACGGCTACAATGCTTTTTGCAGAGGCTCTTTTAGCTGCATCAATCATTAGCAGCAGTTCCATTAAGTTGTCAGAGTTAGGAAAGGTAGATTGAACCAGAAAAACATGTGCGCCTCTAATTGATTCTTCATAAGAAACAGCGAATTCACCATCAGCAAAATGCATGATGTTCATGTTTCCTAATTCGCAACCGAGGCTGTTGCAAATCTTTTCTGCAAGGTATCTCGAATTTGTTCCTGAGAATACCATAAAAGGTGATGTTTTGCTCATTTTTGTAATAGATATTACCTATTTGTTAATTTGCGTGCAAAGGTACGTATTATAATTAGAAATTAAAAATAGAAATTTAAAAATAACTTCTCATTATTGTAATATGTTTGGTGTGAAGCATATTCTTCGTTTTTTAGACTTCTATTCTAAATTTTTTGATAAATCAGTCTGCTAAATCTCTTAATTTCCGGAAATGTTCTATCACGCATCGGTAATCGCGGTCAGTACATGCATCGAATTTATTCCAAAGGGCGCCCAATATGGCGGCTCCTCCGAAACCAAAGTCCTTTACCTCCAGCAAGTTTTCTTCGTCAATGCCTCCCAAAGCTATGACTTTCTTGTCGATAATGCTCGCTTTGGCGGCGGCACGGAGTTCTTCGGCGGTGTATGCCGAGTTATAATTCAACTTGGATATACTATTGAATACCGGACTCAGAAATACATAATCGCAACCAGATTTGTGCTCTTTAACTTCGTCTAGCGAATGGCAGGAACAACTGACATGTCCTTTGTATCCTTCCGGCAGATTCGGATTACGGCCGTTCAGGTGAATTCCTTTCAGTTTGTATTCCTCTTTCAGATAAAAATGTCCGTGAACCACGATGCGTTTGTGATATTGTTCGGGGATAAGGGTTAGCAGACGTTCTGCAAACATAGGTGCCGTACCGGGCTTTCGCAGATGGAGTGTATCTAGCCCCTCCTCGAAAAGAGCTGTAATTATTTTATCTTCCTCCACAAAATAAGTGGGGGGTGTTATTAGAATTAACTTCATACCTTATGACTAATTGCTAAAGCAAAGATAGCAACCTATTTGTAATAATCCTAGTGGATTTATAGATTTATTTTGATAAGCCTGTAAATCAATAGGATACTTTCCCTGAAAATGTAATTCATGCGATGGAAAAGTTTTAAATAATGTGTGCGTACCTGCATGAAATAGGCGTTTTTTATTTACTTTTGCGCTAATAAACAAGACGAATAGATAGAATTATGAATAAAAAACAATTTCTTGCAGCTGCATTTTGCTTGATGGCGCTTGCCGGATGTACGCAAAAAACGGAATTGCCTGAGAATCCTAAAGATCAAGAAGAGTACCGTGATCATCAGGGAAACAGTTGGATTTATAACGCTATGCTAATGCGTTGGGCATTAATGCCGTCTATGGCCAACGGACTTTCTACACACATTATTATTATCCTAAATCTGATTCGTGGACAGATGCTAACGGAATGAAAGTGGATGCTCCTTCAAAAGTGAATGTGGGGGCAAAATCGTCTACAAAATCAAAATCGAGCGGAAGTGTTTTTGGGAAAACACGCCGTTCATCCGGTGTTCATAGTTAACAGGAAGCGGATATGAAAAGAATACCAGTTACGCCACGTCTGGATTACCGTGAGAAAATAGAAGCGCTAGGGTTTGATTTTCATGGTGATTATTGGCGCGAGGAAGCATATTATCATTTTACGGCTGAAGAAACAGCTTGTTTGGAGGAAGCGACCAATGAGGCGTACCACCTGTATTGTGAGGCTGCCCAATTCATTATTGAGGATAACCCGGAATTTATGGAGCGTGCGTTGAATATTCCGAAGGAGATTGGTGAGCGTATCCGTGCTTCTTGGGATGCGGATGAGTTAAGTCTGTATGGTCGTTTTGATTTTATATTAGCCAAGGATGGTACTCCGAAAATATTGGAGTTCAATGCTGATACACCGACTTCTTTGCTTGAGGCATCTGTTATCCAATGGCAATGGAAAGAAGATGTTTTTCCGGAATGCGACCAGTTTAATGGCATTCATGAAGGATTGGTGCAGTCATGGAAAGATATTTTCCCCAAAAAAGGAGAGATTTATTTTGCCGGTGCATTAGAGAATAATGAAGATACAGGAACGTTGCAATATCTGGCAAGTACGGCGATGGAGGCTGGGTTTTCTACCCGAGTATTAGATATGCAGGCGCTGGATTTGCAGAATGGACGATTTTTTGATCCGGCAGGTGAACTAGTGAACCGGTGCTTTAAACTTTATCCGTGGGAGTGGATGGTGGACGAAAGTCCTGACGGATGTCTGGCGGAAATGGAATGGTTGGAGCCGATATGGAAATTGGTGATGTCCAATAAAGCGATCCTTGCCACATTGTACGAGTTGTTTCCGGATTCTCCTTATGTGCTTCCTTGTTATTTGTCGCGCCCTCGGTCGGGATTGTTTTGTAAAAAACCGGTCTTCTCTCGTGAAGGTCATAATGTAAGCGTTGTTGATATCCGGGATTGGGAGGAATATGTACGTATAGCTGAAACGGAGGGTGATTATAACACTGGAGCTTATGTATATCAGGAGTATGTGGAACCGACAGCGTACAGTGGCAGATATCCAGTTATTGGTTCTTGGATTATAGGAGGAGAAGCTGCGGGCATCGGTATTCGCGAAAATCGTATGGAGGTTACGGATAACTTGTCCGAGTTTGTACCACATATTATAGGATAAAGTCAAACTATTTATGTGCCAGTCGGAGCCGGGCGACGGATGTCGTCATGCCTCGGCTGTTGGCACATAATTGAGGAATTAAATGTCTTTTGAATAGGGCCGGTTCGATTCCTCTAAAAAGAAATGAGATGGGTTTCCATCGTTTTCACGTTAATCGTCCATAATTTGCCGCTTAGCACTTCGCCATATTCACCTATAATCTTCAACACTTCAGCGGCTTCGGCGCAACCTATCATGCCAGGGGTTACACCCAATACTCCTTTGGGTGGATGAGGCATGGACAGCATTTCTGCTTCATCGGGGAAAAAGTGGCGGTAATCGGGGCTCCCCGGTAATTGAAGACGGATACTTGACCTTCGAAGCGCGGATGGCGCCATATACATAGACTTTTCCCCATTTCACACAGATGTCATTAATGAGGTAGCGGGTAGCGAAATTATCACATCCGTCTATAATGATATCGTAGGTGCGGATGATTTCATCCGTCATTCTCTTTAGTCAGTCTTGTGGGATAGGCATTGATTTGCACATCATGGTTCAGGGCTTCGAGACGTTTCTTGGCTTGGATGGCTTTGGGCATACCTACCTCGGCTTCACTATAAAGTACTTGACGTTGCAAGTTGCTGACACTTACCATATCATCGTCTACTAATCCAATGGTACCTACTCCGGCTCCTGTCAAGTACAAGGCAACAGGAGATCCCAGACCGCCTACACCGACTATAAGTACTTTGGCTTGTTGAAGCCGTTGTTGTCCTTTTTCTCCCAATTCAGGGAGAATGATTTGACGGTTATATCTTTCCACTTTCTTTGTTGTTAAGTTGAAAAAGGGGCTTTGTATCATTGATACAGCCCCATTCCTTTAAAAATATGGGTAATATCTATCGCATTGGTGTGAACTTGTCAAAAGAAACATCCCAGTCTTTCCATACCGGTTCCCTTCCTAATGATTTCAGTGCGTTTTCCACTTCCATAGCTGTACGTTCATCGCTTACATGGAATTGTTCCAAAGCTTGCGGATAGGTATAGTATCCTCCCGGTTCGGTTTTGCTTTCAGCGCTCATGGTAGTCACTCCGAGTCTTGCCATGTTGTCGCGGATTTGTGCCGGCTCACGGGTGGAGTAGGAGATGTCCACATCGTGGTCGAAGATGCGCATGGCAAAAGTGAGCTGCGCCAATTCACGGTCATTCATGATGACATTCGGCTGGAAACCACCGTTTTCTGCCGGACGCATACGAGGGAAGTTTACACTGTATTTGGTTTTCCAATACTTTTTCTGAAGATAACGCAAGTGATAAGCCATCATGGTCACATCGGTGCGCCATTCTTCCAATCCGATGAGTACCCCCATGCCTATGGAGTGGACTCCTGCCTGTCCCATACGGTCGAAGCTGTTTACCCGCCACTCGAATTTGGATTCATTCCGCGTGGGTGGTATATATTATAACGGGCTTTGTTGTAAGTTTCCTGAAAGCAAATGACTCCATTTAGTCCGTGTTCTTTCAGTTCGGCATATTCTTCGGCTTTGAGGGGCATTACCTCTATTTTCAAATTGCTGAAATATTTTTTGGCGATGTCCAAGCTTTGGCCAGATAAGGGACTCCGGCTTTTGCCGGATTTTCTCCGGTCACTAGTAATAGGTTTTCAAAAGGACCAAGTCTTTTGATGGCTTTGTATTCATCTTCAATCTGTTCGGGGGTGAGGATGGTACGAGCCATCGGGTTGCTGATATGAAAACCACAATACACGCAAGAATTGGTGCAGGAGTTTGTTATATACAGCGGTATAAACATGGAAATGGTTTTGCCGAAACGTTCTTCGGTATATCTTTTGCTTAGTTGCGCCATCGGCTCTAGGTATTTTGCTGCTGCGGGGGAGATGAGTGCCATAAAGTCGTCCACATCGCAATGTTCCTTACCAAGGGCGCGGAGCACGTCATGTTCGGTTTTGGAGTAGATGGCTTTGGTGATCTTTTCCCAATCTATTTTTTCAAGTTCTTCTGAAAACATGATTGTTATTTTTTCTTGTTATTGTTCATAAGATGATTTTGCTTTTATAAAAGTCTGTTTAAGCCTTTCCGGCATTTTATCAGGCTTCAAGCTATAATTTCCTTATTATTTTTCTACATTTCTTTTTGTCGTTTTCCGTCAGTTCGGGATGTTGTTTTGTTCCTCCCTTCTGGATAACGCCTTTGATAGAGAATCCGCTCCACTTCAGAATTTCGCGCAACGCTTTTACTACGCCGCGTGTCTGGTTAAACCAGATATTGAATGGCCATGGGGTGGAGCAGGTGCTTACGATGACTGCTTTCTTGCCTTTATGCAACGCTTGAGGGAGCCCTTTCGGACTTTCTCCCATCATGCCGTACACGATGCGGTCGAACACTACTTCATATGTCCGTTCATATTTCCCCAATAGCAAGGTGAGCCAACGATCAGCACGTCTGCCCATTGTATCTTTTGAAGCGTGTGCTGCGCGTCGTCTTCGGGTAGGACACAGGCCTGCCGGCTGCGGCAAGCCATGCATCCTGTACAGGGGCGTACCTGCAATTTATGGATGGATATTGCTTCCACTTCGGCGCCACGTATGCGAGCTTCTTCGGCCATGATGTCCAGCATTCGGCTGATAAGTCCTTGGCAACGAGGACTTCCGTTGAGTATCAATATCTTCATTACCTTATTTTTTTTAGGATGTTGTTGCGGACACATTGCACTGCAACCGTATAGTATTCCGGTTCCATATTTTCCAAGTATGCTTTCAGTTCTCCTGTCAGTTCCGGTTCTTCCAGGCAGATGTCGTAGGCAAGTTTCATGCAGACAGCTTGTCCGGATGCGCTTTCGGCAGAAGACAGCATGCCTTGAAGGCAGAAATCAAAGAAAGCTGCGTTGACAGGCTTTGGGACAGGAAGATGATGAAGGATATTCAGTAGCAGACGTCTTGTTCCGTCATGGGGACATTGCATGGCCCGCAGCATCAGTTCCTCCCTTTTATCCATCAATAGGGAAGGGAGGAGGATGCTCAGTTTTTCACAAGCCCAAGTGGCATGCCAAGCTATCTTTGTTTCTTCATGCTGTGTCAGAGTATAAAGAGCATCAAAGCGGTCGGGGGAGCCGGCTACTTGATCCACTATGTTGTCTATGTGTTTTCTTCCTAAAGTTCCTTCAAGTGCTTTCTTGAAATCTTCCATAGTTTTCACAAAGTCAGCTGTTTAATTACCCACGTTCTTCAAGTCGCGGCTCAGTTTCATGGCGCAGAAGTTGGGGCCGCACATGGTACAGTACTCACCGTCCGTATGGCGGCCTTCATTGAAGTATTCCAAAGCGCGGTCGGGATCCAGACTCAGATGGAACTGGTCGCGCCAACGGAATTCGTAACGTGCCTTGCTTAAAGCATTGTCACGGATCTGTGCGCCCGGATGCCCTTTCGCCAGATCGGCTGCATGGGCGGCAATCTTGTAAGTGATGACACCAACGCGTACATCTTCTTTGTTGGGCAATCCCAAATGTTCTTTCGGGGTGACATAGCATAGCATAGCAGTGCCCAGCCAGCCGATTTGTGCGGCACCGATGGCCGAAGTGATATGGTCATATCCCGGAGCGATGTCCGTTACCAGTGGACCGAGGGTGTAGAACGGTGCATTGTGGCAGTGAGAGATCTGGCGTTCCATGTTTTCTTTGATTTTATGCAAAGGTACATGTCCCGGTCCCTCAATGAATGCCTGTACGTTTTTGTCCCATGCGCGGAGTACAAGTTCACCCATGGTATCTAGTTCGGCAAACTGTGCCTCGTCATTGGCATCAGCGATACAGCCCGGACGAAGTCCGTCACCCAAGGATACGGCTACATCGTATTGTGCCAGAATATCACAGATGTCGTCAAAATGCTCATATAAGAAACTTTCCTTGTCATGTACCAGACACCACTTGCTCATGATGCTGCCTCCGCGGCTTACGATGCCGCACAAACGTTTGTCAGCCAGATGTACATTTTGGCGGCGTATTCCGGCATGGATGGTAAAGTAATCCACTCCTTGTTCGCATTGTTCGATTAATGTATCTTTATAAATCTCCCAATTCAGATCCTCTACTTTACCGTTTACTTTCTCTAATGCCTGATAGATAGGTACGGTACCTATGGGGACAGGACAGTTGCGGACAATCCATTCGCGTGTTTCGTGAATGTTATCGCCGGTCGAGAGATCCATCAGGGTGTCACCTCCCCATTTGCAGCTCCACACGGCTTTTTCCACCTCTTCGTCAATGGAGGAAGTGGTGGCGGAGTTTCCGATGTTCGTGTTGATCTTCACTAAAAAGTTCCTGCCGATAATCATAGGCTCGCTTTCGGGGTGGTTGATATTGGCGGGAAGTACGGCACGCCCTGCGGCTATTTCATCACGCACGAATTCAGGGGTGATAAAGGTGTCGATGCCCAGTTCCCGGCAATTCATGTTTTCACGGATGGCTACATATTCCATTTCCGGTGTAACTATGCCGGCTTTGGCGTATGCCATTTGTGTGATGGCCTTTCCAGCTTTGGCACGATAGGGCAGGGCGATGTGTTCAAAGCGCAGGTGGTCCAGACTTTTATCGTCGCGGCGCATCTTTCCGTATTCTGAAGTGATGGAGGGCAGTTGTTCTACGTCTCCCCGTCCGGTAATCCAGCTTTCGCGCATACGGGGAAGTCCTTTTTTCAGATCGATTTCCATATTGGGGTCACTGAATGGGCCGCTGGTGTCATAAATATAAACGGGAGCATTGGGCGTTGTTACTTTTTCACCGTTCACTATATTCACAGTAGGAGTCAGGTTTACTTTCTGCATTCCTACTTTGATGTATGAAAACAGGGTTCCTTGCATATATCCTTTTCGGCATGAGCGTATGCTTTTTGATCTTGCTTTTTGTCCATCATATTTCTGTTTAATCTAAGAATGAAGTTAAAGGGGATGAGGCAGATGCGATCAAGTTCTGTCCTACTGCTCCTAAGCCTGCTTCATAAGCGCGGCGTCCGGCAATGACAGCTTCCTTGAAGGCTGTTGCCATGACTACCGGCTGACCGGCTACTGCGATGGCTGTATTGACCAGACAGGCGTCCGCGCCCATTTCCATCGCTTCGGCAGCATGGCTGGGGGCACCTATTCCGGCGTCCACTACCACAGGAACGGAAGCTTGTTCGATAATGATGCGCAGGAAGTCACGTGTCTGCAAGCCTTTGTTTGTCCCGATGGGGGCGGCAAGCGGCATGACGGTTGCTGCTCCTGCCTCTTCCAGCCGTTTGCACAATGTAGGATCTGCCTGGCAATAGGGCAATACGACGAAACCTAGTTTGACCAGTTCCTCGGTTGCTTTCAATGTTTCGGTAGAATCTGGCAACAAGTAGCGCGGATCGGGATGGATTTCCAGTTTCAGCCAGTTGGTGCCAAAAGCCTCGCGGGCCATTTGTGCGGCAAAGACGGCTTCTTCGGCTGTGCGCACACCGGAGGTATTGGGCAATAGCTGTATGTGAGGGTGAATGATATGTTTCAGCATATCATCTTCCTTATCGTCCAATTCAATGCGTTTCATGGCTACGGTTACCATTTCACATCCTGATGCCAGAATGGCTTCTTCCATTACGGTGTTTGAATTGAATTTACCGGTTCCCAGAAATAAACGGGAATTAAATTCTTTTTCAGCTATAATCAGTTTCTTCATTGTATTTTGTGATTTTATTATAAATTCATGATTCGTTTAGTTTCCGCTACCGGGTCTTTCGCCCGGAGTATGGTTCCGCTCAAAGCAATGCCGGTGATTCCCGTTTCCATGATGGAAGGGATATCTTCCCAAAGTAATTCCCCCGATGGCGACGATGCAGATGGATATCTGCCTCTTTCATTTGCTGAATAATGGAACGGTAACCTTCTAGTCCCAGCACTGGAGAGAGATCCTTTTTTGTGGTAGTAAAACGGAACGGGCCACAGCCGATGTAGTCAGCTCCAGCTTCGTAATGCATCTTTACATCGTCAAATGTATTGGCGGTGCCTCCGATGATGAATTCTTTTCCTAATATTTTCCGTGCTTCGGCTACGGGCATATCCTTTTTTCCCAAATGCACTCCGTCGGCATGAATTTTATTGACCAACTCCACGTGGTCGTCTATGATAAATGTTGCTCCGTAGTCTTTGCATAAGCCTTGCAGACGTATGGCTTCCCGTTCCACTTCGTCAACGGAAGTGTCTTTCATACGTAGCTGGATCCAGCGGCAACCGCCTTCCAAGGCCATGCGTGCGGAATCATAATAGGAATATGTGTCGGTGAAGTGAGTGATGAATTGAAGTTCCACGGTCTTATCCTCACATGCAGCTTTAATGACTACCAGACTGTCATTGGGGTGTAACACACATTTCTCCCACTCTATACGGGGGACCATCCGGTTGTTTACCGCTATGGCGATACCTTTCTCAGGAAGTGTCAGAAAGGTGGAAGTTCGGCTACGGTGCATCCGTCCTTTACTTCGGTTTCTTTGCTGTTTACTGTCAGTTTCATACTATAATATCAGTTTATGAATTTACTTGTAAATACAAAGAGTTGCTTTTTGACCGGATGGTATGAGGTAAGAAGTAACAATCCCTTCGGCGGTACTAACCGCATCAGGTTCACAGGGTATAATCTCAGCCCGTCCGCTGTTTACGTGGGGCACCCCTTTGTTTTACGATGGCAAAGATATGGGAAAGAAATGAATAATGCTACAACAGACTGCTTTATTTTTTGTGGAAGAATGTTTTTTTATGATTATCTTGCATTGTGCTTGTTTATTCTTGTAAAAGGATGAATGTATATCTGCTGTATCTTTGCATCTTAAAGCAGATTGCCCCGCTCCCTGAATGAATAGGGGCGAGGCAGCCTTATTATGATGTATAGTTAAGGGTCCTTTTATAGACGTTTTTCTACTACATCCCAGTCAATGATTTCCCATAACTTGTTCACATGATCTGCACGGCGGTTCTGGTAATCCAGATAGTAAGCATGTTCCCATACATCGAAACCCAGCAATGGTTTCAGTCCTGCACGCCACGGGTTGCTTCCGTTAGGTTCTTTGGTGATATGTAGTTTTCCCTGCTTGTCTACAGAAAGCCAAGCCCAGCCCGAACCGAACAGTCCTGTGGAAGCGGTGTTGAATTCTTTCTTGAAGTTTTCAAAGCTTCCGAAGTCTCGGTTGATGGCTTCTGCTAGTTTTCCGGACGGTTCATGCTTGCTGGGTTTGGGGGTGAACTGAAGGAAATATAATGTATGGTTTAATACTTGTCCGGCGTTATTGAATATCGCTCCGTCGGGAGCTGATGTAACAATTTCCTCTACGGACTTTCCTTCAAATTCCGTACCTGGAACTAAAGAGTTCAAATTGTTTACATATGTTTGTAAGTGCTTGCCATAATGGTAGTCTATAGTAGCCTGACTGATTACAGGTTCGAGTCCGTTATTTGCATACGGGAGTTTTGGCATTTCGTAAGTCATAACTAATGAAATTAAAGTGGTTAATAATATATTCATTTTTAGTCGAGGTTTTAATTAAACTTCTATCATAATAACATTATTGGGCATGGAATTGTTCTGATAAACTCAAACTTTCTCTATCTTTGCAGGCGAAAGGTGAAATTTATGACGAATTATTTAGAAGAATTGAATGAAAGCCAGCGCGATGCAGTGCTTTACAACGAGGGTCCCTCTTTGGTGATAGCTGGAGCAGGTTCGGGGAAAACACGCGTGCTGACTTATAAGATAGCTTATTTACTGGAGCAGGGATATACTCCTTGGTCTATTTTGGCATTGACTTTTACCAATAAGGCTGCTCGCGAAATGAAAGAGCGTATAGCCCGTCAGGTGGGCGATCAGGCACGCTATTTATGGATGGGGACGTTCCATTCCATTTTTTCGCGTATCCTGCGGTGTGAGGCACAGGTTATCGGCTTTAGCTCCAATTTTACCATCTATGATTCTTCGGATTCGAAGAGCTTGATCAAGTCTATTGTAAAAGAAATGCAACTGGACGATAAGACCTATAAGCCGGGGTTGATACAGGCGCGTATCAGCAATGCGAAAAATCACTTGGTTTTTCCCGATGCATACGCTTCGAATGCAGAACTTTATCAGTATGATGTGAATGCCAAAGTACCTGCCACTCGTGATATTTACCGACGGTACTGGGAACGTTGCCGCCAGAGCGATGCGATGGATTTTGATGATTTGCTGCTTTATACTTATATGTTATTCCGCGATCATCCTGAAATTTGCCGTAAGTATGCGGAGCAGTTTCGTTATGTGCTGGTGGATGAGTATCAGGACACCAATTTTGCGCAACACAGCATTGTGCTTCAGCTTACCCAGGAGCATCAGCGTGTATGCGTGGTGGGGGATGATGCGCAGAGTATTTATTCCTTCCGAGGGGCTAATATTGACAATATATTGAAATTTACTCAACTGTATAAGGGGGCCAAGCTTTTTAAACTGGAGCAGAACTATCGTTCTACCCAGACCATTGTGTGTGCGGCAAACAGCCTGATAGAGAAAAATAGCGAGCAGATAAAGAAGGAGGTATTTTCAGAAAAAGCGAAGGGGGAGCCTATCGGAGTTTTCAATGCCTACAGTGATGTGGAGGAAGGGGAGATTGTTGCCAACCAGATTGTGAAACTGCGTTCACGGGAACATTATTCTTATAATGATTTTGCTATTTTATACCGTACAAATGCTCAAAGCCGTATTTTCGAGGAGGCTTTGCGGAAGCGTAGCCTACCTTATAAAATTTATGGAGGACTTTCTTTTTATCAACGCAAGGAGATTAAAGACGTTATTTCTTACTTTCGTCTGGCGGTAAATCCGAATGATGAGGAGGCTTTTAAGCGGGTATTGAATTATCCGGCGCGAGGAATCGGGGATACTACGTTGAACAAAGTTATTGATGCGGCTGCACAGCATCATGTTAGTCTTTGGATGGTTTTGGAAGAGCCGTTGGCATACGGCTTGAATATTAACAAGGGGATGCATACCAAGTTACAGGGGTTTCGTGAACTGGTAAAAAGTTTTATAGTGGAGATCCCGAAAAAGAATGCATATGAATTGGGGGCAATGATTGTTCGTCAGTCCGGCATTATGAATGAGATTTATCAGAGCAATGATCCGGAAAACCTGAGCCGTCAGGAGAATATTGAAGAACTGATAAACGGTATGCATGATTTTTGTGCAATCCGTGAAGAAGAAGGGAATGAGAACATCCTGTTGACGGATTTCCTGTCGGAGGTTTCTCTGCTGACAGACCAGGATAACGAGAAAGAGGAGGATGCTGAGAAGATAACCTTGATGACCATTCACTCTGCTAAAGGCTTGGAGTTTAAAAACGTTTTTGTAGTTGGGTTGGAAGAGAACTTGTTTCCCAGTGCTTTGTCACTCAATTCGTATAAGGAATTGGAAGAGGAGCGCCGCTTGTTTTATGTGGCGATTACACGTGCCGAAGAGCATTGCTATTTGTCTTTTGCCAAGAGTTGGTTTAAATATGGAAAGATGGAGTTCAGTAGCCCTAGCCGTTTCTTGAAAGATATTGATGTACATTTCCTGAAGTTGCCTCAGGAGGAACAGATGGCCCGGAGAATAGACGAGAGAGCCAGCCGTTTCTGTCGTGAGCAAAATGAACGTGCGTCTCGTTTCTTGTTTGACGAATCTGCTTCGCAGCCTTCTTATGGGCGTTCTTCATCAAATTTGTCTGGTGGTCAGAAATCATTTTTTGTTGGAGAAAGACCGAAAGCTGAGATTATCCGTCCCAGTGTGCCGCGCAATTTGACTAAGGTAGGTCTTGCTACGGTCTCAAAGCCGTCCGCGGCGGGAACCTTGCCGGTGAATGTGCTGGCAGGGCAGGTGATAGAGCATGAAGCTTTGGAATAGGCGATGTGATAAAAGTGGAAGGAACCGGTGAGAACAGCAAGGCGACTGTCCGTTTCCGGAATGCCGGAGAGAAACAATTATTGCTGAAATTCGCCCGGTTCAAAGTTGTGGAATAAATATTCTAATAGAATTCTGATACAAAAATGATAGATATCCATAAAGTACCTTCTCCATGCTATGTGATGGATGAAGCATTGCTCAGAAAGAATCTGAGTTTGATAAAGAGTGTGGCAGACCGGGCCGGAGTTGAGATCATCTTGGCTTTCAAATCTTTTGCCATGTGGAAATCATTTCCCGTTTTTAG
>ENA-OQDW01000501-OQDW01000501.1-human-gut-metagenome-genome-assembly--contig:-NODE-501-length-16051-cov-1.976890_pt1 | contig 16051 bp, 20 predicted proteins | sample MGYA00242784_ERZ504613 | MGnify/ENA primary metagenome ERZ504613 (study PRJEB26092, sample SAMD00036330) | human gut metagenome | host: Homo sapiens | study: EMG produced TPA metagenomics assembly of... | reverse complement strand
GCCGCAGGAGCGCAACACCTTGCTGTTCTCCGCTACCATGAGCCCGGAAATCGCACGCATCTCCAAGAAGTACCTGCGCGATGCCAAGGAAATCACCATCGGACGCAAAAATGAAAGCACCAGCAACGTGAAACACGTAGCCTTCTGTGTACATGCCAAAGACAAGTATGCTGCCCTGAAACGTATTGTGGACTACTATCCGCAGATATACGGCATCATCTTCTGCCGTACCCGCAAAGAAACGCAGGAAATAGCTGACAAGTTGATGCAGGAAGCTATAATGCCGACTCGCTGCACGGCGAACTGAGTCAAGCGCAGCGTGACACCGTGATGCAAAAGTTCCGCATCCGCAACCTACAACTGCTGGTTGCCACGGACGTTGCCGCACGCGGCCTCGATGTGGACGACCTGACACACGTCATCAACTACGGATTGCCCGATGACACCGAGAGTTATACCACCGCAGCGGCCGTACGGGACGTGCCGGCAAAACCGGGACTTCCATCGCCATCATCAACCTGCGAGAGAAAGGCAAAATGCGCGAGATTGAGCGCATCATCGGCAAGAAATTCATTGCAGGCGAAATGCCCACCGGCAAACAGATATGCGAAAAGCAACTGCTCAAAGTGATAGACGATCTTGAAAAGGTGAAAGTGAACGAGGAGGAAATCGCCGACTTTATGACCGACATCTACCGCAAGCTGGATTGGCTGAGCAAAGAGGACCTGATTAAACGCATGGTTTCGCATGAATTCAACCGTTTCCTGGATTACTATCGCGGCCGTGACGAGATAGAGACAGCAACCGGTAGTGAGCGTGGTGCAAGAAGTGGCGAGAGGGGCGACCGCAACGACCGTAGAAGCAGCCGCAAAGCAGAACCCGGCTTTACCCGCTTGTTCATCAACCTGGGTAAAATGGACAACTTCTTCCCCAACGAATTAATCAGACCTGCTGAACAACAATACACGTGGACGTGTAGAGCTGGGACGAATTGACTGATGCAGAAGTTCTCCTTCTTCGAAGTGGAGGAAAAGGAAGCCACCAATGTAGTGAAGGCCCTGAACCGCGCCAGCTGGAACGGCCGTAAAGTATCCGTAGAGGTTGCTGGAGACGAGGGTAAGGAGGCTCCGAGGGGCAAACGTCCGGGTACAGCCGGAAGCCATGGGAAAAAAGAGTTTGACAGCAAGAAGCGCAGTTACAAGGAAGACGGCAAACGGAACGATGCCACCGGCAAACGCAGCGAAAAGGCCGAAAGTCCTGCAAACGACAAGAAGAAAGGCAAGCCCAGCCGCGAAGAGCGGGGTTACACCAAAGCCCGTGGCAAAAAGGATGACTGGAAACAGTTCTTCCAGGGCAACAATGACTTTAAGGATGCAGAGCCCGACTTCAGTGAAGAAGGTGGGCAAGACGGACACCGAAGAAGAAGTGATATAAACTATAGAAAGATAATAGGGTGATAAAACCGGCAGCATCCGCTACCGTTTTATCACCCTATCCTTTTTCACGACTCTTTATCCTTTATTTCGTGCAGCTTTTCGTACTGAATGCAACGAGCATCCAAACCATTTTCTCCTGCTCTTTCAGGTAGCCGGTCATCAAATCTGCCGTCACGTCATCGCCAGCTTCATTTGCCAGTTCAATTACCTTTCTCTCTTCACCAATCAGGTAGCCGTAAGTCTCGAGGATATGGTCCACAGCCTCACTGCCGCAAGAGATGTCGGACACTTCCTTCACGTTGGCAACCTTCAGGTATTCACTGAACTTATTCTCGGGCACGCCACCCAGCATCAAGATGCGCTCTGCAATCTCGTCAATCTTCTCGGCGGTATCGTCATACATACTCTCGAACTTCTCGTGCAGCACAAAGAAGCCGTGTCCCTTGATGTTCCAGTGCATACCGCGCAAATTGGTGTAATGTACCTGGAAGTCGGCCAATAATTGGTGCAATGCTGATGCTACGCCAGCCACTTTCTTTTCATTCAAATGCAAGTAATCTAAAGTTTTCATAATTCTATTGTTTTAAATATTTATACTATTTTTCTTTTGGGTATTGCAAAGATAAGGGGTAAATCAAGGCTTGTCAAACAGATAATTTCTATCTTTGCATAGACGAACTCTATACATAACCTTCAAATGCCTTGTTCATCATGACTTTACAACAATTGGAATACATCCTTGCCGTCAACCAGTTCCGCCACTTTGCCAAAGCAGCCGAATATTGCCGCGTGACACAGCCCACCCTCAGTGCCATGATTCAGAAACTGGAAGAGGAACTGGACACCCGGATTTTTGACCGCAGCCAGCAGCCGGTATGCCCCACTCCCGTCGGTATCCACATCATAGAACAAGCACAGAATATATTGGTTCAAGCCAACCGTATAAAGAATATTATAGAAGAAGAAAAACACTCACTGACCGGCACCTTCAAGCTGGGCATACTTCCCACCGTAGCTCCTTACCTCCTGCCCCGTTTCTTTCCGCAGCTGATGAAGAAATACCCCGACCTCGACATCCGGGTAGTCGAAATGAAAACAAACGACATCAAGAAAGCCCTGCAGACGGGAGAGATAGATGCAGGTATCGTAGCGAGTCTGGCAGGTATGGAAGAGTTGCAGCAGACGCCGTTGTTCTATGAACAGTTCTTTGCCTACGTGTCGCGCGAAGATGCCCTCTTCAACAACGAGGTAATCCGTACTTCCGACCTAAACGGCGAACAGCTTTGGCTGCTCGACGAGGGCCATTGCTTCCGCGACCAGCTGGTGCGCTTCTGCCAGATGAAGTCGGCACGTGCCAGCCAGCTTGCCTATCACTTGGGCAGCATGGAGACCTTTATGCGCATGGTAGAAAGCGGCAAAGGCGTGACCTTCATCCCCGAACTGGCCGTTCTGCAACTGGGCGATGCCCAGAAAGAGCTGGTACGTTCCTTCGCCATCCCCTGCCCCACCCGCCAGGTCGTGCTGCTGACCAATAAGAACTTTATCCGCCACACGCTGCTCGAAGTGCTGGTTAAGGAGATAAAACTTTCCGTACCCAAGGAAAATGCTCTCACTGAAAGCAACCCAAGCAGTCGTATAGATTTCATCTATCGCTCCATAAAATCTTTCAATCGGATTTTTTGTTCTATCGGGGAAAAATGCTATATTTTTGCAAACAGAAAAAGCGAAGGTCGGTTGCACCTCAGCATCATCAAGCAAACTGGCTTCTACATTCTGTCTGCACAATCTTCGCATTGGTAAAACAAAAAACTAAACCTATTAAAAGAGAAAAATTATGGAACCGATCATCAACTCACAACTCCCTGAATTCAAGGTTCAGGCTTTCCAAAACGGAAGTTTCAAAACAGTATCCCACGAAGACGTAAAAGGTAAATGGGCCATTTTCTTCTTCTATCCGGCAGACTTTACCTTCGTATGCCCTACCGACTGGTAGACATCGCAGAGAAATATGACCAATTCCAAGCAATGGGCGTAGAAGTATATTCTGTAAGCACAGACTCGCACTTTGTGCACAAGGCATGGCACGATGCTTCCGAAAGCATCCGCAAGATTAAGTACCCCATGCTTGCCGACCCCACAGGCGTACTGAGCCGCGCATTCGGCGTGATGATTGAAGAGGAAGGCATGGCATATCGCGGCACATTCCTCGTAAATCCTGAGGGTAAAATCAAGATTGCCGAGATACAGGACAACAACATCGGACGCAATGCCGACGAGCTGCTGCGCAAGGTAGAAGCTGCACAGTTTGTTGCCACACACGATGGAGAAGTATGCCCTGCCAAGTGGAAGAAAGGAGCGGAAACTTTGAAGCCGAGCATCGACCTTGTAGGAAAGATTTGATAAGTAATAGGAGGAGCGGGCGCTTTCACCATAGAAAGACGTCCGCTTTCCTTTAAGACGTCCGCAGTACTTGTACAGAAGTACTGTAGTACTTTCAAAGGAGTATTGGAGTACTTCCTCACAAGTTCTGCAGCTACTCTATATCAAACATATTAAAAGACTATTTTCTCACCCCAAACACCCTATTAATCATGTTAGAAACAACTATATTAGACCAGGTGCGGAGCGTATTCCAGCATTTGGAAGCCCGCTACGTCTTTCACATCACCTATCATCCGGGTCACGAGCAGGCACAAGAGCTTATCGGATTCTTGAAGGATGTGGCAAGCTGTTCCGACAAGCTCTCCTGCCGGATGAGTGAGATAGAGAACCCCGTGTTGGAGTTCACATTGCTGAAAGACGATGTGGAAACCGGCATCAAGTTCCGCGGCATCCCCGGCGGACACGAGTTCACTTCCCTCCTACTTGCCGTGCTGAATGCCGATGGAAAGGGGAAAAATCTGCCGGACGAAGCAATTCGTCGCCGCATCCGGGCGTTGCAAGGCGACATCAGCCTGCAAACGTATGTATCGCTTACTTGCACCAACTGTCCGGATGTGGTGCAGGCACTGAACATCATCGCATTGCTGAATCCGCACGTCACCCACGAGATGGTGGACGGGGCGCTTAATCAAGAGGAAGTGGATGCGCTGAAGATACAAGCCGTGCCGTCAGTCTACGCTAATGGCAAGCTGCTTCACGTAGGTCGCGGTTCTTTAGGAGAGCTTTTGCAGAAGCTGGAAGAAGCCTTCGGCAGTGCTCCGCAAGAGGACGAAGCGCCGATAGAGAGAGATTTCGACGTGCTGGTATTGGGCGGCGGACCAGCCGGAGCTTCCGCAGCCATCTACTCTGCACGCAAGGGCCTACGGGTGGCGATTGTTGCCGAGCGCATAGGCGGACAGGTAAAAGAGACGGTAGGCATAGAAAACCTTATCTCCGTGCCGCAGACTACTGGTGCAGAACTTGCCAACGCACTCCGCACACATATAGAGCACTATCCGATAGAGATTTTCGAGGAGCGTAAGATAGAGAAAGTAAAGTTGCAGGGAACGGAAAAAAGTGTCTCCACCGTAGGCGGCGAGGTGTTCCATGCACCGGCGGTAATCATTGCCACAGGGGCAAGCTGGCGCAAACTGAATGTGGAGGGCGAAGCGGAATACATAGGACGCGGCGTGGCATTCTGTCCGCATTGCGACGGTCCGTTCTATCAAGGCAAGCATGTGGCGGTTATCGGTGGAGGTAACTCGGGGATTGAAGCTGCCATCGACCTGGCAGGCATCTGCCGGAAGGTAACGGTATTCGAATTTGCCGATACACTGAAAGCCGACCAAGTGCTGCAAGAGAAAGCCCGGAGCCTGCCGAATGTGGAAATCTTCACCTCGTCACAGACCGTAAAAGTCGATGGAAACGGGGAAAAAGTAACTTCTATCCGCATCAAGGACCGCCTTACCGGCGAGGAACGCGACTTCCCGTTAGACGGCATCTTCGTGCAAATCGGTTTGGCAGCCAACAGCGCTCCTTTCCGCAACAAGCTGGAAACGACTCCGACCGGGGAGATTAAGATTGACGCTTTCTGCCGTACCACACTTCCGGGGGTATATGCGGCAGGGGATGTATCGAATGTTCCCTACAAGCAGATAGTCATTGCCATGGGCGAAGGGGCAAAGGCAGCACTCTCGCATTCGATGACCGTATCCGTGGAGTGATTTAGAAAATATCACCCATAAAAGTATAGGCAGGGGGCACACGTTAAGGATTGGCAAGCTTCAGTTCCTGAATCAGATTTCCTGCCTTCCCATACTTCTCAATCATAAACAGTATGTAGCGTACATCTACCCCGATGGTGCGCTGCATCTTCGGCTCATAAAGGATGTCGCTGCTCATGGCTTCCCAGTTCCCATCGAAGGCAAGCCCCAGAAGTTCTCCTTTGGCATTGAACATGGCACTGCCGGAATTGCCTCCCGTAATGTCATTATTGGAGATAAAGCAGACATTCATTTCTCCCTTCTCATCGGCATATCTACCGAAATCACCGGAGGAAAGAAGGGATAGCAACTCAGGCTGCATTTCAAAATCCACATCGCCTGCATGGCTCTGACTTTCTCCAGAATACCTTTCGCGGTGGTATAATAATCATATTCCGCTCCGTCGAAGGGGGCATAACCGCAGACAGTGCCAAAACTCAAACGCATGGTGGAGTTGGCGTCGGGATAGAAGTTACGGGATGCGTACATACGTCGCACGGCAGAGTTGAACAAACGTTCATTCCGCTCGATTTCACCGGAAGCCTGCTGTACCTGCATATTCATCTCGAATAGCTTCGTGATGAGTCGATGCCCAAGTTGATGGCAGGGTCATTATATATCTGATAGGTGGTGTCCTGCTCCAGAAAACGCTTCAATCCACGGGGGGTGGTCAGCTCCGAGCGGGCATAAAGACTATCCACATAGGTACGCTCGTTACCTCCGTATTCTGTCGCAATCGTCTGGTAGAGCTCGGGCAGATAGGTGGAATCCACTTGGGAGCGGTATTCTTTCAACAGTGCTGTAAACACTTCCTTGTCAATGCCCAAGTCCAGATTGGCATATTTCTCAACGATAGCTTTCAGATTGGCAACCACCGTTTTCTCTTCCCCCTCAAAGTCGAAGTTGAGGATGGACAAAGCAAGCTGCACCAGTTCCGGACCGTTCAGGAAAGATTCGGCAAAGTAAGCTCTGGCACGATAAGCATCACGGCGGCTCTTGTAGTTCAACTCCAGGTCGGAAAAAAGATGCAGCAGATGTTCCCGCTCCTCCGGTGTCTGCTGTATCCAGCGACGGAGTTCGGTCTCCATGGCACGCTTCTTGTCCAGCACATGCAGTTTCTTGATGGTGCGGTTCACTCCTATGCTGTTCTTCCAATAATTGGAACTTTCGTCGTATTTGGAAGCGTACTTGATGCGGATGCTGTCACGGCTATCCATTTCACGCTTCCAGATGGCCTGCTTCACACCACGGACATCTATCTGAGCCTGGTTGGTGGTGGTCATCATCTCTTCGATGCCAAAAGAGGAAAGATAGCGTTCCGTACTGCCCGGATAGCCCATCGTCATACAGAAGGAACCCTCACGATAGCCGTCCAGGGATATCGGAGCCACGTATTCGGATGGTAGGGAACATTGTCGGGAGAGTAGTCGGCAGGACGGTTGTCTTTGCCGGCATAGATACGGAATACGGCGAAGTCGCCCGTATGGCGTGGCCATACCCAGTTGTCAGTGTCCCAGCCGAACTTGCCCACTGAAGAAGGGGGTGCAAATACCAGACGCACATCATTGTAGTCGCGATAAACGGAAAGCCAGAATTCATTGCCTCCATAGTAAGCATCCACAATGCCTATCAGCGTGGAGTCTTTACGAGAAACCTCTTCGCCAATGACCAGCATCACCGAATCTACTACACTTGTACGCTCAGATTCGTTCATATCCGGTTTTACTGCTCCAAGTACCCGACGGGTCACGTCTTGCTGGTGCAAGAGGAAGCGGACGTAAAGTTCCGGATTAGGCAGTTCTTCACTAAGATTACGTGCCACAAAGCCGTCTTTCAGATAGTCGTGCTCCACAGACGAGTGTTGCTGTATGCTGCTGAAGCCGCAGTGATGATTGGTAAACACCAGCCCGTCCCCGGACACCACCACTCCGGAACAAAAGCCTCCGAAGCTGACTACCGCATCCTTCAGCGACGGGCGTTTCGTATTGTATAGCTTGTTGACAGACATCTGCAAGCCCAACTCTTTCATGGTCTGGCGTGTCTGCTTGTTCAGATTTCCCAGCATCCACATCCCTTCATCCGCTTGTCCCGGCAGAGAAAAAAGGAAGCAGACAGCTATCAGTATAAATCTTATTTTCATTCCGTCAATTCTTGTATTATTCAGTAATCAGCCTCAATTGCTTGGCACCCGTACGCGCCTTGAGCCACTCCGCAATCTTTTCCTTCTCGTGCGCACCCGGATGCTTGCCGAATTTCAAGACGGCAAGGGTCACAGTATCCACCCGTACAGAATCTACCGCCAGTTCAATCGCATGAGATATTGATACGGTCTTTACCGACGGGTAGAGCACTTTCAGTTCTGGGATAATCTTCTTGCCCAATTCATCGAAGGTTTTGTATCTTTCCAAATTCTGCTCCAGTGTGGCAATCTTCTGTTTCTGTTCCACCAGACGCTGCTCACTGTTCTTGTAGAAGTCTTCCATCACCATGGCACGGATGGAAGAAATATCCACCGCTTCATTGTTCATACCTTGGAGGACTATCAGCTTGGTATTGTCTAGCTTATAGTCTTTCATCTTGCTGCGGGCAATGGCGATGGAAGCTTCGGGCACTTCCTGCCCAATCAGCACGACACGTATTTCGTGGCCCTTGCCCTCGTGATGGATTTTCTTGTCCAGCACCTGCGTATTCTCAAAGGAGAGCTGCTCGTTGACAAAACGGTTGGCAGCACTCTCAAAGAAGGTATCCTGGACGATACCTACCGTCAGATAGACAGCGGGACACATGGTCAGGATAGCAATCAGGACGATATATTTACGTACTTTCTTCTCCCGGTTCTTATCCACAAACTCCTTGCGCTGGAAGTGCATCACGCGCACGCCCAGGAAAGTGGCAAGACTGATAAACACGGAATTGATGAAATAAAGATAGAATGCACCGAGGAAATAAATCAAGTTACCCGTTGCCAGCCCGTAGCCTGCCGTACAGAGAGGCGGCATCAAAGCCGTAGCAATGGCAACACCCGGAATCACATTTCCTTTCTCTTTGGTAGAGAGCGCCGTCACACCTGCCAAGCCACCCATCAAGGCGATGAATACGTCATAAATGGTGGGTGACGTACGTGCCAGCAATTCCGACTGCCCCTCGGCAACGGGACTCACCAGAAAGAAAATGGTAGCAGTGGTCACACTGAACAAGGTAGTTATCAAGAAGCTCTTCAAAGACCGCTTCATCAATTCAAAATCATTCAACCCCACAGAAAGCCCCACGCCCATGATAGGCCCCATCAGCGGCGAGATGAGCATGGCACCGATAATCACGGCTGTGGAGTTTACATTCAATCCCAACGAGGCCATGAATATGGCGAATATCAGAATCCAAAGATTGCTCCTTTGAATTCTACTCCCTTACGGATGGAATCTACAGTTTCCAGTTCATTGTCCTTGTCTTTGCGCAAATCAAGATAGTCTTTCAGAAAAGTCTTGATAGCGAAAGTATTTCTGTTGTCAGAATCCATGATATTTACAATTTGACGATTTACTATTCAGTAGTTTATTTCTTTATCAACCAGCTGATGACGGGTATGCTGCCGAGAGGCATATCACGCCGCACGATATAGCCACAAAGACCAGCAACAAAACGGTACGGTACACCATACGCAGGTAGATATTTTCTATCGGGACATATTCGGCAGCCAGATAGAGTACTGCCGCAAGCAGCACATAACTACCGATAGCCTTCAGGTCATACTGAATGGGATACTTCTTCTGCCCTACGAAATAGGACAGAAGCATGGCGATGCCATAGCCACAGAATCCTGCCCAGGCACAAGCCATATAACTGTATCGGGGAATCAGAAGTATGTTCATCACTACCAGCACCGCGCAACCTATCAGGGAGAAGTAGGCTCCCCAACGCGTTTCGTCAATCAGCTTGTACCAGAAGGAAAGATTGAAATAGATACCCATAAAGATTTCGGCAGCCATCACGATAGGCACTACCCGCAATCCCGGCCAGTAATCAGGGCCGATGATATAGCGCAAAATATCCAGATAGAACATGACAGCCAGGAATGCCAGCAGTGTAAAGATGATGAAAAACTTCATGGCCTGCGCATATACCTGCTTATTGTCTTTGTCCCGGCTCTTTCCGAAGACAAAAGGCTCGTATGCATAGCGGAAAGCTTGTGTAAGCATCGCCATCACCATAGCAATTTTGCTGGCAGCTCCATAAATGCCCAACTGCACGGTAGCTTCCGCCTCATCCGGATAGACAAAAGGAAAAATAATCTTATCGGCCACCTGATTCAAGATACCCGCCAAGCCAAGTACCAGTAACGGCAGACTGTAAGCAAGCATCCGCTTCAACAGTTTTTTATCCAGCACATAAGCAAACCCGCGTAACTCCGGAATCATGCAAAGCATAATGGTAGAGGTGCATATCAGATTGAAAAGGAAGGCATAGCCACGTCATCCCCTTTCATCCCTACATAATAGACCAGATTCAGTGCTATATTCAGGAAGATAAACAGCAGTTTGAGTGCCGCAAACTTAATGGGACGCTTCTTGTAGCGCAAATAAGCGAAAGGAATGCTTTGAATAGCATCCATCGCCACCACAATCATCATCATGCCCACGTACCAGGGATGCTCACTGTACTCCATCCATCCGGCAATAGGTCGAGAAACAGCAGCCCAATGCAAGGAAAGTAAGCGCCCCCATACTCACACTGAGTAATGTCGTGGAGTACACACGCATCGGGTCATCCTCCCTTTATTGGCAAAGCGGAAGAAACCGGTTTCCATGCCGCACGTCAATAATACCAGCATGAGGCCACCCACGCATATACATTCGTCACTACGCCATAGCCGCCACTCTGTGCGGACATCGCCATGGTATATACGGGCACCAGCAGGTAATTGAGGAAACGCCCCACAATACTGCTCAGCCATAAATGGCAGTTTCTTTTGCCAATGATTTTAATCCGGCCACTTCTTTTTAATGATTAATGGTTAGTGATTAATGATTAATGAATCACTCGTCGCCAAACAAGGTACGCTGGCTACTATAGAGACTCCGCCCCAAATGCTTGTAGGCAAGTTCCGTCACTTCACGCCCACGGGGGGTACGTTTCAGGAAACCCTCTTTTATCAAGAACGGTTCATAGACTTCCTCTATCGTGCCGGCATCTTCGCCCAAAGCGGTGGCAATGGTGGTCAGTCCCACCGGCCGCCTTTGAACTTGTCAATGATGGTGCAGAGTATCTTATTATCTATCTCATCCAGACCGTATTTGTCGATATTCAGGGCTTCGAGGGCAAACTGTGCGATTTCCGTATCGATACTCCCCGAACCTTTCACCTGGGCAAAATCGCGTACACGCCGCAGCAATGCATTGGCAATACGCGGTGTGCCACGGCTGCGGCTCGCAATCTCGGCGGCAGCCCTTACGGAGCAAGGCACATCGAGGATGCCGGACGAACGACGGATAATGCCGCTCAACACATCATCATCGTAATATTCCAGATGCAGGTTGATACCGAAACGGGCACGCAACGGAGCTGTCAACAGACCGCTACGCGTGGTAGCTCCCACCAGCGTGAAAGGATTCAAATCAATCTGTATGCTTCGGGCAGAAGGGCCTTTGTCTATCATGATGTCTATGCGGTAGTCCTCCATGGCTGAGTACAGATATTCCTCCACTACGGGCTCAACCGGTGTATTTCGTCGATGAAAAGTACATCATTGGGCTCCAGGCTGGTAAGCACTCCCGCCAAATCCCCCGGCTTGTCAAGTACCGGACCGGAAGTTATCTTGAAGCCTACGCCCAGTTCGTTGGCTATGATATTGCTGAGTGTTGTTTTTCCCAATCCGGGAGGGCCGTGAAGCAACACATGGTCCAGCGCCTCGCCACGCAGGCGGGCAGCTTTCACAAATATGCGCAGATTGTCCACCACCTTGTCCTGCCCGCTGAAATCCTCAAAATTCAACGGACGGAGAGCGTTCTCGAAATCACGTTCTCGGCTGGTGACGGGCTGCTGGTTGCGTATATCAAAATCTTCTTGTTCCATACTATCTATCATATAACTTATTCAGCCATCCTATAAAAGCTTTTGCTTCTTCTGCATCCGGATTCAATATACGAGCAGTAATAGCTTGTCCGATAGGCTTTCCCGGTTCATCCTGCCATGCCAAGAACGTATGTATTTTTGCCTTGGAGCGATGCACTTGCTTGTAGCGTTGTATCCCTTCTGCTTCCAACTCTGACAGCACTACTTCAACTTCCGAATCAAAAGGTCTTCTGCCGGAATCATGTTCAATGCAAAATCCTCCAACATCCCCTCAAAACGATTATTGGGCATAATCCAAATACCTACTACAGCGTCATAGTCATTCAACGGATACAAGACCAGTCCGTCAGAAGGCAAATCTAAGCCATCACAGTCATATTTATTACTGGATTTCAAAATATCAACCAATTGCCTCCAGCGTTTTTCCACATCAGTATCAGCATCCAGCACAACACCGATACGAGGATATGCCGATGGATTAGTAAGTGTCAGCCTGAACAGCCCGATTGCGTTCTCTACACTCTCGCAAACTTTGATATTGAAATTCTGATTCACATGATGTAGTCCGCATAAAGACGAAACTACATGAAGGTCATTTTTCCCTTCAACGAACAAATGATAGGGCAAGCTCTTGCTTAATTTACTCATATCCTATCGTATTTCAACACCATTTTGTGCTATAAATTCCATCTCCTTGTCATCGCTATAGTTCACAGCAACGATCTCTCCTCCCCGGTTGTCCAAGCGAATTATCTGACCTCCCCGGTTCACAGCTATAAAACTATTGATACAATCGTGACTATGCGAAGTGGCAAATACCTGGACATTCAGTTTTTCGGAAAGCATGAAGATAACTCTCCACAATTGGGTCTGTACCGTATAGTGAAGCCCCGTTTCAAACTCATCCAGCAAGAAGACGCCACCTTTGCAATTGACCAACGCAAGAATTACAGTAAGAATCCGGTTAATGCCGTCACCCATCGAACTCAAACGAACACGCTCGCCCGTATCTTTCAAAGTGACAAAAGGGACACGCCTATTGGAATATTCATTCTCATTCAAGAAGTTCAGCCGGTCAATACTTGGTTCGATGATGCGCAGGGCATCCAAAACATAACCTTCTCTATCGGATAGAGAGATACGGTCGAAAAGCAATACATTTTTTCTAAGATGAAAGTCTTGTGCCAATACGTACTCAAACGGAACTCTGTCCTTTACATTGCCCGGAAAGCCACGTCGAAAGAAAGGTATTAGCATAGGGGCATTCGAGCCTGAGACCACACTCAAACCATCACCTATGTAACGAAATAAGTGTTCGCCCGAATCAGCATCGTCATCATTATAGACCCAACGTACAATTGTCCCTCCCCTCTGTTCCTCGGCTATATGTACAAGTTTGATATTCAGTAGGTCACTCTGTTCGCCAATGGAAATAGCCGTGGCATTCCTGAAATCCATCTTACGCCCGGAAAACAAGGAGCTGTAATGCTCCGACAATACTTGGCTGAAATCCACATCCCCTTTAGCGGAATCTACATTCACCATTTCCCCTCTGAAATCCAAAATCGTTTTCAGCCATTCGTCATTCCCGTTTGCCAAATAAATGGAAACAGCTTCTAGCAACGTAGATTTACCTACATTGTTGCACCCTACTATCAAATTGACCCGAGCAAGCGAATCAATAGACAGCTCTCTTAGGTTCTTATAGTTCTTGATATACAATGACTTCATACTCCAAAGCTTTTTGTCTACTGCAAAATAACGAATTTATTTTGAGATAGCACTCATCCCCTTTCTTTTTTCACATAAGTAAAAGGCGTATGGCATGCCTGGCACGCTCCATACAACGGAATATTATGCTGCCCGGAGGCAAATTACAGAAAAAAACGATAGAAGTAGCAAGATATATACTTGAAATATATTTGCAGGTTCACACTTTCTTCCTACATTTGTGTAAAATAACCAGCCATTTACTGACAGCAAGCTGAATCTCCCCCCTGCTGAAAGCACAATGCATAGAACACGCTACTTATGAAAGAAGAAATATCCTTTACCCAAGTCCCCTTCGATTACCCCTTGTGCCTCAACGAACAATGTCCCAAGCTGCCACCTGCCTCCGCCAGCTCGCCATGCAGAGCATGCCTACCGAAAAGGATTACTGGAAAATCATCAGCCCCAAACGCCTTGCCACCGTCAAAGGGGAATGCCCCTTCTACCGCTCCAGTCAGAAGGCGCGCTACGCCAAAGGCTTCATGAACATGCTGAACAGCCTACCCTACAACAAGCGGGGAATCGCCATCGCCAACCTGATAGCCGGCTTCGGCCAACGTACCTACTACCGCGCCCGCAAAGGCGAACGCCTGCTGCTCCCCGAAGAGCAACAATCCGTACTGAACGTCTTCAGACATCTGGATGCCAGCATGGCTACAGAATTTGATAGTTACGCAGAAGGCTACCTTTGGTAACACACTGACCATCAGAGACTAATTTTGCCAACCCTTTGCTTTACCTTTGGCAAACTTTGCCATGCCTATGGCAAAAGTTTGCAACGCGGTGGCAAAGTCTTGCCAATAAGGTGGCAAAACTTGTCAACTTGTTGGCAAGAAGAGCAAAATACAGTTTAACGATTTTCATTCCCTATCAGCGCTTCATAAACTCCTTGCGCTCCTCCTCCGGAAACTTCTCTATGGCATAGCGCAACATCGTTCGCGGCATCGTCCTGCAATACTTCTCCAAGAATTGTACCAGCAAGTCCTTGTCCCGCTTACCCATCTCCCGGAGCATCCATCCTACCGCCTTTTGCATCAAGTCATGCTTATGATGGAGCAGCCGTTCCGAAAGGGCTAATATATCGATGAAATCACCATTTTTGATAAGAGTATAGGTAGATACCACAGCAATGCGCTGGTCCCAAAGCAGCGGACTATCCGCCAGCCGGTAGAGGTCTTTACGAAGTTTGTCTTTCAAATATTCGCCCACAATGCCGGGGGCAGACAAATCGACCAAATCCCAATTATTGATACGGCCCGTTTGCGAAAGGTAAAAGTCATAAATCTCCTTTTTCCCCTTTTCATCGCTCTTTTTGAATCGCTCCACCAACATCAGCAAGGCACAAAGGCGACACTCGTGCCATTCACTCTGAAGCAAGGTTGCCATTACCCCAAAAGGTTCGTGCTTGTGCTGCTTTGCCACCTGCCGGGTGTTGGGTACCACCACTCCCAGAAACTTATCCCCCTCGCCATACTGCCCCTTTCCGGTCTTGAAGAAACGGGGAAGATACTCCCTTTTCACCGGGTCGATATACGCCTCCAATTCCTGCTGAATCTGTACCGAGATGCACGCCACTTCTTCTGCCGAAAGCACACGTTCGCACAAGACGGTTTCCACTGCTTCATTCTTCTTTTTCATCCTTCTCTCATTTGATTTACACGGATTTGAATTCATCCACCAATGGACAAAAATACAACATTTATATCGGAACTATGGAAAGTTATCTTTAATTTTGCAACCGGTATGTCCAATCCTTAAAACCGTACGACATGTATAAAGCTGTTTTGGGAGCAATCTGCTGCCTTTCTTTCGCACTATCCTTACATGCACAATCTCCACAAGAAAAGGGGTTGCAAAGCATCAGCGCACTTCGGCCAAGGCTATTGTCGGCTTTCTGGCCGATGATGAGCTGCAAGGACGCGAAGCAGGCATGCACGGTTCACGACTGGCTGCCCGCTATCTGGCATCCTGCCTGAAAGAAGCCGGCATTGCCCCGCTGGAAAAGGACAATTATTACCAGCCCTTCGAGGCTTACAACAAGGAACGCCAACAACGGGGACGGTGGCAAGTGCATCCCGACTCCATCGCCATCCTTAAACAAGGCGTCCACCGCATCCTGCAGATGAGTAATGTATTGGGAACCATCCCGGGAGAACGACCGGATGAATATGTCATCGTAGGTGCCCACTTCGACCATCTGGGTGTGGACGAGACGCTGGCAAACGACCGGATATACAACGGTGCAGACGACAATGCCTCCGGTGTCTCTGCCGTCCTGCAGATAGCCCGTGCATTTCTTGCCACCGGACAGAAACCTCTGCGCACGGTCATCTTTGCCTTTTGGGATGGGGAAGAAAAGGGATTGCTCGGCTCAAAATACTTTGTACAAAGCTGGCCTTTCATCAGCCAGGTGAAAGGTTATCTCAATTTCGACATGATAGGCCGTAACAATAAGCCCGAGCAGCCTCAACACGTTGTCTACTTCTACACCGCCGCCCACCCCGTATTCGGCGACTGGCTGAAGCAGGACATTGCACGCTACAGCTTGCGCCTGCAACCGGACTACCGCGCCTGGGACCGCCCCACGGGAGG
>ENA-OQDW01000500-OQDW01000500.1-human-gut-metagenome-genome-assembly--contig:-NODE-500-length-16085-cov-2.926056_pt1 | contig 16085 bp, 23 predicted proteins | sample MGYA00242784_ERZ504613 | MGnify/ENA primary metagenome ERZ504613 (study PRJEB26092, sample SAMD00036330) | human gut metagenome | host: Homo sapiens | study: EMG produced TPA metagenomics assembly of... | reverse complement strand
GCCATTCTTGATGGTAAATTTCCGTGGATGATGCACCGTCGATGTTGACGTCAAAGTCTACGGCGTATTCATTGGCTGCCGTGTCGAAACAGACTGTGAGGACGCTGATCGCACCGCCATTGCGGGTGCAGCTGAGTTTGACAGTGTCCGCGGCAAACAGGCCGTCCTGATCGGACAGGGCGTTGGAGAGATAGCCGTAGACCTGCCCGGCCCAGCCGTTGACGAGCGCCCGGCCGTCGAGGGGTGTGCGGTTATATTCGCCCGAGGCGTAGAGGCGGTGGGGAGGAGATTTGTCCCATTGGATGGGCATACAAAGGCTGTGCGCGGTGCCGTGGGCGTTGATGTCCGTCGGCCAGCTTAATGGATCGAGCCGGACGATGAGGTCCGTGCGGCGTTCAGAGGCGCGCGAATAATCGTGGAATTCCTGGGGGACGGTGAGCATAGGGGGACCTCCTTTCGGGATATAGCAAAAGCGCCTACCTCGGTTGAGATAGACGCATAAACTATTGCTGCGCTCAAAATTGAGCTTAACTTGTGTACTTCACGCGGTAGTTCTTACCCTTCGCCGCGATCGGGCGAGGGTTGCCGTGCTCTGCGAGCCAATTGCGCACCATCTCGAGCACCGGGGCCTTGTAGCGGTCGTAATCGGCGGCGTGGCCATATACATCAAGGAAGAGTTGCAGGATATGTTTAAGTATGACTACGTAAACGTGGAATATGGCGGTAAAAACTACAGGATACATCCGTCCGATATCCAGGTCGTTACGGAGTAAATTCCGTTTCGAGCATCCTTGACAGTCGTTCTCCCGGGGCGAATTTAATGCTATTCGCTTGCGCGTCAAACGCCCGCTCGATGCTATCACGGAGGGCGCGCCATTCGCTTCGGGAGAATCCCTCTAGCAGAGACACGATTTGTTGGGCTTTCTGGAGGGAAGTATAGGCTGCATCTGTTGCATCCTTCTTATGCACAAGCGCACTTTCCAGAACCCCCGATACCCCGTCCACAAACAGGCTCAAGTGCAACTCTGACGGCCTGCCGGGTTTAAGCTCTAATGAAGCTCCGGTTACATCATGAATCTCCTTCCCATCAATGTAGATATGGCTGATATTTTCGGTTGATACGATTTCAAGTTTTTGGACGCTTAACATTTTGATCTTCCTTTCTGTGTTCGTTGTTTTTTATTCTTTGTATGGCCCGAACGCTTGCAAAATCCTGTAAAATATGCTGTAATAAAGGAGTAAAGGCAGGCAAGCGATTGGCTGTGTTTGCTGTCGCTCCCTCCGCGGGGGGCGTGGATTGAAATGGTGGGATTCCGCTTTTATCTACCAGAGTGAATGATCGCACCCCTCGCGGGACTGTGGGTTGAAATCTTTACAAAATCTCCCTCTTGTGTTATTGTGAGAACTGTAATATAGAGGGAGGTTTTGTCATGTATTGTAAAAATTGCGGTAAACAAATCGATGATGACGCTAAGTTTTGCCCGGAATGTGGAGGTGCCGTCGCTTCTCGTTCTACTGATGCAGATGTAAGCAATTTCGATCAATGGATTGACGTACAAGAAATATTGAATGCGTGTGGCGGCAATAAAATAGAGGCGGTAAAACAAGTGAAAGAGCTAACAGGTTGAGCCTGTCTGAAGCTAAGGATTTGGTTGATAAACAGGGAAACGTTCTTTCCAAGCCTATAACGGTGAAAAATACACCTTGGCCCACATCAAAACCACAAAGCAAGCGCGAGCGCATTAAAGAGAACAAACAGAATGGCGTGGCCTGCTGTCCGAAATGCGGTTCGACGTCTCTTTCAGCCAATAAAAAAGGCTTTGGGATTGGAAAGGCGGTTGTGGGCGCGGCGCTGACTGGCGGGATCGGTCTCGTCGCAGGGAACATTGGCGCTAAAAAGGTTTGGGTTACCTGCTTAAATTGCGGGCATCGTTGGAAAATGTAAATTGCCGATATCTCCTCAAAGTTGAGGAGATATCTTTTTACCTCTCCACAAACGGCCACGAGATATCCTGATACAGTATCGGGATTTGTGTCACACGATCCGCAAGCTTGACAGTGTAGGTCAGATCACCGCTGTAAAACTGCCCCTCGCGGATCGTCCCCGTGCCCTCATCGTAGTATTTCAGGCGAAAAAAGTTTTTGCCCGCTCGCATTGCTTTGAGCCTGCGGAGCTGGGAGAGGGTCATTTCTGACCACTTCGCCGTGATCGACAGCTTTTCGGCCAGAAGCTCTTTGGTCATGTAAGCACCCGGCCCAACGGTGCGCTGCGCATCCGTCACAATCTGGCTGTCGGTGTATTGGATACTGGACATATCCGGCGGTTTGGGGAACGGTACGCCATCCACAGCGTAGATCATACATATCACACCTTTACTTTGATGTACCCGGCGCGGTTGCCCTCGCGGAAAACCGGTTTTGCAACCAGTCGGCCGACCTTCTGCCCATCCATGATCACATCGCCCATGATGGTGGCTTTCTTGCGAGATTGCTGTTGTTAATCGCTCTCAGCACGTCGTTGTAGACGTTCCCGGTTTCCTCGCGCACGATCTGACGGATCAATCCCTCTGGGGCCTCCAGATTGCGGCCGTGCGTCTGGTCGCCGAGGATGGCGGCAAACTGCTGATTGGGCGGGATCACCGCGCCTTGGGCGAGGCGGGGAATTTGCACTTGCGGTACCTGCGGGATATTAAACCCTAGCTTGTTTCCGCCGATGCCGGGAACCCAGTCAGGGACATTGAAGCTGAGCTTGTTGATGCCGCGAACCAACACATTGATACCCTTAATAAAGAAATTAATAAAAGATTCAACCATCGTAATCCATCCATTCACATAGCCCTTAAAGGCTTTTTTGATGAAGTCGAACGCCTTAGTAAATGCGCCTTTGATGCCGTCCCATAGGCCGGAGAAGAAATTTGAGACCGGCTCCGTAACGTTCTTGTGGAACCACTCGCCAGCCTTGTTCCAAGCTTCTTTGATTTTGTTCCAGACCTCAATTGCTTTTGCTTTTACAGTATCCCAGTTTTTAATGAGTAGAACTATAATGGCGATTAAAGCGCCAATGGCCAAAACAACTAGGGTAATAGGTGATGTCAAAACAGTCATTGCCGCATTGAATAGCCACGTGGCCGCAGTAGCGGCGGCAGTTGCTGCCTGATGCGCCCATGTCGCCGTAGTGCTTGCGATTTTCTTAGCGGTTTCAACCGTCCACTGCACAGCCTGTTTTGCCAACGCCGCTGTGCTCTTGGCAAGACCTACGACAAAGTCTTTTGCATACATTGCGTTTAAAGCCACAGTCTCAGCCTTGTCTTTGATTTTAGCGATTGTACCGCCCACAATTGCTGTTGTGACACGCTTTAATGCTGCTACCACGCCGCCGGATTGTTGGATAAATGATAGTAGTTCCGTGACTTTCCATGCTGCGAAAAACGCTGCAACGGTCACGGTCATGATTTGGACAGTGCCTTGATGGTTGTTAATCCAATCAGATATTTTTGTCAAAGCATCCGCAATCCCACTGAGTACGCCGACAATGACCCCGCCCGTCCATGCTGCAATTGGCTGCAAAAAGTTATCCCACAACCACATCCCCAGGGGTTTGAGAGCGTCAAGAACGGAATTTAAAACCGCCAACGCTCCAGACAGAACATCGAGAAACGCAGGTACAGCGCTTCCGATTGCCCAAGCTGCAAAAGGTACAAAAATCTCCTTATAGGCCCATTCGAGCGCCTCGAATAGCTTGGACGTGATAGGCCTCATTGCTTCTTTCAGCCTGTCAAGGGAGCTTTTTAGATTATCCAAATTGATTTTTTGTAGCGGTTCAAACAGCGAACGTAGTTTGTTTACCGTGTTTTCTACAACAGGGCTAACCTTAATATCCGCCCCAATCTCGCCCTCCAACGCCGGCACCGCTACCGCAGTCCCTACGCCGGTCGCCGCCCCGGTGCCCAGTGCAGCCCCAGCATCTGCTGTGCTGCGTTCCAGCACATTGAGCTGGTCAAAGGACGCCAGCGCGCCCTTCGCCTCTTTTCCGGCCTTTTTCGTGGCTCCGGCGAGGGCGTTTTGGCCGTCGGCGGCAGCGTTGGAGCGTCGGCTACATTTCCCACTGCGGCGGCAGAAGCATTGGCCTGCGCCTGCTGCTTGCCAAAAAGCGCCCCTGTGATCGCAGTAAACGTCTGCGCCCACTGGATCAGTACGCCCATCATCTGGTTTAAAAATTTCAGCGCCGGCGTGAGCACTTGGATTAAGCCCTGGCCAATGATGCCGAGGAACTGCTTCCACTGCTCGGAAAGGATGCGGGTCTGGTTTGCCCAAGAATCTTGTGTTTTAACGAAATCCCCGGCAGCCAGCCGCGTCTGGTTCATCACGTAGGCATAGCGGAGCTGCACCTGCTCTGCCTGCGTCATCTGCTGCGTGGTTTTGCCGAAGCCGTTCGCGAGGGCATAGCGTCCAGGTTTGTCTGCGTCATGACGACGCCGATCTGTTTGAGGCTTTCGGTCTCGCCCGTCCAGATGCTCTTGAGCATCGTGTCGGCCTCTTCCTGCGAGGTGTTAAAAAACGATGCAATATCCGCGGTGCGCCCGGCGACTTCCATCGCCATATTCGCCGCGCCCTGCCCAACCATGCCCATTCCGGCATTCATCGCCATATAGGTCGACGCGGTGCGCTTGGCGGCCAGCTCGCTCAGGCCAAACTGTTGGATGGAGTTTTTTGCCAGGTGTCAACCTGTGAGGACATCGCGCCGAAGGCGGTCTCCACGACGTTCTGCACTTCGGTCAGGTCGCTGGCGATGTTCAGGGCTTCCTTCCCGAATTTGACCATAGCGGTTACGCCAAAGGCAACGCCCATTGCGCCGCCCAGCTTTTTCAGGGAACCAGCGATTGCGTTCAGGCCTTGGTTAAAGCCGTTGCGGTCGAGTTTTGTATTGATGCGGATACTGCCGTCATATCCTGCTGCCAATGAGCCCACCTCCATAGGCTACTCATCGGCACAGAGGCACTACTTGAGTATTTTTAGATTGCGTTTTACGGGTTTCGGTCTACTGGATTGAGCTTTTCCTCTGGAAATTTGATCTCAAAAATTTTCCCACAGTGTCGCGCCTTGCATTTAACCCAAAGGCCGCGGCACCGCGCATCGGGCGAGCAAAAAACCGGCTGTTCGTGCCCACAAAACGGGCACTTTACCTTTTCCAATCTCATCACCTCTCATTCCCCGCGCAGCTGCCGCATGAACTCATCTTCCTCCGGACTCTTCGGCTGCGGCAGCGCAACCTTTCGCCGCATGGCCGCATATGCTCGCTTTGTCTCTTTATCCATCTTGGATAGATCTGCGCTGCGAATATCCACCACGCGGGTAAACGCGCATTCGCCGAGGTCGCCCAGCAGGGAGAGGAAGCGGAACCAGTGCATTTCAACCTGGTCAAGCTCGACGCCATAGGCCCGCCTGAAGCCAGAGTAGAGCCGCGCGGCGTCATAGTCAAACGAAAAATACCGGATGCCGTCATCCTCAACGGATACGGCTCCGGCATCTTCTTCGTTCTGTGGGGCCATTGCTGCGGCATTTAAAAACCACCGCAGCCCGGCGTATGCGATATCCGCCGGCGGAATCCCGTTCCCGTAGAGCAGCTGAGGGCGATGCCGATCCGCTCATACGGTTCCAGTTCCTCATCCTCCAGCGCCTGTGAAATCTGGATGCCGATGCGGTAATCCGTGCGGATGAGATAGCCCTCATACTCGGTGGGCAGGGCGTCGAGCAGCAGGTTAAACATTGCCCTTGCGCGCCGGATTGTATTTCTTCTGGAGTTTCTTGGCGCGCTCCTTACCGTACTTCTCAAAATACGGCGTAATCTGGGTCAGGAAATCTCCATACAGTTCACGCCCGGTACGATATCTCCGAACACCTTGCGGCAGGTATTCGCCCCGAAGAGGGCGTCGATCTGCTCCTTGAAATAGGTGTGAAATTCGAGGTTTAGCTGCGCGGTGGCCCGCATTCGCTCGTATTCCGTCAGATCCGTGTTGGCGTCAATCGCCTCGGCTCTAGCGCGGTATTCTGGCTCCTTCTCTTGGAAATCGTCGGCCATCGCAAAGAACCGGGTAGGGAGAGACTGATCGGCGAAGTTCAGCGTGATGTATTCGCCTTCGTCGTTTACCTCAATACGCTTGGCACCGGTATCAATGCGGATAGAATCAATCTTCTTTTCAGGTACTCTGGCATTCATACGAATCCTCCTTACCCCAGTGAAACGGATTCACCGGCCGTAAATGTTTGATTTGACGGGTCAAATGTCCCGTGGGTGCGGGGACCGCACCAGTGTAGCGTGCAGGGCAGGTTTACGCCCTTTGTCCCACCTCCGAAGTCGGTCAGTTCTACTACTGCTTTCTGTTCCCAGGCAACATATTTGCTTTCCCCAGTGGTCTTGTACGCCTTGACCACCAGGAAGGTCGCCTGCGCGTCGTCGAGGATCTTCTCTTTCTCCTCCACTTCGTCCAGCCACTGAGAAAATTTGCTGTCTCCCGTGACATAGATCGGATCAAGTTCAGTCGTCTTTTCGTACTGGTCAAGCGTGGTTTCGGCGTTCCCGAGGATATCTACTACGGTTTCTACGTTTGCAGACTGGCTGATTCCGGCTTCCTCGATGCCTTTGCCGATGATCTCATAGGCCGGAGAGCCGTCACCTGGGACCTTAAAGAAAAACATCAGTGTTTTGCGCTGAGCCCTTCCGGCTGCATAGGTTGCTGCCATCATGAACCACTCCTTTCATAGCTTTTTAGATAGTTAATTTTGATCTGAATTTGATATAGCCTGTCTGGCCGTCCTCGGCCAGCTCGAACAGCATGCCGTTCTGGGCGGAGATTTCCTCTGTGTCCGGGTCGTCGCCGAATTTCGGCGTAAGCCCCGCAGCCTGCTGCTCTTCAACCCACTGCTGAAAATCATCGAGGAACGTTGTGTTTTCGAGCCGGATCACATCATCTACTGTCCAGTTCCGGGCATAAAGGGCTAGGTTGTATTGTTTGTAAACAGTCCGGTTGCCGAGGACGTCCTCAGAGACCTCGACAACCGAACTGCCTGTCGGTGCAAGCCCGTAGTTCCCGGGCGCGCTATCCGTCCAGTCAATGTGCTGCCCTCCAGTGAAATCCGTGAGATAGGGACAGCCGTTGAGCCATTCCTGCACAGCGCGTATAATGGATGTCATTTAACCGCCTCCTGCTATTTTTTTTGCCCCCGCAATAATCTCCTTGCCGTGATCTGTTTTCATGCGCTCAAACCACTGCGGTCCGCGCAATGCACCTGTAGAACTGCCCGGCTTGCGGGGAGAATAGTATTGCTTTTGCGCATAGGGCGCGATATAGCATACTTCCCCGCTGCCGACATCCGTGCCGAGCTGCCCGGATTTCAACAGCATGCTGGTGCGCAGTGGCACGTAGGGGGCGGAGAGGCGAAGGACTGAAAGATCTACAAATTTTTGCGCCCTGGAATATTGCTGGTTTCTTTTCGGAGCGAAATTCGGGTTCCAAACCAGCTTACAGGTTGTTCCGTCCTTTGTTTTGATGATCGCTCCTCGCGGGGTTGCGATCCGGTCTGTCATTTTGCATACACCTCCCAGTGTTGCATGCCCGGGCTGCCGAAGTCATATCGGGCCGCGCTTGTGATCGTCAGGGCGGCCCCTTGCGTCACCAACTCCCGGATGGGGTGATCGTCCGACGGATAAAACGCACAGTTTCCGCGCACCAGATAGCCCTTGGCGCCAACCAAGTCGGCGGCAGACAACGGCAGGAATGCCCGCACGTTGTCCACCGCCGTACTGCCGGTTTTATTGATGTTCTGGCCGCGGGTATCCTCCCAGTGACAAGCCGGGCAATACACACGGCGGTATACCTTGCCGTCCTCCGTGAGGTATAGGGTGCAGTCCGTGTTGGTTAGCATCCATACACCCCCGCATAGCGCAGCGGATCCGACCGGGGAATCCAGAGATCGGCAGCCTCCAGCAATTCGGCTTCGTATCGTTCGCTGGAGCCGCCGCGTCCTCATAAGTGACGGACTGACCGCCGACGGATTCGGCTTTGATCCCCACTGGATTTGCCGTCTGTGTTTCCTCGTGCCGGTGCATCACTTCGGCTACCGCACATGCCGCCATGCGCACCGTGTCCGTTACGACAGCGCCATTCCTCAGGCGGTTATAGGTAAGCCGGTCGAGATACGCATCCGCATGACGGGAGATACGCGGCCAATCGAGAGGCGGGATACCCTCCCCGCCATAGGCCTCCACGTAAAACACATAATCGGCGTACATAAGCGCCCTCCTTTAAGTGGAGACAGGCAGCGTGATGGTCTGCGTAACGGCGGAGGCAGCTACAGTCAATGTTGCATGCTGCGTTGTGTAACCGGATTTGCTGATTTTCGCTGGGTAGTTGCCCGCACGCAAGTTAAATTCTGCTGTTCCGTCCACTCCCGTCTTTTTACGGCTCCCGTTGACGTTGATTGTTGCTCCTTCAATGGCGGCCGGTTCTTCTTGGTTGTCTTTGACTGTCAGCGTGACCTTCTGCGTCGTGTAAGGCGTAGATGCTTCGATGTACGCAAAGGGGACCGCTAAGCGGTTCTCGTCCATCCGTGTAGCGGGATTCGGGAGCGCCCAGCCCATGCGAAATACAACGCGGATTGCGATCATGTCCTGCTGAGCGAGGGAATACAGCACCTGTTTGCTCTCCGGGTCGACGATCGTCGCCTGATCAAGAATTTTGACGGTAACGTCCTGCCGAATCGAATAAACGGCCTGCGAGAAGTCACCTGCTACCATCTGCGCGACAGAGGTATCAAAGGAACCATTAAGCGGGAATTGCATGGAAACGCCGTCCAGGGCATAAGGCGTCGCGCCCTGCATATCCGTCTTGAAAAGTGGGCGGCCTTCATTATCCTTCAAACCGCGTAGCGCGGCGCGGGTCTGCATGGAGGCGATGATCCCGGTTGCCATCCGGCAGATGATTCAATCTTTGAAAAAAGACCGTCCGCACCCAGCAGGGTGTCGTAGGTGATGCCTCCGGACACGTTGTTCCCGGCCTGCCGGGCCAGCGTGATGATGTCGTTTTGCCACTCGGAGGGGCGGTTGACGCCAAAGATCGTGGCGCTGTCCACACGCTGTCCGATTGCCTCGTTGATGCGCGGCGTGACCTCGCCGATGATATCAAAGCTTGCATCGTCGAGCACCGCCTCCGGGATCGGCACGATGACGGCCAGCTCCGCGGCGGTAAGATAGACATTATCCCAAGCCTGCTGGCTGGTCTGCTTGTGCCCGGTGTCTCCGTTGACCCAGTAGGCCATCGGGAGCATATCGAGCACGGGGATGCGCGTCTGCTTGCTTGTCATATTCGGCAGCTTGCGCGCCATAGAAAGAAATACGGATTGCTTCGGCACATCCTGGAAGATTGTGTTAACAACCTGCTCCTGGATAAGCGCCTCGGCTTCGGTTCTGTTGATAGGCATAAAATTACTCCTTTCCAAATACCGCCCTCAGAGCGGCGTTCGCACGGTCCTTCCTGTTGTCCATGTTTTGAGTGGGACCTTTGTGCTCCTTGAAAATTGCGGGGGTGTTTTACGCACGGCAGGGAAATCCTTCGCGGCCGCTTCAGCCGCCTCTTTCAGTCCCGTTACCGTGCCATCTTCAGAGACTTTGACGTTCGACAGGTCAATCAGTTTTTCCAGCAGCTTGTGATCGTACCCCTCCAGGGTACGCATTGCCGCGGCGAGCAGGCGCTTGTTTGCCGCCTCCAGGGCGGCGGACTGCTGCTTTGTCTGATTTTGCTGGTATGCGCTTAAGCGCGCGTTCAGGTCGCCCAGTTCTTCGCCATCTTTTAGACCTAGCACGGTACGCAGGGCGCCCTCGTAGGACTTGGCGCGCGTGCGGTAATTGGCGGATTCCCCGCGCAGGGCGGTGACATAATCCTCCGAGTAGGTCTTTCCGGCGGCGGGGGTTGATTCACTTGTGGGTACCGGATCACCGGGCTCTGCAAAAAGCTGTAGGTTCATTGGTTTCAGCATCTGGCTGTTCCTCCTTTGCGGTTCTGCCGCATATATAAAAAGCGCTGCCTCCTGGGCAACGCTTTTTGACTGATTTTCCATAAAAATACCGCTCTGCTGATGCAAAGCGGTTTAGTCGGCCAAGATATCCATAATTTCTTCGCATATCCGGCCTGTATCGTTCACTTGATTTTTATTCGCAAGACCGTGAAGGGCGAAGTAGTCGGATACTTTATCTTCAAGTTCCAGCAAAAAATCGTCGGAAAGTTCATTGGTAAGATCTATATTCGGATCGATTTTACGAAGCAAAGCTGATTGTTCACTGTTGAATTTCATTTTCCTTCTCCTTTCAACCGGTGTTTCAGTTTCTCGCTCGTTTTCCAGACGGTGATGAGGCTGCCATCATCCGGATTGATCTGGACGCGGGCTTTTTCTCCCGTCAACTCAAGGCTTTTGCGACCTTTGCTGTCTACTTTTATTTTACCAATTCGGAGCGGGGATGTCAAAGCGTCTCTGATATCCTTCCCTGACAGCCCACGAGCGACGGCACGTTCGCCAAAGTGCATTGTCGCGCCTGATACGGTAACGCCTGCCGGAGTTTTCACGCCGTTCAAATCATTGGAGAAGGATCTTATCTTTTTATCAGCGGCTACAGCCTTTTGCGCCTGACTACGGCCAAAACCGCGCGTCTGGACGCGAGTGGAATCGTTTTGAAGCCCTGTTTTTTGCAGGAATTCTTTCAAGGCTGCTTCCTGCTTTTTCAGCCGGACGGAAGCGCCGTTAAAATCTGCACGTAAGGCATTGCGCAGCTCGTCTGTTTCTGCCACCTTGATTCCCTCGTCAAGACCCGCCAGTTCCCGTTTCGTTGCCCGAATCCGGCGCTCCATTTCACGTTGTTTCTGCGTGGCATCGTACAGCGGGATTTTTTTACCGTCCAATTCGACGCTAGCATTATTCATTTGTTCAATCTCACTGCGCGGGTATGCGGATTCCGACAGCCCCTCGAAGAAAGGAAACCAGTCGTGGCGGCAGTTCCAGCCCTTGAACCCCGGCCCTGTGTTATACCCAATGTCTCTAAGGCTTAAATACCTGTGCGCCCTGACAGGCTGACAAGCTTGCCTTGCCAAGCGGCGTGCGACGGCCGGGCACCCGCATGCGCGGTAATCTCCATCAGATCGCAACCCATGTCCTGCGCGTATGCAAGCCCGATCTGGCCGGTGGTTTGGCCGACCCCGGTGAGCACAGCCCGGCGAACCGCTACGTCCAGCCGGTCTCTATGACCGCTGGGGTAGGACACCCATGCGCCCTCCTGCGCGGCGCTTTGTACCGCGTTGCGGATTGCCGTTGCATAGTCAAACGCGCCGCTTTCGATCTGCATCTCCGCAAGCGTCGCAGCGCGGATATATGCCTGCTGTGCCTGGCTTGCGGTTGTCATTGTGAGATTGCGCAGATGGCCGTTTGTTTTACTCAGCCTGCGTTCAGCACACCCATAGCCGCGGGGGACATTTTCAGCGGCAATGGGGACTTGCCCGCGGCCTCATATATTGCTGCGTCGTTTTGTACCGCCTTGATGCCGGCATCCTCAAACATCGCCTGGACGTGAGCTGCGGATGTGTCGGAGATTTTTGCAACCTCCGCAATGATCTCATCATACAACAAGCCGCTGTCCTGCGCCCGGAGGATCTGCCAGCGGGCCGTATCTGTAACAGTGCCTGTTTTGACGAGCCGCCGGACGATATCCCGGACGATGGTTTGATCCAGCTCAGAATAAAGCTCGACAATCTCATCGGATACATGGTCAAGATAGATTGGGTCAAGCATCAGGCAGCACCTTCAATAATCGCTTTGGCCTCTTCCTTGCTTACGCCAATTGCGGTTGCAATAATATTGACCGCCTGCCCTAGGGTTAGGGATCCTGCGGCGTATTGTTCCATTACCGCTAGCAAAGATTGTGTCTGCGCGCCGTTCAAGCTTTTTCCGGCTTCTTTCTGCGCGGCTTCCTCTACTGACGACTGAGATACACCCTTCGTTTCAAAAGCTCCAAATCCAAATGGATCCTCGAGGCCGCCTCCTGCTTCCCCCGCAATCGCCCTTGCATCATCCTCGCTATACCCTTCAAATTTGACTAGGTAGCGCCACATTGGGAATTTGCCAGCCTGCACATACTGCCAAAACAGCTGCTTGCGTGCGGCAGGGTCGTTGACAATGCTGTCATCCCAATCATAGGTTACTTCGTAGGCGCCAGATGGGGCCAAATGATATGCGTTCGCCAGCTGGTCCATTGCATAGACCAGGTCGTCTACTGCGGTTTCTACCGCGCGCTGGATGCTTTTGACCGTGCTGTATGACCGCTGCTTGCTGGCGCGTACTTCCTCTGCTGTTTTGTCAACCGTCTGCGGATCCGACAGCGTCCCGTAAGCCAGACCGCAGGCAAATTCGATGCGCTGTAGGATAGCGTTGAAGCCCCGCTTGATGGATTCGTCACGCAGGGCAGGCGCAAACACATTGTAAAAATTGGCGTCTTTCGAGTTGTGGGCGCGGAACAACCGCTTTTTCCCTTTCGGAAGGGTTTGCTTGCCGTCCTGCGTTGTCATCAGGTAATCCGCCGCCGCATCAATGGCAAGCTCACCGCCCTCAAATTCCCAGAGATACCGCCCGTATTGCTCATCCGCATTCTGAATCAGATCTTCAGCGCCAGCGAAGATGGAAACACCAAGAGGAGAGTGGCGGTCTATCCGGTTTGCAAACGGCATTTTGAGATATCCAAAAAGGGGCCGGTCTACCCCGGTAAAGGAAACTTCCGGCGCAATCTGTTCCCATTCTGGAACGGATTCCAGCGAAATCTCCTTTCCGAGGTCCATCGTGTTGCTGCTGGAGAACGCCTTGTTTTGGACGATATGTGTGCCAGCGGCATATTCATGTCGCTCCAGGCGCGTGTACACCGTATTCCGTCGGACAATTTGGTCGACAAAGATCGCGCCGGTCATCCGGTTGGACGTATCAAAAGAGGTGGGGTAAAAGCAATCGCCCTGCACCGCGTCGATTACGATCCGGTCATCGCAAACATAAGGCTTGAAGATGATCCCACCTAAAGCAGCAGCCAACTCAACATTATTCTCCAAAGCATCCCGGAATGGGCTTAGTTGTGCGTCCAGGTATTCCGCTCGCACACTCCCGGCGACCGTCAGTTTTACCTCCATCGTCACCATCCGGGCGCCTCGGCCGCAATCCCGGCGGGAAGCCCGATGCTTTTGATAAGCTTCCCCGCCCAAGGCGGCTTGCCTCATATTCGGCGGCCCAGCGCGCAATTGCGCTCTCCATCTTGCCGGAAATGATAACGTCCACGCTATCACTGCCACGATCCTCCCCAAACAAGGAGGTCAGCATCCGGCGCAGCATTTCAGCATTCGTTCAAACATAGGGGTCAAGCACCTCTTTTCCATTCGACCCAGCGGAATTCACGGGCCAATATCGTATAACAGAAGTATCGGATATCATCCATTGCGTGATCGTTTTCCTTGAGCACAGTGTCAGAGTGTTTTTTTCATCCCAGCGGTACAGGCCGAATTCCCGGATGGAATCTTTACAGGATTCGTGGATTTGGATCATCCCCGCGCTAAGTAAGGATGATGTGACCCGGATCCCGTCGAGCACGTCGTTGTCCGCGTCCCAGGCGGAGAACTTCCCGTGGCGGCGTATCGTCTCCAAAAAGCTTGCCGCGGATGGGTCAACGATTACCTTGCGGATATAGTAGCCTTGGGCGAACGTTTCGAGCGCCGCATAATATTCCTCGTCCGTTTTCTGCCGGCTTTCTTTACGCGAATCGTAGTACCACTCCTTGATGCGAGTAGCGCGCTTATTTTGCACGCACCAGAGGCCCATCGAAAACGGATTGATCGTGCCATAGTCGATGCTGATGTAAAATTGGCCGTCCATACCAGCGGTTGGCCCGCGTAGGATAAAGGCATCCGGATTGTCCGCAAACTGCCTATAGACCCGACCCTCTGCAACAACCCATTCCCCGCGAATATACCGGTCGTAGAAAACACCAGAATACATGGATTCGTAGCGGTGCTTGATCTCGGCCGACAGGGAAAGGTTGTCGTCCATCGTGAAGTGCAAATGCAGCGCATTTTTTGCCCGTGATCGCAATATCCATTCTTCGTAAAACCAGTGCGAGGGTGATTCCGGGTTGCAGTTAAACCAGAATCGGCTCCCCGCAACACTACAACGAGCTAACGCCTGCTCTACAAAGGAGCGCGGCATAAGGGCTACCTCATCAAAAAGCACGCCGGCAAGCGTCATGCCTTGAATCAACGCGTAACTGCTTTCATCCCGTCCACCAAACAAAAAATACCGGTTTGATCTCCCGGCGGCAGTAATCGTCAAAAGGTTTTCGCTGCGCCGTTCCGACAACGAAAACAGCCCCTCCAACCAGTGGGGGAGCTGCAAAATCACATTGCGCCGCAGGGATTCGATCGTTTTTCCGCAGATGGCGAAGTTTTGCCCGCTGAACCGTGTCATGCTCCAGAGAACAAAGCCGACGGACATGGAAAGCGTTTTGCCAGATCGGATAGAACCGTCGCAGACCAGCGCGTCATGATGCTTGTATTTGTCGTAATTCCACCAGCAGAGCGTTGTTAATTGCTTCTGGCTGAATGGTTTGTACTCCATTTACTTTGCTCCTTTCGTGCTTTCCGCGATGGCTTGAAGGAGGTTATTTTCCGGCGTTTCTCCGGCTGGAGCTTCGGGACGGTCCTCCAAGCTTTCGGCTTCCGGTTCTTCAGCCACATGGCAGCCGCGCTACATCCGGAGGGACTTCTTTTGTCACAGTTACGATTTTAGTAATCCGGCCGTTTTTCATTTCGGCACGTTTTTCGACATAGCTATATCCCTTAGCCCGTTTAAGCAGCGCGTTTTCAACCTCAATGTCCACAATTTCCTTGCCTTTTTTTAAGGCCTCCGAAATCTCCGAAAATTTACCCTTCCAAGCGTAGAGCGTGGAAGGCGTAATCCCGATGTTATTTGCAATCTGTTCATCCGTGAGGCCATCCCGCGCCCATGCAGTGAGTAGCGTCAAACCGTCTTTTGTCAGCCAGTATTGATATTTACCATTCGCCACCTCACCACCTCATTTAAAGCTTATATCGGTATAAAAATAGCGAACCGCCTGGGGAAAGGCAGTCCGCTGGTATTGGTTTAGTTGCCGGTTGTGCCCCACCGGCCCGGGTTGCCTGACTACGCACTACCGTGGACTTTCGGCTTGCTACGGCGGCGCAGGTGTTGAGCCCGCTTGAATAGGGCACCGGCCTACCGCCTGTATCTGTCCCCGGTATTGCCGCCCCGGGGTAAGGCGGGAAGAAAGGAGAAAACTGAAAGTAAAAAGGTTCTTGCAATCATTCCACAGTACCAATTATAGACCCTATTTTGAGAAAAAGGTGCCACTTGCTAAATTTCTTGAAGATTTTTTGCGAGCCGGATTAAAAATCGCTTTCGGCAGCGTTTCATTGTCCGCAAGGACATTTCCAACCAGATGTATTGCATCTGCGTCTCCTCAAAAAGATTGCGCTTGATTAGCTCTCTTTCACGATCACTTTCGCATTCCATCCACGCCTGTTCCACCGCCCGAATTTTCCGGTCGTTCTCCCGCTGCCTCTGGAGGATCTTCTCGACCTTCCGTCCGGTGGGTCCCCTGTACCGCTGCCCCTCGGCTGGCCGTCTGGTGCATGCGTCTCATGGATAATCTCTTCTTCGATCTCTCGCTGCCGCTGTAACATCCGGTAATACCCCTTTGCCGTGGCGACGCATCGGGAGTAGACATCCGGATCAAGCTTTATGTTCTCGGCGTCTTTGACGGTCACTTTTTCACCTGCTTTCGGGGCAACTTTTTAAGATATTCAAAGCTGGCGTTCATCGTATTGCCTGTACTCGTATCGCCTGTACGGCACAGATAGTTGAACAAGCCGTTACCGGTATCATCCGCCAAAACCCTGTGAAATTTAACTTGCGCCACTCCACGTGGATCGTCCAATACCTTTACGACTTCCACCACGGCTTTGGATTTGTTTTCTTTG
>ENA-OQDW01000498-OQDW01000498.1-human-gut-metagenome-genome-assembly--contig:-NODE-498-length-16141-cov-1.567753_pt1 | contig 16141 bp, 20 predicted proteins | sample MGYA00242784_ERZ504613 | MGnify/ENA primary metagenome ERZ504613 (study PRJEB26092, sample SAMD00036330) | human gut metagenome | host: Homo sapiens | study: EMG produced TPA metagenomics assembly of... | reverse complement strand
CTCGACATCCTGCCTCCCGGAGAGCGCACGGAACGCTATCTGACCGCCTGGGCCGCACTCGGCGAACGCTACGGCGCAGCCATGTACCCCCTTGCGGAACAGACCCAGACACAGTGGCGCCCCTATTCGGTCGCACTCTCGCCGGAAATTTCATGGGAGTCCATGCGCCGCGCTTGACAGACGCCATCCATGCGGGACTTACGGGACATATCTATCCCTACCTTTCGCTGACCTCCTCGGCCGGACACTGCTCCGACGAGACGATGCTCCTGCGTGCCGTACAGCTCGCCCTGTTCATGCCCATAGCGGCCGTTCCGCCCGACGGCAGTCTCTTTCCGACAGGCACCTGCCGGAAAGAGATGGAAAGGCCGTGGGGCTGCGCATGGAGATGAACGGCTACATGGAAGAGCTGCTGCAGGAGGCCGGGACGACGGGAGAACCGCTGATGCGCCACATGGAGTACCAATTCCCCGGACAGGATTCTGGGACTGTACGGACCAATACATGCTCGGCTCCCGATACCTCGTCGCGCCGGTACTCGACGACACGGGCCGACGAACCGTAAGACTGCGCGCGGAACATGGATATCCGCCGACGGTACCCGCTACAAAGGACCACGGGTGATAAACGTGGATGTAAGCGACGGAAGCATCCCCTCTTCCGACTGCGATAACGGCAGGAAAAAGAGGCGGTTCCACCGCAATACCGCGGCACGAAGGACGTTGGCTCCGTAACGAAAAAGAAAAAACGAACGGAATGACAAACAACCGGCGAATGGTATGAAAAATGCGGCTGCCGGTCATAAACGAACAATGCAACAAATACGCTTATGATAACCAGGGAACAAAAGGAATACCTGCTGCCCAAGGCATACAACGCGGCCATCCGGCCGGGGCCGCGATACTCGACATCTACAACAGCGGCGGCCCGATAGATGTGGACATCAAGAGCGACCGGTCGCTATCACGGTGGCCGACCGCCTGGCCCACTCCGTCATCCGGGAGTATCTCGGCCAGACACGCATCCCGCTCCTCAGCGAGGAGGGACGCGAAATGCTCTACGCCGAGCGCAAGGACTGGGACCTCTTCTGGATGGTAGACCCGCTGGACGGAACGGTGGAGTTCATCAAGGCAACGGCGAATTCACGGTGAACATCGCCTCATGGCCGACAACCGGCCCGTCTTCGGGGTGATATACGTACCGTACCGCAAACGGATATACTTTTCCGACTCCGACCTCGGCGCCTTCCGCTCCTGCAATACAGAGGCAGACCCCGAAGCGGAATACGTCTATGCGGAGATTACCGCCGGAGCCGAAGCGCTCCCCCTGACCGACTGCCGCAACCGTCCGCTGAAGGTGGCCGTCAGCCGTTCGCACAGCGACGGGGAGACCGCCCGCCATCTGGAGGAGCTACGGAAAAGACATCCCGACGCAGAGGTGCTGCAACAGGGGAGTTCCTACAAACTCTGCCTGATTGCAGAGGGTTCCGTAGACTACTATCCGCGCACCACCGAGACCTACGAATGGGACACGGCGGCCGGCGAATCCATCATCGCCCTCGCCGGCGGAAGCATCTATTCGCTCGACGACACCGCCCCGCTCCGGTACAACAAGGAGTCGCTGGTCAACCCCCGCTTCGCCTGCCGCAGCAAATGGTTCGGTGACTGAGCCGCGGCAGTCGCCGTCACAACCATACGGGGATGTACCCTCAGGTACATCCCCGTATCTTATCCCGGTTTCAGCCACGGTGCAGCCTTCCGCTTCAAGCCCGCACCGACAATTACCGGTCCGCCGCCTCCCGTTTCCGTTCGGGCGAACAGCTTCCGCAATCGCCGCCGCACGCAATATCGCACGACGAGGAGTCCAATCCGTCGAGTTCGCGCGTCTCCTGAATAACGCATTTGATACCCCGCGCACGCATGTTCTCGTTCTCGCTTATCTCCGACTGGATATTATGTCCCTTGAATATCAGCGTCAGCGACATTCCCACCACGAAAAAAGCGACCAGCCCGACCGCTATCAGTATGACTATAAGCGCATTTGACATATTTTCTGCAAATTGAACCGACATGTAACCGCACCGTAACAGAATTATTGGCACGATTTTGACTAATCCCCGGTAAAGTTATTAAATTTGTGCGGATAATTTGCGGACAAATTCATAATATCTCGATGAAGATAATCATTGCGGGGGCCGGCGAAGTGGGCAACCACCTGGCGAAGATGCTCAGCGGCGGCCACCACGACATAACGGTCATCGATGCCGACGCCAGGCTGCTCGACGACGTGGAGGGAATGTCCGACATCGTGACGATAGAGGCGACTGCACCACTTCGCCACGCTCCGGAAAGCCTCCGTACGCAAGGCCGACCTCTTCATCGCGGTGAACCACGAGGAGAACATCAACATCATCGCCGCCATCCTCGCCAAACAACTCGGCGCACGCAAATCCATCGCCCGTATCGACAACAACGAATACCTTGAGCCGAACAATAAGGAGATGTTCATGAACCTGGGCATCGACTACCTGTTCTATCCGGAGAAGATAGCCGCACGGGAGGTCATCAATCTGCTGGGACACACCTCCACCACCGAGTACGTGGACTTTTCGGGGGGCAGGCTCGCGCTCGTGGTTTTCCCGATAGATGCCTCCTCGGAGTTTACGGGCAAGACGGTGGCGGACATCAACGCCCTGAGCGGCGCGTCGTTCCGCCCGGTGGCCATCAGCCGCGACGACAAGACCATCATCCCGCATTCGCGCGACATGTTCTACGAGGGAGATACGGTCTATATCATCACCAACAACGAGGCGGCCAAGACGGTCATGAACTATTCGGCAAGACGAACGTCTCGATAAAAGAACCTGATGATACTCGGCGGCAGCCGCATCGGCGTCCGGATACGACCGAACTGCAGGACGAGCTCAACGTCAAGCTCATCGAATACAATCCCGACAAGGCCTACAAACTCGCCGAAACGCTCGACCGGACACTCATCATCAACGAGGACGGACGCGACATAGATGCCATGACCGAAGAGGGTATCACCAGCATGGACGCCTTCGTGGCAGTCACGGGGCGCTCGGAAACGAACATCCTCACCGCCATGCTCGCCAAACGGATGGGGGTGAAGAAGGTCATCGCCGAGGTCGAGAACCTCACCTACATCAACCTCGCCGAAAGCATCGGCATCGACACCATCGTCAATAAAAAACAGATAACCGCCAGCCGCATTTTCCGCTTCACGATGGACACCGACGTGCAGGCCATCAAATGCCTGACCGGCAGCGAAGCGGAGGTGCTGGAGTTCGTCGTCAAACCCGACGCTCCCATCACGAAATCGACGCTGCGCCATGCGGGGTTCCCGGACAACGCCATCATCGGCGGCATCGTGCGCGGCGACAAGGTATTCATCCCCGACGCCGATTTCCGCATCAACGCCTACGACCGCGCGGTAGTCTTCTCGCTGCCGGGGGCGATACCCAAAATAGGCAAATATTTCAACTGACAGAGGAACCCCGCCATCCGAACCGACGCCCGAATTCCAACCCATACCGCACATGGCCGCAATAACAAAACTCATCAACCTTTATTTCTCCGACCGTCTCCGCGAAATCGACTACTTCCGCGAGCACCCGGCCGAGGTACAGGAACGCCAGTTCCGCTACCTGCTCGCCAACGGCGCGAAGACCGAGTTCGGACGCGACCTCGGCATGAAGGGCATTGCCACGCAGCAGCAGTTCCGCGACCGGATACCCATTTACGACTATGAAACCATCAGCGAGTTCATCGACCGCACGCGCCGCGGCGAACGGCACGTCCTGTGGCCGGAAGAGGCCAAATGGTTCGCCAAATCCTCCGGAACGACGGGTTCGAAAAGCAAATACATCCCCGTTACCCTGGCCGGAATGCGCAAATCCCACATGCGGGGACCGAAAGACATCATGGCGCTCTACTGCCATCTCTACCCCAAAACCAGCGTAGTGAACGGGAAGATGCTGACGCTGGGCGGTTCCAAACGCATCGAACGTGAAGGGGACAACATGATGTCGGGCGACCTGTCGGCCATCCTGATAGAGAATACGCCTGCCATCGCCAACATCCTCCGCATTCCCGACAAGAAGACGGCGCTGATACCGGACTTCGACGAAAAGGTGCGGCTCATCTCGGAACAGTCCACCCGGCAGGACGTGCGTTCGTTCACGGGCGTCCCTTCGTGGAACCTCGTCATGCTCAACCGTGTACTGGAATACACCGGCAAGGAGAATATCCTGGAGATATGGCCCCATATGGAACTCTTCGTCCATGGCGGGATGGATTTCCGACCGTATCAGGCGCAGTACCGGAAAATCATCCCGTCGCCCGACATGCACTACATGGAGACCTACAACGCCTCGGAGGGCTTTTTCGCCATCGCCGAGGAGCCGGGTCGACAGGAGATGCTGCTCATGCTCGATTACGGTACCTACTACGAATTCCTGCCCACCGACCGGCTCGGCGACCCGACCGCCGCCGTACCGCTCGAAGGCGTGCAGACCGGAGTGAACTACGCAATGATAATCACCAACTGCAACGGTCTGTGGCGCTACATGATAGGCGATACCGTCCAGTTCGTTTCCACTTCACCCTACACCATCCGCATCACGGGACGTACCAAGCACTACATCAACGCTTTCGGCGAAGAAATCGTAATAGACAACGCCGAATCGGCCATGCACGACGCCTGTACGGCGACAGGGGCCGAAGTGGCCGAATATACCGTAGCTCCCGTCTACATGGAGGGACGCAGCAAAGGCGCGCACGAATGGGTGGTAGAGTTCCGTACTCCGCCGGTCAGCCTGCCAAAGTTCACGCAGGCGGTAGACGAGGGACTCAAACGGGTGAACTCCGATTACGAAGCCAAGCGTTTCAAGGATACCACGCTGACCGAGCCCAAAATAACCGTCGTACCGGCGGGAACCTTCGAACATTGGCTGAGGGCCCACGGCAAAGTGGGGGGCCAGAACAAGGTTCCGCGCCTCTACAACGACCGGACCTATGCCGAAGAGCTCATCCGGGCCGCAGCAACGGAGAGGGCAGAAACGCTCCTTGCGGTACACAGCGACCGGACCGAAGCCTGACAGCGACCGCAGTGCTCCGCCGCAGCGACACGAAAACGACACGAAGACCATGTACATCGCCATTTCAGGAAATATAGGCAGCGGCAAGACCTCGCTGACCGAGATGCTGACCGACAGGCTCGGCGGCACCGCCCTTTTCGAGGAGACGGGCAACCCCTACATAGCCGACTTCTACGAAGACATGAACCGCTGGGCGTTCAACTTCCAGGTCTATTTTCTGGGCTGCCGGATGAAACAGGGTCTCCAGATAAAAGAGACGAAAGGTTACGTCATCCAGGACAGAACCATCTACGAAGACGCCCACATATTCGCCGGCAACCTGCACGAAATGGGCTCATGTCGTCGCGCGACTTCAATACCTACATGAAAATCTTCGACCTCTCGGCCAACCTGATACCTACACCCGACCTGCTCATCTATCTGCGCGGCGGGGTACCCACGCTCGTAAGCCAGATTCTCAAGCGCGGCCGCAGCTACGAGATGAACATCGACCTCGACTACCTCGAAAGGCTCAACAACCGCTACAACGATTGGATAGACAACATCTACCGCGGCCGCGTGCTGACCGTAAACATAGACAGCGAGGACTTCGTCCTCAATCCGGCCATCGTGGACGACATCGTGCAGCGGATAAAAGAGGCCGAAACATCGGCGGCGCATCCCGCCCGATAGACGACAGGCGACCACCGACCTCTTTCCGGAAAAGCCGCACCGCAGCGACGATGCCCCGGCAGCGGAGCGACGCTCCAACTCCGCAACGCCTCCCGCCGCCGAAGAATCGCCGAAATATTCAATAAAGTATGCGGCAAGACGATATAATTTGCATACCTTTATTGTTCGGTAACGACGCCGGACATTCCCGGTCGGCCTTCTCGCCGTATCCTTATGGAACGTACCCGACCAGCCGTTATCCCGAAAACCGAACGAGACACCGTCGAACGCCATGAAAACGATTCTTACGCTGGCCGCAACACTGCTCCTCGCATACGGAAGCACGGCCGCCCCGAACGCAGTCCCCGCCTGCCGACGACACCGGAACCGTCGTCCATACCGCCAAACCCCGCAGGGTAAAAGGCAGCGAACGCCTGGTCACCCGAGACCTGGGGAGAATCGGCGCGTACGAAGTCCTGTACGTCTCCGACGGCATCGAAGCCGTCGTTTCCGCAGCTGGTCTCCCACGCCTGGTCATAACGGCCGACGACAACGTTATCGACCGCATCGTCACCCGTTCCGACGGCAAACGGCTGACGATGCGCATCGACGCACGTTCGATAACGGACTGTACGGTACGCGCTGTCATACCGGCCTCCGCGGCACTCCGGACGCTCGAAGCCGAAAGTATGGGCACCATACACTGCGAAGTACCGCTCGGAAACGGACCGGTAACGGTACGGTCCTCCGAAGGGAGCAGGATTGCCGCCGACATCCGGACCGGAAACGATATCCGGGTACATGTATCCGGATGCAGCCGGTTCGAAGGAGCCTAAAGGGCAATAACTGCAAAATTACGGTAACGGAGGCTCGCAGACCGACACCCGCATCGAGGCGTCCGGCATCTGCCGCGTCGATGTCTCCGCATCCAGCCGGGCGAGCGGTTCGCTGAAGGCACACCACTGCGCCTTATCGCTGACAGAAGGTTCCGTCGCCGACATGCCGGTAACGAGCACCGGCGAAAGTACGCTTGTAATATCCTCATCGAGCCGGTTCAACGGGGCTCTGAAAGGCAATAACTGCAAAATATCGGTAACGGAAGGCTCGGTATTCGATGCCCCGTTCACCTGCAAAGTACACGGAGAAATCCTCCTCGACGCTTCGAGCCGCTTCGCAGGCGATGCATCCGCCGGCAACTCGCTCCACATCAAACTGACAAACGGCTCGGTCATGCACGGCAACACCGATGCTACCGTAATCCTCGTACACACGGCAGCATCGAGCCGCTACGAAGGCAACATCTCGGCCGAAGGACAGGCCGAGATGAAAAGTACCGACGGCAGCGCCATAGCGGGTGCTTTCGCGGGCGGCCACATCTATGCCGTATCCACCGCTTCATCCCGCATCGCCCTAACCGGCAGCACCCCCGTCCCCTCGGCCGTCATCGAAGTCGCCTCCGGCAGTCGGTTCAGCGCTCCCGCCCTGCCGTTACGGAACTGTTCCGTAACGGCAACGTCGTCGGGACACGCCGAAGTCCGCTGCACCGACGAACTGCTGGCAACCACCTCGTCGGGCGGTACAGTCTTCTACAATGGCGACTGCCGTGTAACGACGAACAATCCCTACGTCCGCAAACAGGACTGATACATGGCTCCGGCCCGCACCAGCCCTACCGAAAATACCGGATACACAGACGACACACATCCGTACCGTTCCTTATCGGCGGTACGGCATACGATAATAACTTCGACCGACAATGACCGTTTCACTGCCCGAAGCATTCATACGCAACATACGCCGGGACATTCCCGGCGATGCAGACGCCCTGTTCAGCGTATTGGACGGCACGCCGCCGGTATCGGTACGTTGGAACCCCTACAAGACACAATCGCCCGCAGAAGGTATCCCGGTGGCATGGTGCCGTTACGGACGCTATCTGCCCGAAAGGCCGTCGTTCACGACCGACCACTGTTCCACGCCGGGGCCTATTACGTACAGGAGGCCTCCTCCATGTTCGTCGAACACCTTCTGCGCTCGACGACAGAACCGGAAGGGGCGCGTATCCTCGACCTGTGTGCCGCACCGGGCGGCAAAGCCACCCTCTACTCCACTCGCGGCGGAGATGGCATCGTAATAGCCAACGAAGTGATACGCAGCCGGGCACTCATCCTTGCCGACAACATCCGCAAATGGGGCATCGGCAATACGATGGTCACCAACAACGACCCGGCCCATTTCGCCGGCCTGGGCGAGTGGTTCGACGCGGTGGCCGTAGATGCCCCCTGCTCCGGAGAGGGGATGTTCCGCAAAAGTCCCGAAGCCCGCGGGGAGTGAGCGAGGCGAACGTCCGGCTGTGTGCAGCCCGTCAGCGCCGAATCGTATCCGACGCATGGGCGGCGCTCCGTCCCGGAGGAGTCCTGATTTACAGTACCTGTACCTTCAACCGGACGAAGATGAAGAGAATGTGCGGTGGATGCCGAGGAACTCGGCGGAGAGGATGCCGGAGCGATGGTTCCGCCCGACTGGGCATCGAAGAGCGTGAGGCCGGCGGAGTACGCTGTTTCCGTCTCTGGCCCCACCGTATCGCCGGCGAAGGCTTCTTCGCCGCGGCCATCCGCAAGGGCGGCCAACGGGGACGCCCCCTTCGGCCGAAACCACGCAAAACACTCTTGGCAGAGGCGTCGCGCAGCGAAACGGCCGAATTGTCCCGCTGGGTAGGGCAGCCCGACCTGATGCGTTTCGCCCGTATCGGCGACAGCCTCTACGGCTACTATGCGACACCTTTCGCCGACATCCGCAGCGCAGCCGAGTACCTCAACACGCTCCATTCGGGCATCTGCATGGGACAAATGTTCGGAGGCCGGCTGAAACCCGACCACTCGCTGGCGATGTTCCACGACCTCGCCCGCAGCGCCGCAGCCGAAACCCCGCTGTCGTCCGACGAAGCCTGCACTACCTGCGCCGGGAAGATTTCGCTCCGCAGGCAGAGGCCGCCGAAGGATGAACCTCATGACATTCGAGGGCTACGCATTGGGATGGGCCAAACGCATCGGAAACCGGTTCAACAACCTCTACCCGAAATCCCAGATGATTCTGAACAAATAGGGCTCCGCGGACAAACGCCGCGCCGAGTCTCTGCGGGATACACTCCCGACGAACGGACGAAACCGATAGCGCCCCGGCAAACACGATACGCCGAAACAATACGGGCAGGAGTCCGTCGTTGCACACGGCCTCACAACAACAGATGCGGACGATTTCCGACCACCGCATACGCAACCGGTTCTCCCCGGCCGTTCCTACATTTTTTCGGTCAGTTTCCGGACTATCTTGAAATGGTTGAAGAACTCCTTGGCGATGACGCGCAGAACGGTATAGCCCGGTATGGCGAAAAGCATCCCGACCACACCGGCGAAGTGGCCGGCATGAGTATCACGATGAATATCTCCAGCGGATGGGCATTGACGCTGTTGGAGTAGAGGAGCGGCTGCAACAGGAAGTTGTCTATCATCTGGCCGCCAGAATGGTGATGGCCAGCGAGAGCACGATGAAGGTCATGGTCGTCCCGCCTCCCACGAAAGCCATGCTCACCAGCAGGCTTATCCCGAAGCCGAGCCACGGTCCCACGTAGGGAATCACGTTGAGCACCCCGACGATAAGTCCGATAAAGAAGGCGTTCTGGGGAAGGTATCCGCAGCATATCAGGGAGATGGAGACCATAAGCATCATGATGGTGGACTCGGCGAGTATCCCGATGAAATAGCGCGAGAGCAGCGATGAAGCGGAACTCAGCGCATGCTTCACATTTCCTTCGTATTTAGTAGGCGTGACCGCGAGAATTATCCTCAGGAAAAGATTGTCGTCCTTGAGAAAGAAGAACGTGATGAAAGTTATCGAAAAGAGCGCTATCACTGCATTCGCCACGCCCGACACAATGGAACCGAGGAAGTTCTGCAGTTTTTCGGGATTGAACAGCCGTTCCACCTGCGCCCCTATCGTATCGGAAATGGAGATGGTGGAGACGTTCAACGAGAAATACTCCTCGAGGAAATTCTGCAGTTTGTGCAGCGGCTGCTCGAACGAGGCGAGAATGGTGGAGAAGTCCACCGATGCCAGTGCGGTAAGCTTGTCGAAAACGAGCGGGATGAAGATGGCGAACATGGCGACGCCCACCCCCCACAGCAGAAGCAGCACCACAAGCGCGGCGAGCCAGTCGGGCACGGAGCGTCCCCGCACACGCACCCGCTTCATCAACTTCGCCAACGGAGTACCGATGATGGCCAATACGGCCGACACGATGATATAGCCGACTATATCGCGGAAATACCACACAAGCAACAGGCCCGCCAACGTGGCGAGCACACCGACCGCATACCTGGTCCAGTGCACCGTCGGCTTGCTCTCGTTCCCCGTACCGTTCATACTCCTATTCTCTGTGCAGTTTCGCAAGCGGCGTCTGTCCGCCCCGTACCCTGTCGCCCAGACCGACGAGCACCTCGCAGTCCAGCGGCAGGAAGATGTCTATCCGCGAACCGAACTTGATGAAGCCATACTTGGCGTTCTGTTCGGCCCGCTCGCCCACCTTCGCATAATTGACTATCCGGCGGGCCACCAGTCCGGCTATCTGCCGGAAGAGTATCCTCTCATGCCCCGTATCGACCACGGTCGTGGTACGTTCGTTCTCTTCGGACGACTTCGGGTGCCATGCCACGAAAAAGCGCCCCAGATGGTTGTTGCGATAGACTATCTCGCCCCTACGGGATACCAGTTTGCATGTACGTTGGTGATGGACATGAAGACCGAAAGCTGCAGACAGCGCTCCTTCAGGTACTCCCCCCTCGAAGACCTCTTCGATGACAACCACCTTACCGTCGGCACTGGAGAATACCGTATCCGGGTCGCTCCGGTATTCGCGCCGCGTGGGTTCGCGGAAAAAGAGCGCCACGCAGACGCAGAGCCCGAAGAGCAGAACCGCCACCGCCCAGAAGAGCCATACGGGCATCCCGGCGTACTTCACGGCGAACGCCATGCCCACCGCAACGGCCGCGAAAACCGCGAACGTACACAAAACAATGGAATATCCCTCTCTGGCAAGTCTCATTGGCAAGGAATTTATTCGGTCTCTCCGCCGTTACCGGCCGCGGAGCCGCAGCACGCGCCCCTTTCCGGGCACTAACCGGCAAAGATAGTAAAATATGCGAAAACAAACGGTACGGAGAAAATCAATGCATCGAAACGGTCCATAAACCTCCGTGTCCGGGAATGATGGCCCCCGAATCCTTGACGCCCGCCGACCGCTTGAACATGGATTCGACCAGGTCGCCGAGCACGCCGCTGACCACGACCACAAGAGCGAGTCCGCCCCACCACACCATGTCTTCGCCGCGCAGCCAACCGCACATCACACCGAAAGCAACGGCGAAAAGCAGTCCTCCTGCAAATCCCTCCCACGACTTCTTGGGCGACACCCGCTCGAACATCTTGTGTTTTCCGAACAGTACCCCCGTCAGGTAAGCGAATATGTCGTTCACCCACACCGTAAAGATATAACAGAGTATCGTCCATGCGTCGTAGCTTCCTCCGTAAAAAGCCACGAAGCACATCAGCGACATCGGCAATGCGGCATAGACGAGCCCTCCGACCGCAACGGCGATATGTATGAAAGGTTCGGGCGCCTGCGGCGGAGTTCGTACACGAATATCACATACAGCAACGGGAAGAAAATGGAGAGCCACACGACCGGCAGCGTACCGCGTGCCACAAGGAAACTCATCGCGACGGCCACGCCTCCTACGGCAACCGGATAGACACGGTCGACGGAAAGGCCCTTTTTCGCCGCCATACGGTAGAATTCCCAGAGGCTGCCTACGCATATCGTCAGCATCAGTGCCGCAAAACCGTACTCCGATACGGAGACCGCACCCACGACGACCAGCAACAGCACCGCTCCGCTCAGCGTCCTCACCGCCAATTCCTTACCAAACTTCGCCATACATTACAGCTTTGCGGGCCGTCCGGCCGTCCCGATTCGGCGCCCCGGCATGCGACAACCCCGCATAACAGGGACAAAAATATGGAATAATTCCGAACCGCCTAAATCACAATCCGAAAATACGCTTTTTTCCGCCGACGGGCAAACCGGCAGTGCAGAATCTCCATGCAGACTGCCGTACCGTATCCCGTATCCGACACATGCAAAAACCGTGCGGGCGGGAATGGTCGTTCCCGCCCGCACGTCAGGCGAATCCGTGCTTTACGTACAACCTCCGGTCAGGACGCAGGCTGCCGGCGTAGGCGTCGATGCCACCTTCAGCTCCAGTGCGCCTGTGCGCGTCCCCGTTATCCGATAACCCGCATCATCCACAAAATCGAAAGTCAGCGTATACGCTTCGCCGTTCCTTGCCACCGTCACGGTACCTTCGACTATCGGTGCGGAACCGACATACTCATCCTCGACGAGCCGGTAATACCAACTGCCGTTCGGATTTATGACGCTGTTGGATTCGGAGCCGGCAAGTACCGTGAACGGTTCCCTCGAGTTCTCGTCGTAGATGTCCTCCGTCACCACCCGGTAGGTACCTTCCGGCAACCAATATTCGTTGTCGTCGTTAAAATAGATGACCGAAGAACGTATCGTCATCTCCAGCCGCGACCCGCTGCCGTAATACCCGACCGAATAGGGCCAACTGACCTTCACATACTCCAAATCGGCCCCCCACAACGACATGTACCAGGTGGTCGTCCTGAAATCGGTCCAGTCATCGACGGGTATGACGCTCAGATTGCCGCCCCCGCCGGGGAGGTCCTCCATGACCGCGTCCCCGGTCAGGTCGCTCAGGAACTCCCGGCCGGCCTCCTGTGTCACCGCGACGGCGATATCGGGAACGTCGTCCTGGCCGGAGGTAACGACCACATACCCCGACCGCTCCTCAAGCGTGGCATTCGTCTCCACGTTCACGATGAAATAAGAGTCTCTTTCGGATACGATGGAAATCCATTCCACCGGATTGCCGGACGTATCCGGAGTATCGGACGTAACTACCTTCCAGTCTACGGCAACGGCAGCGACATTCACCGTCTGTCCCAGCATTTCCGCCCTGCTGCCGAAATGCAGTTCACGTACATCCACACCGAGCGAGGCTGAAGAACCCGTCCCTCCTGCACCACCTTCACCGCTTTGGGGCCGACCCCCGCGACATCCGCAGAGATGACGACACTCCCCGAGCGCGGTTCGGTTGCCGGATTGTCGGCCACCGTCACGACGGCCGTTCCCTCTTTCCGGACCACCGTCACCCAACTCCGGCATGCCTCGTCCGCGGCGACCGTCCACTCGAGCGTTCCCCCGCCGACCGTCACGGCAATCTCCTGCGCCGGCGCATCCTCTCCTGCAAAGGACAGCGAGGCGGTTCCACCGACAGTGTATAACTGCTGCCGGACTGAACGACCGTTATCCGTTTCGGTTCGAGGTCGGGAGAGGCCGGTACGAGGGTCACGGCTCCGCTACGGGACTCCACCCCCGAATTGTCGGCCACCGCAACGGCAACCCCGCCCGTTCTCTTTTCGACGGAAATCCAGGCCCTCGACTCGTCGCTCATGGTGCAGTCCCAATCCACATTGGAGGTCACGGCAACGGTCTGCACCGCCGCACCCACGGCCTCGAACTCAAGGTTCGTCGTTTCGAGCTTCAAGAAAGCCCGTTCCAGCTCCTGCTCCCCGCACGCGACGGAAAGCACGCCAAACACTGCAAAGAACAGCAATTCCCATACTCTTTTCATAACATAGAAGTTTGGTTATCATGTATCTGTCGCAAGATAGCACAAGGCGCAAAAAATGCAACAACATATTATATAGCAATACTTTACACCGCAGACTCCTCAGCCGGAGACAAAAGAAGGGAGGGAACCGCTGTTCCCTCCCTTGACCGGCTCCTGTTTGCGGAGCCCTCTTTCCGAACGTCCGCCGGGACGGTATATGAACATCAGCCGTCACTTCTCCGGCTTCTCTCCCCAATCGGGTGCGGCACCCGGCTCGGCGACAGTTTCCCCGCCGAATGCCAGTTCGGCATCGGTCACCGACACGGGGTCGGAATCGGCCGCTCCGGCAGCCGCTGCCGCCTCCGCCTGCTCCCGTTTGATATCCTTGATACGCTTGCCGAAGATGCGTTCGAGGTCTTCGGAGAAGACCACTTCCTTCTCCAGCAACAGCTCGGCCAACTGCGTAAATCCGTCTCTGTGTTCGCGGAGCACCTTCGTGGCGAGCGCAAAGGCATCATCGAGCAGCCGTTTCACCTCCTTGTCGATAAGTTCGGCCGTCTGCTCGCTGTAAGGTTTGGTCAGCGCCATCTCTCCCTGTCCCGACGAGTCGTAATAGCTCATGTTGCCCACCTTGTCGCTCATACCGAGATAGGCCACCATCGAATAAGCCTTTTTCGTCGCCACCTCCAGGTCGTTCAGCGCTCCCGAACCGAGCGTGTCGAAGACGAGCTTCTCGGCGGCCCGTCCGCGAGGGTGGAGGCGATATCGTCCATTATCTGTTCCCGCGTGGTCACCTGCCGCTCTTCGGCAGATACCATGCGGCACCGAGCGCCCGACCGCGCGGGATGATGGTCACCTTGATGAGCGGATTGGCGTATTCGAGTATCCAGCTCACGGTGGCGTGTCCGGCTTCGTGGTAGGCGATGAGCCGCTTCTCCTCCGGCGTGATTATCATGTTCCTGCGCTCCAGGCCGCCCACGATTCGGTCGATGGCGCTGAGGAAATCCTCGCGTTCGACGAACTTCTTGTCGTGCCGTGCTGCGATAAGGGCCGCCTCGTTGCAGACATTGGCGATATCGGCACCGGAGAAACCCGGCGTCTGCTTGGCGAGAAAATCACGGTCGAGATTGGGGTCGAGTTTGATGTTGCGCAAGTGCACGTCGAATATCTCCGCCCGCTCCTTGACGTCGGGCAGTCCGACCTCTATCTGCCGGTCGAAACGCCCCGCACGCATGAGCGCCTTGTCGAGAATGTCGGCCCGGTTCGTGGCGGCAAGAATGATGACACCCGAATTGGTACCGAAACCGTCCATCTCCGTCAGGAGCTGGTTGAGCGTATTCTCGCGTTCGTCGTTGCTGGAGAAGCCGGCATTCTTGCTGCGGGCACGTCCCACGGCATCTATTTCGTCGATGAAGACGATGCAGGGCGCCTTCTCCTTGGCCTGGCGGAAGAGGTCGCGCACGCGCGATGCCCCCACCCCGACAAACATCTCCACGAAATCCGAACCGCTCATGGTAAAGAACGGCACATTAGCCTCACCGGCCACCGCTTGGCAAGCAACGTCTTACCCGTTCCGGGAGGGCCGACGAGCAGCGCTCCCTTCGGTATCTTTCCGCCGAGTTCGCGGTACTTCTGCGGATTGCGCAGGAAGTCCACAATCTCCATGATTTCCACCTTCGCTTCCTCCAGTCCGGCCACATCCTTGAAAGTCACACGGTCCTTGTTGTTGGCATCGAACACCTGCGCCTTCGCCTTGCCTACATTGAAAACGCCCCCCTGACCGCCTGCGGCATTCTTCGAAGCATTGCGCATCATGACAATGAAGAAGACCATCAGCAGGATAAAGGGGAGGAAACCGAGCACATCGAGCCAGATGTTGTGCTTCGTTTCATACGTAAGCAGCACAGCCTGCCCGTACTGCTCCTCGGCTCTGTCCAGGTCCTGCCGGAAGGTAGCCACATCGCCTATATTGAAGACGAACTGCGTCCCGCGGCGCGGAATGTTCTTGTATTCGGGCCGGGCGGCATACTTCTCCACGGCTTCGCTGCGGAGCCGGACGTTGGCCTGCTCCTTGTTCACCACCTCGATGCTTTCGACATCTCCGTCGGCTATCATCTGCTCCACGGTGTTCCAATTGGTCTTCACGGGCGATTCGCTGCCTCCCAGCCACGACCACCCGATGATGAGCAGGAACAACAGCCCGTATATCCACATGCCGTAGCCCATCGGCCGTATCTGGGGGCGCCGGCCCCCGCTGTTCTTATTGTTCTGGTTTTTGGATGCCATCTCTACATTTACGTTCTGCAATATTGATGCGGCATGCGCCCGACGCTCATGCCGCGAAACATTAACGCGTTTATCCGCATTTTATTACTCCCACTCGCCGTAGCGCACCGAGGGGGCGTCGGCCCAAAGCTCCTCCAGCCGGTAGAACTCGCGGGCCTGCGTCTGGAAAACATGAACCATGATATCCACATAATCCACTACCACCCAGATGGCGTTCTGCATGCCCTCCGTCCTGCGCGGCCGCTGGCCGAGCGTTTCGAATACCTTCTCCTCGATGCCGTCCGCAATGGCGGCCACCTGCGTGGTGGATTCCGCACTGCATACCACGAAG
>ENA-OQDW01000497-OQDW01000497.1-human-gut-metagenome-genome-assembly--contig:-NODE-497-length-16149-cov-10.909375_pt1 | contig 16149 bp, 18 predicted proteins | sample MGYA00242784_ERZ504613 | MGnify/ENA primary metagenome ERZ504613 (study PRJEB26092, sample SAMD00036330) | human gut metagenome | host: Homo sapiens | study: EMG produced TPA metagenomics assembly of... | reverse complement strand
TGATGGTGCAAATATAAGATAATTATCCGAGAAAAACAAGGATTCTATAGCCAAATCGATGAATTTTAACTCGATTTGGCTAAAGAATAGGTTATATTATAGCCAAATCGAGTAATTTTCCTTCGATTGCTATAGAATGCCTTGTAGATTGCTATTATCCCCTTGGGCTAAGAGCTTTTGAGCTTTCAGCCCGTGCCGTACAGTTCTTTAAGACTTACACAGGCAAGATTTTGAGAATTTGGGGGATTTTAGGCAAAAAGATTTTGAGGAAAAGAATATTTTATGTATATTTGCCCCCAATTGTAACATCAACAAGTAAAGATTTTGAATATATTCATTATGAAACAAAGGAATACAGACATCGACTGGATAAGAGCCATCCTCATTATTCTCATGATATTGATTCATATCGTGAGCTTCGGCAACGCATACCCCCATCTCAAGGCAGGCATTCTCTCTTTCATGATGCCTACCTTCCTCATCATCACGGGCTATCTCGTGAATATCGAGAAAAGCCCAAAGGAGATGGGAAGATACCTGATGTGTCTTGCCTTGCCTTATGTCATCATGGTGACAGGATTCTCTGTACTCTCCTATTTCATGCCGGTGAGAGATGGCATCACGGAACTGTCACTCTCTCAGATTTGTGAGAAGATATTCGTTACTTCCATCGGTCCCTATTGGTTCATCCAGACCATGATTATCTGCGGCATTCTCTATTACGTCAGTTTCAAGGGAGCAACCTGGGGAACCCTCAGACAGGGAAAAACGACGATGAGCACCACCACAAGCCTCTTTATCTTCGCCACCCTACTCCTGCTCCTGTCCAAGACACCCGCTCTTTCGCCCAGTGCCGCCACCTATTATTTCATCGGAGCGGTACTCAGACAATGCCATATCGGCTTTGACAGAATTTTCCGTCCTTCACCGGTTGCCCTGCTGCTCTGGATCAACTTGCTGGGCTTGGAAGAATGGTATGACTGGGGCACTCTCGCCATCGTCTTCTCCTGCTGGTGCTGCATTTCATCCCTGATGTGGATACACAGCCTCATCAACCACCTACAGGATAACGCCTGCGTTCGAAAGACAGAAGCCACCTTATTATATATGGGTCGCAACACGCTGCCCATCTACCTCTTCCACCCCATCTTTACGATGGCAGCCAAGTTCTATCATCCCCTCTTTAGCTGGGACAGGAGCGAGATCATCTTCGCCCTCGTTACTATCTTCATCGCCATAGCCGGAAGCATCGGCATCGCCAAGATGATGGAGAAGACCCGACTGGCTTATCTCTTCGGAAAAGGAAAGATGCTGAGATAAATAATACCAGGATATATTTGGTAATTTGGAGATTTTGAAGTACTTTTGCAACATGAATATCAAGAACAAGATAAATAATATGGATGATGCCAAGCGAGAGAAGCTGGGCGAAGTCATCAGATTCGGAATCGTAGGCGGACTGGCTACGGTACTGCAATATGTCATCTACCTGGCTATGATGCCGGCGCTGGCACATTTCATCCCCAACATGGGCGACCACAGCCTGGCTACCACAGCCAACACCATCGCCTACATCGTGAGTTTCATCTTCAATTTCATCGCCAGTACCCGCTATACCTTCAAGGTAAAGGCGAATGCCAAGCGCGGAGCAGGATTCACCCTCTCCCACATCGTCAACTACTCGATGCAGACCCTCTGCCTCAACCTCTTCGTAGGCTTGGGTCTAGCCAAACAGCTGGCTATGATACCCACCCTCTGCATCTGCATCCCGGTAAACTTCCTCCTGGTAAGGTTCTTCCTGAAGAAATAAGAAATAAGGGGATTCCCAAAACACGATAAAAGAAAGATATGAAAAAGATATTCGATATTTTTAAAATCAAGAAAGAAGAAAGAGTTTCAGCACTCGTCGCACTCATCATAGCATGTGCCCTCAATGCCCTGACTGTCATCAAATACCACAGCCAGTTCTCGCAGATTACAGATAATTATCACAAACTCTTTGTCAAGACCTTCCATGTGGCAGGTTTCGACCCGCTTACCTATAGCATCGTATCTCACTGGGACACAGAATATAACGTATACCGCCACCCGCTGCTGGCGTTCTTCATGTATATCCCGAATCAGATAAATCAAGGATTGATGATGCTTACCGGCATCAACTGCGTTCAGTTTGTCGTGGGAGCTATCCTGGTGTTCTGCGCCTTCTATTCCTTCATTTTTCTTTACCGTATATTCAGAGAAGTGATTGGTACAGAGCGCTTTGATGCCAATCTGCTCTCTGCCTTCTATTTCTCTTTCGCCTATGTGATGGTTTCAGCGATGGTACCCGACCATTTCATCATGTCGATGATCATACTCCTCTGTACCCTGTATATCACAGGCGTATGCATGAAGAAAGGCAGACAGCTTACCATCTGGCAGACTATCCTGCTCTTTGTATTTACAGCGGGCGTATCGCTCAACAATGGTCTGAAGACCTATCTTGCCGCCCTTTTCACCAATGGCAGAAAGTTCTTCAGTATCAAATACTTCCTGATAGGAGTCATCCTTCCTGCCGCACTCATGTGGGCTTTCGCCAGATGGGAATACCGCACCTTCGTATGGCCTAAGGAGATGGCAAGACACGAGGCTAAGATGAAGAAAAACAAGGAAGCCACAGCCAAGATTTACCAGCAATACCGCGACAGCACTGGCGTGAAAGACTCGGCAAAGGTAGAAGCTGCCGTCAGGAAAATCATCAAGGATAAAGCGCATACCAAATATGTTCGTGACCATAAACAGATATGGAACAAGAACACGGGCAAGCCTATCGCCAAGGGCGAATTCATGAACTGGACCGACAAGACGACCTCCCGCTCGCAAACTCTGGTCGAGAATTTCTTCGGTGAAAGCATCATGCTGCACCAGCAGAACCTTCTGGGCGATGTATTGCGCAACCGTCCGGTTATCGTGAAATACCAGTCTGCGGTCAATTATGTGGTAGAGGCATGCATCGTTGTGCTTTTCTTACTTGGCATCCTTGCCGGAAGAAAATCAAAGTTCCTCTGGCTCACCCTGACATTCTTCCTGATGGATGCTGCCCTCCATATCGGTTTGGGCTTCGGCATCAACGAGGTATATATCATGACCGCCCACTATATGTATGCCCTTCCTGTCGCCATCGCCTTCCTGGCGCTCAAGGCTAAAGGAAAGAGCCGGAAATGGGCCTTCAGAGGATTGATGCTCGCCATCACCCTCTATCTGTGGATAAGCAACGGATATCTGCTGGTAGGCTACATGCTAGGATAAATATTAGCAAGAAGCCTTGATCCAGCGGATGATATCCTCATGCTCCATATCAAACTTACGGGCAAAGAGGCGGTTGCTTTGTTCCAGCTCCTCTTTGTCTGCCAAAGTCCAGACGTATGGATTGCCCCGTTTCCAGTCAATGAGTCGCATGCAGCCCTCATATTCATCTTTTTCAGAATACAGGGCGGCTCTAAAGGCAGGCTGATTCCATACCAGGGTCTGCAGGAAGAACTCATCAGGGCAGAAGGTATAATTGAATCTTTTCAATACAAACGGCTTCTGGCTCACCACATACTCCACGCATGCCTGCGTGATGCTCACCCAGTTGGCACCCTTGGCAAAATCCATCTTCTGGCGATGCAGGAACGGCATGAGCAGCATCGAAAGATATTTATTCAGTCGCCTGGTAATGGCATTCAAAGCCCCACACTTCGAGCGGGTAAGACTGGTAAATAGCCAATAACGCATCATCTTCCGGCGGCAATCCCATTCAAATTCCTCACCATGATTGATGCCCACAAACTCCTTACCCTGATGCTCCTCAAAGAACTGATGGATGTAATCCTGCGGTTTGATAGGTAAATCCTGACCACTCAGCAGATGGTAGTAGGCATAAGGTCCATGCTTCAAAGCCTCCTCGAAAAGCACATACTCCGCCTTAATCTGGCTCAGATTTCCCCAACGCACATCCACCCTCTGTTCCAATAAAAAGAGGCGTGCCTTAGAAAGAACCAGCGGTTCAGCACCATCCAGCATATCCGACTTCCGGTCGATATGCAGAAATATATCATTGCGCTCATCATCGAGCATCGACAGCAATACCCTGAGAAGCGGTAAACTGCCATGAGCCATTATCAAAAAAGCATGTTTCATTGTCATTATTTATCTTTATTATCCAACTGTCCGTCCTGATGACTTTTTCATCATCATTGCGACAAAGATACACCAAATAAAAGAGAATACAAAATAAAACTCCGTTTTTATCAGAAAAAAGACACAAAATAGAGCCTTTCTTTTTGAATATTCAGAAAAAACAATTACTTTTGCAGCGCTAAGAAGGAGATGCGGCATGCATCAGCCCAGCAAAAAAATAATCAGAGAATGAACAATATATTTAGAATTAAAAAAGAAGAAAGGCTCTTTGCCTTGATTACACTCATCGTTATCATCGCCTTTAATGTGCTGATGATAACCTATCATTTTGATGATTTCGGCAAACCGAAAGCAGGATTCTGGACGCTCTTCACCAAGAACTTTCAGATTTCAGGTTTCGACCCCTACACCTACCTTACCCTCTCGAAGTGGAAGGTGTATTACACGGAGTATCGCCATCCCATGCTCCCTTTCTTCCTCTATCCTTTCTCGCTACTGAACGGCTGGCTGATAGAACTCACCTCCCGCAACTGGGCAACTACCATCGTGGCGGTGATGATGACATTCTTCTCCACCTACTCCACCCTCTTCTTCAGAAGAATCTTCAGAGAGGTAATGCAGCTGAAGGCTATAGACAGCAATGTGCTCACAGCGATGCTTTTTTCCTTTGCCTACGTGCTGCTCGTCACCTTTGTGGATGACCATTTCGGCATGTCGCTTTTCTTCCTGTCAATGACACTTTATCTGGCAGGCAAACAGCAGCAGGAACACCGCAGCATGCCTTGGTGGCAAACAGCCCTGCTCTTTTTCTTCACGGCAGGCATCACGCTGAGCAATGGCGCCAAGACCTTCCTTGCCGCCCTCTTTACCAATGGCAAAAAACTCTTCCGCCCGAAATATCTGGCATTGGGCATCATCTTGCCTACCCTCCTGATAGGTGCTGCAGGCATTTATCAGAACAAGGCTTTCATCATTCCGAACCGTCTGGAAGGAGAACGGCTCGTGGCTCAGAAAGCTGCGAAAGACAGTACTTTTAGGGCTAAGATGGAACAGAAGCAAAAACACGATAAGGCCATCGCTGGCAAAAATATCCAGAAACGAGGCATGCTCTCATGGGCAGATATGTCTATCTCCCGTTCAGAATCACTGGTAGAAAACGTTTTTGGCGAATCGCTTATCCTGCACAGAGAACATCTTCTGGAAGATATCCACAGCCACCGCCCGATATTCGTGAAATACCAGACACCCGTTCCTTATATCATAGAGGGTATCATCGTGATTCTACTGTGTATGGGCTTTTGGATGGGAAGAAGATCGGCCTTTCTCTGGCTCACAGCCTCATGGGTGGCATGCGATGCCTTCATTCATCTGGTCATGGGATTCGGACTGAACGAGGTTTATATCATGGCTGCCCATTGGGCGTTCATCATTCCGGTTTGTATCGGATATATCATCAGAAACTGTAAGGAGAAATATCTGCCTTATCTTCGTGGCACACTCGCAGTTATCACCATCTTCCTGTTCTTCTATAATAGCACGCTGATATTCGAGTATCTCACAAGATAAAAAAGAGAACCCGACAAGATAAAAAAGTATCTTAGATTAAAACCATCATGCTGAAAATAAGTATCTTAACCCCTATCTATGGAGTAGAAAAATATATCGAACAGTGCGCCCGGTCACTGTTCGAGCAGTCGTATGCGTCTATCGAATACATCTTTGTAGATGACTGTACCCCCGATAATAGCATCGGTATCCTACAATCGCTCCTGAAAGAATATCCTGAAAGAGCACAACAGGTACGCATCATCCACCACGACAGAAACCGGGGCGTGGGTGCCGCAAGACAGACGGCATTGATGGCAGCTACAGGCGACTATCTTTTATTTGCCGATAGCGATGACATGCTGCCGGAAGATGCAGTTGAGAAGCTGACCACAAAAGCCGAAAGCACTCATGCCGACCTGATTGATGGCGGCTACCGGGAATGGTGCGATGGTAAAGCTGGAATACTCCAGAAACCTTTTGATGTTTCTGACAAGAAACTGCTCAAACTGCTTGTTTGTCAGAACATCATCACCAACCGGCTGTGGGGCAGAATCTATAAGCGTTCGCTCATCATGGAGCACAGGATATTCTTTGAAGAGGGCATCAACTATGCGGAAGATCTTTTCTGGAATGCCCAGTTCATGTTCTACGGCAAAAAGGTGAACATCGATGATGCGGTATATTATTATCGTACCGACAATGAGAATTCCTACAATCACAACATCTCTGAAAAGAATCTCCTGTCATACTTCAAATCAACCCGCCGACTCATCGATTTTTTCGAGCAGAACGATAAGAAGCATCAGTACCTCAGGGCCACAGAGATAGGCATCGTCAATGCCTACCGCTGGGCAGCAAACGCACAGGTAGCCTTCGAAAAGGTGGATCAGGCACTCGGCTACAAGCCTAAGAGCTGCCTCATCCGACTCATCATCAAGCTCATCAAAAAGGGGGTACCTGTCAAGAGGGTGAATCTTATCTACCTCGCTTACAGAAAGCTATACACTCTTCTAATATCTGCACCTTCAGCAGCTTCATGATACAGAAGTAGATGGTGGCTGAAACCAGCAAACGAACCAGCAGCAGGAGATAGATGTTCTGCAGGCTGCGAGTCATGAAATAGGTAACTACCATCGTGGCTGCCGCACAGAGCATGAATGGCAGTATATCCTTTGCCACATCCAGGAACCGCAATCCGGCAACACGCTTCATCATCCACTGCCAGACCAAAAGCCAGGCGATGATAAACACGGTATAGGCTATCACCATGGTCTGGATGCCATATTGATGACAGAACAACACCAAGGCGAGCAACCCCACTACCTGACCGATGTTGCACCACATATACACATCAGAACGCCCCTTGCTGATGGCAAGATTCTGATAGAGCGTATAAATCGGCATAAAGGCACCGCTCACACAGAGAATCTGCAACAGCGGCACACTGGCTATCCATTTCTCATGAATCGTAATCAGAATGAATTCGCGTGATACCAGGGTCAAACCAAACATCAATGGAAAAGAAAGGAATGCCGTGAAACGGAGCATCTTTCTGAACACCAGCAACTCGCGGTTCTTATCGTCCTGGATAGAAGCCAAGACGGGCTGAGCTATCTGTCCCACCGTATTGGCAACAAACGAATTAGCCTTGGTGTCCCAGTTGTATGCCTGACTATAGTTACCCACATCATTAATCGGATAGAACCTGCCGAAGACAAAGGTCAATACATTGTTGCTCACCGTATTGATGATGTTGGTAACCAGAAGTTTCACGCTGAATCCGAACATCTTCCTTACCGGTCCGAAATCAATATGAAAGTTCGGGCGCCATCCCGTATAATAATATCTTCCGATATTCAGCACGAGGATAAAGATAACCTGCTGCCAGGCAAGACTCCAGTAAGCCATGCCGTTGAATGCCAGTACCAGTCCCACGACATTCGAACTGATCAGAGCCATGAAATTAACGATGGTAATCTCCTTGTTCATCATGTTCTTCATCATATATCCGTTCTGGGCGATGCCAAACGAAGAGATGAAGAAACTCAGGAACACGAAGCGCGACAGGGAGGTGAGACAAGCTGATGGAAGAAATCTGCTATCAGCGGCGCACAGAAAAAGAGCACCACATACATGGTAAGACTCACCAGGACATTAAACCAGAACACCGAGTTATAATCGTTGTCGGTGGGTTTCCTGATATTCACCAGTGCCTGGGTAAACCCGCTACTCTGCAGATTGCCCGCTATCAGGGTGAATATGGTGAGGATGCCGATGATACCATAATCGGCTGGCGACAACAAGCGCGCCAAGAAGATGCCAAAGAGGATATTGAGTACCTGGGTAGAGCCACTGTTCATAGCTCCCCAGAACAATCCCTTGGCGGTTTTTTCCTTTAATGATTCTGCCATCGTTTCTATCTGATAAATATGGAATATTACTTGTTTTTACTTTTTAGAATGCAAAAGTAGCATAAATAGTTTGAAGTTCAAAACTTTTTGCTTACTTTTGCAGCCGTAAAACAGAAAAAAGTATGGATATTAAGAACATCAAGAAGGAATGGAACGCCACAATACTCGATATATTGAAGGCTTTCATCGAAATCTGCAACAAGTATCACCTCAGATATTACTGTTGTGCCGGCACCGCCATCGGAGCCGCCCGTCACCACGGAATGATTCCCTGGGACGATGACATCGACGTACTGATGCCACGCCCCGACTACGACCGTCTGCTCGAAATCGCCAAGCATGAAGACTTTGGCAAATACGAGGTAGTAACTCCCTACAACAACGAGTCATACCCTCTGTATTTCTCCAAACTCGTGAACCGCGAAACCACCCTTATCGAGGAGAAGGAGCGTCCCTGCATCATCGGTCTTTACGTAGATATCTTCCCTCTTGATGCCACCGACGATGACCTGGAAACGGCAAAGGCGCTGTATCGCAAATACTCTAAGACCATCAACCGTCTGAATGCCGTAACCACCCACAATACTTTCTTTGAGTACATCTCCCTGCTCCTGCACAAGGAAACCTGGGGCCGCTTTGCCATCAAGACGCTCGCCTTCTTCTGCCGCAGCAAGATGCGCCACCGCCTCATCCAGCAGATGGACGAGATGAGTCACCGGTATGACTTCGATAAGGCGAAGAATGTACTGGTGAATACAGGTTCCTACCACTATAAGGAGATTTTCCCGAAGGAATGGCTCGGCAAGGGCAAGGAATTCCCATTCGAGGATACCACCGTCTTGCTGCCGGAGCAGGCTGATACCTATCTGCGCCACTTCTTTGGCGACTATATGAAGTTTCCACCCGTAGAACAGAGAGTAGAGAAACACCTTCGCTACTATCTGAACATGGAAAAGCGGGAAACATGGGATGAGATTAAAAGAAAGCTTTAGCCTTCCCTCACTTCCTGCAAGGTATGTCCGAAACCTTCTTCTACATCAAAGAGCGGTTTCCAGCCTAAAGCCTTGAGTTTATCCGTACTGAAGGTTGCCTTGGTGATAGGCGTGGTATTGCCCTGCTGCACATCCGCCTCAGGAATATCAAACACCACCTTTCGATCCGCTTTCCGGGCTATCAGCTCTGCCAGTTGGCGGATGGAGATATTCGATTCTGAATGAGCCACATTATAGGCATTTGCCTCTCGCCATCCAGCAGGAGGCGCAAGATGGCATGGGCGGCATCTACCACATAAAGCCAGGAGCGGAAAGCCTCACCCTTACTCTTCAGGACGATATCCTCACCCTTCAGAACATTGCGGATAAACTGGGCATACACCCTATTGTCACTCTCCGTAAAACCCGGACCGTAGGTATGACTCAGTCTGGCTATCACCACATCGGCATCATACTCTGCTCCGTATGCCATGCAGAGCGTTTCGGCAGCACGTTTGGAAGATGGATAGCAGGCACGCACCGATGCACAATCCACATAGCCGCTGCTCTTCTCGGTAAATTCAGAGCCATCGCCCTCGCCATAGATTTCACCCGAAGAGATATAAACCATGCGCTGCATGCGGTGACTCAATCCATATTCCAGCAGGTTGGATACGCCGTTGATGTTCGCCTTCATCACCTCTACAGGGTTCTGCTTAAAGAAGTTAGGACTCGCATTGCTGGCTGCATCGATGATGTAATCAGCGCCCTCAGCCAATTCATTATAGACTGGTTCCCCTATCATCCTGTCCATGCTCTTGATGACAGGCTGGGTAACGTCTATCTCTGCAAAGAAGAAAGATTCATCCTCCCAATAGGCAGCAAACTTCTGTCGGGCACGTTCCTTGTTTCTTCCGGCTGCTATCACCTTGTAGCACCGGGCAGGATTCTGCATCAGCACATCAACCACACAGCCTCCTACCAATCCTGTAGCACCAGCCACAAGAATGGTCTTGCCATGCAGACGCCCCAATTCCAAACCTTCCCGGAAAAGGCGCGCAATATCTTCCTTATATGGTGAATTTCCTATCATAACATGTTTATTTTAACCAAGCCTCAGGCTGAACCTTCATCAGTGCCTTCAGTATCTCCAGATCCTCAACGGTGGTTATCTTGATGTTCTTCTCTGAACCAGGCACGATATGCATCTGTCTGCCTCCCAGTTCTGCCATCAGGGTACAGGATGCCACCGAATTGGCGATGCCCTTCTCCTTAGCCTCTTCGTGGGCTGCTATCAGATTGCCCAAACGGAAGGTCTGGGGTGTCTGGGTACGGATCAGTTTGTCGCGCGGAATACTGGTGTTGGTCGTGAAACCATCTTCGCTTTCCAGGATAGCCTCTCTACATTTGATACCCGTAATGGCATAGCCATACTTCTGGCAGATGGCGATATTGGATGAGATGATGTCTTGCGACAAGAGTGGGCGCACGGCATCATGCACCAGCACCAGGTCGTCATCACCGCATCCCGCCTCTTTCAAGCCATAGATACCATTGTGGATCGACTCCTGACCATTGCTTCCGCCAGGGAATATCCATTTCAGCTTGGTAATGCAGAACTGGTTGGCATACGACTGCAGTACCGTTTCCCAACCTGCCAGACATACCACAGCAATACCCTGAATATCAGGATGCTTCTGAAAAGCCATCATCGTATGGATGATGATAGGACAGTTGTCTACATGCATAAACTGCTTTGGGATGTCCTGTCCCATTCTATTGCCAGAACCTCCGGCTATGATCAATGCATAGTTCATATTCTCTATCTTTAAATTGATTATTTCTGAATGATTCTCCCCGGATTCCCTACCACGGTAGCCCCGTCGGGAATATCCTGGAATACCACGGCACCGGCGCTATCGTCACGTGGTTGCCGATATGGATGCCGCCGAAGACCGTGGCTCCGGTATAAATCTTCACGTCATTTCCTATGGTAGGTCTGCCGCCCTTGCCGTTGCCCAGCGTCACCATCTGCAGACAGTAGAAGTCATCACCTATACTTTCTGCGTTGAGATAGGTGGCATAGCTGTGCTCCAGATGCGCACCCTTCCCGATATGCGGACACCAGATGGTCATCGTACGCTCGGGAGGCAACAGCCAGCTGATGAAAACCGAACGGTATTCGCCCATGCGGTAATAAAACAGATTGCGGAAACTCCTTTCGCGGGTGCATGCCTTAATCAGGTTGAGCACCGTAGGCTTCCTGTCCTGCACCTTCAGCAGGTCGGCATCTATCTCCTTCTTATGGAGCAGATACAGAGCGATATGCGGCAACATGCGCACCGCCGAAGCTGACAATATGATGGTTTGTACTATCGGATTCATGACTCTAAATCTTATTTTTATCTTTGCAAAGATACAAAAAATAAAGCAACTAGCATGCTTTTATCCGAAAACAATTGTTCTTTTCACTAAAAATAAGATAATAGAACAGGGTTTGTAGAATTTTAGTCGGTTTTATTGCTAAATAATGTGAATTAAATAGCTTTCCATACAACTTTTCCGTACCTTTGCACAAAGTTATATATAACGATATTTTAGAAGAGGATAAAACAGAACATCATGAAGAGGATATTGATTGTTGAAGACGATTTGGCATTCGGAACCATGATACAGACTTGGCTCAAAAAGAAAGGATTCGATGTGGAAAGGGTAACATCTGTAGGCGCTGCCATCAAAGCGATGGGAGCCGGCGATGCATTCCATCTGGTTCTTTCCGACCTGCGCCTGCCCGACCATGACGGACTGGTATTGCTCCAGCATATCAGAAAGTCCGATGCCCGCCTGCCTTTTATCGTAATGACTAGCTATGCAGAGGTTCAGAATGCTGTATGTGCCATGAAATCGGGTGCTACCGATTACGTGGCTAAACCCTTCCATCCCGAAATCCTCTTAGAGAAAATCCATGAGGCTATCCAGTCGGCTGCTTCTGCGGTTTCAGCCCCTCAGCGTGCGGAATCTGCCGCCATGCAGGATGCGCCCCAAGAAGAGCAGCAGAGCGCGGAGGTGCTAGATATATAAAAGGTGAAAGCGAGGCTTCCAAACAGCTCTACGAGTTCGTTTCGCTCGTTGCCCCTACCCCGATGTCAGTGCTCATTCTCGGAGCCAGCGGCACCGGAAAGGAATATGTGGCGCGCAGCATCCACGAACAGAGTCTGCGCAAGGACAAACCTTTCTATGCCATCGACTGCGGCGCCATTCCTAAGGAGGTGGCAGCATCTGAATTCTTCGGATATAAGAAGGGTGCCTTTACCGGAGCCGAACAGGATAAGAAGGGCGCCTTCGAGATAGCTAACGGCGGAACGGTTTTCCTCGATGAGATGGGAAACCTCAACTACGAAGTACAGGTGCAACTCCTCAGAGCCTTGCAGGAGAGAAAAATCCGTCCGCTGGGCAGCACGCAGGAGATTGATGTGGATATCCGACTCATCTGTGCCACCAACGAGAATCTGGCGCAGGCGGTAGCCGAAGGCAAGTTCAGAGAGGACCTCTATCACCGCATCAACGAGTTTACCATCTACATGCCTGCCCTCAAGGACAGAGGTGCCGATATCTTCCTCTTTGCCAACCTCTTTATCAAGCACGCCAACCAGGAACTGGGCAAGAATGTGCTCGGACTGGATGCCAAAGCCTCAGAAATCATTGCCTCATACGACTGGCCGGGCAACCTGCGCGAACTGAACAATGTGATGAAGCGCGCCACCCTGCTCACCCGTGGCAAGTATATCGGTGCCCAGGAACTGGAGAAGACGATGACACAGACCTCCGCAGCCCGACCAATCAATATGCAGCTGCACAGCGAACAGTCGGAACAGGAAAGCATCGCCGCTGCCCTGAGAGCCACCCACGGCAACAAGAGCAAGGCTGCCCAACTGCTTGCCATCGACCGCAAGACACTCTACAACAAAATGAAGAAATACGGCATGGAGTAAAACATGCCACACCCCGATTCCCCAATATATTCCACACTATATTGGGGAATTTTTCTACACCTTTTCCCCAATTTCCCCACATCCCATTTCTGGCATAAAACACTATTCATCCTGATTATCAGATACTTAACCAAATTCATCAATTTTTGGCACGCCTATTGTGATATTATTTAGCGAACTCGCAAATGAGTTTCAGCAAGAGAATTAATAAACAATAATATTCACAATTAAAAAACAAAAGAATTATGAAAAAGTTAGTATTTGCAGTTATCGCAGCAGTAGCAATGGTATCAGTTAGCAATGTATTTGCAGGTAACAGAATGGTAAACGTTGCAGGTTCAGAACCAGTAGACACAGTAGCTCCAGCCGACACAACAGCAACACCAGCTGAGACTCCAGCAGAGACTCCTACAGACACTACAGCTGCAACAGTGGATTCAACCGTAGCAGAGTAAATCCACCTTCAGAAAATAGTAATTACGCGTCGCTTTCAATGAAACAGGAGATAGATGACCAGATTTTGGCATTTATCTCCTGTTTTCGTTGGTTTATATCGCATTTTTGATTAACTTTGCACGCAAATAGCAAAAAGACTCAAAACATTAAAAGATAAGAAGATGCAGCAAACAAACGTTCCTTTCAAGGTAGCCCTGGGTTACATCATCGTCGCCATCGTACTGATTCTGGCGATAGGGTTGGTATATCGCAACACCACAACCGTGCTCGCTATCAACCAGGCAACCCGCGACTATATCGAAAAGCGACAGGCAGCCGACAGCACCATGTCCAACCTGCTCAAGGAGGAACAGACCAATCTGCAGCAGCTTACCCGCGCCATGCAGGGCAAGTCATCCCACAACTATCTGCACGAGAAGATGAACAGCCTCAACAGCGGCGAAGATTCCGTTGTCGTGCATTCCAAGGCACCCAAGACCCATGTGGCAAAGAACACCACCGTAGAGGTGATGAAAACCCGCAAGGGCTTCTTCCGCCGCCTTGCCGATGCCTTCAAGAAGGAGCATGCCGAAACGCTCAGCATCAGACGCGACAGCAACCAGGCTGTCACCGATACCCTCTCTACCCCGGTCAACTTAGCCGGAAACGTAGCCGATATCCTGGAACAGATTGACCGCAAGGAGAAGCAGTCTACGCACGATAACCACGATGCCATCAACCGCGAGGTGAGAGACCTGCAGATAACCAATGCCCGCCTCGCCCTGCGCTCCTCCCAGCAGCTCAACGATATCCACCAGCGCGAACGTCAGGCGATGCAGCAGGCTATCAACCAGGCGATGCAGCGCGCCAGAATCTGCTCTGGCAGATAGGTCTGCTTGCCATCGTAGCCATCACAGCCGCCGTCATCCTCGTCTATTACATCTACCGCGATACGCAGAAGGAACGCATCTACCGCGAGAATCTCGAAGAGGCTAACGAGGAAATCAGGCGCATCATGAACCAGCGCGAACGCCTGCTCCTCACCATCACCCACGACATCAAGGCTCCGGCTGCCAGCATCTCGGGCTTCATCGACCTGATGAAGGATTATGTCGACAACCCGCAGCATCTCCTGTCTCAACAGCATCAAGGTTCTGCCACCCATCTCTCCCGGCTCGTTGCCGCCCTGCTCGATTATCACCAGTTGGAAAACGGACTGATGAAGCTGAACCCGGTAGATTTCTCGCCTGCCGACATGTTCCGCCAGTGTGCCGGAGAGATGCAGATCCTGAGCCGTGAGAAGGGACTGGAACTGCATCTGGAGCTCGATGGCATCAGCAGTCCTCAGACCTACTACCGTGCCGATGCCTTCCGCATCCGTCAGATACTCAACAACCTGGTGAGCAATGCCATCAAGTATACCGACCGGGGCAGCATCACCATCCAGGCAGCCATCAGTCCCCAGCACCTCCTCACCTTCTCGGTAAGGGATACCGGCAAGGGCATGACCACCGAAGAGCGCCAGAAGGTGTTCCAGGCGTTCACCCGTCTGAAGAGTGCCCAGGGCATCGAGGCACCGGTCTCGGACTGAACATCACCCAGGAACTGGTCAATCTGCTTCAGGGCACCCTGCGTCTGGAATCCGTCAAGGACAAGGGCAGCACCTTCACCGTCACCATTCCGCTTGCCTTAGGCACCGCTCCTGCAGCAGAAGAGGCAGAAGAGCAGAAGCCGCTCACCCCAGCCAAGCCCCATTTCGAAAATCACAAGATACTGCTGCTCGATGACGACCCGTTGCAGCTCCGTCTGCTTCAGGAAATGCTGAAGAAGCTGGTAGGCGACAGCTGGCAAGTCTTTGCCTGTCTGCATGTACCGAGGCGCTCACCATGCTCCACAACGAGCATCCTGCGCTGATGATGATGGATATCGAAATGCCCGAGATGAACGGCATCAGGATGATTCAGCACATCAACCATAGCCACATGAAGGTAGTAGCGATGACCGCCCACGATGCCAGCATCATCAGAGAATTGAAAGAAGCCGGTTTCGACGATTGCCTCTTCAAGCCGTTCAGCACAGAGAAGCTGAAAGAAATCCTCGGTTTGGAGGATGCAGCATCAGAAGCAGAGGATATGGCAGAGAAAACATCATCAGAAGCAGAGGATATTACAGAGAAAACCAATAAGAAATCCCGCTTTGCACCCCTCCTGGCCTTTGCAGAAGGCGATCCGGAGGCAGAAGCCGAGATACTCAGCACCGTCAAGCAGGAGTTGTCATCCCATCTCCAGAACCTCCAGCAGGCAACAGAAGGCGAGTTATCGATAGAAGCCATCGGCAAGACAGCCACAAGCTCCTCCCTATCGCCACGATGATAGAGATGGAGAGCCGCCAGCACATCGCCGCCCTCGCTCCCGAGCATATCAGCGATCTGTCAGAATCTCAGATAAGAGCCTACACCCAGGCCATCATCACCGACCTGAAGGGGCTTTTAAAGGTAAAAAGGTAAAAAAGGCCTACCCCCGTTCGTCCCCGTCCCCAGCGATTCCATCGCTGGTCCCCGTAAAGTTAAAAGCCCCTGATGCAATGAACACACCAGGGGCTATTTTTCAAGACTTAAGGGGACCAGCGATG
>ENA-OQDW01000496-OQDW01000496.1-human-gut-metagenome-genome-assembly--contig:-NODE-496-length-16156-cov-2.622809_pt1 | contig 16156 bp, 17 predicted proteins | sample MGYA00242784_ERZ504613 | MGnify/ENA primary metagenome ERZ504613 (study PRJEB26092, sample SAMD00036330) | human gut metagenome | host: Homo sapiens | study: EMG produced TPA metagenomics assembly of... | reverse complement strand
AGCCGAAAGGACTGCATCCCAGGGCGATCCGGGATGCCGGCCTTCCCCTGCCGGGCAAGTCTTCCTGCTTCTTCTGCCCCAGCATGAAGCGGTGGGAAATTCGGACATTGTACCACCGCTACCCGGATTTGCTGCGGCGGGCTTTGGCGATTGAAGACGCAGCCATGCCAAACCTCACATCAGTGCGGGGGTTGGGCCGGAACTGGGCCTGGCGGGATTTTATCTGCGCGGATGAAAATCAGCTGGCGATTCCGGGCGCTTTCTCAGATGAGGATCTGCCCTGTTCCTGCTGTATGAAGGGTGAACTGCAACAGCAGATCTATAAAAGAGAAAGGAAATTCGAATGAAAAAAATTGAATTGGAGCAGTGGGAGCCGTTTCCGGGAGATCCCCGGAGGATGCAGTATGCCGGTCAGCGCGTCGCACAGGAAGTCTTCGAGGAACTGAAGCACCGTCTGGAAGGTATGGGATATCTTCCGGACGAGTATTTTCTCATGGACCGGGAATGGGAAAATGGCCGGGAGATCCCCAAAGACGCCGACATCTTCTGTACCACCGACTACGGCGGCAACGAGGGCGTCTATTTAGATGTGTACCTGAAGTGGTATGAAGACAGCCGCCCCGTCACCAAAAGTTTCATCACCGGCAAGACGCTGGGCGAAACCGGCGCAGATCTGGACCGGATGTTCCTCATCTCCTCCGCCATCACCAAGGCGTTCCACGGGGACGGCGAAACCTATGCCCGACATCTCCGTCAGGGTGAGCGGGCGGAGCCGGAGGGCATGATCGTCCACCTGAATCCTACGGAGCAGCGCACCATCATCGAGGCGCTGGTGGAACAGCAGGAACGCCAGGAACAGGCCATGTCCCAGACGGAACAGCTCCTGCGGCGGATGACCGGGAGCATCACCGCCTATATGGATGAGGTGGGACGGTACCCCCTGCACATCAGCGACTACGATAAAACCGTGTTGGCCATTCGGGACGGAGAATTTGACGCCTTCAAAAACCTTTATCCCAGGGTATCAGACCAGACGGATGACCTGCTGATCGAGGTGGCGGGACGCCCCGGTGTCGTGGGAGGAAATATGACCCTGATACTTCTTGCGGCGGTGGAGAGGTTTTCCCCGGAGCATATCTCACTGCCTGTAAGCGGGCGGTGGAAACGGGAGACAGTTGGCGGGTACAAACATTGGTGAAGGAATCAGAAGGCCGCCTCTCGGAGCCGCTCCCCTCCCTCCACGGTGAGGTGATCCTCTATGCCTATACAAATAACTGCCGGAACATCGCCAAAGACCTGATCGCCCAATGCACGCCGGAGCAGATTGCTTCTGTGCCCCCGAAGCTTCTCGCTGGGTTGCGGAAAAGCTGGACTTCCAGACCGCGGTGGATCTGGTGGACAAGGGCGTCCGACCGGGCGATGAGGTGGCCGGCATCCTGCGCACTCACGGGCCAGCATCAGGAGTGGATGGCAGAGAGACTGCTGGAACACGGGATGCCGGTGGAGCCGGACAACTACGACGCGCTCTATGCCTGTGTCAGCAATCAGGCGGTCGGAGCCGCCAAGCTCCTGCTGGACCGGGGAATTGATCTGGAGCAGTACCAGCTGTGGGCGGAGCATCGGCCCAAAGGCGATGGGTACACGGAAACCATGGAGGAGCTGGCCGCGTACTGGTCTGAACTGCAGAACAGTACGCAGCCAGAGGATTCGCCCATGAAAGGTATGAACCTATGAGTGCCACCGTTGCAGCGGCCGTCAAAGCGGCGATAGTAATTCTTTCCAATGAGGAAGCCCGCAAAAAGGTGGGCTGGGGCATTGTGGCTATCCTTTCCCCGCTGATCGTTCTGGTGGTTCTGCTTTGCGCCATCCTCTCAGGAACCTCACAGCACAATGTGTCCGCCGTGGAGCTGTGCTTCCACGGCGGCTCCATTTCCGCCAGCGCCACGCCGGAGTACCAAAGATACATCGAGGATATGCGGAACAGCTTTGACCAACTGGACGAAGTGATCGCGGAGATCAATAGTCAATGCGAAGATGGAAAAAGCCTTGACGATACCCGCGTCAAGGCCATTTTTTATGCTCTGTATTTCGCCGCAGAACAGCCAGATACAGATGGCATCCATGAGTTTGCGGACTGTTTCGTGGATTATGAGGAGCGAACCCGAACGGTTACCACCACCGACGAAGAAGGCAATGAGGTGGAGACCACAGAAACCTACATGGTGGCCGTTCCTATTGAAGACCTGGCTGAAATTTATGAGCGGATCAGCCATGCCATTGGAGTCGAGGTCACCGCGGACCATCAGGCCAACGCTGACAGTATCTATCATCTCATCCTTTATGGCAGCCCCAGCGGGGAAAGCGGCGGCTGGTTCCCTGGGGCTGATGTCCCGTTCATTGGGGTGGATGGCTTCTGCTCTCCCATCGGAGCAGGCTGGGAGTCCGTGGTCACCTCGGAGTTCGGGTATCGCAGCGACCCCTTCACTGGCGAGACACGGGGACACACCGGGATAGATCTGGCAGTACCCACAGGCACCCCTATCCGGGCCGCACTGCCTGGGACGGTCACAGTTTCCCAATATAACAGCAGCTATGGTTACTATGTGATAATCGACCACGGCAATGGACTATCCACCTTGTATGGCCACAATTCCCGTCTACTGGCCCAGGTTGGCCAGACAGTGGAGGCTGGGGATATCATTTCCCTCTCCGGTTCCACTGGGAGGTCTACAGGTCCGCATCTGCATTTTGAAGTGCGGGTCAATGGGGAGCGTACCAATCCCCGCTATTATTTACCGAAGACTGGAGGATGATATTTTGCGGCTGAAACTTCAATTGCCGGCCAAGGCCGGACGCTTCCACATCTTTGAGTGTGAGGCAGTTCGGCTGGTTACGCTGCCGGACGAGGAATTCCAAGACTTTTTGAATGGCCCTCACCAGGATGGCCGCTGGGCTGCAGAGCCGTTCTATGCTGATGAACACGGTAGACGGATCTACCAGGGCGTCCTCGTTTTGGGAGAGGGGCATAAAGACGGAGTTTTTGCCTATGATGGGGGGAAACACTTTGCCTACTTGCCCGGAGCAAGAGCGGTGGTTGATTCCATTCTGGAGCAGGCAGTGGAAAAGATCATCAGGGAGGGAGCGGAAAACACCAACGAGGGTAGCTGGTGCTATTATTTCAGTGAGCTTTATGAGCAAATGGGATTGGTGATAGAGGACGGGAACGGCTTCGATACCATGCTCCTTGAGAAGCTGGAGCAGCGGCCGGAGGCGGCGGATGTCACCCTGACGGACGAGTGCTTTGATGTCTGCTATTATCTGGACTACTGCAAAAACCTGGCGCCGGAGCAGCCCGCCCCCTCTCTTTCCGCAGAGCGGAAGGAGGAGATCATATCAGGCATTCTGAACTATATGGCAGAGTATTTCGATGACAGCAGCCTCTACGATATCCTTCATAACACATTGGAAATCTGCAACGATGAAATTGGATGCCTCGGCTTCGCTCTGTATGATGAATATGTGGACGAGCAGATCGAAGCATCTGAGGTGCAGTCTGACCTTCTCCCAAAATCAGGGAAGCTGGTGAATCTGCTTTCCGCCTATGAAGAATTACAACAGATCCCAGATGAGGAACGAATCACCCGCCTGGCTCCAGGGGCTTTCGGTTACTGCCTTGACCCAAATGTGCCGGATGAACGGCTTCATACCGCGTACCAGCAGGCTCTGTCCGCTCTCGAACTGGAGAGCGATGAAATCCAGGAGGCCGAGAGCTTCACCTCCCGTGATGAAATCATTTCCCGTATGCGGGACTGCCTGTTAGCTAAGGAGCTGACGGCTGGAGACAAGGTGCTGTTTGTCGCTACCGAGCCATATGGAGGCCCCGGCGATTTCGATCTACGCGGTGGAGTAATAGAGAGCGTGGATGAAAAGGACAAGACTTGCTCTGTGCGGGGAACTTTTTTCACAATGGAAAAAGTCCCCCTTCACTATGTGCTTGGGCGGTACAACCCAGCGGTTGGTGAGGAGCACTATGGGGTCCGCGGCATCGTCCCCTTCTTTTGCGAGGACAAAGAACTGGCTGGGTATTACCTGAATGAGGTCCGGACCATGTGGGATGTGGAGATGGGTGAGGAACAGGATCTCTCTATGTAAAACAGACAGAACACGGTAATAAAACGATGGGAGGGATACTACGGCAGTGCTGTATCAAGTAGAGCAACGGGGACGGCAAACCGCTTTTGTAGGCGAGGATGGAGCTGGGCTTGTGGGGCTGTATCCACTGTTAGCGCGGGCCGCTGCCATCGCGGAAAATGAGAACAGCAGCTTCGCGGAGGCTCTTTCTCTCGCTGCCGCTGAACGCGGCACTCCACTCAGGCGGGTATTTGCAGATGAAGCGGAGGCCCTGAGCCATGACCTTGGTCATGGCGGGGCTGCGGAACAGCGGGCGGTCATTGATCTGGACAATGGGCGAATACGGTTGGAATATGACCACCGGGCCGGCAGCCTGCGGGAGAGCTTGGATGCCCTGGCAAACCATTTTCCAACGGCAGGCGCCAACAGAATCCAGAACAGGCTCATAGCTTTCCTTGCGGAGCATGACGGAAGTGAGGAACTCTACAAGACGCTTCACAATGAGTTGGGACTGACTAATCAGGAGATTGAGGCCATGGGCTTCGATCTCGCCCACCGCTATGAGCCTGACTGCGATGACGCATACCAGGACATCGTGGACTACATTCGCTTTGAGCAGGAAACCTCGAAGATGTGGCCCTGGCTTATCTCCGGCGATGAGATGCTTGCCCAGGAAACGACCTGCGGGAGATCGCTGGCCGGCTGACTGCCGCTGGCGAATGGGATACGGAGAGCATCTACGAGAGCTTGACGGAAGCCTTTGGAAACAATCTATCGCTGGATAAACAGTCCAAGGATGACACGAAAGAGGAGGAAAGAAACATCAATATTAAACAGGATCAGTTGGATCTGCTTTGGCAGTTGGAGGAGTTCAGAAAGAAACATGAACATCAGGCAGAGCCGTCCGACTGGGCGATCCGGATGTGTGAGGCGTTTGTTGCCCGAAGTATGGGCTTCACAGACCGGGTACAGTGGACGGAACTGCTCCGGCAGAAGGGTGAAACTCTCTTCACCTTCGACTGGAAGTCCGGCAGCGTCAGCGACCATGTAGTCCAGTGGTGCAAGGAAAATAATCGGAACTGGAGATACAGCCATCTTGGGGAGTTGCAGGTTGCCCATGGCGGCGAGTGGAGAAAGGTCGATTATTTCTGCAGGGATGGCAGTGAAACCAGAGTGTATTTCCACCAGAGCCTGTGCAGGAGCAGCAGCTCCATGCGCTGGCGGAAGCCCCGGCCGTCCATCTGCGGGATCTGTTGACACTTGGACTGCCGGATCATGATGTCTATTTAGTTCATGCCGCCGAAGATGTTGGCTGGGTGCCCGCAGCGGACCTTCCCCGTCTGACCGCCCAGGGCAAAGAAGAATTCTCGGCTCTTCTGGATGCCAAGATTGCCGCCATCCGCCCCGGCCCCTATGGAGTGGAACTGGTTCTGGACGGCGTCAATTCACAGCTTCTGGCACAATACGATGAAACACTTGCCAACAGTTCCAGGGCAGAACATGCCATGGAACTGTTTCTGTAATGGAGGGATCACGATGAAAAAAGCCACAGTCACGGTTTCATTTGAGCAGGAAAAACTCAAAGCCGTCCAGTTCTATGCGGGAAAGAACGGTACCTCTTTAGAGTTGGAACTGGATATGTTCATGGAGAAGCTCTACAAAAATATGTGCCTTCTCAGACCAGGGAGTATATTGAAAGCATGGCGGAGCCGGAGGAACAGCCCCGCCCGCGGCCTGCCCGGTCCCCTCGAAGCGCCGCGCCGGATACTTTTGACGAGAAGAAGGGGGTTGAATAATGGCCGATTCTGTATCTACCGAGGCGTGGCTGGATCAGCGGCGCTGGGCGGCGCTGGAGGAGGCGCTGAAGGCGCAAGGCAGTAATGTTAAACGGCATCTGCAGGATTATTTGATAACGCTGTACAACGAAACTGTTCCATTAGAACGGTGGGTACAGATTGAAACAGCTATCACAAAGGAAGAACTGGAGTCAGCACAGGCAGCGGAAGACCAGAAAGTCTATGCGGCTTTTCATATTCGGGAGAATGGCCATGACAGTATCTTCTCAACGGGTAATGGCGAGGAATTTCTGGATGTGGCCATACGCTGCGCCGTTATCTGCAAGGAGACGCCGAGGCGGTGAAGGGCGGTTTCTCCCACCACTTTTATAAGACACAGCCCATTACGCGGGAGCGGTTTGATGAATTGGCCGCCTTGCGCCTCGAAAATACTGGCAAAGTATCAGGTGCGTTTGAGATTGATCTGGATGCCGGCTGGTGTTCCGCGCTGAATCTCGCAGACGGTTGGCAGACCTTCAAAAACAAGGATGTATCTACGGCCGCCTACCACGCCAACCGAACTCGCAACCTCCAGAGAAACGAACAATGGCGCAGACTTGTAGATTATCTGTACGGCCGGAATATTGAATTGCAGACCTTTGGTTCGATTGAAACCAGAGGAATCCGACCTCTGCGGGAGGGCGATCTTACCTTCTCGGAGGAGATCATTCTGTCAGGCCATGGACTGAATTTTCAGTTTGACTTCACCAGCGATGAGGCCCAGCGGGAGGTTCTTGGCCCGGCGGCGGACTGTTTAGAGCCGGGGGGCTGGCTGGATATTCTCTGCAATTACGACGCCGCACGGCAGGAGGCCGACGCCACCCTTTCCCTTACTCTACATCGCCAGGATGGAGTGGTACAGAAACTTTTCACCTATCCCCTGGGAAAAGAAGAACGGGCTCTTTTGCGAAAACAGATGGAAGCGGACTACCTCGGCAGGACCGGGAAAACGCTGAACGATTACTACGCACAGTTGGATATGGAGCGTGAAGCCCCTCCGGAACTCACTGCAGGTACCAAAAGGCTGCCGGTAGATGCGGTATCCTTCACCGATGAGATCACAGAGTGCGATGGGAAACTGAACTTCTATATCCCCATAAACTTCGATCCTGACGCAGTATTTGGTACCAATGTTGCCTCTGCCTTCAACGATGACTGGCTGAATGTGTACGCCAATTTTGGCTGGAAGACCGGGCGGATAGACAGCGCATTGACCGTATGTCTCGTCTGCTCTGACGGTCATGAGTTTGAGTTTTTCTACCCGCTGACTTCCGCGGAACAGGTCCAGTTGTGGAACCAGATGGACGCCTACTGTCACCAACAGAATGGACAGAGCTTGGGGGAAACAAGGACCGCCCTGCTGCGGGAGCAGGCGGAAGAAGGGCTGGAGATTCGGCTGTAGGAAACGCCGCTCGGTAAATTTTATCGACTTCCCACAGCTTCTCAAGCCGCTTTTTATTGGCAATGATGAATGGATTTCTCTCCGGAAGTGTGGCATTGTGTTGTTGCATGGGCAGCCAACCGGCGCCTGAAACAAACCAAAAATCCGAGGAAAGGAGTTCAACGAATGAAAGCCAAACAAGTATGTAAACTGCAGGAAAATCTCGCAAAGGAGGCCATTGCATACCTTATGCTCTATGGAACAGCTGTGGATGTAACTCCATATCGAAAGGCTGTGACACAGGTTGGAACGGCATGGGGACTTCCAATACCAGACACACAGCGGTGGCTGGACTTGATCCGTCAGGAAGAAATCGCAGTTACCCAAGCAGCCGAGCCCGAAAAGGTGAATCATGTGATGGAGGAAAAAGACCTGCCGATAAACGCCAGCGGCCTCCAAACCCTGGATAATATCTGGGGCTTGTTCGAGACAGCAGTGAAGCTGAACAGCGCCGATGGCCGCCGTGAAATGTACGCACTGGCCAGGGAATTGAGTGAATGCCAGAACCTGACGGACTGGATCATCAAGAGCCAGACAGAGAACGAGGGGGCCCAGGTGTCTATGGCCTGCACACAGAACTGAGCAAACCAATAGCCGATGCTCCATGAGAAGCCGTGCGGCAGCACGGCTCTTTTTGTGAAGTGGAGCGCATTCCCCCGCCATTGCCCCCTGTGCGGCCCGGTGTGCCCTTTTCCGGGGCTGGGTGGCATCCGTACCCCTGCCGTCCCTCCCGGCGATTTGTGGGGGCTTTGTGCGGGCCGTTCCTAAAATGAGCAGTGACCGTCCTGCGTTGATGGCCTCTCACTTTCGCCTTTAGCGAGGGTGAACCGAGGGGTCGAAAACAGTGCAGGATAAAGAGCGGGGGTCGCAAAGCGTCCCCCGCTCGGCTCACACCGCCCCGCAATGCGGGCCGGGGAACGGTTTTGCGGGGGTCACTTTTCAGGGGATGGGATCACACCGGGGGTCACCACGGCTGGAATGGCCCATCACTTCGGCGTTTATCCGGCATTATAACAGGGATATGGACAGAAAAGGAGGCACAAAAGCAAAGTATGGGCGGCATTCAGCTTTGAAGTAAAGAAGCCTCTTAAAGAAAACGAATCCCTGGCCATGCAAAGGTCAGGGATTTTTGATTGGAGGAAAGTATGGCGAGAGAAAAAATCAAGTTCGCTCTGCGTATTGCTCCCGAAACACAGCAACTGGTCAAAGAACTCTGTGAAAGGGATAACTGCCAGAGCCAGAACGAGTTTATTGAAAAGGCAATCCGCTTCTATGCCGGCTATGTTTCCGGCAAGGAAGCCACAGCATATCTGCCGCCCGCACTGGTGGCAGCCATGCGCGGAACCGTCCAGGACAGTGAGAACCGCATCGCCCGCCTGCTCTTCAAACTGGCGGTGGAGGTCAACATGATGATGAATGTACTGGCGGCGGGCATGGAAATCAGTGACGAGGATCTCAAGACACTCCGCGCCCGGTCCGTCCGTGAAGTGAAGCAGACCAATGGGCGCATCAGCTTCAAGGACGCCATCGACTACCAGCGGGGCGTGGAGTGATGCACAAAGGTGGTGACAGTCTGTGCCGCGCCTGATTTTCAAGTGCCCCTACATCAAGGGCGGTACCTCCTCCGCCACCGCTCATCTTGAAAACTATGTGAAATATATGGCCACACGGAATGGTGTGGAGCGCATCGATCCGGGACGCAGTGAGTGGCCGGCCACCTCAAAGCAGAAAAAGATGGTGGAACAGATCCTGCGGGACTTCCCGCTCAGCCGTGGGATGTTTGAATACGAGGACTATGCGGCCGAGCCGACACGCACCAACGCATCGGAGTTCATCACTCGCGCTCTGGAGGACAACTATAACCAGATCGCCAAGAAGGATAACTATCTGAAGTACATCGCCACCCGCCCCCGCGCCCAGCGCGTCGGTTCCCATGGATTGTTTACCGGTGAGGAAGATCAGCTCGTACTGGCGCAGGTAGCGGAAGCGGTCGCGGCCCACCCCGGTAATGTGTGGCTGCCCATCATCTCTCTGCGGCGGGAAGACGCTGCCCGTCTCGGCTATGATAAGGCGGAAGAATGGAAAGCACTGCTCTCCGAGTATGCCATGGAAATGGCGGAGGCGATGAAGATCCCCTGGGAGGATTTTCGGTGGTACGCTGCATTCCATGATGAAGCACACCATCCCCATATCCACATGGTCTGCTACAGCGCCGATCCGTCGAAAGGCTTTCTCACCACGCAGGGCATCGCCCAAATCAAGTCGGGACTGGCAAAAGAGATCTTCCGGCAGGAGCTGACAGAGCTTTACCAGCAGCAGACCCAGAGTAGGGACACGCTGAATGAGGATGCCCGCTCTATGCTGGAGCAGTTAATTGAACAGATGTGGAGCGGCGCCGTGGTCAACCACCGCATGGAGAAGCTCATGGAGCATCTGGCGGAACGCCTGCGGCACACCGGAGGCCGGAAGCAGTACGGCTACCTCAAGGCTCCGCTGAAGCTGTAGTGGATGAGATTGTGGACGAGCTGGCCAAAGAGCATGTGTCGCCGCAGCCTATGCCCTGTGGTATGAGCTGCGGGAAGATGTGCTGCGTACCTACAAGGATGACCTGCCTCCACGCCTTCCCCTTTCCCAGCAGAAGGCATTCAAGCGGATCAAAAACATCGTCATTGAGGAAGCGGTAACACTGGGGGCGCGCCAGCAGGTTTTCCATCCAGATGACCAGCAAGACCGTGTCCCTGTGGAGGACCAGGAAGAAGCGCCGCTGCCGGAGGCGCCCCAGCCTGATAATGACTGGAATGATTTCTCGGAGTCCCCACCGGACGATGTCCCAGACAAAACGGTGTCTGCGCCAGCCAAAGCGCAGATGAACTGGAGCGATGAGTACCGCCTGGCCCGCCGCTGTTTGTTTGGCGGCAAGGATCAGCCCCAGGATCTTGAGCAGGCGTTTACCCTGTTCCAACAGGAGGCGCAAAAAGGCAATGCGCTGGCCATGCACGATCTGGGCCGGATGCTTGCGGACGGGCTGGGCCGGAAGATTGATATGCAGGCCGCCCATGTGTGGTACAGCAAGGCGCTGGCCGCTTTCTATGCTGTTGAGAGGCAGAAGAAAAAACGCTATGCGGAGTACCGGATCGGCAAACTGTATGCCGCGGGCCTCGGCTGTGAGCAGGACTATGGTGATGCCGCCCGGTGGTTCCAACTTTCCGCAGACAAAGGGTACAAGTATGCGCAATATTCCCTTGCCGGCCTGTTTCGCCGTGGACAGGGTGTGGAACAGGACGATGCGCGGGCGCTGGAGTTATACACAGCCTCCGCACAGCAGGACTTCCCCTATGCCGCCTACGAGTTAGGAAAGATGTATCGGGACGGCATTGGCTGTGAGAAGGACGCCGAAGCGTCGGAACAGTGGTACCGGCAAGCCTTCGCCGGATTTCTCGAATTGGAACAGCAGAGCCATGACGATAAATTGCAGTACCGCATCGGATGGATGCTCCTCCATGGTGTAGGGACTGGTAAAGATGAGACGGCAGCCAGGGAGTGGTTTGAACAGGCGTCCAAACTGGACAATCCCCACGCGCAGTACCAACTGGCCCGGATGATTTTCAATGATCCATCCTCTACACCGGAGCAGACAGCCAGGCATTGGAGCGGCTGACAAAGGCGGCGGAAGCGGCCAGGACTGTGCTCAATACGCGCTCGGCAAAATCTATCGGGATGGTCAGGGCGTGGAAAAAGACATTCAAAAGGCGGTGGCTCTGTTCACACTTGCGGCAACGAAGGAAAACAGCTTCGCCGCCTTTGCTCTTGGCAAGCTGTATCTTGCCGGTGACGCAGCCCTGCCCAGAGACCCGGCGGCCGCACTGAAATGGCTCACATACGCTGCGGAACTTGGGAACCAGTTTGCCCAGTACCGCCTGGGAAAACTGCTGCTGAAGGGAGACGACGGTATCCCAAAGGATGTAATAACCGCCATCCGCTGGCTTACTGCCGCGGCCAAACAGGAGAACGGGTATGCGGAATACGCCCTGGCTCTGGTCTATCTCACAGGAGAAGATGCACCCAAAGACAGCGTAAAAGCACTAAGTCTGCTGAAGCGGTCAGCAGGCCGGGGTAATCAGTTTGCGCAGTACCGGCTGGGCAAGCTGCTGCTCCAGGGGGAAGATGCGCCAAAGGATGTGAAAGCCGCCATCCGCTGGCTCACCGCCGCAGCGGAACAGGGCAATCAATACGCCCAGTATGCCCTCGGCAAGCTCTATCTGCTTGGGAAGGAGGTCCCAAAAGATAGATCCAGTGCGATCAAGTGGTTCCAGCTGGCAGCGGATCAGGGCAATGAATATGCTCAATATTTCCTGAAACACATGGATGACCGCTTGGGCCAGCCTCCTGTGGCGGCCGTCATTTCGCTGTTCCACCATCTGGCCAACATTTTCCAGGAGCAAAACCAACCACCGCCCTCCGGTGCGTTCGGGTCGCGGTGGATCGGAAGCTCCTACGAAAAATCAAGGCGAAGAAGATCGCTCAGGGCCACAAGGCGGATGACCATGAGCCGGAAATGCAGCTATAAGGGAGGTAATCTTTTGAAACAGAAAGTGCAGTTTAAACAGCAGATTTTATTGGCGCAGCAAAAGGCATTCAAGCTGAAAAGGCAAAAGCCAATCCCGTGCAGACCTGTTCTGTTCCACCGGAAACTCAAGGGAAGGAATCAGTGAGAGGCATATGAGGTATGAACCTGCGGACTCCCATTAATAGCCTCTGGAGCTTCAACAAGAAGTTCTGAAATCTTTTTCTCTTTTTCAGTTACCCTTTCAGGCACCTTTCCAGTCACACTATCGCTGTGGTCTATGGGCGTTGGGATCAAGTCCAAGAGCTCCGAAAGATGCCAACCAACCGAATGAATTAACACAGATTTGAGAGGCCGCATACTGCGGTCTCTTTTTTGATAAGGAGGGATGTAGCGTGCCATATATCCACTTCACAGAGGACCAAAAACTCCGTGCCAACTCCGTTGACCTGGTGGAGTTCCTGCGCCGGCAGGGAGAGAAACTCATCTCCTCCGGCCAGGACAAACGCCTCACCTCAGATCACAGTATTACTGTGCATGGGAATGAGTGGTATGATCATGCTGCAGAAAGGGGTGGCCATGCAATCTCCTTTGTCCAAAATTTCTACGGCCTGACTTACCCTGAAGCAGTGACCCGTCTGCTCAATGGTGAACAGGGGGAGGTGTATATACCGGCGGAGAAAAAAAGAAAAAGAGCCGCCAAAGGAATTTGCCCTGCCTCCCTCAAACCAGGCCATGCGGCGGGTATATGCTTATCTGCTCCAGCAGAGGCACATCAGCCGGGAGGTACTAAGCGCTTTCGCACAGAAGGGACTGATCTATGAGAGCCGGGAATTGTCCATAGATCAGACAAAGGTGTATCACAACGCCGTGTTCGTCGGATTCGATGAACGCGGCGTTGCCCGTCATGCCCACAAGCGGGGGCTCTATACCCAAGGCAAAAGCTACCGGGGCAACATAGAGGGCAGTGATCCCCGGTGCAGTTTCCACTGGGTCGGTACCAGCGACCGTCTCTATGTATTCGAGGCCCCCATCGATCTGCTTGCCTTTCTCACCCTGTACCGGACGGCTGGCAGCAGCACAGCTATGTGGCTCTCTGTGGTACGGCGGAACATGCCATGCTGTGGATGCTGGAGAAAAATCCAAATCTGCGGAAAACCATCCTCTGCCTGGACCACGACGCTGCCGGAATTGAGGCCGTCGGCCGGCTCTCGGATGTTCTGCGGGAGCATGGCTATTCTCAAATTGCCCCGCTGCAATCCGAATACAAAGACTGGGACGAGGATCTGAAAGCACGGCATGGACTGGAGGCACAGCCCGCCGAGGAGCATCCGCAGTTTGTGGCGGCAGACCTCGTCTGCCAGCGAATCGGGACCAGGTGCAAGGAAGTTCAGCCGGACCGGGCGGCTTATCAAATCCCCGGCCTGCTCCTGCAGTACCGGAACGACCTTCATTGGGGACGCTTTGACCAGGCGATGGAGCACATGGAAACCATGGCGGCGCTGTCCCTCTCGGTGGTGCTGCGGGAGTGCAAACAGATGGGTACCGCGCTGACCGTTGAGCAGGGAGTCCGGTTTTTAGAAAGCCACATCCTGCCTCACCAGAACCGGAGTATCCTCAAGAACCGGGCGGATGAGATCGCCATGCAATTCCAAAGCGTATTGGCCAAGAACAATCGCCAGGGTATCCGTACCCAGGCAGAGAAAAAAGAGGTGGCCAGCGCATGGCTGGAGCTGGCCATCTCCTGTGCCAAGGTGCCGGTCAAGTACGAGGCCGACGAGATCAAACGGCGGCAGAAAGAGGAAAAGACCCAGAGGGAAACTGAGCCAGTGATGGCCTAAGCCTGAAACAGCAAAGCGGAGGAATGGCTCAGTCCCACTCCTCCGCATCTTCCTGGCTGCTTGTTTGTCTGCTGAGATATTCTGCCCGCTCCTGCTTATTGGCTGGCCGGGTTGCCTGCTTTCCACAGTCCGGGCATTGCTCCGGCAGTTCCGGCGCCTCAAACAGATAGTAGCAATGGTCACATGCGCAAATCAAAGCAATCACCTCATACCAATTTATTATAGCAGACAAAGCGAAAACTGAACATCCCCTTCTGATATTAAGGCGTAGATATCAAAAGGAGGATCATGTGCCAACGCAAGTTATAACACTTATCGTGGTAGGCGCCATCATGTTTCTCGTGATCGGCGGCCTCGCGTTTCTCTCCCATTACTATACCTTGACGGAATCAAATCCAAGACTGTGGCGACGGCCAGCACGGAACCGCACGCTGGGCTACCAAACAGGAGATTCGGCAGACCTATGCCCATGTCCCTTTTGAACCAGAGCTGTGGCGCAAGGGAGAGCATCTGCCGGAAAAGCAGGGCCTTGTCCTTGGCTGCGAAGGGCCCAAAGACCATGTTACAGCTCTGGTGGACACCGATGACATCCACGCCATGGTCACCGCCGCCAGCGGCGCCGGAAAGACCGCGTTCTTTTTGTACCCCAACATCGAATATGCCCTCGCCAGCGGGATGTCCTTCCTCTGCACGGATACCAAGGGCGACCTGTTCCGCAATTATGCCGGTATTGCCAAGGACTGCTACGGATACCAAATCGCCGTGTTGGATCTGCGTAATCCCACCCGCTCGGACGGCAACAACCTGCTTCATCTGATCAACAAGTACATGGATATCTATAAAGCCGACCCCAAAAACCTGGCGGCAAAGGCCAAGGCAGAGAAATACTCCAAGATCCTCGCCAAGACCCTCATCAACACCAGCGGCGGCGACAGCGCCCAGTATGGGCAGAATGCTTTTTTCTACGATTCCGCCGAGGGCCTTCTGACTGCCATGTTCCTGCTGGTGGCCGAGTACCTGCCCACCGAGGACGCGGACGGCAATCCCATTGAAAAGCGCCACATCGTGTCGGTGTTCAAGTTGGTGCAGGAACTGCTGGCCCCCAGCCGGGTGAAGGGAAAGAATCAGTTCCAGCTCCTGCTGGAAAAGCTCCCGCCTAATCATAAGGCCCGCTGGTTTGCCGGGTCCGCCCTCAACACGGCGGAGCAGGCCATGGCCTCCGTAATCTCAACGGTACTGTCCCGCCTAAACGCCTTCCTCGACCTCGGAGATGGAGCAGATCCTCTGCTTTGACACCGCCATTGACGCGGAGAAGTTTTGCAATGAGAAATCCGCCATCTTTATCGTACTGCCCGAGGAGGACCAGACCAAGTATTTTATGGTCAGCCTGATCCTCCAAAACCTGTATCGGGAGATCCTCACTGTGGCCGACGAGAACGGCGGCCGGCTCAGAACCGGGTGGTCTTCTTCGCGGACGAGTTGGGCACCTGCCCGCCCATTCAGTCGCTGGAACTGATGTTTTCCGCCTCCCGGTCCAGAGGACTCATGCTGGTGCCTATCGTCCAGAGCATTACGGGACAGCTGCAGAAAACTATGGAAAGAGCTCTGAGATCATCGTGGACAACTGCCAGGTCAACCTTTACGGCGGCTTCGCCCCGGCCAGTCAGACCGCGGTGGAACTGTCCAAATCTTTGGGCAGCCGGACGGTAATGAGCGGCAGTATCTCCCGCGGAAAAAACGATCCCAGCCAGTCCCTCCAGATGATGGAGCGTCCCCTCATGACCCCGGATGAACTTAAGTCCATGCCCAAGGGCAGCTTTATTGTGGCCAAGACCGGCGTCCACCCAATGAAGGTCAAACTGCGGCTGTTCCTTGACTGGGGCATCCGGTTCGGCATGCCCTATGAAGTACCGGAGAAGGCCCAGCGGTTCGTTGCCTATGCTGACAAACAGGAGTTGGAGGAGTCCATCATCCGCCGCCACTATGGGACGATTGTAATGGATAGTGAGCAGCCGCAGGGAGGCGGCACATCCGCTGGCGGTATGGCTCAGGGAATTCAGGCCGCACCGGATTCCCGCAAAACGGTATTTCGGCCTTGACGGAGGGAAACAGAATGAACAGCTTTAGAAATATCTACAATTCCAATCTAAGCCACAGAGCCAAGAGCGTCTATATGTACCTCAAGGATCGGGCAGACAGCGAGGGACGCTGCTGGCCGGCCATCAGAACCATTGCTCTGGAGTTGGGGCTTTCCCGCTCTACGGTCAAGCGGGCACTGGATGATCTCTGCAGGGCTGGTCTGCTGCAAAAGGACCCACGCTGGCGGGAGAATGGGAGTCTTACT
>ENA-OQDW01000495-OQDW01000495.1-human-gut-metagenome-genome-assembly--contig:-NODE-495-length-16198-cov-1.861676_pt1 | contig 16198 bp, 19 predicted proteins | sample MGYA00242784_ERZ504613 | MGnify/ENA primary metagenome ERZ504613 (study PRJEB26092, sample SAMD00036330) | human gut metagenome | host: Homo sapiens | study: EMG produced TPA metagenomics assembly of... | reverse complement strand
CTTTCTTCTATTTTTCTGTCACTACTCCTCTATGATAATTCCAGTTTTCCTGTATACAACTGATAATAGGTTCCTTTCATCTGAATCAGATCTTCATGATCCCCACGCTCAATGATCTTTCCATGTTCCAGTACGATAATCGCATCACTATTGCGGATAGTCGATAATCTATGTGCAATTACAAACACGGTACGACCTTTCATAAGATTATCCATACCTTTTTGCACGATACTCTCTGTTCGGGTATCGATACTTGATGTCGCTTCATCCAAAATCAGTACCGGTGGATTCGCAACTGCTGCTCGCGCAATCGAAAGAAGCTGTCTTTGTCCCTGGGAGAGTTCCTCTCCATCACCACTTAATACTGTATCGTATCCATTTGGGAGCATTCTGATAAACTGATCTGCATGAGACAGTCTTGCTGCTTCATACACCTCTTCATCTGTCGCATCCAGCTTTCCATATCGAATATTTTCCATAATTGTTCCTGTGAACAAATGTGTATCCTGCAGTACAATGCCAAGCGAACGTCTGAGATCATCTTTTTTAATCTTTGTAATATTAATTCCATCATAACGGATCTTTCCGCCCTGAATATCATAGAAACGATTAATTAAATTCGTAATTGTCGTCTTTCCGGCTCCTGTGGAACCAACAAACGCAAGTTTCTGTCCTGGCTTTGCAAACAGACTGATATCCTGAAGAATAACTTTGTCACTGTTATATCCAAATGTGACATCCTCAAAGCGGACATCTCCTTTTAGCTCTGTGTAAGTAACTGTTCCGTCTGCTTCATGCGGATGTTTCCATGCCCACATACCAGTTCTCTCTTTGCACTCTACAATATTTCCCTGTGCATCTTTCTTTGCATTGACAAGCTCTACATATCCTTCATCCATTTCCGGTTCTTCATCAATCAAGTTAAAAATACGTTCCGCACCTGCCAGTGCCATTACAATCGAGTTGAACTGCTGCGCTACCTGCATGAACGGCTGTGTGAAACTCTTTGTAAACTGCAGGTAAGACGCCATCACTCCAAGCGTAATTCCTCCAACTCCCTGAACAGATAAAAATCCACCGAGTACGGCTGTCAATACAAACTGAAGATTTCCGATATTTCCAATAACCGGTCCCATCATGTTTGCAAACGCATTTGCATTTGCCGCGCTTTCGAACAGCTGCTCATTCAGCTTGTCAAATTCTTCTTTTGATTTATTTTCATGATTAAACACTTTTACGACACGCTGTCCATTCATACGTTCTTCTACGTATCCTGTCACATCAGCAAGTGCAATCTGCTGGCGAACAAAGAATTTTCCACTGTTTCCACCGATTTTCTTTGTCACTAACAGCAACACACCAATCATCACAACCGCAAGTACAGTTAGTAACGGACTTAAAATAAGCATAGAAATAAATGTTACTATGATTGTAAAAAATGACATCAATGCCTGCGGAATTGACTGATTGATCATCTGTCTCAATGTATCTGTATCATTTGTGTAAAGACTCATAATAGAACCATTTGTATTCTGGTCAAAGTAGCGAATCGGAAGCGTCTGCATATGCTCAAACATGTCATCTCTGACTTGCTTTAACACACCCTGACCAATCGTTACCATCATTCTTGTATACACAAAAGTAGAAACAACTCCCACTAGAAAAATACATCCCAGCACCGCCATAGCCTGATATAATTCCGCAAAGTTTGGCTGCTTTTGTCCGATCAACGGAATGATAAAATCATCCAATAAAAATTTCAAGGACAACGATACTGATATAGATGCCACAGAACTTAATAAAATACAGACAAACACAATAACAAACTGCACTTTATACATTCCTGTTACATATTTTAGGAGACGTTTTGCTGTCTTTGCCGTGTTTTTAGACACTCCGGATTTTTGATTCTTACTCATCGTCTCCACCTCCTTTTACTTGTGACTCGTATACTTCTCTGTAAATTTCATTTGTTTCAAGCAATTCTTTTGAAGTTCCGATTCCGCTAATGCGGCCTTCATCTAATACAATAATCTGATCTGCATCTTCTATAGAAGAAACCCTCTGTGCAATGATAATTTTCGTTGTATTCGGAATTTCTTCCCTAAATGCTTTTCGAATCAATGCATCGGTCTTTGTATCAACCGCACTTGTCGAATCATCAAAATTAAAATCTTTGGTTTTTTCAGCAATGCCCTTGCAATACAGAGACGCTGTTTTTGTCCACCGGACACATTGTTACCGCCTTGCACGATCATCGTATTATATTTATTCGGAAACTCCTGTACGAAACCGTCTGCCTGAGCCAATTTACAAACTCTTTGTACCTCTTCGTCGGTTGCATGTTCGTTTCCCCAACGGATATTTTCATAAATTGTCCCTGAGAAAAGAACATTTTTCTGTAATACCATGGAAACCTGATCTCGCAGCGCCTCCAAATTATATTCTCGGACATCAATTCCGCCTACTTTTACACTTCCACCTGTCACATCGTAAAGTCTTGGAATCATCTGAACAAATGTTGATTTTGCACTTCCGGTTCCACCGATAATACCGATTGTCTGACCTGATTTAATGTGTATGTTAATATTTTTCAAAGACAGGTTGCCACCTTCTCCTGCATAACTAAAGTCTACATTTTCAAAAGATATGGAACCGTCCGGAACTTCTTTTACTGCGTCTTCTTTATCCTGCATCTCCGGAACTTCTTTTAACACTTCTTCAATACGATCTGTAGATGCCTCTGCAATCATAATCAAGACAAACACAAAAGTCACCATCATCAGTGACATCAAAATCTGCATTGCATACACCATAATACTTGTCAGTTCGCCGGTCTCCATCGTCTGGAATACAATATTGCGTCCCCCCAGATACACAATCAGCAATACTACGATATACATCGTAAATTGCATCACCGGAGAATTCCATGCTACAATTTTCTCCGCTTTTGTAAACAGGTTATACACAATTTTTGAAATTCCATGAAATTTTTCAATCTCATGATCTTCTCTACATATGCTTTCACAACACGGGAAGCATTGACATTTTCCTGCACAGAATTATTCAAAATATCATATTCGTCAAACACCTTTATGAAATGCGGATGCGCTTTCTTCGCAATAAAAATGAGCGCGCCTCCTAAAAGCGGAATCACTACCAAAAACAACAGCGCAATCTCTACATTGATCGTGAGTGTCATAATCCATGACAGAATCACCATAATCGGCGCCCTCGCCAAAAGACGGATACTCATCATATATGCCATCTGCACATTTGTAATGTCGGTTGTCATTCGGGTCACCAAACTCGGTGTGGAGAAATGATCAAATATTTTTAAATGAAAAATCCTAGAATTTTATAAAAAATAATCATGTTCGCAGATTTTTACGCATATCCCGCTCCTGCTATTGCAGCAAATTTTCCTGCCAGCACACCAAACCAAAGCGCAAGCATTGCCATCACCACGAGAATCACACCCATTTTTACAATGTATCCTAAATCTCCTTTGGCAATTCCCACATCGATAATTTTTGCCATCTGCAATGGAATCAAAACTTCCATAAACACTTCCAGGATTACGAAAAGCGGTGCCAGTACAGATTGCTTTTTATATTCTCGAATCGATTTTAGTAATGTTCTATTCATTGTTTTCGTTTTCCTCCTTTTTTTCTGATTGTTTTGTCTCCGTCTGTGCAAGATTGTCAAACATCTTCCACAATACATACATGCACATCGAAAATTCTTCTTCTGAAATTCCTTTCGTCAGCCGCTTTTCCATAACGCGTATATTTTCCAGAATCTCTGCTCGAAGCGCCTCCGCCTTTTTGGTCGGTACAATCGTCTTAAGTCGGGCATCTTTCTCGGAAGATTCTCTGTAAATAAAGCCGTTCTTTTCCATCAGCTGAAGAATACCGGTTGCCGTTGATTTTCGTATCTGAAATTCTTCTTCTACATCTTTTTGGTAAATCTCTCTGTGCAACGTCTCCAATAGAATGAATTTCAATACATGCTTTTGCATCGTTGTAAGTCCGTCATCTCCACAAGGTATAATATTCTGACGTTTTAAGCGATGTGATAACATATGAATCAACTTTCCTGCATGAACCTTTTGTCTTTGTCCGTCTGTTTCCTGCACATCTTCACTTCCTTTCATTAGTTAGTTTCCTAACCTTTAACAAGTATAATGAAAGAAAATTTTATTGTCAAGAGAAAAGATATTCATATTTTTCTTTTTTGTTCTCTTTATACTTTCCCTTACTCTTTCTCCATCATTGTGATTGACACCTTTTTATAGGAATCTCCCTCTAAATTCTTCCATGTAAATGTCTCATCTTCCATAATCATATAACTATGCTCCGAATCCTCTTTTGGGATAGATACAGAGCCCGGGTTCATATAAATAATATTGCCAACGGTTCGATATGCTGGCACATGAAAATGTCCGTTTAACAAAATATCACCCGCTTTCAGCATCGGAAGGTGTTCTGCGTTAAATGTATGTCCGTGTGTGGCAAATATCATGCGGTCTTTTACATATAAAATACAGTACTCTGCCAAAACCGGAAATTCCAATACCATCTGATCCACCTCTGTATCACAGTTTCCACGGACGCAAAGAATGTCTTCTTTGATATCATTCAACATCTGAATCACTTTCTTTGGATTGTATTCTTTTGGCAGATCATTTCGCGGTCCGTGATATAAGATGTCCCCCAGAAGCAGCAACTTATCTGCTTTCTCTCTCCGATAGGCCTCAATCATTTTCTCACAATAAAATGCAGAACCGTGTATATCTGATGCAATCATAATCTTCATATTCTCTTCTCCTTTTATACAAACTTAGGCGATACTATATTAGCATCGCCTCATTTCTTATTTTCTTTATTCTCGTTCATGATAGTTCCGGAAAAACTCTGATAACCCATTTAGTGTCTTCAATAATACCGGGATCTCTTCTTCTGTCAGTTTATCCACAACCGCCTGTGTCATCTGCGTATGGAAATCTTCGTGATGTCGATACGCCTTCTCCCCCTTCTTTGTCAGTCTGATATAGACAACACGCCTGTCCTCCTCACTGCGAATTCGGACTGCATATTTTTTATTCACCAGACTGTTCATAGAAGTTGTCAGAGAGCCAACTGTAATATTGAGCTTTTTTGCAATCGCAGACATGTTGTTACCTTTGCCTAATCCGATTGCTTCTATAATGTGCATATCATTATTACTGATGTCTTTATATTCCTCCGTAATAATTGCTTTTTCTTCCAGTTCCCAGATCTCATTGAACAAGTGAACCAATATATCATTGATCGTCTCATAAGCATTCACGTTATTCTCTCTCCTTCAACCAGAATATCTTTCCTTTTCTATTATACACATTCTTGCATCAAATTCGCAATGACTTCTTTTACAGTTTCTATTTTCTCTGCTCGATAAGCATTTGCACCACAGAACAGCAACCCCTCTTCTGTATTTCCTTTCGCCGCTTCTATGAGCGCTTTTGTGATACAATATGGGATTTTTCCAGGATCACATTTTGCAAGACAATGATAGCATCTTCTTGGAGGTATGTTCTCACCTCGCAGCACACTCTCAAGCATTGTATTTTTGATCGCTCTCCCCGGCATACCAACCGGACTTTTCACAATTACAATATCTTCTTTACAAGCTTTGATATACGCTTGTTTATACCGGATATCTGCGTCGCATTCTTCTGTCGTGACAAACCTTGTTCCCACTTGTACTGCCTGAACTCCCAAATTCAATACATGTTTCACTTTTTGCGGTGTGTCAATCCCTCCTGCCACCGCAATCGGAATCTTTGTGTCATACTTTTTCGCATAACTATCGACTGTCTTTTGAATGTTTCCGATCTCATGGGCATATTTTTCATCTGTATAATACGAAAGTTCTTCTTCTGAAAAACCAAGATGTCCGCCGGCTTTTGGTCCTTCAATGATCACCATATCTGCCGTTCGTCCATATTTTCTATCCCAATATTTTAAAATGACATTTGCTGATTTACAGGTAGATACAATCGGAGCAACCTTTGTATTACTTCCTTTTACATAGGCAGGCAGATCTACCGGAAGTCCTGCGCCGGATACAATAAGATCGGCTCCTGCCTCCACTGCTGCACGGACATATTTCTCATAATCTCTCATCGCAGTCATAATATTGAATCCTACTATTCCATCTTGCGCAATACTTCTTGCTTTCCGTAATTGCTTCTCTATTGCCCGCAAATTCGCTTCCAACGGATTTCCTTCAAAATCCGGCTCCGAAAAACCAATCTGTGCCGCAGAAATCAGACCAATCCCGCCTTCTCTTGCTACCGTTCCAGCCAGATTTCCCAGACTGATTCCAATCCCCATACCGCCCTGTATCACCGGAACTTTTATTTCTTTTTCTCCTAGTTTAAACGAACCCATCCTTTTCCCTTCTTATACGTTAGTATTTTCGAAAACGCGCATATCGATGTTCCATCAATTCTCCCTCTGTCATATTGGAATAGACACCAAAAAACTGTCCCATATAAATAGAAAGCCTTTCACAGACCCTTCCCATCCGATCCGCTGTCAAATCTGACTCTTCAAAAATCACGCGCTCCACAACACCCATCTGTTTTAAATCTTCTGCTGTAAGGCGCATGACCTCCGCAGCCTCCTTCGCCTTCTTGCTGTCTTTCCATAAAATAGAAGCAAATCCTTCCGGTGAAGGATGGAGTATACGGAGTTTTCCAACATCCACACTTCATCTGCCACTGCCACGGCAAGCGCTCCACCACTTCCACCTTCTCCAATTACAATCGAGAGCACAGGAACTTTCAACCCAGACATTTCAAATAGATTTCTCGCAATTGCTTCTCCCTGACCTCTCTCTTCTGCCTCCAGACCGCAAAATGCTCCCGGCGTATCTACCAGACAGATGATTGGGCGACCAAACTTCTCAGCCTGTTTCATTAGACGAAGTGCTTTTCGGTATCCTTCCGGAGAAGGCATTCCAAAATTACACTCAATATTTTCTTTCGTTGTCCTTCCTTTTTCCTGCGCAATCACTGTAACCGGAATTCCCTGGAACTTTGACAATTCCACCGATAATCGCCTTGTCATCTTTATAATAGCGGTCTCCGTGAAGCTCTATAAAATCCGTAAACAGACGTTTGATATAGTCACTTCCGGTCGGTCGATCTTTTCTGCGAGACAGTTGAACACGCTCCCACGCAGACATCATCTTCCTTTCTGCCTCTCCTTCATTTTCCTCCTGCTGCCTTTCTGCAATCGGAATGTCTCTTTTTTGATGCATGGAAAGAATTTTTGAAAGTACAGCCTTCAATTCTTTTCGCTCTACAATCCGGTCAATAAATCCATGTTCCAGTAAAAATTCAGAGCGCTGAAATCCTTGCGGGAGTTTTTGTCCGATTGTCTGCTCAATGACTCTTGGACCCGCAAACCCGATCAATGCCCCAGGTTCTGCCAGAATCACATCCCCAAGCATTGCAAAACTTGCTGTCACTCCTCCGGTTGTGGGATTTGTCAACACCGAAATATAAAGGAGCCCTGCATCACTGTGCCGTTTCAATGCTGCCGACGTCTTTGCCATCTGCATCAGCGACACGATTCCTTCCTGCATTCTCGCTCCACCTGAGCATGCAAATAGAATTACTGGAAGTTTTTCCTCTGTCGCGCGCTCAACCATACGCGTGATTTTTTCTCCCACAACTTCTCCCATACTTGCCATAATAAACCGGCTGTCGCACACACCGATTGCTGCTTTGATTCCATGAACCAAAGCGCTTCCAGTCAAGACAGCTTCATCAAGTCCTGTCTTTTCCTGCAGCATTTTAATTTTCTCTTCATAGCCTTTATAATGCAGAGAATTCCTTGTCACCAGATCGGTATTCCATTCTTCAAAACTTCCTTCATCCGCAACCATCTCAATTCTATGACGTGCATGAATCCGAAAATAATTGATGACATTTCGGACAGATATAGTCTGCATCTTTTACGTCCTGCGCAAAAATTGCCGATTTGCAGGCATTACATTTTTTCAACAGTCCTTCCGCACTTCCGGCTTTTTGGAGCTGTTTTCTGTAAGCGAAATATAAGTATTCTTTTTAAACATGTTTTTTAGTCTCAACTGTATCACCTGCCTTTTTTCTATCCTTTATCAACACATCTTTTCGGAAATGAATTCAATATCCACATTTCCTGCCTGATAATCCGGATGATTCATAATTTCATACTGATAGTCCACATTCGTATCGACCCCTCGATAATCACTTCTCCGAGCGCGCTTCTCATCTTGGAAATCGCCTCTTTTCTGGTCTTTGCATACACAATCAGTTTTGCGAGCATGGAATCATAATACGCCGGCACTTCATAGCCATTATAGACAGCTGTATCAATCCGAACTCCTTTTCCGCCCGGAAAATACACATCTGTGATCAGCCCCGGCGATGGACGGAACTGCTCTTTTGGATTCTCCGCATTGATCCTACACTCAATCGCATGTCCCCCAATCCTTACATCCTGCTGGCGATAGGAGAGTTTTTTCCCTGCCGCGATACGAATCTGCTCCTTGATCAGATCAATCCCTGTCACACATTCTGTGACCGGATGCTCCACCTGAATTCTTGTATTCATCTCCATAAAATAAAACTGCTCATTTGATTCCAGCAAAAACTCAATCGTTCCCGCATTGACATAATGTGCTGCCTTTGCTGCCTTTATTGCTGCCTGCCCCATCTTCTCACGAAGTGTATCTGAAATTGCTGCCGACGGAGATTCCTCTATCATTTTCTGATGATTTCTTTGAATGGAACAGTCTCGCTCCCCAAGATGAATCACGTTTCCATAGCTGTCTGCCAGAATCTGAAATTCAATATGGCGGGGATGCTGTACAAAATGTTCAATGTACATGGTGCCATCTGCAAATGCCATCTCAGCTTCTTTTTGTGCCGTCTGAAAACTTGTCTCAAATTCATCTGCATTGTGGGCGACACGCATTCCTTTTCCCCCTCCGCCAAGTGCGGCTTTTACGATGACAGGATAACCTATTTCCTCTGCAATCTTTGCTCCCGTCTTCGCATCATATATCGGCTCCTTACTTCCGGGAATGACCGGCACCCCTGCTTGGATCATCGTGTTTCTCGCCTCAGCCTTGTGCCCCATTTTGCGGATGACATCCGAATTCGGTCCGATAAAAGTAATATGACATTGCTCACAAAGCTCCACAAACTTGCTGTTTTCCGACAAAAACCCAAATCCGGGATGAATCGCATCTGCGCCTGATACAATCGTCGCACTGATGATCTGTTCCATATTCAGATAACTGTCTTTTGACGGTGCCGGACCGATACAGACCGCCTCATCTGCAAGCTGTGCATGCAGCGCTTCCGCATCCGCCTCTGAATAAACGGCAACGGTCTCAATTCCCATCTCGCGGCATGCCCTTATAATGCGCACTGCAATTTCTCCTCTGTTGGCAATTAACACCTTTTTTATCATTTTCTCACCTATCCAATCATAAATGTCAATTCTGCGCTGACTACTATTTTCCCATCTACACTTGCTACCGCTTCACCGACTCCGACCGGTCCTTTTTGCCGAATAATCTTCGTCTCCAGCTTCACCTTATCTCCGGGTACAATCTTTCCTTTAAATTTGCACTTCTGAATTCCTCCGAAATATGCAATTTTTCCACGATTCTCTTCTTTTGCAAGAATTGCAACTGCGCCAACCTGCGCCAACGCCTCCACTGTCAGCACACCCGGCATAACCGGTTCCTGCGGAAAATGTCCGGCAAAAAAATCTTCTCTGTATGTGACACATTTATATCCTGAAGCAAACACACCCGGCTCATAATCCTCAATGTAATCCACCAAAAGAAACGGATGTCTGTGCGGAATGATTTCCTGAATCTGCTTTGTACTCAAATACCTCATACGTGATCTCCTCTTCTCAACTCTATCCAATGCGGAACAATGGTTGTCCATATTCCACCATCTGCCCATTTTCCACCAAAACTTCCTTGATTTCTCCTGTGTATTCACTCTCAATCTCATTCATCAGTTTCATCGCCTCCACAATTGCAAGTGTCTGACCGCTTTTCACCTGATCACCAACCTGTACAAATGGATCCGCATCTTCTGAAGGGGCGGTATAAAAAGTTCCAACTAACGGAGACTTTACCACATACCCCTCTTGTTTTTCTGCCCTTACAGGTGCTTCCGGTATCGGAAGTTCTTCCTCCTGATAAACAGTTACCGCTTTTGCGAAACTTTCTTTTTGCAAAGATAGCTTTACGCCCTTTTCTTCATATTTAAAACTATTCAATGCGGACTTTGACACCACATCAATCAATTTCACAAGCTGTTCAAATTCCATATTTTCACACCTATCCTTCATATTTCTTGACAAGCAGCGTCGCATTATGTCCGCCAAATCCCAAAGAATTACTCATCGCATAACGAATCTCTTTCTCAATCGGCGCTCCGACTGCATAATTCAAGTCACAATCTGCCTCCGGTTCTTTTGTTCCCATTGTCTGATGAATAAAACCTTCCTGTATCGCTTTTACACAGACGATCAATTCCACCCCGCCTGCTGCTCCAAGCAAATGTCCAATCATTGATTTTGTAGAATTAACGATGACATCTTTTGCCGCCTCACCAAATGCACTTTTAATTGCATACGTCTCGAACAGATCATTGTGATGTGTGCTCGTGCCATGTGCATTGATGTAGGCAACTTCTTTTGGCTGTATCCCCGCTTCTTCCATCGCAAGCAGCATCGCTTTTGCCGCACCGCTTCCATCTTCTGCCGGAGATGTAATATGGTAAGCATCCCCTGTTGCACCATAGCCGACAAGTTCTGCATAAATATTTGCTCCTCTTGCCTTTGCATGCTCCAGCTCTTCCAGTACAACGATTCCAGAACCCTCCCCAATCACAAATCCGCTTCGGTCTTTGTCAAACGGAATTGACGCCCGCAACGGATTTTCCTCTGTCGTAAGCGCAGTCAATCCGGTGAACCCTGCCACTCCAGTCGGGCAGATTGCACTCTCAGTTCCTCCTGCAACCATCACATCTGCATCGCCATATTGAATGGCACGAAACGCATCTCCGATGGAGTTTGTCCCTGATGCACATGCGGTTACAACATTCGTACACTTTCCTCGTGCTCCTAATTGTATGGAAACATTCCCTGCTGCCATGTTAGAAATCATCAGCGGAACCATTAATGGATTGACTCTCGAAGGACCCTTTTCCATAATCTTTGTATACTCTCGCTCCACGACCTGCAGACTTCCGATTCCGGATCCAACCATCACTCCCACACGGAACGGATCTTCTTTTTCCATGTCAATTCCCGCATCCGCAAACGCTTCTTTTGCCGCAGCTACCGCGTATTGAGAAAACGGTTCCATACGTTTTGCCGCTTTAAAATCCATATGATCCTTTGCCTGAAAATCCTTTACTTCCGCAGCGATCTTTACTTTATACTCTGAAGTATCAAATTTTGTGATCGGTCCGATTCCTACTCTTCCCGCTCTGATACTGTCCCAAAATTCCGTCACACTGTTTCCGACTGGGGTGATCGCCCCCATTCCTGTTATTACAACTCTCTTTTTCATGCGCTCCTGCTCCTCCTTTTAAATTACCATTCCACCGTCTACATGAAGCACCTGCCTGTAATATAGCCGGCCTCCTCCGACGCAAGAAATGCTGCCGCATTTGCCACATCTTTTGGACTTCCAAATGTTCCAAGAGGAATTTTCGCCTTTGTCTCTTCCTTCACCGCATCTGAAAGAATCTCGGTCATCTCAGTCTGAATAAATCCCGGAGCAATCGCATTTACCGTAATATTTCTGGATGCAAGCTCTTTTGCAGCAGACTTCGTCAGTCCGATCAGCCCGGCTTTGGACGCTGCATAGTTTGCCTGTCCCACATTCCCTGCAACGCCTACAACCGAAGACATATTGATAATTCTTCCCTGACGCTGTTTCATCATATATCTTGATGCGAACCGGATACAGTGAAACGCTCCCTTCAGATTCGTCGCAATCACATCATCAAACGCCTCCTCTGACATTCTCATCAGCAGACCATCTTTTGTGATTCCCGCATTATTCACAAGGACATCAATTCTTCCATATTTATCCACAATCTGTTTGATAAATGTCTCGCATGCCGCAAAATCAGCCACATTACACTGCATAATTTCTGCATTTCCTCCATGCTCCAAGATTTCACGCTTCACTTCTTGTGCATGTTCTTTTGAACCGTTATAGTTAATGATCACAAACGCACCTTCTGATGCAAATCTTTCCGCAATCGCTTTGCCGATTCCTCTTGATGCCCCTGTGATGACCGCTATTTTCCCCTGTAACATATATTTTCTCCTATCTTTTCCACATCTTCCCACTCACTGACATGGAAAACCTTCACTTCTTTATTGATTTTACGTATAAATCCTGCAAGCGTCTTGCCCGGACCAATTTCCACAAACATATCCACACCGTCCGCAATCATTTGTTCCACACTTTGCTGCCATCTCACAGAAGAATATACCTGCTTCTCCAAAAGAGGTTTCGTATCCTCAATATCTGTGACATACTGCGCAGTCACATTTGTAACATATGGTCTTTCCAGCTCTTTGAACGAAATTCCCTCTAAAACTTTTCCTAATTTTTCTCCTGCTTCTTTCAAAAACGGCGAATGAAATGGTCCGCTTACATTCAGTAAAATCGCTCTTTTAGCGCCACTGGACAACAGCGCCTCATTTGCTTTCCGAACCGCTTCCGCCTTTCCGGTAATCACAATCTGTCCCGGACAATTGTAATTTGCAACAAATACATCTGGTATCTCCTCTAAGACAGCCTCTACCGCCTCTCCTGACATTCCAAGAATCGCTGCCATTGCCCCGACTCCCAAAGGTACTGCCTCCTGCATCAAAATTCCTCTCTGCCTTACCGCCATAATAGCATCTTGGTCATTAATTCCTCCTGCCATCGCCACGGCACAGTACTCACCAAGACTTAATCCCGCGGTCACATCCGGTCTGATTCCTTTGCTTTCCAACACCCTCGCCATCGCAAGACAGGTAGCTACAAGCGCTGCCTGTGTATATTCTGTCCTGTCAAGCTTCGCATTTTCTTCAAAACAAAGTTTCCTCATATCAAGCTGCAATGCTTCCGTTGCCATATCGTAAATGTATCTTGCCACTTCACTATTTTCATAAAAATCTTTTCCCATGCCAGCTTTCTGTACGCCCTGCCCCGGGAAAATAAATGCTGTCTTACTCATAAAAGCCGGTTCCTTTCATCAATGAATCTGTCTCCCTCACCAGTTTTTCGATCAGTTCCTTGCAGGTCATCTCTTCTTTGACCATTCCTGCAATCTGACCTGCCATCACACTCCCGTGCACAACATCGCCTTCTACCACTGCCTTTCGCAGACCTCCAAGCGTAAGCAGCTCCAATTCTTCAAAAGAGGCTCCTTCTTTTTCCAGACGAAGATACTCTTTTGTCATCTGGTTGCGAAGTGCACGCACCGGATGACCGGTTGTTCTGCCTGTCACTCTCGAATCAATGTCCTTTGCCTTTAAAATACATTTTTTATAATTTTCATGCACCTGAGACTCTTTTGTCACTACAAAATGTGTTCCCATCTGAACTGCTCTTGCCCCCAGCAGAAACGCTGCGGCAATTCCTCTTCCATCCGCGATTCCTCCGGCTGCGATGACCGGAATCGAAACCGCATCTACAATCTGAGGCACCAGAACCATCGTCGTATTCTCTCCGATATGACCTCCGGCTTCTGTCCCTTCTGCCACAATCGCGTCTGCCCCACAGCGCTCCATCCGCTTTGCCATTGCTACCGATGCGACAACCGGAATCACTTTCACCCCCGCAGATTTCCATATCTGCATATATTTTTCAGGATTTCCGGCCCCCGTCGTCACAACAGGGACTCCTTCCTCGACAATAATCTTTGCCACCTCGTCCGCATTCGGACTCATAAGCATAATATTCACACCAAATGGTTTGTCTGTGAGTTTCTTCACTTCTCTGATCTGCTCGCGCACCCATTCTGGCAGCGCACTTGCTGCTCCAATCAGTCCCAGACCTCCGGCTTCTGATACGGCGGCGGCAAGATGATATTCTGCAACCCAGGCCATACCACCTTGAATAATCGGATATTCAATTCCTAATAATTTTGTGATTTCTGTCTTCATCATCTTGTTCCTTTTCTATTTTTCCAAATATGCTACCACCGCTCCAATGGTTGTTAATTGTTCTAAATCTTCTGATGGAATCTCTTTTTCAAACTCTTCCTCAAACGCCATTACCATCTCGAACAAATCTAACGAATCTGCTCCCAAATCTTCTTTGAAAGAAGTCGCCTCTGTAAGCGTCTCCACATCTGCTCCCAATGAATCTGCTACAATTTCTTTTACTTTCTCTAACATCTTTTTTTCTCCTTTTATCTCACTTATTTTTGATTCTGTTTTTATGTAATCCCAAAGGGAAATTACCACTCTAACAAGCTTGCTCCCCACGAGAGTCCTGCTCCAAATCCTGCCAGGACAAGCTTTTGCCCTTTCTTTAGTCTGCCTTCCCGATTCATCTCGTCTAACAATAACGGAATACTGGCAGAAGATGTATTTCCATACTCCTGCAGATTCATCGGAAATTTTGTCAGCTCTACCTTCATCCTTTTGGCAACCGCTCCACAATCCGCCGGTTTGCCTGATGTAATATAAAATAGTCAATATCTTCTGCCATTAAGTGATTGTGTTCCATCACTTCTGCGATGCAAGCAGGAACCTGTCTTACTGCAAATTTAAAGACCTCCTGCCCATCCATTTTCATAAACGAGCCTGTGTCGCACGTCAGCGCTTCTCCCTTGCTCCCATCGGAATGTGTCACCATATGGTATGACTCTCCCTCTTCTGCCTGAGTACCACTGCCCCCGCTCCATCTCCAAACAAGATACAGGTACTTCTGTCTTTCCAGTCCACAAGGTTCGATAAACTCTCCGCCCCGATCACCAGTACATTTTTATACATGCCGCTTGCGATATAGCCTGCGCCGTATTATATGCAAACAAAAATCCCGTACAGCTGCATTCAGATCAAAACAGGTCGCATGTACTGCATGAATCTGCTTTTGCACTTCACACGCCGTGCAGGGCAGAATCACATTCGAAGAAATCGTAGACACAATCAACAAATCGATTTCTTCCGGCAGCATCTTTGCCGATTCCAACGCTTTTTCTGCAGCTTGCGCCGCCATCGAAACCGTCGTGTCTGCCTCCACAATATGTCTCCTGATTATTCCTGTTCGCTCTTGAATCCACTCATCTGAGGTATCCACTATCTGCGACAGATTATGATTATCCAGATACCTTGACGGTACATAAGAACCCGTTCCACTTATTTTTCCTATCATTATTTTTCTCCAAACTATATTGTTTTTGTTTTCTTATATTTTTATTCTAAAGTATTTTGATATTCAAAGTATATCATCAAAAAAATATTTGTCAAGAGAAAGCTTGACATTGTGTGAAATATCAACACGTTTCATTCAAGTTTTTTTGTATATTATCATATTTTCTATTGCCATACACACATTTTTGTGGTAATATATTTTTTGTTAGCGGAAATGTCGGAATGGCAGACGAGCTAGATTCAGGTTCGTAGTGTGGGTTACCACGTGTGGGTTCAAGTCCCATTTTCCGCATATAACTAAGATGCAGAAGCCTTTGATATACAAGGGTTTCTGTATTTTTTTATTTTCAGAAATCGTAAAAAGGAGTATCAATTATCTTCTAATCAATACTCCTTCTTACTTCGATTCTTCAATCATTCTTTTACCCTTTCTTCATTTTCCCATCTTTTCATTTCTCTTTCTAACATCTGCTTCCACAATCCTTAATAAGAATTGACATTCTCACTAACCAACCGTGTCTTGCAAATCCGAATTCCGAAACTATAATGGTTTTTCTTATGAGTGAAGTCCTCATTCTCTTACTATTCTGGTGGTCCGTACCTCCTGTTATAGATTTGCCTCTCCGATTCCGATATCTTCAAAGCTCTTACCAACAATAAATAAATTTAATAAAAAGATATTTTTATCTGTTATTAACTTTATTTATTTTGTTTATACCGTCATTATATCATCATTTTTA
>ENA-OQDW01000494-OQDW01000494.1-human-gut-metagenome-genome-assembly--contig:-NODE-494-length-16241-cov-6.520913_pt1 | contig 16241 bp, 22 predicted proteins | sample MGYA00242784_ERZ504613 | MGnify/ENA primary metagenome ERZ504613 (study PRJEB26092, sample SAMD00036330) | human gut metagenome | host: Homo sapiens | study: EMG produced TPA metagenomics assembly of... | reverse complement strand
GTATCCTGTCCACCACGCCTATGTCCACACCCCAGAGCCGGATGGTTCATAGCAGAACCAGTACACGTTCATGACCACTAAAATGATACTCACGGCACGCAGAAAATCCATGATTTTCGCCAATGCCTCAAATCGTCTTCTTGTTGTGACATACTTTGAAATTATTTTGATAGTTGATACTTTGATTACATACCCAAGCCCCTGCGCTTTTTCTTCTTCCTGCGCTGCATGGCACGGATGAAAGCCTCTTCCTCGGCATTGACCGCCGGGCCTTCGGGAGTGAGCAAGCCCATACCGCCCGACACGTCTTCACGGTCGTATGCGGTCTGCCCGTGTGCCTTATGTGCATCGTCCACAGCATCCACCGGAATGGAGAGCGGTATCGGCGGCTGTCCTGCGTATGGCAGGGTGAAGTGTTCCTGCAAGGCGTTAGCCGAAAGTTCCTTGCCCATGCGTGAGCCGTTCAGCACGCATCCCGTGCGGTGGTCGATGAAGGTAGCCCCGTAGATGCGCCCTTCCTCCGTATGGCGCAGCACGGTGTCAATGCCCTTCTCTTTGAGCCGGGACACAAACTTGTCCTTGTCATAAGTGCCTTGCAGCACGGAAAGGACGGTGCGTTTCGTCATGTCGGCGAGTTTCCTGCCCTTAATCTCCTGCTTGGAACGTGTGAACTTCTTCTGCACGGCTTCATAGCCAACGGACTTCCCGAAGAGCGAGGACTTGAACGGGTTGCCCACCTTGTCGCCCTTGTCGTCCGTGACGGAATAGACCAGCCCGTGATACTCACGTCCGCGCACGTTGCCCCGCGCTTCCTCCACCGTCAGGTTATAGAGGGAAAGGAGCGCACGGTATTCGCCCATCGTCTGAAAGCGGTACTGTCTGTTGACAGCCTTCACGATATTGCCCACCTGCTTCTTCACATCGCCTGCCGATGCGTCCAACTTGCGCAACGGGTTTTCCAATCTCGGATTTTTACGCTCAGCCGGATGCAAGCCGTACTTCTGTTCCAGTTCCTTGCGGATGCGGTCGCTGCGGCGGAAGAGGAAATCTCGGTTGAGCCGTTTCCCGTTCTCGTCCACGTTGATTGTCACGATATGCAGGTGGTGACGGTCTATATCCTCGTGCTTGAAAATAAGATAGGCTGATTGCCGAAGCCGAGTTTCTCCAGATAATCGCGGGCGATATTCTGCAACTCAATGTCGGTCAGCACATCCTCCGGGTGCGGGTTGAGCGAGATATGCACCACCGGCTTCTCCACCTTCATCTGCGGTGGCAGGAAGGTTAGAAAATCCTCCATCGCCTTGTTGATGTCCACCGTCCCCGAACCGTCATTGTAGATGCGGTTAGTGGTGAGTAGCCGCCCTTGCGCCTCGTTAATCTTCTCCCCGTTGTAGCAATCGCGCCGTACAACGAGCTGCCTACACTGATTTTTGCGACCATTTCGCCTCCAATTCTCTCGAAAGTTCCACAATCTGACGGCTCAGTCTTACGAGTTCGATGGTGTGCTGCTCCAGTTTGTAGAGCAACGCCATCGCCTTTTTCTCGGAGAAATGCAGCCTCAGTTCCTTCACGACTTGGTTGTAGTTCGTACCAACGGCGCGGAACTGCGCGTGAAAATCCGACAGCTTGGTGTAGTAGTCCACCAGTGTCTTGTCCACCTTCAGCACCTTGAACGGCTGTCCGAAGAAGTGCGCTTTTAGAAATACCGAGCGTGCATAGACCCCCGATTTCTCGAACATAGAGAGGAAACGGTTGTGTTCCTCCTCATTGAAACGGACGGTGTAGCGGTACACCGCCGGATCCAGTTTGGGATTTCTCCCTGCTTTACTTTTCCTTTTCTCATTCATATTACTTTGGATTTAGCGGATTGACGGCATAAGCCGCCGCTTCAAGGCACATACACCGTAGGTCTGAAAGGCTGCCCGACTTCGGAGGGGAAGCCCGCCCCCTGCAAGGGCAAGTGCTTTTCGTGGCTGCTCAAAATATTTTGAGCGGCTGAAAAGACATCTTGCTATATTCAGGTGAACATAAAAATCCGTCGGGGACGGATTGGGGGAATGCCTTTCAAACTCCGGCTGCGCCACCTGCGGCGAACCCTGCCGTTCGGGTGCAAAGTTATACTCTTAACGCGGTATCAGACAGAGACTTGACCCGGACAATCAGTGCCAACCGGCGCAACGTGCTGCCACTTGCCGGAGAAGTGATACGAATTCAAAAATATCCTTGTTTATTTGCAGCATGATTCAAGAAACGAACGATTTGAAGATATGGAAAAAGGAACTTTCAGATACCCGAGAAACCGCTTCGGCGGATATTTGCCAAACCGAATATCCGAACCGTCGGATACCCGGTTTTCCAGTGACGCAGTGATTCACGGATTCAATGACTTCATGACTCAATGCCGTCATTCATCGGTTATCCGAATCCCGGCTTCACCATTGAAGCGGATACGTGACGAACCAATCTGTCAGTGTTTCACTGACGCGGATATGTATGTCACCGCTTCCGTACAGGAACAGGAAAACAATTCATCAACCATTAAAAGCAATAGAACCATGAGTAATGAAATCTTCGTTGCATTCGCAACACAAAAAGGAGGCATCGGAAAATCTACCGTCACGGCACTTGCCGCCAGCTACCTCCACAACGTGCAAGGTCACAATGTCGCCGTCATAGACTGCGATGCCCCGCAGCACAGCATCCACGGACTGCGCGAACGTGAAACGAAACTTATTGACGAGAGCCTCTATTTCAAGGCACTTGCGTGTGACCACTTCCGCAAGATCAGGAAAAATGCCTATCCGGTCATTGCAAGCGACGCCCTCAACGCCCTTGACGATGCCGAAAGGATGCTTGCCGAAGAAGAAGTGAAACCGGACATCGTATTCTTCGATATGCCGGGAACGCTGAAAAGCAACGGCGTGGTAAAGACCCTTTCACAGATGGATTACATCTTCGCGCCCATGAGTGCCGACCGCTTCGTCGTGGAAAGCACCCTGCAATTCGCCGTGATGTTCCGTGACAACCTCATGACGACCGGGCAGGCGAAAACAAAAGGCTGTACCTGTTCTGGACGATGGTGGACGGCAGGGAAAAAAACGGGCTGTACGACCTGTATGAAGATGTGATTGCCGAAATGGGGTTGTCGGTGTTGTCCACCCGCCTGCCCGACAGCAAGAAGTTCCGGCGAGACCTCTCGGAAGAGCGCAAGAGCGTTTTCCGCTCTACCATCTTCCCGATGGACGCATCCCTTCTGAAAGGGAGTGGCATCCGTGAGTTCTCGGAAGAAATCAGCCGTATCATCAAACCTCAATGAGCATGGGCAGCAGGAAAGTGAACACCGAAGGCATCGACGAGGAACTGTTGATAGCTTCCATCGGCAGACGCAAGCAGGACGGGACCCTGTACCGTACACAGGAGCTGCCCGTGCCTGCCCCCGAAGAAGAGAGCGTCCCGGAAACGGAACCACCGCCCACGGCATCCCCGTCAAGGGAGAAGGTGCAGAAAGACACCGCCCGCCGCAAACGGCAGGAGGACGACTATTCCGGTCTGTTCCTTCGCCGCAACGAGATAAAGACACGCCAGTGCGTCTATATCAGCCGCGATGTACACAGCAAGATTCTTAAAATCGTGAATGACATCGCCGGACGGGAAATATCGGTAGGCGGCTACGTGGACACCGTGCTGCGCCAACATCTGGAACAGCACAAGGAGAAAATAAACGAACTGTACAAGAAACAACGTGAAGACTTAATTTGAATATGGATATGAATCAGGAAAAGAACCAGAAAAACAGAAGTCCGCACCATGACGGCGGAGGTATGCTTGCCCAAGTGCAGGCGAGTGTGGAAATCCTGTCGCCCGTGCCGGTAAGCGGCAAATGCGGCGAAAAGGACTATGAACGGCTTTTCATCCGTGAACCCGAAGTAAAGGCACGCGAGGGGAAGATGGCATACGTGCGTCCGGAGTACCACGACCGCATCATGCGCATAACCCGTGTGATCGGGCATGACAAGCTATCGCTGTCCGCCTACATCGACCATGTGCTTACACACCACTTCAACCAGTGCGAAGAGGCGATAAAGAGCCTTTACGCCCGGAATTACGACGCAGTATTTTAATCATCAAAAGAAAAAGAAATGAGAAGAAAAAAGAATGATTATCGTGCCTTCCTGAAAAAATCAGGCTTCAAGGCAATGGAAGGGAAACAAGTGTCCATCAGCAAAGAGACCCATGACAAGGTTGCCATGATTGTCCGCTGGCTGGGTGATGGTGAAGTCACAATGGCTGACTTCACTGAGAACGTGGTAAGCGAGTTTCTCCGTACACACCGTGACGAACTGAACCGTATGTTAAACGCAGTCCCCAGAATAGATTTATGAGCATGACGATGATTCTCCTGACCGTATCGGTCGGCTGCAACCTGTGGTTCCTGTTCCTGCTGCTCTACGACCGCATTATGGAAACGAGATTCGTCCGCTTCCTTAAAGGCATTGCCGGGTTATGGCGGTCATTGGACGGCACGGAGGTGAAGCAGGAAATAATACGGGAAACACCTCCCGCAGAAACATCGGACATCATCGGCAAAAGCCGTTTCAAGATGGCATCAAGCCGGACAACCGCTGCCATACCGACGCAAGAAGCCGCCACTTCGGAAAAAGGCATTGAGCTGTCGGAGGAAGAGGCTACTTTTGACGACGGAAACACGGAAACCGTGTCCTATCCGGCACAAGTTCCGGAGGAAAAACTCGATGAAACCTTCACGAGCATCCCGCCTTCGGAACTGGAGTTCGGGGAGGATGAACCGGAGGACGGAACGCCCGACACACCGAGAGCTACGGGAAGCAGTTTTGACGAGATAGACGATGCGGTCAGGACAGCCAAGAACCCGGAAGCGACAACGGCAGAACGGAACGTGCGGCAAAGGTCTTCTCCGATATGGAAGGAACGGAACTGTACGAGAAACTGATGTCCGGCTCGACGGAACTGAGCATCCGTATCAAGGGGCTTATCGAAGTCCGGTTGAAGAAACCGAAAAAGGAATTTACCGTACCCGACAACATTGACGAGTTCAATATCCGGGACTATGTATAACGGCTAAAAAAGAATGGAAATGAAAACGTAAGACGACATCACACCATGCGCACGGCGGTACAAGGTACAGCCAACCCGCAACGGACACACCCAAGTCCGTAGAAACAAACGGGCAACCACTAAACCAAAGTAAAGTAATCAAGTATCAACCGCCCGAAAAAGGACTATCCACCCTTTGGACGGCACAAAAAAAAGAACAGTTTATGAACAAGAAGATCAGACAAAAGTTCATCATCTCTGCGGCACTTATGATTGCCGCAACCGCCTCCGCATTTGCGCAGGGAAACGGCATCGCGGGCATCAACGAAGCCACCTCTATGGTGAGTTCGTATTTCGACCCCGGTACGAAACTTATCTATGCCATCGGTGCGGTGGTCGGTCTTATCGGAGGCGTAAAAGTCTATGGCAAGTTTTCGTCCGGCGACCCGGACACCTCGAAGACCGCCGCTTCGTGGTTCGGGGCTTGCATCTTCCTGATTGTCGCCGCCACTATCCTGCGTTCATTCTTCCTTTAATAAACAATGTATGGCTGAATACCCGATAAACAAGGGTATCGGTCGTCCGGTCGAGTTCAAGGGTTTGAAGGCTCAGTACCTCTTCATATTCTGCGGAGGTCTGCTGGCTCTCTTCGTCCTGTTCGTCATCCTCTACATGGTCGGCTTCGACCAGTGGGTATGTATCGGCTTCGGCGCGGCATCGTCTTCCGTCCTCGTATGGCAGACCTTCGCGCTGACGCCCGGTACGGCGAACACGGGCTGATGAAGTTGGGAGCGGTAAGGAGCCATCCCCGATACCTTATCAACCGGCGGCGGATCACCCGATTATTCAAACGGCAACGAAAGGAAGAAACGACATGAGAAATATATCCAAAATGACGACACTGGAAAACAAGTTCCCCCTGCTGGCGGTGGAGCATGGCTGCATCATTTCAAAAGACGCCGACATCACGGTGGCTTTTGAGGTGGAACTGCCGGAACTTTACACCGTGACGGGCGCGGAGTACGAGGCGATACACGGCTGCTGGTGCAAGGCAATCAAGGTGCTGCCGGACTTCTGCGTCGTGCATAAGCAGGACTGGTTCATCAAGGAACGCTATAAGCCGGAATTACAGAAGGACGACATGAGTTTTCTGAGCCGCTCCTTTGAACGCCACTTCAATGAGCGTCCGTACCTGAAACATTCCTGCTATCTCTACCTGACCAAGACGACGAAGGAGCGTAACCGGATGCAGAGCAACTTCAGCACGCTGTGCCGGGGGCATATCATCCCGAAGGAGCTGGACAAGGAAACCGCCGGGAAGTTCATGGAGGCTGCCGAACAGTTCGAGCGCATCATGAACGACAGCGGCTTTGTCAGGCTGCGCCGCCTCTCCACCGACGAGCTTGTCGGGACGGAGAAGTCCGCCGGACTGATAGAGCGTTACTTCTCGCTCATGCCCGAAGGCGACACGACCTTGCAGGACATCGACCTCTCGGCAAAAGAAATGCGCATCGGCGACAACCGCCTGTGCCTGCATACACTCTCCGATGCGGAGGACATGCCCGGAAAGGTGGTTACCGACATCCGCTACGAGAAACTCTCCACCGACCGCTCGGACTGCCGCCTCTCCTTCGCCTCCCCGGTGGGGCTGCTGCTCTCCTGCAACCACATCTACAACCAGTATGTGATTATCGACAACAGCGAGGAAAATTTGCAGAAGTTCGAGAAGTCCGCGAGAAATATGCAGTCGCTATCCCGATACAGCCGGAGCAACAGCATCAACCGCGAATGGATAGACCAGTACCTGAACGAAGCCCATTCCTACGGGCTGACCTCGGTACGAGCGCACTTCAACGTCATGGCGTGGAGCAATGACGCGGAGGAGCTGAAGCACATAAAGAACGACGTGGGCAGCCAGCTGGCAAGCATGGAGTGCGTGCCGCGCCACAACACCATCGACTGCCCGACGCTCTACTGGGCGGCGATGCCCGGCAACGCGGCGGACTTTCCTGCCGAGGAAAGTTTCCATACGTTCATCGAGCAGGCGGTATGCCTGTTCACTGAGGAAACCAACTACCGCAGCTCGCTCTCGCCCTTCGGCATCAAGATGGTGGACAGGCTCACGGGGAAGCCCCTGCACCTCGACATCAGCGACCTGCCGATGAAGCGCGGCATCACCACCAACCGTAATAATACCCTATATTTTTGCCGTTTTTATATTGTTTGAATTTATATATAAATAGCTGATATTTAGAGATTGTTAGGAAAATGATTTGGCTTTTGATTTGCTATTTTTTCCGATAATCTCTATTTTTGTATGCAAATCGTATGTACAAAATAGACATATAACAATAAACAAGGCAGCCTATGTTCAAGTATTCAAAAGATGGCATATCCGTACTGTCGGTACTGGATGCACGCAGGGCGAAGAAAAGCGGTCTGTTCCCTGTCAAGATACAAGTGATACACAACCGCAAGCAGAAATATTATTCCACCGGAAAGGAATTGTCCAAAGAGGACTGGGAAATCCTTGCCGAAAGCAAGAGCCGCAGACTGATTGAGATACGGGCAAGCGTGGAAAACAGTTTCTCCATCATAAAAAGCCAAGTGGAAGCCCTTGCGGAACGTGGGGACTTCTGTTTCGATGCGCTCAGCATGAGGTTGGGCAGATGTACTGGTACAACCCTTAACACAGCCATACAGGGGAAAATAGACGCATTCAAACTCAACGGGCAGGTAAATTCCTATTATAACTATCGCAGCACGTTGAAAAGCATAGAACGGTTCGCAGGCGGCAGCGTGCCGTTCTCTGCGGTTTCTGCGGACTGGCTGTCACGCCTTGACAAGTTCCTGCGGAACGAGGGCAAGACCGTCACCACCATAAATTTCTATATGAAAGCCCTTAAATGCGTGGTGAATGACGCAAGGCGCAACGGGATTTTGAAAGAAGCCCAATACCCGTTCGGCAGGGGAAAGTACGAGATTCCGAGCGGCAACAGCCGAAAGTTAGCCTTGACGATGGAACAGATAAAAAAAGTCGTGACATACAAGGGCAGCAAGACCGTTGAAAAGTACCGGGACTTTTGGTTTTTCTCCTACCTGTGCAACGGAATCAATTTCAGGGATATGCTTTTCTTGCGGTATGGGAACATCGTGGACGGTGAAATCTGCTTTGTACGCTCCAAGACATCGCACACGTCCAACCATATACGGGAAATAAGGGCGGTGCTCACTCCCGAAATGCGGGATATTATAAAACGGTGGGGAAACCCGGACGAAGGGAATCCCGATACTTTCCTTTTCAAGTATGCCAAAGACACGGAGGACGAATTTGTCATTTCCAATATTGTCAGACGGGTAACGCACCGTTGCAACATCGCTTTGGCTAAAATAGCCCAAGCTGTCGGTGTCCCCCGTTTCACGACCTATTCCGCCCGGCATTCCTATGCGACGGTCTTAAAACGTAGCGGAACGAACATCGCTTACATATCCGAGAGTTTGGGGCATTCAAGCCTTGCCATCACGGAGAACTACCTCGCCAGTTTCGAGCAGGAGGAGCGGATAAGGAATGCGCAGTTATTAACCAAATTCGATTGAGCCATGCCGAACAAGAAAACCAAGACGGTGAAGATTAGACACCTTGAATGTTTCAGTGCCATTTACGGGGAACTGGCGCAGAATCCCGAATATGCAGGCTACGAAATAGAAGAAGCCGTACTGCAAGTAAAATCATATATTCCCCCCGCCGTCAAAGACGTGGACAAGGCGATAGAGAAAATAAGGTTCAGCCATGCCACCCGTAAATACAAGTACCCCGTATTCGAGCAGGGAACTGATAGACCAAAAGACATTGGCGAAAATGGCGGGCGTGAGCAGGCAGACCGTAGCCCGGTGGGAGGAACTCGGTTTCATATCCCGTTCGGACATAGGGCTGTCGGGAAGCAAATATTTCGTAATAAAAGAAGTCGTTTCCCAACTTGAAAGGTTAAAGGATGTAAAATAGCGGCATTCGCATAATCACTTAACATACATAGGACAAACGGTGTGTTGGAAGGACAAAAATCGCCAATACATCGTTTGTCCCTTTTTATCTCGTTCCAATCTTGCCGGATGTCCTGCATTGTCCCAAGTTGTCCGGTCTGTGTCAAGTGATTAGTAATTGAATAATCGGTTTCTTTTATTCTTCCTTTGCGGCATCAACCGGTTGCAACGGCTATGACGGTAGCCAAGTAATAACTAAAAAAGGAAGAAAATATGACAAACATTATTTTGACAACGCCCGAAGAACTCCGGGCTATCGTGAGCGAAACCGTTTCCCAGTCATTGGCTGGATTCACCCAGCCGAGGAACGAACCCGACAACCTCACGCCCGATGTGGCGGTAGAGGTGCTGGAACGACACGGTTTTCTGATTTCAAAGGCACGGCTCTACAAGCTGACCGCCAAAAAGGAAGTGCCGTTCCGCAAATACGGGAACAAATTGCTTTTCTCACGGAAAGAGCTTCTCACGTGGGCGGAAAACCTTGCAAAAAGGGTAAACGACAAGGACGAGGCGGCACTCGCCATCGCCAAGAGCGCAAACCGGAAAATCCGTAATTATGGAAAATAAGAGGAAAGAAGAAGCCGGGCAGGATGTCACCATGCAGAAAGAGGATTTCGCAGCCCTTTGGAAAACCATTCATCTAAAAGTGACGGACACTTATGAAGTGCCGCCCGAAATACTTTGGGTGAACGGCTCTACCATTGGCACGCTGGGTAATTTCAGCGCATCCACGGGTAAAGCCAAGAGCAAAAAGACATTCAACATCTCCGCTATCGTTGCGGCAGCGTTGAAGAATGACGAGGTACTGAAGTATTCGGCATGCCTGCCACCGAACAAACGGAAAATCCTCTATGTAGATACCGAGCAGAGCAAATACCATTGCCATAAGGTAATGGAGCGTATTTTGCGGCTTGCCGGACTGCCTACCGACAAGGACAGGGAGGATTTTGTTTTCATCGTGCTAAGGGAGCAGACACCCGACAAGCGGAAGCAGATTATCGGCTATATGCTGGAAAATATGCCCGATGTGGGGTTGCTCATCATTGACGGAATCCGTGATTTGATGTACGACATCAACAGCCCCAGCGAATCGACAGACCTAATCAACCTCTTGATGCGCTGGTCAAGCGGATATAACCTGCATATCCATACCGTACTGCATTTGAACAAGGGGGATGACAACACAAGGGGGCATATCGGTACGGAGTTGAACAACAAGGCTGAAACCGTCCTGCAAATCACGAAAAGCCAGCAGGACGGTAACATAAGCGAGGTAAAGGCGATGCACATACGTGACCGGGAGTTTGACCCGTTCGCATTCCGTATCAACGACAGCGCATTGCCGGAAGCTGTGGACGGTTATGTATTCAAGCAGCCCAGCCAAGACAGGGGCTTTCCACTGGCAGAACTGACGGAGCAACAGCACAGGACGGCTTTGGAAAACGGTTTTGGCAAACAGGTTATATATGGTTACGAGAATGTCCTAAAGACCTTGAAACAAGGCTATGCAAGTATCGGCTACGAGCGTGGGCGCAATATCCATGTGGAACTGAACAAGTTCCTTGTGAACAAGCGCATGATTGTGAAAGAGGGCAAGGGTTACCGCTATAATCCCGATTTCCATTATTAAAAGTCAGTTTGGTTTAGTCCGGGTGTATATATAAGAGGAACGGACTTACTATTTCCCTGTATCGGAACAAGCAGGTTTAGTATGGTACGGGTATATATATAACGAACTAAACAGGACTGGCGCATTTTTCAACTATTTTTTAATCCCCAAAAAAGAAAATGTTATGAACATCGAAGATGTAAAACAAATACCCATCGCAGACTATCTGCACAGTTTAGGTTACTCTCCTGTCAAGCAGCAGGGTAACGGCTTATGGTACAAATCACCGTTAAGGGAGGAACACGAACCGTCTTTCAAGGTGAACACTGACCGCAACCTTTGGTATGACTTTGGCGCAGGCAAGGGCGGCAACATCATCGCACTGGCAAAGGAACTCTATTGTTCCGACAGCTTGCCATACCTTTTAAACCGGATAGCGGAACAGACACCGCACATCCGTCCGGTCAGTTTTTCTTTTCCCCAGCGTAGGAAAGAACCGAGTTTCCAGCATTTGGAAGTCCGTGACCTTACCCATCCGGCATTGCTCCGTTACTTGCAGGGACGGGGTATCAATATCGAACTGGCAAAAAGAGAATGTAAGGAACTCCATTTTACCAATAACGGCAGACCGTTCTTCGCTATCGGTTTCCCGAACATGACAGGAGGTTATGAGGTGCGCAACTCTTTTTTCAAAGGCTGTATCGCCCCGAAAGACATCACCCATATACGGCAGCAGGGAGAGCCGAGAGAGAAATGTCTGGTGTTCGAGGGTTTCATGGACTACCTCTCTTTCCTTACGCTCCGCATGAGGAACTGTCCGACCATGCCCGACCTTGACAGGCAGGATTATGTCATTCTTAACTCTACCGCCAATGTGTCGAAAGCCCTTGACGTGATGTCCCCGTATGAACGCATCCACTGTATGCTTGACAATGACAAGGCTGGATATGAAGCGACACGGGATATCGAGTTGGAATACTCCTACCGTGTACGTGACTTCTCACACAATTACAGGGGATATTCGGACTTGAACGATTACCTGTGCGGCAGGAAGCAGGAACGGAAAAACGCAGCCAGCCAAGTGCAGGAAACGAAGCAGGAAACTGGACAACGTGCCGACCCAAGACAAAAGAGAGGCAGGGGCATTTAATCCGGCAGGACTACCAACGGCTGGCGGTTTATTTGGAGAGCAAGGTTATGTTTCGGTATACCGAAACCATCTTGCTTTGCTCGCCGCAAAGGAAATCGCTCCCGTTGGTCGCAATTTCTAATATACCACCTAAAAGTAAAAAGACATGAAGAAGATACAGGACAAGCCGGGCGGTCGTCCGGCAAAAAAACGGACGGACAAGCAGAAAAAAGTAGTCAGTACGAAACTGACCGAGTTGCAGTATTACGCCATCAGAAAGCGAGCCGGGGAAGCCGGGTTACGTATCAGTGAGTATGTCCGGCAGGCGGTTGTTTCGGCAGAGTCATCCCCCGGCTGAACAGGCAGGATGCGGACACCATCCGCAAGCTGGCAGGGGAAGCCAACAACATCAATCAGTTGGCGCACCGGGCGAATGCCGGAGGTTTCGCACTGGTTGCGGTGGAACTTTTGAAGCTCAAAGATAGGATTGTTGAAATCATAAACCATTTGTCGGATGATTGGAAAAATAAAAAAGGGAAGCGGTTTTAAGGGCTGTGTGAACTATGTGCTTGGCAAGGAGCAGGCGGTTTTGCTTCATGCGGACGGGGTTCTGACGGAAAGCCGGAGCGATATAATCCGCAGCTTCTGTATGCAGACCGGGATGAATCCCGACTTGAAAAAGCCGGTAGGACATATTGCGTTAAGCTATTCGGCAGTGGATGCACCTAAATTGACGGACGGGAAGATGATACAGCTTGCGCAGGAGTATATGCGTGAAATGAAAATCACCGATACGCAGTATATCATCGTGCGCCACCAAGACCGGGAACATCCACATGTGCATATCGTGTTCAACCGCATAGACAACAACGGCAAGAGCATTTCGGACAGGAACGACATGTACCGTAACGAACAGGTATGCAAGAAGCTGAAAGCCAAACACGGGCTTTATTTCGCCAAGGGGAAAGAGCAGGTGAAGCAGCACCGATTGAAAGAGCCGGACAAGTCGAAATACGAGATTTACACGGCTGTAAAGAATGAAATCGGCAAATCCCGTAACTGGCAGCAGTTACAGCAGCGGTTAGCGGAAATGGGTATTGCTATCCAGTTCAAGTATAAGGGACAGACAAGCGAGATACAGGGCATATCCATTTCCAAAGGCGAATACACGTTCAAGGGTTCGGAGATAGACCGCAGTTTCAGTTTTTCCAAACTGGATAAATGTTTCGGGGATGCAGGAATGAATGTTGCCGAAAGCCAACGGCAAACAACTTTCGCACCCGTTCGGGAGCAGGCACCTGCACCGAGCAAGGCTGACAGCCCGTTGATAACAGGTTCACTCGGTCTGTTTTCCGCTTCTTCTCCCCCAGTGGATGAAGAACCTAATTTTAATTTGAGAAAGAAGAAGAAAAAGAAAAAACAACTTAAATTGTAAAGACATGGAAGACAATTTGATTTTAGAGGGGCTTCTCTCTATGGTTACGGAACTGAAAGAGAAGCTGGAAGCACAGGTAACGCCAGCCAGCCGGGAGGAAACTCTCGAACGGCTGGGAACAATCGAACAAGCGTTGTCGGAACTGCACAGTAATTCGGCTGTTCCCGAAGAAAAGTTGCAGGTTATTCAAAGCCAACTTGACGACATAAGGAGCAGGATGCAAGGTCAGCAGAAGAACATAGAGGACACCAAGAAAATAACATTGGAAACCTACCGTTGTTTCAAGGTGATGATTGATACTTTGGGCTCTTGCAGGACGGATAAAGAGGAAGCTACGCCCTTACCGTTCTATCAACGGATTTACAACAAGGTCGCTTCTTGGATTCGTCCGGAATTGTTTGTTTTTTCGGCAGTGCTGGTTGTCTGTTCCGTTTCCATATTCTTGAATGTCCGTTTGGCTGAACGTATGCAGCAGTTGCAGGACAACGATATGAAATACCGCTATTTGCTGATGCAAGGACAGGCAGACGGGGAAGTCTTTGATATACTGGAAACCAAATTCAATTGGCAGAGGGATAACGGTTTTATCCAAAGTCTAACCGATTCTGTGATAGATTTTGAGTATCGCAGCAGGAAGCAGGCGGAAGCGTTGGAGCGTGCAAGGCTACTCAATGAACAAGCCGAGCTGTTGAGAAAGGAAGCCGATAAACTAGGTAAGCCATAAGTGGAGTAAAGCCGGAGTGATGAATCATGTTTATCGCCCGGCTTTTCAAATTCATTTATTTTTCTTCGGACAGCATGTCGTTAGGTATTCAGAAGAATAATTTATAACAAAGTATGCCCAATAAAAATAATCCTAAAAGGCATATTGCAAAAATTATATATGCCTTGAATAGATAAATTTGGTCTGACTGTTCTTTTGCTATGGTATTTTTACGGATTTCCTCTATCGTTTCAATGGAAATGTTGGATAAATTAATATTTTTTCCCTTGTTTACGAGGTATTTATGATGTTCTTTCATCCTTCTTTATTCAATTTGCGAAGCTCACGGTTCTCTTTGTCCCGTTGTAGCATATCATTTATACAGCCTAATGTTCCCATTTTTTAGTTTAAATTTAATTTCTGTTTTGATAATTCAATTATAATCACGATGTTCATTCAAGGATTTACCGATTATCATTTTTAAATAAAACAGGTACAGTCCAAACGGAGTTGTGATATTCACCTTTCCCGTAATAATTGATGGTAGGAGTCCACCGTGCATACCTTTTATGATTTGCAATACTTGCTTATCCCATTCAGGTATGCCACAACTTCGTAAGGTTTCTACCTTTATTATTTCTCCGTAAGAATCAATTCGTATCGTATAAATCCCTTTGGCTTCTTTTTTGCCGTTCAATAGCTTGGGGTCGTATGTTAGGCGTTCATTGATGTAGTTGGTAACTGCATACGGATTTGCTTTTTCAAAATAAGACACAGTTTCCCATTCCACAAAACTTTGTTTCAATTCTTCCTCTGCAATGCTGTCCGATTTTACTCTATCTCTATAATGTTGTGGTAAGAATGGTACATATACTGTATGGAAGCATTCTATTCGTTTACCGTTCTTATCCCTGCAAGGCAGACAGTGTGGAAGTTCTTTTGTTAATCTAATTATTTCTTTGTCAAACTCTTTATGGATAGTAGTCAGAATATTGATTTCACGAGGTAAACCCAGTGTGTCGATGGAAAACATCACAACAGAATGACCTGCCACATTCTTTTTCAGTAACTCTTTGGGGTATTTCATTTGAGAAACGAAATACTTTTCCAAGTCATAATCCCATACAGCCCATCGGGGATATTCTTTGATAGCCTGAGTTTTATTGATAGGAGCAGTACCCTTGTTCCAAATATCTTCTTTGCGCCAAATACTATCCAATCGTTTTTCGTTCTCTCGTAGCCCTTGAATACTGTTATCTGTTGTACATCTAACAGGCGCAACTCCGATTGTCAAACTTTCCGGTAGATAAAGGAATGTCAGAGTACTATCTGTAAGTTCTTGAATGATACAATTTTTCCCCGATTCAAAAACTTTGATAGTATCTCCATGCAAAGAATAGGAATAAAATGTTTTGGTTTGTTTTTCATCATATAGAAACGTAGTTCTCCATCCGGCACTACGAAATTCCATTTCCATTGCATATTGTTTGTCTTTAGGAAGTTGCACTTTCCATATTTTGTTCTCTAATAAAGCAGACATATCTGCACAATTCTTGTCTTGTGCTAAAAGTGGGCTGACAAGATTGAAAGAAAATATAAATAATATGGGTAGAAAATGTTTCATAACCAGTCATATAAACAACACTCAAATATAGGGAAAGTTAATAATAGAACAGCTTGTTAAGCTATTTTTTTCTTATTAAGTTTGAACAAATTAACTTTTAATATTCAAGAAAAGGCTTTCCTATACATTGCAAGTTTAGTTTATCCCTTTGTCTATATATCCAAAACGGACTAAACTAATTTCTATTGACAGCAAATTATATATGCTGGCGAAAAGAAAAACAGTATTCTTCTTTTCGCCAGTTTTGCTTTTATGGTTAGAGAGCTTTTGTTACCTTTGCACATGAAGCCCACCGCAAAGCGATTTCTTCGTTTTTTTGTTACTATTTTGTTACCCACTATTAGTAATAGGTGGGCTTTTGCTTTGATAATCAGAGTTATATTATGCTGTATGTATAATATGTGGCAAAATATTTTCAATAGCTATCAGTTGTGGCGGAAGCGGAAAAGTGAGCAACCGCCTCTTTAGCCATACGGAAATTAGCGGGCAATAGTAATTTATTCGTCATATCCCAACTTCTTCTCATTGTAATCCGATGCGATATAAGCAGGGCGTCTTTTGGTCTCTTTGAAAATACGTCCGATATACTCTCCGATAACGCCCAATGAGAACAGTTGGATGCCGCCC
>ENA-OQDW01000493-OQDW01000493.1-human-gut-metagenome-genome-assembly--contig:-NODE-493-length-16242-cov-1.504313_pt1 | contig 16242 bp, 19 predicted proteins | sample MGYA00242784_ERZ504613 | MGnify/ENA primary metagenome ERZ504613 (study PRJEB26092, sample SAMD00036330) | human gut metagenome | host: Homo sapiens | study: EMG produced TPA metagenomics assembly of... | reverse complement strand
GGGAGGAGCGCCGGGCGGCCCGGCGTGAGGCCGCAGCGGCGGACGAACGACCGGCGGAGACAACGACGGGGAAACTGCCGCCGAACCGGTACGGAGGAGTTGGACGCAGAAACGGCGGATGAAGACGTCGCAACCGTGGAGGACGGAGAGGAAACAGACGATACGCTTGACGGCGAAGCAGTTCCGGAAGGAGATACCGAGGGGGAGGCAACTGCCGAAGAGGAGAAAGAGCGCGTAATAGTCGGATATCATCATGTGAAGATTTTCCGTTCGGATTTGCAGGCCGTCTGCGATTCGCTGGTCTCGTTTTCGCGCGATACGACGATTCATCTGCATAAAGACCCCGTCATGTGGAACGGCGATAACCAGATTAAGTCCGACCGGACGGTCGTTTACATCAAGGATGAGGTGATAGACCATGCCGTCTTTACCGGTGGCGAAGAGCACGGCAATCCCGTCATGAGCGCTGAACTCGACGCCGACCATTACAACCAGATTACGGGCAAGACTATCGAGGCCTTGTTCCGCGACAACGAGATTTACCGTACCAATGTGGTAGGGAATGCCCAGACCTATTATTACATGCAGGACGAGGAGACGGGGGCCTATCAGGCTTTCTGGTGATGGAGTGTGCCGACATTACGTTCATCATCTCCGGTCAGGAGATAGAGGAGATAATATTTCGCGGAGACCGGTCTATGCCATCTATCCCATGAACCTGATACCGGAAGCGCAGCCGCAGCGACTTCCTAACTTCGTGTGGGAGGCGACCGCCGACCTACGAAGCGGGAGGTGTTCGACCGTCGGATAAAGCTTCCCGGCGAGTGGAGTACGAGGCAATACCGCAGCCCCGCTTCCCGCTTACGGAGAGTATCGATGAATACAGGCTGCGTATCATCGAGGACGGTTTGTGGCGCGACCGCGATGACGATATCACCTACGATGCCCGTGAATACGTCAAGCGTCTCCGGATGCAGGGACAGTAGGGGGACTAACGGAAACGGATAGTTTCGGGCCGAATTTCCGCACGCTTTAAAGCGTGCGGAAATTTTTGTATGTAGACCGGGACAACTCTCTTGTGACGTCCGGACCTGAACCGCCGGAGCAGGCGGATGGCGGGAGAGAGGTCGGGAAGAGGACAGGGGTGTTTTCTCCCCGTTTGTGCCGGTATCGGTTTTCCGGCCGATATGGCGGTTCTGCATTCCATTCGTGATGCCATACCGTGCCGGTCGGTGAGATGGAAGTATGCGAACAATTCATGATGCTCGGAAAGAGCGGTGTTGCGTTTTCCTGTCGGCCGGTAACATGGGAGGAAAAGGGCAGGTGCCGGGCGGAACGGACGGATACGAAAAAGGCGTCACTTCGGTGACGCCTTGCAGTTGGGACTATCCTGTTATGTTATTCCGCGATACCCAGCTCCTTCTTTACGAGAGGAAGGGCATTGACGAGTGCGCTTTCATCGTAATATGCCATAGGACGCATCGATTCGTCGAAGATGATGAGGAAGCCGTTGTCCCTGCCTACCTTCTTGATGGCGTTCTCGGCCTTTTCGATGATGGGGGCCATCAGTTCGTTGCTCTTGGTCTCGAGCTCTTTGTTGGCCGTAGTGTACAACTCCTGCATGCGGGTATCAAGGTCCTGAAGTTCGCGTTCCTTTACCTGTTTTACGGCATCGGAGTAGGTGGACATGTTCTTCTGGTACTCCTGTACCTTGTTGTTGAATTCCACCTGCATCAGTTCAAGCATGGAGGCATAGTCGTCGTTTATCTTCTGCAACTGTGTTTGGGCTTCGGTCCTTTCCGGCATGAGGCTTACTACCTCCTGAAGGTTGATATAACCGAATTTCGGCTGCTGCGCGTTTGCCGATGCGGAGAACAGGAACAGGAATCCCGCAAGAGTCAGAATGATTTTTTTCATTGTTCAGGTTGTTATTTTAATAATGATATGATGTCCTGTGTCTTGTCTACGGCAGGATTGTAATAGACCACCAGCGGATTCGTGGAGATATCCAGTACGAGCGAATATCCGTGGTCGGAGGCGTACTTGGAGATGGTTTCCATCACCTTTTTCTGGTAGGGTTCCAGTTTTTCCGCCTGCATCCGCGTCATCTTGCCGTCCTCACCGAAGATGCTCGCCTGATATTCCGCTATCTTTTTTTCATTGTTCAGAATGGTCTCTTCGCGCTGCTGGCGGGCACTTTGGGAGAGCGACGCCTTCTGCGACATGTAGGTTTCGTACATATCTTCGAGTTCGGCGTAGGCGTTGTCGATGTTCTGCTGGTACTGCTGTGCGGCAGCATCCATCTCTTCTACCGCCTGATTGTATGCGGTCATCGATTTGAAGATGGTCTCGGTATTCACTACCATGTAATTCTGTGCAGATGCCGTGCCTGCGGCTGCAAATACCGCCAGGGCTGCGATTATCAATAACTTTTTCATAACGTTATGGTTTTAGTATCTATTCGACCGACTGCGCTTTTAGAAATCCATACCCATCGAGAAGTGCAGTTTCCCTCCGTGCGGTTTCGAGGAGCGGGCCGTACCGTCGATCCGTAACCCCAGTCGAGGCCTATCATCCCGATGAACGGGATATATACCCTGATGCCGACACCGAGCGAACGGTGCAGTTTGAACGGGTCGAATTCCTGCCAGTTCCTGTATCCGTTACCTGCTTCTGCAAATACCAGACCATAGATATGGGTCGCAGGCTGTTGCAGGAACGGGTACCTGAGTTCCAGCGTGTATTTGTTATAAACGTTGGCATACGCATAGGGGTCCTGCGGGTCGTAGGGCGTCAGGCTGCCGTCCGAATACCCGCGCAGGCCGATGACGTCGTAACCGTAGATGTTGTAACCGGTCATGCCGTCGCCGCCCACGTCGAACCGTTCGAACGGGGACTGTTTGTATTTGTTGTAGTATCCGAGATATCCCATCTCCGCCCGCGCCATGAGCACGAGTTTCTGGTCGGGCGTCAGCGGCAGGAACCACTGTGCCTTCGCCTGCCATTTGTGGTACTCTATCCATTTGAATTTGGCGGGGTCGTTGGCCGGCATGTTCGCATAGTCTTTCCGGTCGAAAAGCGAGTAGGGAGGAGTGAGCGTGACCGTCAGCGAGAAGTCCGTACCCGAACTCGGATAGATGGGGTTGTTTACGGTGCTGCGCCCGAATACCGCCCGCAGGGTGAAGATGTTCGAATTGCCGTTGTCGAATTCGAGAACATCTCCCAGTTTCTCAGGTTGTAACGCGTATAACCGAGCTCGGTATAGAGGGTGAAATAGGGGTCGGGCAGCGACAGGCGGCGTCCCAGTCCCGCAGAAACGCCCGTAGTGCGGAAGTGGCTGTCACTCTTGTAAAATACACCGCCGAAACTGTACGAATTCGTTTGGTTCGAATAGAAGGCGGCGATGGTCAGCGAATTGGGCTTTTTCCGCCCAGCCACGGTTCGGTGAAACTGCCCATGAAAGAGGTATAATAGGAACCGTTGGTCTGCAGACGTACGACGAGCTGTTGATTCTGTCCGTGGGGGTAGGGCCTCCAGGCGCTTTCTTGAAGAAATTCTTGACCGAAAGGTTGTTGAGCTGTACGCCGACGGAGCCGACGAACATGCCGGCTCCCCAGCCGCCCGATATCTCGAATTTGTCGCTGGCCGATTCTACCAGCGGCCAGCCGATGTCGACCAGGTCGTTGGAAACGGGCTGTATCTGCGGCATAATGGAGGCCGGGTCGAAGTGCTGCATCTGGGAGAGCTGCCGCAGCGTCTGCATGAGCAGTGCCCGGTTGTAGAGCTCGCCCGGACGGGTATATATCTCGCGGCGTATCACTTCGTCGTCCACGCGCTGGTTACCGCTTATCTCCACATTGTTGATGGTGAAGGGTCTCCCTTCAAATACTTTGATTTCCAAATCAATCGAGTCTTTCCCGACCACTATTTCGGAAGGCTCGATGACCGACATCAGGTATCCGTTGTTCTGATAAAGCGACGAAATCTGCGACATGTCCTCGATGTCGGTTTCACGGCCGATGCCAAGCCGTTTGTGGAGCGTCTTTTTGTCGTAGGTATCGCCCTTTTCGATACCCAGCATGGCTTGCAGCAGTTCGGTCGAGTATTGGCTGTTGCTACCCACGATACGTTGCGGATGTAGAATTTGTCGCCTTCCTCTATCTGTATGTCGATGCCGATGCGTTTGTCGTTGATAACGTACATCGAGTCCCGCACGATGACGGCATTACGGTATCCCTGCGAATTGTAGAAGTCGAGCAGATTCTCCTTGTCCTCTTCGTAATCGGTCTCGTTGAGCTTGAAACTCTGGAAGATGTTGGGGTTGACCTGATGCGTCTTTTTCAGTGTGCGCCGCAGCCTTTTGTCCGTGAAGACTTCGTTTCCCTCGAAATTGATGGCCCCTATCTTCACCCGCTTGTTCTTGTTCACGACGAAGGTGACATTGACCGCATTCTGTACCACGGAGTCGTTCTCTATCCGGGCCGTTACCTCCGTATTGCGGAAACCCTTGCCAGAGAAGTGTTTCTGAATGAGTTTGATGTTCTTGTCTATCACGTAGTCGGAGAGTTCCGACCCTCTTTTCAGTTTCAGGTCTTCGAGCAGGGTGTTCGCTTCGCCCTTGCGAATCCCTTCGAATCCCCATCTGTATACCCTCGGTCGCTCCTGGAGGTATATCTCGATGTTCACCATGTCGTCGGGCAGCAGTTCCGCTATCACCTTCACGTCGGAAAAATAACGCTGGTTCCAAAGGCGCGATACCGCCTGGGAGATGGCGTTGCCCGGTATGTAGACCGTTTCGCCCCGCATCAGTCCCGAAGAGGCGGTCAGTATGTCGGGGTCGAGGTATTTGACGCCGAAAATTTTTATATCGTTAATGGTGTATGGTTTGGAGTCGCCGTAGTCCATCATCGGTACCCCGTCGGCATCATGCAACGTGGCGGACTCCTGTTGGGAGTAGCCGCTCCAGACGGAAAGCAAAAGGAAGGAAACGAGGAGTGGTATCGCTTTTCTCATTACTCGTGGTTGTACAACTATTTGGTTTCTTTCTTATTCCTGTTCATCGACTTTCCCGAATCTCCGATGACGGCCGGAATACGCTGCGACAGCCGCATCGAAATCGTCGCCGCTGAAATCGGGCCAGTATGTCGGGGTGAAGTAGAGTTCGCTGTATGCTCCCTGCCAGAGCAGGAAATTGCTCAGACGCTGTTCTCCGCCGGTGCGGATTATCAGTCGGGGTCGGGGATTCCGCCGGTATAGAGTTCGCCGGCTATCGTTTCGGGAGTTATCTCCGCGGGGGAGAGTTCGCCTGAGACCGCCTTTCGGCCAATCTGCGTGCGCACGGGTGAGTTCCCCGCGGGAGCTGTAATTGATACAGAGCAGTATGGTCAGTTCCGTACATGCCGCAGTCTCTCGTTCGATAAGTTCGATGTGTTCCACGACGTCTTCGACATGCCCGCCCGCTCGCCGATGACTACGACTTTTACCTGCTCCCGGAGCAGTTCGTCGAGTTCGTTGACGATACTGCGGCAAAGAAGCTCCATGAGCATGTCCACCTCCTCCTGCGGACGCCCCCAGTTTTCGGTGGAGAAGACGTATAGGGTCAGATAGCGTACGCCCGGGTTGCGGGCGGCCCGGGCAATGACGTTGCGCAGACTGTTCACACCTGCGATGGCCTTCGTGGCGTTCGAGTCCGCGGGCACGTGCAGCGGCCGTTGCCGTCCATGATGATGGCCACATGGGAAGGTATTTTGTCGGTCTTACTCATCGAGTTCCTCGTTTGCTAATGAACCCACAAATATAATATTAATTGTGCGGATAAGCGGTAATCATCAAACACTTTTAGCGGCGTAACCATCCTCCGGCCTGCAGGCGGAGCGATACGGCACATGCCGGGGAGAGTCATTTGCGGCCTTCCCAACTGTCAAGCCCCCACATCATTTTATTCCTTAACGTGTCGTAAAAGGATATATTTTGCAGGTTTATCAAAAAAATAGGTTTCTCCGCTTTCCTTACGGTGAACTCCGAGCCGCACGGTATGTCGAACGAACGGTTGTCGAGACTGACGGAGGAGCGGAGGGCACGGCTGTTTACCCGGAAGGAGACCACCGAGGAGTCGGGAATAACCATGGGGCGCATGGTGAGGTTGTGTGGGGCTATCGGCGCGATGATGAAACATTCGCACATGGGGGCCACGATGGGGCCTCCCACGCTGAGCGAGTAGGCGGTCGAACCGGTCGGGGTAGAGAGGAGTACGCCGTCGCCGCGGTAGGTAGTGAGCTTCTCCCCGTCCACGAAGACGTCCACGTAGGTCATGTTGATTTTGGTACGGTGGATGGTAAATTCGTTCAGTGCGTAGGGGTGTCCTCCGAAATCCCCGCAGCCCGCGACATGCAGCATCGTCCGCGGCTGTATCCTATATTCGCCCCTGCGCAGGATGCCGACAACCTCTCGCATGTCCTCCCGCGGCGTATTGGCCAGAAATCCGAGGTGTCCGTAGTTGATGCCGAGTACGGGAACCCCGCATCCGTAGGCCAGCTTGACGGCTTCGAGGAAGGTGCCGTCGCCGCCGTAACTGAGCATGACCGCCCCCCGGGCCAGACCGGCGTCTATGGAGCGTACCGCTTTTCGGCCGGAATCTCGACACCGGCCTTGTCGTGCGCCTCGCGGGCGAATTCGTCGTTCGCGGCCCAGTCGAATCCGCTTTCGGCCATTGCGGAGAAGATGCCCTGTATCTCGTCGCTGTTGAGACCGAGTCCCGGCCTCGAAAACAGAATAATTTTATTCATCGTGCATTTTTTAGTAACTTTACGGCTTGTTAAAGGAGTAACAACCGTGCGGCAGCCGTTTCGGCGCCGTTTGTAAAACGCAATTCATTGTTCGTCTTATGACAAAACTGAGTGTAAATATAAACAAGATTGCCGTAATACGCAATTCGCGCGGAGGTAATCTCCCCGACGTGATAGAGGCGGCACGACGCATAGAGGGATTCGGAGCGCAGGGCATCACGGTACATCCGCGCCCCGATGAACGTCATATCCGTTATAGCGACGTGAGGAACTCAAGCGGGTGGTGACGACGGAGTTCAACATAGAGGGCAATCCGTTCGACCCGTTCGTGGAGCTGGTGATGGAGGTGGTGCCTACGCAGGTGACGCTGGTGCCGACGCGCATGACGCGATTACCTCGAATGCCGGCTGGAATACGGTGAAATACCGGGATTACCTGCGTTCGCGGGCGGACTTGTTCCACAGCAGGGGCATCCGAGTCTCGATATTCGTCAATCCCGATGTGGAGATGGTGCGCGGGGCCGCTGAATGCGGTGCCGACCGGGTGGAACTCTATACGGAAGGGTATGCGTCGGCGTATCCCTCGAACCCTGAAGCGGCCGTACGTGATTATGTGGCGGCAGCGGAGGAAGCCCGCCGGCTCGGTCTCGGACTCAATGCCGGGCATGACCTGAATCTCGATAATCTGCGTTATTTCATTTCGCGCATTCCCTTTACCGACGAAGTCTCCATAGGCCATGCGCTCATTTCCGATGCGCTCTACTACGGTCTGGAACGTACAGTGGCGATGTATCTTGACAGGGTGAAGGATGATGGATATAATAGTGAGTAAATGACTGAACCGCTCTCGCTTCCCGTTTTCAGGAAGATTTCCCGTATAGTGGACGGCATGGGTCTGAGGGCCTATGTGATAGGGGGATATGTGCGCGATTATTATCTTTGTCGTCCGTGCACGGATATCGACGTGGTCGTCGTGGGAAGCGGCATCGATGTAGCTGAAGCCTTGGCTCGGGAGACAGGCTCCAATGTGACGGTTTTCAAGACGTTCGGTACAGCTATGCTCCGTACGGAAGGAATGGAGGTGGAGTTCGTCGGTGCCCGAAAGGAGTCCTATTCGAGGGATTCCCGCAAACCGGTCGTGGAGGCGGGTACCCTGCGCGACGACCAACTGCGGCGTGACTTTACCATCAATGCGCTGGCCTGGTCGCTCAACGGCGATACGTTCGGAGAGTTGGAAGACCCATTCGGCGGCATGGAAGATATGCGTGAGCACATCATCCGGACTCCCTGCGATCCCGACATCACCTTCTCCGACGACCCGTTGCGGATGATGCGGGCCGTGCGGTTCGCCGCTCAGCTGGGTTTCGATATAGCGCCGGAGACCTTCGAGGCCATCGAACGCAACAGGGAGCGTATCCGGATAGTTTCCCGCGAGCGCATTATTACCGAGATAAACAAGATAGTCCTTTCTCCGGTGCCCTCCATCGGTTTCGAACTGATGGATATGACCGGTCTGTTGCCTCTTGTATTTCCTGAGATGAGTCGGCTTAAAGGCGTGGAAAAGGTGGGATTGCACGGACATAAAGATAACTTCACTCATACACTGAAGGTATTGGACAACGTGGCACTCAACAGCGACAGCCTGTGGCTCCGCTGGGCGGCTATTCTTCACGATATCGGCAAGCCGGCAACGAAAGCTTACGACCTGCGGCGGGGTGGACGTTTCACGGACATGAGGTGGTGGGGGCGCGTATGGTGCCGGATATATTCCGCCGGATGAAACTGCCGTTGAACGACCGGATGAAATATGTGCGCAAACTCGTTCTGCTCCATCTGCGTCCCCAAATACTCTCGGACGACGTGGTGACCGATTCGGCCGTCCGTCGGCTGTTGTTCGAGGCGGGAGACGATATCGACGACCTGATGACGCTCTGTGAGGCCGACATCACTTCGGGAGACGAACGGAAGGTGAAGCGTTACCTGAAGAACTTTGCCGTTGTGCGTCGGAAACTCAGGGAGATAGAGGAGAAAGACCGGGTGCGGAATTTCCAGCCGCCCGTATCGGGGGAACTGATTATGGAGACGTACGGGATTCCTCCCTGTCGTATAGTAGGAGAAATCAAGGATGAGATAAAGGAGGCGATTCTCGACGGCCGTATAGCCAACGATTACGGTCAGGCTTACGCATGATGGAGGAACTGGCGGCCCGGCATGGTTGAAAAGGCGGGAGTAATCCGCTTTGCGGCCGCATGGGCTGAGACCAAGGCAAACGGGGCGGAACAGCGATTGTTCCGCCCCGTTGCTATTGTCGGTGCTGTCGATGTCAGAATCTCAGACCGACAGAGAGCTCATGGAAGCGAGGCTGAGCGGTGTGTCCAGTTGGGTGTAGCCTAGTTTTCGGCCTCCGGACCGTATTGAAAGGTTCGATACCGAGCTTGAGAAGAGCGAGTATCTGAAATCCCAGCCTTTGATATGGTAGCCGAACGAAAGTTTGACGCCCCAGGTGTCTGCGTGTCCCCGGAGGTTTTTGAAGCCCGCCACATCGATGTCTCGCATCAGTTCGTTGTAATTGACGTATCCGATGGTGATTTCTTCGTACAGTGTGCCTCCGTTCCGTAGAGGTTGCAGGAAGGTCAGTGCGGGCGCTATGTAGATGGTGTGGATTCTGGTCTTCGCGGTTTCGGTGGAACTGATTCGGGAGGTCATCGAATAGGTAGTCCATTCGGCCTGAATGCCCAGTGCGACAGGACGGTTCTTGATTATGCGGTTGATATCCGCACCGAGCTTGAAGCCGGAGCGTGAGCCGAACCGATTGACGATGGAGGGGTCGGCCGGCCCATGCGGAAACTGTATCCGATGAAGATGTCGCCGAACCACTCTTTTCGTGGAGTTTCCTGAGCGGTAGTCGGTGGCAGCTGGGCCTTGAGCGGAACGGTTGTAAACACCGCCAGAAGACAGAGCGGGAGAAGTTTGTTCATTGCGGTTGTGTTTTTGGGTTTGTGTCTCGGGAAATATTCCCTGTTTCAAAGATAATATTTTTCGGTCTGAATAGGATATACACGTATTGTTTTTTCATGTTGTTGCTGGACCGGGTATGGAAGTCGAGGCCGCATGCGTCCGGAAAATGTTTGGTATGCGGTTTGAACAACCTTGGTGAATGAAGCAATGGCTAAAACAGGTTATTATGGAGAAGGAAAAGGTACAGCGCGGAAGCCGCAGGGCGGATTCCGGTTTTCGCATCACGGTCAGCAGCAAGGGCCCCGTGCTCATATTCGGCAGGCCGCCGCTGGCGCAGCAGTTCATCATGCCGACGACCGGGGAGAGAGTTGGGAGTTCGCCGAAGGAGAGCATTACTCTACTGACGACCAGCCGACGGCCTTGTGTCGCTGTGGGGCATCGAAGAAGAAACCTTACTGCGACGGTTCTCATGTGCGTGCGGAGTGGGACCCGCGTCTGACCGCCTCCTCGGAGGGGTTGCTCGAGGGGGCCGAAACGTTCGGAGGACCGGAACTCAAACTGACCGACAATGAGAATTTCTGTGTGTTCGCTCGCTTCTGCGATGCCGGCGGCCGTGTATGGAATCTGGTCGGAATCTCGGACGATGCGGATGCCAAGACTCTTGCCGTACGGGAGGCGAACATGTGTCCCGGCGGTCGTTTGAGTGCATGGGAGAATCGGACGGGGGAGCCGTATGAACCCGATTACGCACCGTCGTTGGGCTGATAGAGGACCCGGGCCTCGGCGTGAGCGGCGGACTGTGGGTACGCGGCGGTATTCCGGTACAGACGCAGGAGGGGATGGCATATGAGATTCGTAATCGGGTGGTGCTTTGTCGCTGCGGGGCATCGAAGAACAAACCGTTCTGCGACGGTTCGCATGCGGCCGTGAAGTTCCGGGACGGACTCGCTTCGGAACCGAACGGGAAACGGTGACGGAAACGATGGTATTCGGAGGCACGCTTCGGATGTCCGGGAGAAGATACGACAGGGGCGGGATTACCTCATCCCGCCCCTGTCGTATGATATGCGAACCTGCACGGCCGTGTTATTTGTTCATTGTGACCAGCAGTTCTTCGTTGTTCCGGGTGTGTTCCATGTGCTTTATCATCTCCTCCATGGCCTCCACCGAATTCATGTCGGCGAGGTAACGGCGCAGTATCCATGTCTTTTGCAGGACATCCTTGCTCAGCAGCAGGTCTTCGCGGCGGGTTCCCGATGCGACCACATCGACGGCCGGATAGATACGTTTGTTGGCCAGTTTCCGGTCGAGCTGCAGCTCCATGTTGCCCGTTCCCTTGAACTCCTCGAAGATGACTTCGTCCATTTTGGAACCGTGTCTATCAGGCGGTGGCGATGATGGTCAGCGAACCGCGCTCTTCGGTGTTCCTTGCGGCGCCGAAGAAGCGTTTGGGCTTGTGCAGGGCGTTGGCGTCCACACCGCCGGAGAGCACCTTTCCCGATGCGGGCTGTACAGTGTTGTACGCCCTTGCGAGACGGGTGATGGAGTCGAGGAAGATGACGACGTCGTGTCCGCACTCCACCATGCGTTTGGCCTTGTCGAGCACCATTTCGGCTACTTTGACGTGGCGGGAGGCCTGTTCGTCGAACGTGGAGGCCATGACCTCCGCCTTGACGTTGCGGGCCATTTCAGTCACCTCCTCCGGGCGTTCGTCTATCAGCAGGACAATCATGTAAACTTCCGGATGGTTGTCGGCGATGGCGTTGGCGATACTCTGCAGGAGTACCGTCTTGCCGGTCTTCGGCTGTGCCACGATGAGGCCGCGCTGTCCCTTGCCTATCGGGGCGAAAAGGTCTACGATACGGGTGGAAGTATTGTTGTGGCCGTTGCCCGTGAGGGTGAATTTTTCGTTCGGGAAGAGGGGGGTCATGTACTCGAACTGCATCCTGTCGCGGATGAATTCGGGGCTGAGCCCGTTTATTTCGATGGCCTTTACCAGCGGGAAATACTTTTCTCCCTCTTTGGGCGGTCGGATGATGCCCTTTACCGTATCGCCGGGTTTGAGACCGAATGTCTTGATTTGCGAAGAGGCTACGTAGATGTCGTCCGGGGAGTTAAGGTAGTTGTAGTCGGGCGAACGGAGGAAACCGTAACCGTCGGGCATGATTTCCAAAACGCCTTCGCCCTCCACGAAACCGATATTGGCATCTTCCGGAGTGGGAGTGTAACGGTCGGCCTGCCGCTGTTGGTCGTTCGGGGAGGATGGCTGATGGGGTCGGGGAGTTCTGACGGCCTGAGGTCTTGTCGGGTACTCCGTGCGCTGCGGCTGGAGGGGCTGTTGTACTGCGACGGGTATTTCCGGAGCAGCTGCCGTGTCGGCCGGTTCTGCGGGAAGCGTCTCGCCGGCTGTTTCCTGCGGTTGCTGTACCGTTTTGCGGGGCCTGCCCCGCCGTGGTTTTTCGGTCTCCTGTACCGTCTCTTCGCCGTCGTTGCGGTTTGCTGTCGCCTCGGCCGTCTCCCTGGCATCCGTCGCTGCGGAGGATTGCCGGACAGGAGTGTTGTTTAGGAGACGCTGTCTTTTCGGCTTCGGTTCTGGGGATTCGCCGGCCGGGCCGACCGGTTCGTCGCTGCGCGGGCCGATGATGGCCTGTATGAGCTCGTCCTTTTTCATCTGCGTCGTGCTCCGGATGCCGAGCGACTTGGCTATTTCGCGCAGTTGTATAATGCTTTTGCCCTGTAATGCATCGAAATCTTGCATGTGGAAGATTGAAATGTAAATTTTCAGATTAAATGCCGGCGGCATGCCGGCAAACAGGTTTTTGAATGATTACTGCAAAGATAGGAACTTTTTTCAATCGGCAATCGGCAGCGGTCTCAATCGTGCATTTTTTTCAGCAGTCGTGCGAGGTCTTCGGGTGTGTCTATGCCTATCGTCTCGGAGGATACCAGGCCGACCTTTATCCTGTAACCGTTTTCGAGCCAGCGCAGTTGTTCGAGCGATTCGGCCTTTTCAAGCATACCTTGAGGCAGTCGGGTTATCTCGTGCAGGATGTCGCTCCGGTAACCGTAAATGCCGATATGTTTGAGATACGTGTGGCGCGACGACCATTCGGACTGTTCCGCACCGCGGATATAAGGGATGACGCTGCGGCTGAAGTAGAGGCATAGCCGTCCCGTGAGAGGGTTATCTTCGGAGTGTTGGGATTGAAGATGTCGTCGCCCGGTTTCATGGGGTAGGCGAGGGTGGCGATTTCGGCTCCCGGGACGTCCAGGGCATCGCGCAGGCTCGTCAGGTGTTCTGTCGAGATGAAAGGCTCGTCGCCCTGTACGTTGATGACCGCGTCGAACGCCGTCCCGGTCGTTTTGCTGTATTTATCGAGGGCTTCGGCGCAGCGGTCGGTTCCGCTCCGGTGGTCGGGTGACGTCATGACGGCGCAGCCGCCGAACCTGTCCACGGCCTCGGCGATGCGTGTATCGTCCGTGGCGACGCAGCAGTGTTCGAACACCTGTGACGTGCGTTCGTAGACGTGTTGTATCATGGGTTTGCCCTGGATGTCGGCGAGCGGTTTCCCCGGGAAACGCGTCGATGCGTAGCGGGCCGGAATGATGGCTATGAATTTCATGGGTTTCCTGTTTTGCAAAGGACAAATATACGTTTTTTCAGGCAGCGGTGCGGGTTTTTTGTAAATTTGCGGGGTCATGGGAAAACCGGCGGCATATTACACGGAGCTCTTCGCCCGGTTGGGCGGGCTGTTGGAGGGGTTCGGCACCGTGCCGGAGACACGGGCGGTGGCGGAAGCCGCCGTTGCCGCCAATCCGTGGTTTACCCTTTCCGATGTGGTGTTCTCCGTCGATGCCGTGCGGCGGAACATGCTCGATGCCGCGGTATCGGCCCGGTGGCTTTCGTATTATGGGGCGAACGAGCGTACGGTACGCAGCCGTGTGGCGGTCATCATGGCGGGGAATATCCCGTTGGTGGGGTTGTCCGACCTGTTGTGTGTCGTGGCTTCGGACTGTATTCCGTACATTAAGATGTCTTCCAAGGATTCGGTGCTGATGGAGTATGTCGTCGGCCTGTTGTGCGGGTTAGCGCCGGGGGATACGGTCGAACGCTATGTGCCGGAGAAGCGGTACGATGCGGCAATCGCTACGGGCAGCGACAATACGGGCCGGTATTTCCATGCCCTGTTCGACGGCATACCGTCCATCATAAGAGGAAGCCGCAGCTCGGTGGCATTGCTGACGGGGGAGGAGACCGACGGAGAGTTGCATGCGCTCGGTCGTGATATCTTCCGTTATAGCGGGCTCGGCTGCCGCAATGTCAGTCTGGTATTCATTCCGCTGGATTACGACCTGGCCCGTTTCGTCCGGGCAGTGGCTCCCCCCGAGGAGGCGGTGAATCCCAAGTACCGTAACAATTACCGCAGTCTGCGGGCCAGGCTCCGGGCCGCAGGGGAGGATTTTTATGACGGCGGAACCTTCGTCGTGACCGTCGGCGACCGTTTTTCGGTGTCGCTCAGCAATATCGTGGCGTTTCGTTACGATAGGGCGGAGGAGGTGTACGGGTGGCTGGAGGCGAATGACGGTGCGGTGCAGTGCGTGGTGGGGCGGGACGTTGTCCATCCGAGGCTGTCGGTTTCGGAGCGGCCCAGATGCCCTGGCCGTGGGATTATCCGGACGGTACGGATGTCATGGCCTTTCTTCGTGCCTTGCCTGAACCGGGTAGCCGGTAACGATAATTGATTAAGAATAAATACCTTTTTGTATGATTTTCAAGTTGAGGATGCTCAGCGGCGAGACGGATGGTTTCGTCCGTGAATACGAAGTTCCGGAGAGTACGGACTTGTTGCAGTTGCACGACCTGGTTTGCGGCGACCTCGGTTACGACCCGTTCAATTTCAGCTCTTTCTTTGCGGCGGATTCCGGATGGAACAAGCTGCAGGAATATACCTCGAGGATATGCAGGACTGCGATGCGGGTATTGCCGCCCTGCCGATGGAGGGAACGAGGCTGTGCGACGTGTTGGCTTCCGGGGTGTCGCGGCTGATATTCGTTTTCGACATGCTCTCCGCCCGCGAGCTCTTTCTGGAAGTGGCCGATTTCAAGCCGGAGGAAGAGGCGGTGCTTTATCCTCGGGTGGCCCTGTCGGTCGGTACGCCTCCGGCTCAGACGGGGGCGGGTATCGAGGCGGACGAAGAGAACGACCCTTTCAGCGATATGATGGAGGAATTCGCCGATTTCGAGGGTACGGAAGACGATGGATTCGGCGATGATTTCTGACAAGAGGGGAACGCTCGTGGTCGTGGCGGGGCCGACAGGCTCCGGGAAGACGGAGGTGGGGGTCGAACTCGCCCGTCGTTTGGGTGCGCCGATAATCTCTACCGATTCCCGGCAGGTATTCCGCGGGATGGCTGTCGGAACGGCGCAGCCTCTGCAGAGCAGCAGGCTGCCGCTCTGCACTATTTTATCGCCGACCGCGAAGTGTCCGACGACTATAATGCGGGACGGTTTGAAGCGGAAGCGCTGGAACTGCTCGACAGGCTGTTCGTGACGCACGATTATGTGTTGGCCGTAGGTGGTTCCGGCCTCTACATCGATGCGCTTTGCCACGGATTCGATGCGCTGCCGCCGGCTGAACCGGCTCTGAGGGCGCAGCTTGAGGCTCGGCTGCGGGAGGAGGGACTCGGGTCTTTACTCGAAGAGCTTCGCCGGTTCGACCCGGTCTATTATGAATCGGTAGACCGCAGCAATCCGTCGCGTGTCCTGCGTGCCGTGGAGGTGTGCATTCAGACCGGCCGGCCCTATTCGGAACAGCGTTCGGGCGAGCCCAGGGAACGACCGTTCCGTATCCTGAAAATAGGGATAAAGGTGGGAAGGGAGGAGTTATACGGGCGGATAGACCGCCGAGTGGACGGAATGCTTGCGTCGGGACTTGAGGAGGAGGCCCGACGGCTCTGGCCCTTGCGCGGGCTCAATGCGCTGATGACGGTGGGTACCGGGAAATGTTCGACTATTTCGACGGGAAAATCACGTACGATGAAGCGGTCAGACTGATTAAACGCAACTCGCGCCGGTATGCCAAGAGGCAGATGACCTGGTTTCGCAGGGACGCGGAGATGGTGTGGTTCGGCCGGGATGAAATAAAAATGATGGAAAATTTCTGCAAAAAATTTGCAGAGTAAGAAATGTTGCCTATATTTGCACTCGCAAACCGGAAACGACCGGCCAAGTTCATGAAATAATGCGGAAATAGCTCAGTTGGTAGAGCACAACCTTGCCAAGGTTGGGGTCGCGAGTTCGAGTCTCGTTTTCCGCTCAGGGAATCAGCAACTTACAGAAATGAAGTTGCTGATTTTTTGTTTACCTGCGGCGGGAAAGAGGCAAAAGCGCCTTTCCAGGGGCCTGGCTCCCATTGTCTCTCCATAAAACTCCCCATAGGAAACGTATTTTCCCTCCTGCGTCAAACGATGCGGAACAATGACTTCCGAACAAATACCCCG
>ENA-OQDW01000492-OQDW01000492.1-human-gut-metagenome-genome-assembly--contig:-NODE-492-length-16252-cov-1.918636_pt1 | contig 16252 bp, 17 predicted proteins | sample MGYA00242784_ERZ504613 | MGnify/ENA primary metagenome ERZ504613 (study PRJEB26092, sample SAMD00036330) | human gut metagenome | host: Homo sapiens | study: EMG produced TPA metagenomics assembly of... | reverse complement strand
ACAAAATTTATGGAACTTCCCTTATGTGGAAAAGCTATTGCCGTTGATTGACTTCTGCCGGAACACATTGAGATTCTCGGAAAGGGTATTTTTAAATAGGTGTGAACGATGTTCCACTTGTGCAATGGTTCAGGCAGAATGCGAATGAATGGAGGAACGGTTTGGGGACTGCATCTACTAAACAGGATAAAGAACTGAAAATATAGAATGCACCCTAAATTCTATTCCAAAAGTAAATAAAAGCATTAGAAGATAAAAGATTATCAGAAAAATTTCCGACTTTTGTAGTCGGATAGAGGCAACTCTTTTCAAAACATACGGGAAAAAAAGAAGCGTTATGTTTATCTTGTAGGTTGGAAACGTAGGAAATTTCGGACTTGGTACAAGGGATAGCATAGTGGTTCTCACGCCATAGCGTGGGCTGCTATTATCATATCTGTGCCAAAGGTTTCCTACGACCTCCAACTTAGACGTGGTAGCATTGCAGTTCCACGCTCTCGCATTTTATAACCGCCTATAAAGGGACTGATAGGCATCGAATAGAATACATATATGGAACAACAGTTTTGTCAAAGTTGTGGTATGCCCCTAACTGATGAAAACAGAGGACAAATGCCAATGGGAGCAGTAGTGAGGATTATTGCGTGTATTGTTACAAAAAAGGTGAGTTTACCCAAGATTTTACAATGAGCCAAATGATTGAGTTCTGCCTGCAATTCTTAGACCAATGGGCTGTGCAGACCGAATGTAAGTTGAGTCCCGTACAAGCAAAGGAACAAATGCTTCAACACTTTCCCTACCTGAAACGGTGGAAAGAAAAAGATGAACGGACACTAACGGAAAAGGCGACCCACTTGCTTGCCCAATGCGAAAATGTGACCATCGCATCCATTGATGCCGACGGTTATCCGCGACCTGTGCAGATGTCCAAGATACATGCCAAAAGTTTTAACGAAGTCTGGATGGCGACAAGTGTCGGCTCCATGAAAGTGAATGATTTTAAGGCGAACAACAAGGCGGGTCTTTGCTATGACCATTACGGGGATGGCGTTGCCCTGCGTGGTACGGTAGAAATTATTACGGACGATACTATCCGCAAGGACATATGGCAGGACTGGTTCGTTCATCATTTTCCCGATGGACCAAGTGATCCCAATTATGTGCTTCTACATTTCATGGTACGGAAGCCACCTTTTGGATAAATGGCGAATTTTCTCGCTCCAACATCTGATATTTATGAAAACTATTGCACCTGATAATAAAAACATAGCCGCTTGCGGTCTTTATTGTGGAGCCTGCCGTAAGTTCTTGGCGGAGAAATGTTCCGGATGTAAACCAAATAAAAAAGCAACTTGGTGTAAAATCCGCTCATGTTGCCAAGAAAACAAGTTTAATACTTGTGCTGAATGCTCCCATGATGTCAGGGAATGCAAGTTGTTTTCCAATTGGATAAGCAAAGTATTTGCATTTTTGTTTAATTCTGACCGTTCTGCTTGCATTAGCTATATTAAGGAACAAGGTGAACAAGCCTTTGCCGAAGAGATGACAAAACGTAAATGTCAAACCATCAGAAGAAAATAAATATGAAGAACGAGGTGTTATATCTATTGTTAAATAACTATGCTGACCATGAAGCCGTGTTCCTAGCTTCGGCTATTGCGTGTGATGAACGTAGTATAAAAGAAAATCCCAAATACATGAACAAAGTCGTAGCTCCTACATTGGATGTTGTACGCTCATGCAGTGGTTTCTATACTTTACCCGACTATTCTTTTGAAACGATGCCTAATGATTATGCCGCTTTGGTGCTAATTGGTGGTTTCGGCTGGTTCGACGAACTGGAAGCAGATAAAGTTGTGCCAATCGTTCGCCGTGCCATAAAGAAGGGGATTATCGTAGGAGCTATCTGCAACGCTGCTTCTTTCCTTGCCAAACATGGTTTCTTAAATGAGATAAAACATACGGGAAATGGTTTGGAACAGCTACAATTATGGGGAGGAGGCAATTATACCAATAAGGCAGGTTATATGAATGAGCAAGCTGTATCGGACAAACGCATTGTTACGGCAAATGGCACAGGTTACCTGGAATTTGCTAAAGAGTTGTTGTTATTGCTGGAGAATGATACCCCTGAACAAATAGAAATGTTTTACTGCTTCAACAAAGAAGGATTGGTAAAGCTGTTCAGTCAATTACCTTGATAGTATGGATTTGTCAGATTGGTTCAAAGGTTTTGAGAAAGGTATCGCTCGACTCTCATCGGAACAACGAGCAGCCTTCTTTTCAGAATGTAGCAAGAATTGCGTGGATGGTGGTGTGCTTTCCATTTACAGGAAACTCTACAAGGATGCCAATGGAGATATGGATGTTTTCTTTCAGATGGCAGATGAATTGCCGGGAGTAAAAAGCGAGATTGTAGAGAAAGGTCGTGTCTATCATCTTATTTTCTTGGAATGTACTTGTGGCTTGTGTAAAAAAGGATATGTCACCACACCTTTGCTTTGTGAATGTTCACGTCAGAGTGTTCTTTATTCTTTGCAAAACCTTTGGAAAGAACAGAAATTTAGAGTAACACTTTGCCATTCTATTTTGCAGGGTGGACAGAACTGTAAAATAAAAATAGAATTGATATAGGATACTATTCTACCGCGAATCATGCAGCAGGTAAAAAGAAAATGAGTTCATCTTTCTTTTTGCCTGCTATATTTTACTATATTTGCATCTGTAAGAGTTACCCAAACCAGCAAAGTGATGCAGATCACGGTAATTAGGATGGTTGCCAACTCATTATCCTAAAATGAGGTGAATTTTCTAACTCTCTTGATTTCAAAGAGGTATATTCTTTTTGAAGAAATACAATATATTTTTAATGTTAGTGTATTGCTTGTCGGATAAATTGATTTCACTTATACTGTATTTATAACAAAAAGCAGTCTTGACTTTTCAAGACTGCTTTTGTTATAATTGTAATTCAATTCCCTCAATCAAAAAGTACGGTTCTTATTTAGGTCTATAACCATACATTAATGCGGCATTAATTTCAATAGCCCTCATATATTCTTTGAAAATTTTTTTTACTCTTTTCATCCTGCTATCCTTTTTTAAAACATTAAAAACTAATCTTTTGTACCTTTTACTTTGTATCGTACCCCCAAGCACGGAGGGCGTCATTTCCCATATCTTTGAGACCTGCTTTGATGATCTCTTTCAATTTCTTCATAATGTTATCCTTTCTTTGATTAAAAAAATAGGGTTATTTTCTTACTTAATCCCTATACCCCAAGCTCTTACTTCGTTTTCACCCATTAGAGCAAGGGCTTTCTTAAAAATACTTTTTACCTTTTCATAATCTCGTTATCCTTTCTTTTTATGTTTTACAACACAAAATTATACTGTTTTGTTCTAGATTGTACTCTGATAAAGATAAAATGTATGCGAAAATGGCAAATTCTTGACCTGCATCAAGAATTTGCCAATTTTTGATTAAAAAACTATTTCAAGAAGCCATAGCTTCTTAAATTCAATTTTCAAAATTTCAGGTGTAAATATTTCTTTTCCAATATTGCTCCTGATCTCTTCTAGTGACCAAAAACGGCCGCCATCCAGTTCCTCGCTGGGAATAATGGGACCGTCATAAGTGGTTTTATGCGAGAATACCAATTCTTTTTCCCGGGTGGATTCGAATACATAGCTAGTCAGTAATTCGGGAGTAAAGTCGGTGATGCCCAGTTCTTCTTTTACTTCACGTTTCAAGGCTGTTTCCACACTTTCACCCAAATCTATGTGTCCGCCTACGGCTGTGTCCCATTTGCCTGGCTGAATATCTTTCCAGTCAGGACGCCTTTGCAAATAGAGTTCGCCTTTACTGTTGAATACATGCAAGTGGACTACCGGATGTAGCAATTTACTTCCATTATGACATTCTCCACGGGTTGCAGCTCCTGTTATGTTTCCTTGTTCATCTACTATAGGAAACATTTCTTCTTTATTATCATAATTCATCTTCGCTATTTTTCGTTACTGCAAAGATATGAATTCGGACTCGGATTATATGGATCTTATAGTTTTTAATAGTAAAAAGGGATGTGAAATCTTTATAATCCGATTCCGAAATGCCGTTTAATAATTTACTTGATGCCGTTTTAAAAAAGCTACTGTTTTATGTATTTCCTTATACATCACAATATCTTCTTTTATAAAAGGTACCTCGTTGCGGTAGGTGGCGAGAAACTTCTCAATAAACGGTGAACTACGGAGCGGACGGCGGAAATCTATACCTTGTGCGGCGTTCATCAATTCGATGGCAAGTATATGTTCCAGATTATCCATCACTTTGTAGAGCTTGGTGGCGGCGTTGGCTCCCATACTTACATGGTCTTCCTGTCCGTTGCTGGATACTATAGAGTCGCTACTGGCGGCATAACAGTACATTTTATTCTGGCTTACCATGCTGGCAGCCGCATATTGGGGAATCATGAAACCGGAGTTAAGTCCCGGATTGGCAACTAGAAATTCGGGCAATCCGCGAAGTCCCATAATGAGTTGTGCCACACGCCGTTCGGATATGTTTCCCAGTTCGGCCATAGCAATGGCAAGATAATCATATACCAGTGCCAGGGGCTGTCCGTGGAAGTTGCCACCTGAAATGATAAGGTCTTCATCGGGGAAGATAGTGGGGTTATCGGTAACTGAATTTATCTCGGTCAACAGTACTGAAGCTACGTGGTTGATGGCATCTTTGGTTGCACCATGAACTTGTGGGATGCAACGGAATGAATAGGGGTCTTGTACGTGTTGTTTGGGCTGTACGATGATTTCACTGCCTTCCAGCATTCTTCGGAATGCGGCTCCGGTTTCTATCTGGCCTTTATGCGGACGCATTTGTTGGATACAATCCATGAACGGATCGATGCGGCCGTCAAAGGCTTCCAGGGAGATGGTGGCAATGAGGTCGGCTTTCTTGGAAAGACGGAAGGCTTTGAGTATGGCATACACTCCGTTGGCACTCATAAACTGGGTACCATTGAGCAAGGCCAGTCCTTCTTTGCTTTTCAATTTGACTGGTTCCCAACCAAACTCATCAAGCACGCTGATAGCTTCGCAGCGTTTGCCTTTATAATACACATCGCCTACGCCGATCAACGGAAGGAAGAGATTGGCGAGCGGGGCAAGATCTCCTGAGGCTCCCAATGAACCGCGGTCATAGACAATGGGCATTACATCGTTATTGAAAAAGTCGATAATGCGCTGTACAGTGATGACTTGTACGCCACTGTGTCCCAAAGAAAGAGCATGAGCTTTTAATAAAAACATCAGCTTCACAATGACATGGGGCATTTCTGCGCCTACACTGCAAGCGTGGCTTTTTACCAGGTTCTCTTGCAAAGTACTCAGTTCATCGGAAGAAATATTACGGTTGCACAGGCTGCCGAATCCTGTAGTGATGCCATAGAGAGGGACATCGGATTCCTTGATCTTTCTGTCCAGGTAATCCCGGCATTTCTGAATCCGGTCTTTAGCTTCGGGAGCCAGTTCCAATTTCAGATTTTCATTAATAATACGTTCGATGATGTCAAAAGTGAGGTCACCCGAACCTATTTGATATACATTCTTCATGGTCTGATTCTTTTTTTAACCGCGGAGGTTGGGATTAAAACATGGTTTTCACATAGTCCAGTATTTTCTGTTCTTCGGCAATGGTCGTCTGTTCTATCATATCGGCCTCTTCGCTCATCTCTTTGACGAATTTTTCGTCTTTGATAGAAGTGAGGTTGATACGTACATTCAGCAAGGCTCCCAGAATGGCAGTCCGGGCACACATCATGACACGCAGGCATCGGTTACAGCGTTGCTGTTCCCTTTTCTGGCTACCACATCAATCATGGGCAGAATGGAGTGGACGGTACGTGCCACCTCCATAGGCACTTGGGCGGCATATTTGCTTTCCTTCTGTATGGTTTCACTGCGGATAGCCTTTTCTTCATCCGTTTCTTTTGGAAGTTTGAATGCGGAGAAAACACGGTCGTATGCTTCTGAATCACGGTCTACATCGGTTATCAGCTGGCGGGTGAGTTCTTCGAAACGAACAGAAAGATCTTCCATAATTTCGTTCACTTCTACATATTTCTTGCGGCCTATGGTAAGATTGGCTACCATAGCTGCCAGTGAGGTGGCAAGGGCTCCATTGAGTGCTGAAACACTGCCGCCACCGGGGACAGGATCATTACTGAGTACTTTATTGATAAATTCTTTGATGGTAAGTTCTGTTAACATGGCTATTAGTATTTAATTGGTTAATTTGAATTTAGAATACGTCCTCCTTTGATGGTCAGCTTGACTGCGTTCATACCTGTATAATAAGGTAATATATGGGGGGTGTCGGTTCCCAGTAAAACAAAGTCTCCCTGTTTTCCGGCTTCTATGCTTCCGATGCGGTCGCGCGTCCGAGAGCTGCCGCACCGTTCAGTGTGATGGCTGTGATAGCCTCTGCAACGGTCAGTTTCATATAGATGCAGGCTAGAGCAAAAGTCAGCGGGATGGAACCGGAGAAACAACTGCCTGGATTTAGATCGGTGGCAAGGGCTACGGCACAGCCGCTGTCTATCATTTTCCTGCCACGGGCGTAGGCTCTTTTAGTGTAAAGGCAGTTAGTGGCAATAGAGTGGCTACTACATTATTTTGTGCCAAAGCTTTTATGCCTTCATCGGATGCTTGCAACAGATGGTCGGCGCTGAGGGCCTTCAATTCTCCTGCCAGTTCTGCTCCTCCAAAGCTGACAATTTCATCAGCGTGCAACTTGGCACCGAAGCCTAGAGCTTGCGCAGCTTTCAATAACTTTCGAGACTGATCTACAGTGAATACCCCTTTTTCACAGAAATATCGCAATTTTCGGCCAATTGTTTCTGATGAATCATGGGCAACATTTCGTTAATCAGAAAATCAATATATGCGTCACTTCGCCCTTTGTATTCTTCGGGTAAGGCGTGAGCACCTAAAAAAGTGGTGGCAATATCTACTTTCCGGTCGGGACATTCATTGATAACTTGCATGACACTGAGTTGTTTCAGTTCTGTATCACGATCCAGACCATATCCGCTTTTTCCTTCCACAGTGGTGACCCCCATCCGGCTCATGGTATCCAGAAACCATTCGGCTTTATGTTTCAGTTCTTCAAAGGAGGCTTCCCGGGTGGCACGTACAGTATTGATAATGCCTCCGCCACGTTCCATGATGCTCATATAACTGTCGCCGTTGAGCCGCCAGATGAATTCGTCGGGGCGAAATCCTCCGAAAACCAAATGGGTATGAGAGTCAACGAATCCTGGCAACAATACATTCCCTCTGGCGTCAAGTACTTTATAGCCGGGCTTTTCATGCTTATACGGTTTTCGCCAACATAGGTAATAATACCGTCGGTTATTCTTACCGTTCCGCAAGGAATGTTGAGAAGTTCGTTCATGCTTCTCCTTTCCGGGCGGTTCTGCCTTGCGGAGTAACGATGTGGGCATTGATGATAATCAAGTTGTTGCTCATAGTTGTTAGTTTTAATGGAACGCAAATGACGCAAATGACACAAATATCAATGGTGACTGAATATTTTTCTTTTAAATTCAGGATGCTTTCCGAAGTTTAATAGATAGCCTATCTCTATGTCTGTGGCTTTCAGATAGTTTATCAGTTGAAATTCATGCTCGGGACGTAAAGCATCAGCCGCTTTCAGTTCTAATATGATGGAGTTGTTGATCACCATGTCGGCATAATATTCACCCACTTTATGATTTTTATAAAATACATTGATTTGCTTTTGCACTTCACATTTAAAACCTTGCTCTATCAATTCAAAGTAGAGGGCATTTTGATAAACCCTTTCCAAGAATCCATATCCTAATGTGTTGTACACTAGATAAAATGCTTTTAATATTTTATCTACATCTTCTTGACTTGCTATTTGCGTCATTTGTGTCATTTGCGTTCTATTCTATATTATTCCATAATCTGCGCTTCCAGCACTTGTTGCATGGAGAAGTTTCCAATCCCAGATAGTAAGAGGCAGTGTCTATCAAGGCTCCATAGGAACAAGTCCTACGATTTCGCTGCCGATGATGCTTACTCCGTAGCGTTTGGCTTCAAAACGTACCATTTCGAATGCCCGGTAGATAGCGGTTTTACTATAGTCGGTGAGATTCATGGATACCTGAGTGATACCCCGATCCTTCAGTTCCACGCCCATGGCCTTGCAATAGCGCAGTCCGCCACCGATAAAACGGATTTTCTTGGCAATGTCATGCGCTATTTCTAGGCTGGGAGTATTGAGATTTATATTGTAGGCAACTAAGGGCATACGGGCTCCGATGGCTACAGTTCCAGCAGTGGGGTGACGTTCCGCAGGACCAAAATCGGGATACCATTCGGGTTGGTGAATCTTTTCCTTCATTCCTTCGAATTCTCCTTTACGGATGACAGCAAGATTTTCACGATGTGGTGCACTAGCTGATTTTTCATATAAGAATACAGGGAGATTATATTGAGAGGCCACCCGTTGTCCCACTTCTTTGGACACCGCTATAGCATCTTCCATGGTACATCCTTTGATGGGAATGAATGGAACTACATCTACAGCTCCCATACGGGGGTGCTGTCCTTGGTGATGGTTCAGGTCAATTAGTTCTACTGCTATACCGATAGCTTCTATCACAGCTTCTTTCAAGGCGTCCGGTTCTCCAACGACGGTAACTACCAGCCGGTTGTGGTCTTCATCGTTACTATAATCCAATAATTTTACGCCTGCCTTGGCACGAAACGGAGATGCAATCTCGTCTATTTTTTGTAAGTCACGTCCTTCGCTGAAGTTGGGGACGCATTCCATAATTTTTGTCCAGTTCATAATATCACTTATTTAATTCCTTTATCTTTTAATATTTTATTGATTAATGAGTCTTCTGCTAGATGCGGCAGGGTGATATGATAACCATCGGCATGGCTTTCGTTGAACTCCGCCGAAGTTCCATGGCATGAGGGTTGCGTGCCCACGAACGGCGTGCCACTCCTCCCATTACATCCCATAACATGGATGAGCGGAGAATACGGTCTACCCGTTCACTGCCGTCGCATACCATTCCGAATCCGCCATTGATGGCTTTACCTATACCTACACCACCTCCATTGTGCAAAGCGACAAGCTCATGCCCCGGGCACAATTTCCGGCAAAGCATTGCACAGCCATATCTGCCATTACATTGCTGCCGTCCTTGATATTGGAAGTTTCCCGGAAAGGAGAGTCGGTACCGCTTACATCGTGGTGGTCACGTCCCAATATGATAGGACCTACCTCGCCCCGGCGTACCATTCATTGAAACGCAGTGCGATATTCATACGTCCCAGTGCGTCTTGATACAGAATTCGTGCTTGGGTCCCTACCACCAGGTTATTTTTTTCGGCGTCGCGAATCCATATCCAGTTGTCCATATCCTGTCCGCGGCGATCTTTAGGGATACACTCCATAGCAGCATGGTCGGTCTTTATCAAATCTTCCTTTTTTCCGCTCAGGCATACCCAGCGGAAGGGGCCGTAACCATAATCGAAAAGTTGGGGTCCCATGATATCCTCTACATAGGACGGCCAGATGAATCCATCCTTCTCGTCTGTTCCATTGCGTGAGATTTCTTTCACTCCAGCGTCATAAATCGCTTTCATGAAAGAATTGCCATAATCGAAGAAATAAGTGCCCCGTGCCACCAGTTCCTTGATAACATGGAAATGGCGGCGCAAAGTTTCGTCCACCATTTTATCAAAAGTTTCTCTGTCTTCTTTCAGCATACGGGTACGTTCTTCGAATGAGATACCTGCAGGACAATAACCGCCTTCGTAAACGGCATGGCAGGAAGTCTGGTCACTGAGAAGTTCGATGTGGATGTTGTGATGTAGCGCATACTCCAACAGATTGACTACATTGCCATGGTAGGCTATGGAGCAGGGGATTCGTCGGGCCATGGCATCGGTAGCCAGCCGGTAGGCTTCAGACAAATCGGATGTGATATGCTGTACCCACCCTTGGCGGTGGCGGGTTTCTATGCGTGAATAATCTACTTCGGCTATGATGGCCACTGCTCCGGCTATCTCTGCCGCTTTGGGTTGTGCGCCACTCATTCCGCCTAATCCGGAGGATACGAAAAGATGGCCGTTCAGGTTACCGTTCTGAGGTACTCCTAATTTCATGCGGCCGGCATTTAATAAGGTGTTGAATGTGCCGTGTACAATGCCTTGGGGACCGATGTACATCCAGCCTCCGGCCGTCATCTGTCCATAATTGGCTACTCCCATCTGCGCGGCGATTTCCCAGTCTTTCTGGTTGTCGAACATGCCTACCATCATGGAGTTGGTGATGATGACGCGGGGGGCTTCGGGATGTGATTGGAATAAGCCCAAAGGATGGCCGCTTTCTACCACCAGAGTCTGTTCATTGGTCATTATCTCCAGATACTGCTTGATAAGCCGGTATTGCATCCAGTTCTGACAAACTTGTCCGGTTTCGCCGTATGTCACCAGTTCGTAAGGATAAAGGGCGATATCAAATGAAAGGTTGTTGTCTATCATGACTTGGAATGCTTTCCCTTCGATGCAATTCCCTTTGTATTCGTCAATGGGCTTTGCTTTCAAATCACCTTCGGGCCGGAAACGGTAACCGTATATTTTGCCCTGGTAAGTAATTCGTCCGTCAATTCGGGAGCGAGTTGCTCATGCAGTTCCACAGGAATGTACCGCAATGCATTCCTCAACGCCGTTTCCGTTTGGGCGGGTGTCAAGCGGTAGCCCCGGTCGGGAGCGCGGCGGATGCCTTCCGTGAATGTAGGATAGCAGGTAAGTCATTGGATAAAGTGATAGTCATAGTATGTAAGTGTTTTGTCACAAAGATAGCAAAACTACTGGAATACTATAAGTTTGAGAATATGTTTAGTGACATAAAGTTATATAAACTCAGTATAATATATTGTTGATTTTAGAAATACAGCGATGGCATGTGCTATGGGAGGCTCTCCGGATTTGTTTTAAGTAAAATAATTATTATTCAATACTAATAGAATAGTGATAATTGTCGCTTACAGGTATAGTATCTTCATAGTATACAGGTTTAGTCTTTATACATTTGGAGAACACGCTGTGCCATTTCTTTCATTTCTTGACGTAAGGTAACCGGAGCCATTACCTCAACGCTATCGCCAAAGGAACGTAGAAGTGAACGTAATTCATAGTTGTCTTGTACTTTCAGTCGAACCTCCCATTTGCCGTCGGCTTGTTTGCTGTTTAGCACAGATTGAGACTCATGCAGCGGCTTTGTTGTAATGTAATTCCACGCCTGGTCGGTAACGTGCAAAATGACATTTTCCACAGGGGCGCCTTCAACTACGGAAACGCCGACCACGTCACTAAAGAACTCTTCAAAATCAAAGTCATTGTCCAGAGGCTCAAAGGTTCGGGTCGTTTCCTTTATTCCTTCAATCCGGTCTATCGCATAGTTGGACATTTTATCGAAGTCTTTGCGTTTCGCCACCAAGAACCAGCGATTATTGTACTGTTTCAAGTGATAGGGGCTCACCACAACTGTTCTGACATCTTTACCGAATGGATGGTAATTAATTTCTATTACTTTCTTTGCTACAATAGCTTCGAATATGGCTTGTACCATTTGTCTATACCTGTAAGGTATTGGTTGTGCTGGAAACTGACTGCCTTTTGAGTCTCACTGCCTAGTTTTGAAGTGGTATAAAGTTTCTTTTCCAGGTCATCCAGCCAGTCGAACTGAGGAACACCTTCAAAGCGTTTCATGATGGCGGCGGCTTCGAGTATACAATCCATTTCTTCTTGGGAAGGACCGGATTCGGCCATAGTCTTTGAACCGACTGCATAGCGGTAATACTTTTTATGGCCGTCTTGGATTCTGTCGATAATGACTCCGTACATCAATTCCATATCGTTCATATCGTCAAAGATTTGACGACGCTGTACTCCTTCGGCACCTTTTGAACCGCTATCACCATTCTGTCGTTCAAGTGCCATACGGCAGGCCTCGATGAGATCGTTCATGTAGTATTTTCTGGTTCTGCTGCTAAAGCATTTGTCTAAAGCTCTGTATCGAGCCATCGCGTTTTTATTTGTTGCCATCGCCTTCTGTTTTATGACTGTTTTTTATTTTGGTACAAAGTAAAATAGCAACTGTGCATTCTTGCCGCACAGCTACTATAAATTTCACTTTTCCATGCGGAATAACGCCCTGTCTGTCATGGCATAAGTTTTCAATGTCTTCTGTCCGGATTAGTCTTTCTGGTTTATTCGTTATGTCTGGTTTCGTCTATGATTTCGCCGAATTTCTCTGCGGTTTCCTTGATGTCGGTGAACTCAGATCGTTTCATGCCGCTTAAGCCGGTACTTGTCCATTCGCTGAGGTCATCAGCAAAAACACCTTTGTTCATACGGTCCAGATAGTTTGCGGATAAACCGTCAGGCATATTTTTCAGATCCATCATGCCGATACGTTGTACAAAGTATGCATAATCGCCGTCGATGATGATGTTCTTGTGCGCTGCCATCTTATAGATTGACATCCAATGACGCTTTTTGGTGAATAGCGGAGTGTAACTTTGCGCTTTCAGAATGCTGCGTTTCAAAAGGTCCATCTTCTCTTCTTCGTTCATCTTGTTAATAGGACACTCTGCCACCTTTTGGACAGGCTCATCCTCTTCGGAATTATCCCTGCTGTAAGTATCCATTTCGTAAGAGGCTGCAGGAGCTGAAGGATACATAACAGGAACGGTGACTCCCGAATTGTCAAGTTCACAACCTGCCATTTCCAAGTCTGTAATGCTGACCATTACGGCATAGATATACATGCTGACCACCATGTGGATGGCTGGAGCAACCTCTGCATCGGGGAGTTCCGGAGCATGGTGAACGTTCTCGTTTCTCCACTTTGAAATACACTTGTAGTAGGTTTCAAAAGTGTTCAATTTCGGATTTTTGCCATGATTATAGTAGAGGTTATCTATTTCATGGAAAGTCTTTACAATGGCCACCCAACCGTCTGCACCTTTTGTAGACATAAATTGTTCTCCCTCTTTCAGGTAATAGAGTTTGCGGAGGAATGCCTCATACTTGGGCAACAATGCTGCGAATATCACTTTCAAGTCTACCGGCTCGTTCTCACCACGATAGAACTTGTTCAATTGATTTGGAATCATGGTGTTCAGACCATCCAAGTTTTTCACAGTATGGGTCTTCAAGATGGCGAAAAGACAATCGAGCACTTCTTCAAGTTCACGATAGCCGTGTCCGCAGAGTTCACTGAAAGTATCTTCTAGTTTCTCAAACATCACATCTTTAAGCAACTCCTCATTATATTCAAGCACGTTACTTGTATGGAAACTTTGCCCCAGGAAGGTTACCAGCATGTTTAAGAATTCCTCATTGAATGCTTGGTTGCTGTTGAGCAGTTTCTTCAAGTTGATATACTTGCCTAACTGTGTTGCGACTTTTTTGTTGAACTCCTTTTCTACCATCTTCAACAGGCTGGAACGAGAGTTTTCTGCGCTGAATGCCTGCTTTATGTTGGGGTCATTTCTCAACTGGCGCAGCAACTCAAGGATGATCTGGTCATTTTCGTTAAGAAAACCTTCATAAGGCTCGTTCATCATGTGGATGAGATGATCGAGATGATCAAACTCCTTCTCCCGCCGCTAATGCCAGCAGTACTTGGAGCGTCAGTTCACCATCTTCTCCTTCTAATGTGATACAGCCCTGTTCTGCCAGCTGGATACGATACTTGTCGAGGTCAATCTTTTCCAAGATGTCCAGTGGCAAAGTCTCCTTAGTATAAGGCAGGTATTTGTAGTAGAGCTTGCAGAACATGTAGAAACGTTCCAAGTCAGGGTCAAGGAATTTCATTAACTGAGCAAGCAATCCGTACTGGCGGATGTAACGGTTCACTTCCTTGCGGATGAGTTCCTGTTCCTCTTCAGGTAACGGTTTTACATATTCGTTTACCAGTTGTCCTAAGATAGATGGAATGCCGGCTATCTGTTGTTCATCTCCGCAGAGCAATAAGGTTACCACCTTATCTATATCGTTCTGTGTAAAGAGTTTCCTGCGCTCGATGTCATTCTTATATTCATAGATGTTCGACGGGTTATAGTTTCCTTGCAACCAGGTCGTATCATAGTAGGGCTCGAATGCAGCCTTTATGTCTTCGTGTTTGTTTACGAAGTCGATAATCAGGGTATCTTGCTTGTCGGGATGGCAGCGGTTCAAACGACTCAGCGTTTGGATGCACTGCACACCGCCTAGCTTTCTGTCTACAAACATAGTATGGAGTAAAGGCTGGTCGAATCCGGTCTGGAACTTGTCGGCTACGACTAAGAACCTTTGATTAGGCTGTTTGAATTCAACGGCAATGCCGTTGTCTTTGATTCCGAAGCCGTTTATTTTCTCCTCTGTATATTTGTTGCCATTGATTTCTACTTCACCACTGAATGCCACAAGTGCTTTTATCTCGCCATTGTATTTCTCTTTCAACCGGCGTGTGATGGCTTGGTGGAACAATATGGCGTTGGCGCGGCTGGAAGTCACTACAATGGCTTTGGCCTGCCCTTTCATCTTTTGGGCAGAGTGCTGCATGAAGTAGTCTACCATCATATTGGCTTTGTAGTTGATGACGTATGGGTGCTGGTTCACATATTGCATCATCAAACGGAGTGCGTTCTGCTTTTCGTATTCAGGTGTGTCTTCAGGAAGGTCTATCTTGCTTACCAGCTCAAACATGGTCTGGAAGGTGGTATAGTTTTCAGCACGTCAAGGATAAAGCCTTCCTCGATGGCTTGTTTCATGGAATAGGTGTCGAATGCCTTTCCGTTACGGCCATAGAGTGCAAAAGTCTGTGACTTTGGTGTGGCTGTGAAAGCAAAGTAACTGATATGGCCGCTATTGATGCTGCGGGCAGCTTGCAGTTCGGCCAACATTTGGTCTTGCATATTGTTCTCGGCTTCACGGCTCTCAATTCCAAACTCTTCTACTGTTTCGCGAAGTTCATTCTTGTCGGTGAGAACTTGACGCACATTGTGCGATGCTTGCTTGCCAAAGGCTGTATGCGCTTCGTCTATGATGACAGCGAAGTGTGAACCGGCAGCCTCCTTCAACTTAGGTAATGCAAAGCTGAACTTTTGTTCCGTGGAGATGATGATGCGGTGACCGCCTTCTGCTAATGCCTTTGCCAGATTACGTGAACCTTTGCGGATGTCTTTCACAGTACCGGCTACTTCTTCCATTCCCTTTATTTCATCGGCAATGTTCCGGTCAAGCACAATACGGTCGGTAATCATAATAACCGAATCGAATACCGGGGTGTTGTCTACATTCTGAAGGTTTGCCAGTTGGAAGGCCAGCCATGACATGCTCTTTGTTTTGCCTGAACCTGCTGAGTGCTGCACGAGATAGGTTTGCCCTACACCTTTCTCGCGCAACGTCGCTAATGATGTTGCGTACGCAACGCAACTGGTGATAACGGGGGAATATATAGAACGGTTCACCCTTCTTAGGTGTAATGTGTTTAATGAAATGCTGAATGAGATTTAGTAAAGAATCAGCTTGCAGCACCTCTTTCCACATATAGCAGGTCGGATAATCTCCTTCTACTTGTGGATTCACCGTTTCCTTGTTGAATGGGAGGAAGCGTGTATTATCGCCGGCCAACTGGGTGGTCATCATCACCCGGTTGTTATCCATGGCGAAATGGACCAGGCAGGTGCGAAGCATACGGTTCTGCGGGTGGCGGTTGGTCTGATATTGGTGCATGGCGTTTACCACAGTCTGACCGGTAGCTTCGTTCTTCAGTTCCAGAGTAATGATAGGCAGACCGTTTAACAGAATGCAGAGGTCGAGTTCGTTATCCTTATCGAAGCCCTGCGTGCTGTACTTCATCTGGCGAACCACGCTGAAGATATTTTTCTTGTAGAGGTGGTCAGCATCATCATCATCAAGGGTCATCTTCGGTTTGAAAGCTGCCAACCGGATGCGTCGGCCTTGCAGCATGAAGCCATTCTTCAACAGTGACAGCAAACTTTCACCACGATTAATTTTCGTGTTGATAGTTTCAATCACAATGTTGAGCGCATCTTGTTCGTCTGCGAAACTTTGAGTGATAAGTTTCTGCCACATAGGTTGCTCGCGCAAAAATTGTAAAAGCATATCTGAGTCCACCAACTTTTGA
>ENA-OQDW01000490-OQDW01000490.1-human-gut-metagenome-genome-assembly--contig:-NODE-490-length-16273-cov-2.599282_pt1 | contig 16273 bp, 18 predicted proteins | sample MGYA00242784_ERZ504613 | MGnify/ENA primary metagenome ERZ504613 (study PRJEB26092, sample SAMD00036330) | human gut metagenome | host: Homo sapiens | study: EMG produced TPA metagenomics assembly of... | reverse complement strand
TGGAATTCGTATTTACAATCTTTGTCGGAGTAGTTATCGGAGCCGTTGATGCACTCCCGATGTTTCTCAAAAAAATGGATAAGGCAAACTGTTGGTCTGCTTTCGTCCAGTATGTGGTGGTAACTTTCATTATATTCAACACCACACTTCCACAGTTGAATGTCCGCAACTTTTTTATCTGGTCCGATTGTATCAGTCTTAATGGCTCTGCCTATGGTGGTTATGATTGCCAAGAACGAAAAGAAAGCTGTTCCGATTGTGCTTGTCAATGCGGTTGTTTTAGGGTTGCTCATAGCGGTAATCAAGCATTTCAGTGCATCGTGGTTTGTATGAAACAGATAATAGCGACTTCTGATAGCATCGCTGCTTGTGGTTTATACTGTGGTGCTTGTCGCAAATTCTTGTCCGGAAAATGTCCCGGATGCAAGAATAACGAGAAAGCATCGTGGTGTAAAATCCGCCAATGTTGCATAAGCAAAGGTTATCATACCTGTGCCGAATGTGAGCGTGACGTAAGAGAATGTAAAATCTATTCCAACTTTATAAGCAAAGTGTTTGCGTTGCTCTTCAATTCTGACCGTCCGGCATGTATTAGCTATATAAGGGCACATGGAGAGATTGCGTATGCAAAAGAAATGAGCATAAGAAAATGTCAAACCATAAAACGCAAATAATATGAAATTAGTGTATTTGATAATTTTGTCATTATCTATAATGCTGTTCTCCTGCGATAAGCTTCCTGTTTTTGAACTCTATGGCAAATGGCGGATTATAGAGTATAAATGTATCGCTACTTCTTGTCCAATAGGTCTTTCACAAGTCGCAGATGGGGGTGATTATTCACTTGAATTTGGTAATCAAGGAATCATAACCTGCAATACCGGCTGCAATTTGGGGTCCAGTAGATATACCGTTAATGGTAGTAAATTGACATTCTCGGAAACAACATTTACGGAAAAGGCTTGTGAAGATATACTTATGGAAGAAGTGTGAAGCACATTCTTTCCGTAATAAAAGCTTTTGAGATCAAGAATGATTCTGTCTTGTTTCTGAAAGACGCAGACAGTCATATATTGATGAAACTTACAAAATAATTGATGTATCCTAATATAGCCATCAGTGTTGATACGTCGTCATTCGATTATACGACATGGTTTTATTTTCAATCGTAAAAATAATGGTTCACTACGCTTTTTTAATATAGTAATCATAAACAAGTATTTGACATGAAAGAACAAAGTAAAAAGTCTTCTCTTTTTTTGAAGGGAAGCAACACCTAACCCACTTTGCTACTGAACAGGATGTGGCAGAAGAATTATTTGAGTTACTCTCTGAAGCGAGAGAACTCTATCTTCAGGATGTAATTGCAGATGGCAAGCGATATAGCCGCTATGTGGATGATTTCATCAACAGCCACCGTTACATAAACTGCAATAGTGTGGTTTGCCGAAATTGTCCACGAGATGAACATCCACATCGCCAAAGGGCTTCTGACCGAATGTGCTCACCTTATCCAGTCTCTTTTTGTTGCCGCCGACTTTTCCTTTGAGAAGTGCATGGAGCTGCGGTGGCACTATAATCGGTCGGAACCGTTGCCGCCACCAGTCAAGCATCGTGCCGATGGGGAGACAAAAGCCCCGCCGCTTTCTTTCGGCTGCAATTTCACCCAAGAACAGATGACAGGTATTGTGTCTTGTGCCAATACTTATCATCTGTTTTGCGTTTCAGAGGTTTGCATCGAGATATGGAAGCTCTCTTTTCCTGTAAAGAAGGCTTTCATATCCGAGTGAACAACCTCCGTCATGTAGTTATCCTTTTCGATACACTTCTCGAAATTCCTTCATCCAATCCCGCTGGCAGTCTGTTCTGGACAAAGGGCGGTTCCTGCAATCCAAGGACGGCACACGGTTCATTACCGCTTCCAATCTTTCATCGGCACTCTCCGCTGTCAGAAACAACAAGACAGCGGTCATCTACAGTATCAGACGAGCCATCAGCCAGTTGAAAGAAAGTGTGAATAAATCCACCATGTGAAAGATAAAAGAGTGAGAATTAGAATGATACTTGCATAGTATCACGCCGATAATTCTCACTCCTTTATCGGCATATCATACCTTTGTCCTCCGTTATCAGCACGTCGATAACGGAGGCACAATCCCATTGTCAAACTTTAATTAAAAACATATGCCGAACAGACTAACTTTCATGGAGCGGATGAGCGAACGGATCACCGCCTTGATCGGTTCTTAAAAAGCTGGAACCGGTTGAAAATATCTTGGAACGGATGGATTTGTTGGAGAAAAGCATTTATTCGACAAAACGGGTCTTTACGTTTCAGGATGCCTGTATGTATATCGGGGTTTCCGACAGTATGCTGTACAAACTCACGGCGAACAAAGAGATTCCGCATTACAAGCCGCGTGGCAAAATGATTTACTTTGCCAAGGAAGAACTGGATGAATGGCTTTTACAGAACCATGAACCGACTGCAGACGATGCCATACGCATGGCGACCGAAACTGCAACGACACAACCATTCTTAAAACAAAGACGCTATGGAAAACGAAAGAAGGACTGATTATAACACAGGTGCAGGACTTGAGGAACATAAGTTGCTGGATATTCTTGCCGCTTCCCAGATCAGGCTACTGATACCTATGAAACGCCCCCGCAAATCATTTGGATAGACAATTCAACGATAGCCACGCTTGGCAATTTCAGTGCTTCGACCGGTAAGGCCAAGTCGAAAAAGACATTCAATGTCTCGGCACTTGTCGCCGCATCGTTGGCAGGGCGGCAGGTATTGAATTACCGGGCGCATCTGCCCGAAGGAAAGCGCAGAATCTTGTACGTTGATACGGAACAAAGCCGTTTTCACTGTCATACGGTCTTGGAACGCATCTTACGACTGGCAGGACTGCCCACGAAAACCGATAACGAGAACCTCGACTTCATTTGTCTAAGAGAATATACTCCGGCGGTACGTATTGAAGTCATTGACTATGCCCTACGTCAGAACAAAGGCTACGGTCTGGTCATCATCGACGGCATCCGCGACCTGATGCTCGACATCAATAATGCCGGTGAATCGGTGGAAGTCATCAACAAGATGATGGAGTGGTCTTCCCTGTATGATCTGCATATCCATTGTGTGCTCCATCTTAACAAAGGGGACAACAATGTACGGGGGCATATCGGCACGGAGATGAGCAATAAGGCGGAAACCGTATTGGTCATCAGCAAAAGCAATGACAACCCAAATATCAGCGAAGTCCACGCATTGCATATCCGCGAAAAAGAGTTCAAGCCCTTTGCTTTTACCGTTGATGACAACGGATTGCCTGTCATGGCTGAAAACCATTCGTTCAACGGGGAAATCAAACATAAATCCCGGATGAGTTTCATGGACTTATCCATAGAGCAGCACCGGGAAGCCCTTGCCGCCGCTTTTGGAGACAAGCCCATCAAAGGATTCGAGAATGTATTGGAAGCTCTCATGGCTTCCTATGCCGCTATCGGGTTCAAACGGGGTCGAAGTGTCATGGTAAAGTTGCTGCAATACCTGACCGACAATCTTAAACTTATTATCAAGCGGGATAAGCTATTTTATAATGACATGACACCTACCGAGGTCATGCTTTTCGATGAAGAATGAGACTGCGGCAAATCTGTCTCGGATATAACTGAAAGAAAAATGACCATAGCAGAAGCAAAACAAGTGCGTATCGTGGATTTTCTGGCACAGCTCGGCCACCATGCACAGCATATAAAGTCGGAACAATACTGGTACTTCTCACCGTTACGGAACGAGCGTACCCCGTCGTTCAAGGTAAATGACCGAATCAATGAATGGTACGATTTCGGTGAGGCGACCGGCGGCGACCTGGTGGAACTGGTAAAATACATTTGCCGGACGGACAGCGTAAGCGAGGCATTGGCGTATATCGAGAGGCTTGTGAATGGCGCATCACTACCGAGAACCCGTATGCCGACCGCTCCTCCCCGACCGGTGGAGGCTGAAATGAAAGACGTGATTGTGATTCCACTCCGTCATCACGCCCTGTTCTCTTACCTCCAATCCCGGCTTATAGATGCGGACATCAGCCGTATGTATTGCAAGGAGGTGCATTACGAACTGCGAGGCCGTCATTACTTTGCTCTCGCATTCGGCAATATCTCAGGCGGTTACGAGGTGCGCAACGCCTATTACAAGGGATGCCTGAACAACAAGGACATCTCATTGATAAGACATCTGACAGAAGAGACACAGGAAAACGTCTGTGTCTTCGAGGGATTCATGGATTTTCTTTCTTATATGACACTGAAACTGGCAGGCGACCGGACGGTCTGTCTTGCCATACCATGCGACTACCTCGTGATGAACTCGGTAAACAATTTGAAAAAGACGCTGGCACGTTTACAGGAGTATTCGGACATTCACTGTTATCTCGACAATGACCTTGCCGGGCAGAGAACCACAGAGACCATTGCCGGGATGTATGGCGGACGTGTCAGCGATGAATCCTGCCACTATGCGGAATACAAAGACCTGAACGACTACCTGCGCGGAAAGAAACGCTGATATTCAATGTTCTCTTTTGCCACCTAAAGCTCTCCACCACGAGGGCTTTTTTATGCCCCGATTTCTCCATTTCCCTCCATAGAGACTGCAATATAGTACGATTTAATAGTTCGATTTTTGAAACTTACACAAATCTCATTAACGAAATAGATGTTTAATGCTCAATTATTTTATGGTTTTATATTTCGTGCGTTTCTTTGCAAAATCATACTAATACAAATTTTAATATTCATACTAAATACATGAACTCATATTTCATTTTTACCATTGTCCTGACGGTTGCCTACATCATTTACTACGCCGTCATCATAGCGCATGATCTCTACGGGAAAAAGGGAACGGACAAACCGGACGAGGAGGTTTTCGACCTCGGCGCACCGGACGAGGAAGAGAGTGTGGCTGTCACGGAAAGCGAGACCGGCTTCAGTATCGGTAGCGAGAACTACGATACGGAAAGTACGGCTACCTCTTCCGAAACATCCCCTGAGGAGGACGTCAAGGACAAACAGGGAACGGCGCAGGAGAAGCTGGAACGCCTGAAGGCCGAGGCGGAGGAACAGATGGAAGAGACCACGCCTTACCTGTCGGACGCACGCACGTCGGAGGAGATGTACAAGGCTATGATTCCAAGGGACGGTTAGACAACCGACCGGAAATAAAGTGGAACCCAATTCAAGACCGGTTGTGAGATGTCGAAAGCTAAAAAGATTCTATGTGCGCTGTGCCTCCCGTTCCCCTACACGACTTTTGCCAAAAGCGGCAGCGTGAACTATAGCTGGGGAGCGGACGCGTTGGCCACGATGCACGACTTCGTGGTGACGATGATGCTCTATGTCCAGTATATCTGTTGCGCTATCGCCGGAGTTTACGTCATCGTGTCCGTCTGTCAGATATACATCAAGATGAACACGGGCGAGGACGGCATCACCAAGTCGATAATGACGCTTGTAGGTGCGTGCCTGTTCCTGATCGGGGCATTCTATGTTTTCCCGGCTTTCTTCGGCTACCGCATATAACCTTACTTGTATCAGTCGCAGACAAATAAAGTATTCACTAAAAAAGTAAACGTATGTTTCAGAAAACCAAACAACTGTGCCGCAAGGCATTCGGATTCGTCAACGGAATCCCTACCAAAGTAATGATGTTCTCCTTCATGCTGCTGTCCGGCATGGTGGCGAAAGCGCAGAACTCCGCAGGCGACTATTCCGCCGGTACGAGCGCATTATCCACTGTCGCGGAGGAGATTGCCAAGTATGTGCCTATTATGGTGAAATTGTGCTACGCCATTGCCGGCGTTGTGGCCATCGTGGGTGCAATCTCGGTATATATCGCCATGAACAACGAGGAGCAGGACGTCAAGAAGAAGATCATGATGGTCGTGGGAGCCTGTATCTTCCTCATTGCGGCGGCCAAGGCGTTGCCTCTGTTCTTCGGTATTGCCGCTTAAACATCAAGGATAAGTATGAAAGGCAAGGACGAACGCTATCCGGACTACCCGCTGTTCAAGGGACTGCAACGGCCTCTTGAGTTTTTGGGCATCCAAGGCCGGTATATATATTGGGCGGCGGTGACGACGTGCGGAGCCATTGTCGGCTTTGTCGCCGCCTACTGCCTGCTCGGTTTCATTGCCGGGCTTGTCGTGCTGGCAGCCGTCGTATCGGCCGGTATCGTGCTCATCCTCCTCAAACAGCGGAAAGGACTGCATAGCAAGAAGGTCGTTCCGGGTGTGTATGTGTATGCCCACTCGCGCAAGATCTGACGAAAGAAAACCATCACGGCAATGTGCATGGCTTTATTGATTGTTGAACGCGGGCGGGTTTGTCTTGAAGCAAGGCGAACCTGCCCCTATTTAATTACACGTATATCGAAATGACCCTATACATCATTTTATGTTTTGTCGCTTTGTGCGCAGGTATGGCCTTGTCGGTCTATGCGTTCGGTACGGGCGGCAAGCGCAAGCGAATCTTTCAGGACATCTATTTCTCGGCGGAGGAAACGGACGGTGTGGGTGTGCTGTACACCAAGACCGGCGAATATTCCGCCGTACTTAAGATAGAGAATCCGGTACAGAAATATTCGGCGGACATTGACAGTTACTACGACTTCACACACTTGTTCACCGCCCTTGCGCAGACGTTGGGCGAAGGGTACGCCATCCACAAGCAGGACATCTTCGTCAGGAAACAGTTTGCGAGCGAACCGGCTGACGGTCAGGAGTTCCTGTCTTCATCCTATTTTCGTTATTTCAAGGGACGTCCTTACACGGACAGCCTTTGCTACCTGACCATCACGCAAGAGGCGAAGAAAAGCCGTCTGTTCTCGTTCGATAGCAAAAAGTGGCGCGACTTCCTTGTGAAAATCCGTAAAGTACACGACCAGTTACGTGACGGCGGCGTACAGGCCAGATTCCTGAACAAAGCCGAAGCGAGCGAGTACGTCGATCGTTACTTCGCCATGAACTTCAAAGACCGCACCGTGTCGATGACGAACTTCAAGGCGGACGATGAAACCGTGTCGATGGGCGACAAACGCTGCAAGGTGTACAGCCTTGTGGATGTGGACTGCGCCGCACTGCCCTCACAGATACGTCCGTACACGAATATCGAGGTCAACAACACGGAAATGCCCGTCGATTTGGTGTCGGTGGTGGACAGCATCCCGAACGCCGAGACAGTGGTCTATAACCAAATCATCTTCCTGCCCAACCAGAAGCGTGAGCTGTCGCTGCTCGACAAAAAGAAGAACCGCCACGCGAGCATTCCCAATCCGAACAACCAGATGGCGGTCGAGGACATCAAGCGTGTGCAGGAAGTCATCGCCCGTGAGAGCAAGCAACTGGTATATACACACTTCAACATGGTGGTGGCCGTGTCTGCCGGTGCAGACCTGCAAAAGTGTACGAACCACTTGGAAAACGCTTTCGGGCGTATGGGTATCCATATCAGCAAGCGGGCATACAACCAACTGGAACTGTTCGTCGGTTCGTTTCCGGGCAACTGCTACACGCTCAATGAGGAATACGACCGTTTCCTGACCCTTTCCGATGCGGCGATGTGCCTGATGTACAAGGAGCGTGTGCTGCACAGCGAGGAAACGCCGCTGAAGATTTACTACACCGACCGTCAGGGCGTGCCGGTGGCTATCGACATCACGGGAAAAGAGGGAAAGAATAAACTGACTGATAATTCCAATTTTTTCTGTTTGGGGCCTTCGGGCAGCGGCAAGAGTTTTCATATGAACTCGGTCGTGCGCCAGCTCCATGAGCAGGGAACGGATGTGGTGATGGTCGATACGGGGAACTCATACGAGGGACTGTGCGAGTATCTGGGCGGCAAGTATATCTCCTATACCGAGGAACGGCCTATTACGATGAATCCGTTTCGCATCAACCGGGAGGAATACAATATCGAGAAGATAGACTTCCTCAAGAACCTTATCCTGATGATTTGGAAAGGGTCGGACAGCCAGATTCCCGAAATCGAGTTCCGCATTGTCGAGCAGATAATCATAGACTACTATGATGCCTATTTCAACGGATTTACAAGATACACCGACGAGCAACGGGAGGTACTGCTGAAAAACCTGTTTGCGGCGGCCAGCCGAAAGAACCCAAACAAACCACCCAGAGAGGTGGATGAGATGGTGCGCAAACAGATAGAGGTGCTTGAGGCACGGCGGGCGGCTCTCAAAGTGTCGGAACTGAACTTCAACTCATTCTTTGACTACTCATTCGACCGTCTGGAGCAGATCTGCACCGAAAATGACATCACGACAATCAGCTACTCGACCTATTCGACCATGCTGCAGCCGTTCTACAAGGGAGGCGCGTATGAGAAGATTCTCAATGAGAATGTGGATTCGGCACTGTTTGACGAGACATTCATCGTCTTTGAAGTGGATGCAATCAAGGAAAACAAGAAACTGTTTCCCATTGTCACACTGATTATCATGGACGTGTTCCTGCAGAAAATGCGCATCAAGAGAACCGTAAGTCCTTATCATCGAAGAGGCGTGGAAGGCCATTGCCAGCCCGCTCATGGCGGAATACATCAAGTTCATGTACAAGACCGCCCGTAAGTTTTGGGCTTCTGTCGGCGTGGTGACGCAGGAGATACAGGACATCATCGGCAGCGAAATCGTGAAGGAGGCCATCATCAACAACTCGGACGTGGTGATGCTGCTTGACCAGAGCAAGTTCAAGGAACGCTTTGACGAAATCCGAAAGATTCTTGGTCTGACCGAGGTGGATTGCAAGAAGATATTTACCATCAACCGCTTGGAGAACAAGGATGGGCGCAGCTTCTTCCGCGAAGTGTTTATCCGTCGGGGGACGACCAGCGGCGTGTACGGCGTGGAAGAGCCGCACGAGTGCTACATGACCTACACGACCGAACGGGCGGAAAAGGAGGCACTGAAGCTTTACAAGAAGGAACTTCGGTGCAGCCATCAGGAAGCTATCGAGCATATTGCCGGGACTGGGATGCCAGCGGTATCGGGAAGTCCCTGCCTTTTGCACAAAAAGTAAACGAGACGGGGCGTGTGCTCAACCTCCGTCCCGTGCATGAATCCAAATAAACATTGCAGCCATGAAACGACTACTCCTTATCCTGACCATCGCCTCGGTCACACTCTGCCAGACGGTTCACGCCCAGTATTACAGCGTGAACTACGACACCCGTACCGTTGCGGCGATGGTGGCCGCCTTCGGTACGGAAGCGGTCGCCGAAGGTACTACCGGGAGCAGGTCGATGACGTCCTCAAGCACTACACGGCAGCGGAGGTCGCTACCGCCGGGATATTCGCGGCCAAGTTCTTGGAGCATAAAGCCCTGAGCGACCTCGGCATCTGGAACAGCCGTACGGAAAACTACTACTACCGGCGCATCTACCGGATGGTGGCGGAGAAAATCATGCCCAAGATATGGGTGGTGGCGAAGCAGATGCTCCATTCGCCGCAAACGGCTATCTATTGGGGCAGTTACCTGATGAAAGTCTGCGATGATACCAAAAGTCTGTGTATGCAGTTCGAGAGCGTGGTGACCAACAGCACGCTGACCTTTTCGGACATCGCCTTTCTCGAAATCAATCCGGAAATTGCCCCCTTGCTGAAACTCTCCGAAACGGGAAACATCGACTGGCAGCGGATGATGGACAACTTCGCCCGCATACCGGGCAACTTCACCCACGAGAACCTGAAAAGCGACCTCGACAACCTTTATAACATGGGGGTCAGCCTTGCAACGGCAGGCATTGCCAATCTTGGTGACGCCCTGTTGCAAAGCAGCTCGTTCCATGACCTGCTGGGTGGAAAGGTTGAAGAAATCGGCAACCTGTATGAACACTACGGGAGTCTATTCGAGCAGGCGGAACATGACATCGGCGGCTTGCTGATTGACATGGTGGGTGGTCCGGACAACGTGGCCGGTCTGTTCAACTTCAGCAACTACAACCTCACGGCATGGATGACCGACTACCTGGACGAAGCGATGGGGAACTATTACACGCAGCGGTGGTACATTGCCCGGCGTGACCAAGGGAGCGTATCGCTGTGCGACTACTATCCTCCGACGGACGACAACAGCATCCTGAACGGGGGCGCATGGGTGCGGTTCAACACGAGCGACCCGAATTTCTATCCTGATGCCTCGCAACGGGAACAGGTACTTGCCAACTCGGAAGGATATGCCGGTTGGTCAAGAAACCGCGTGCAGCAGTTGAACAACCAGAACGACGGGTTCAGCTACAGCATCAACTATTGGATGAGTGCCTATATCATCAGCAAGAAAAACAAGCAGACCAAAAAGGCATACGCATACGAAATCCATGTGAGCAAAAACTGGAACAAAGAAGAGGTCGTCTATGAGGAAGTCTTCGATTCCTACTCGATGGACTTGAACACGTTTCGGGCGCAACTGAATGTCCGGCTTGCGGAGTTCAACGAGAACGAGGACGGCTACACCTATTATATATCTTCCGGTGCGCGAAACTATTACCAAGCAACGGACGCAGCCAAATTGAAGGGATGCGAGAGCGTGACCATCAGCGTGACCTGTTCCGACGGGGTTACGCTCGGACAAGGCTCGACACAGTACAAGTGCCGCAAGTGCGGCAGCTCGTTGAATGCCCACACCAAGGAGTGCGCCATGCAGACCTCGGTGACGGAAAACGACCTCGACCTTTCGGAACTGGACGCGCTATTGAACGAGGCGAACAGCCAAGCGGCCAATATTGAAGCGCAAATCGGGGCATTGGAAAACGAGAACGCTGTCCTGCTGAAGAAAATCAGTACGGCGAGCATTGAGGATGCGGCGACGTACCGGCAGCAGTACAACGCGAACAAGACACGGATAGACCGTCTGAAAGGCGAACTCGCGGAGTGGAAGAAGAAACAGTCCGACTATGCCCAAGCAAAGTCGGATGCCGCAGACGACAACAGCGTGGCGACGGATGACTATTACCGCATCCCTGCCATCATGCAGGACTGCAAGGCGGCATACGGTCTTACTTGGCAGGACGGCGGAGCATGGAACGGCTACTCGTATGTACGCAAGGCGACCATGCCGAATATCAACGGTATCATCACATTCAGGGCTACGGTCTCCATTGCCCGCAAGCCGAAATATTTTCTCGGCATAAAAATACACCGTACCATTATCCAAATCAAGTGGGAACTCACTTCGGAATATACGGACACACACGTCGCTGACGTGCTGACCTTGATCCGGGACTTTCGGATGCGGAAAAGGCTAAACTGGTAAACGACCGGATAGCCGAAATCGCCCGTGAACATCCGTCCTGTAAAATCACGACGGAATACGCCCGCAGCGCACCGACGGAAGAAACACCATCAGGCGACGTGTACCATCTGCTGTGGTCAAGCGACCGCCTTGAGATAGCGCGAGAGGTGGACAGCAGAATCACCAAGATATATGCCGACTTGGTATCGCTGGAAAAGATGATGCACTACAAGCGGAGCATCCTTGACGTGATGAAGGATGTGCTGCCCGGACTGGACACGGACGAAGGCCGTAGGCTGACACTCGTGGAGGAATGCCATGACCGCTGGTGGAGAATGCACGGACGCTTCGGAGCGGCAACAGCAGGAATAGCAGAAAGGAGGTACGGCCATGAAACGTACCATACAGATTGCCGTCGTGCTGTTCGCCCTGCTGCCCGGTATCGCCAAGGCGCAGTGGACTTTCGATATAGTCTCCGTCGAAGCCTACATCAACGACCACAAGAAGCAGCGCAGCCTGCTGTTGGCCCGCAGTACCTTGGAGTACAGCAACAAACTGTTGCACGAGTACAGCTGTAAGGAAGTCGGGGGCTATAAAGAGCTGAATGTCGACCTTGACCGGTACACCCGTGCGTTCGATGTTATCGACGTCATGTACCAGTCGTTGCGCACGGTGCTGAACGTCAAGAATACCTATACATCGGTCAGCGACCGTATCGGCGACTATAAATCGTTGTTGGAGGATTTCAATGCGAAGATCTTGAAACGTGGACGCATCGAATCCGCAGATACCCTGATTATCTCCATCAATGCGAGGGGGCTGAGGCGATTGCCCGTGAGGGGGAACAGCTCTACAAGTCCGTGAGCGACCTCGTGCTGTATGCCACCGGAGCGGCCGCCTGCTCGACCTCCGACCTGCTGATGGTGTTGGAGGCCATCAACCGCTCATTGGACAACATCGAGCGGCATTTGAACCGGGCCTATTTCGAGACATGGCGGTACATTCAAGTGCGCATCGGCTATTGGAAAGCAAAGGTATATCGCTCCCGCACCATGCGGGAGATTCTCGATGACGCCTTCGGGCGTTGGCGCGGAGCCGGAAGACTGGATTATTAACGACAAAAAGAGAAGAATATGAACAGAAAACTATTACTCATGCAGCGGTGGTCACCGTAACGACAGCCGTACACGCACAGTATGTAACGTACAACCATGATTCGCCGAAGCAGAATCAGGTAACGGTCATGGAAACCGGTACGGGCGCACTCTCGCCCGACCTCTATTATTCCGTGCTGCACAACAAATACAAGAAGTCGGCGGCGGCCAAAAACAAGCTCTCGTTCCGCACACTTGCCGGTATCAATCTCTACAACCAGGTGGACGAAGCGGAAGCCATTGATTCGGCTTTGGTCAAGCGGGCGAAGGTCGAGGCGTTGAACGTTGCCGACCGGCAGGTGGACATCGCATGGCTTGCCGAGGGCGATAAGGTCAGCAGACAGATGGAACGGTTCCAGCGCAACATCGACCGTATTCTCCTGTCCGGCGGTACTCCGGCCGACAAGGAACAGTGGACGGAATACTACCACGTCTATCAGTGCGCCATCAACGCCACGAAAGACGCCTATATGCCAAACGCCCAGCGAAAGAAGGAGTATCTGCGCATCTACGAGGATGTGGCACGGCAGAACGAGATTTTAGTGAGCTACCTCGCCAAGCGTCAGAACGCAACGGCAACAAGCACACTGCTGAACGCAACGGACAACCGTACCCTGCATAAGGGCGGCATTGTCCGCAATGCCATGAGCCGGTGGCAGGAATTACGCCTTGCGGTGCGTGGCTCGCAATCGGGCGGCAACGGAAACGGCGAAGATGACAACGAGAGTGTAAACAGAGGGAAATAAAAAGACAGGGCTATGGCAAACGGAGATATACTTTCGGATTTCGGCATCAACCTGTTGGAGGAGGAAATAGATGATGTCATCTTTCAGACCAACGAGTTTCTGACGGACGCGACTTTTACCGGTGCGCAGGGTCCTTTTTGGTGGATATTGCAGATGTGCATGGCACTCGCGGCACTGTTCTCCATCGTCATGGCGGCAGGTATCGCCTACAAGATGATGGTAAAGCACGAGCCGTTGGACGTTATGAAGCTGTTTAGGCCGCTTGTCGTGTCGATTATCATCTGCTGGTGGTATCCGCCTGCGGACACGGGTATGGCGGGGAGCCTGAACAACTGGTGTTTTCTGGACTTTCTGTCCTACATCCCGAATTGCATCGGGTCGTACACCCATGACTTGTACGAAGCTGAAGCTTCACAGATATCGGACAGGTTCGAGGAAGTTCAACAGCTCATCCATGTGCGTGACACGATGTACACGAACCTGCAGGCGCAGGCGGATGTCGCCCACACGGGCACATCCGATCCCAATCTGATAGAGGCGACAATGGAGCAGACCGGCGTGGACGAAGTGACGAGCATGGAAAAGGATGCGGCGAAGTTGTGGTTCACGTCTTTGACGGCAGGAGTCATCGTGGGGATAGACAAAATCATCATGTTGATTGCCCTCGTGGTGTTCCGAATCGGTTGGTGGGCGACGATTTACTGCCAACAAATCCTGTTGGGAATGCTGACGATTTTCGGACCGATACAGTGGGCGTTCAGCATCCTGCCGAAATGGGAAGGTGCTTGGGCGAAGTGGCTGACACGCTATCTGACGGTGCATTTCTACGGGGCGATGCTCTACTTCGTGGGCTTCTATGTGCTGCTGCTCTTTGACATTGTATTGTGCATCCAAATCGAGAACCTGACGGCGATAACCGCCAGCGAGCAGACGATGGCTGCCTACCTGCAAAACTCGTTCTTCTCGGCAGGCTACCTGATGGCGGCTTCGATTGTAGCCTCAAGTGCCTGAACCTTGTTCCGGACTTGGCGGCATGGATGATACCGGAGGGCGACACGGCATTCTCTACCCGAAACTTCGGCGAGGGCGTGGCACAGCAGGCGAAGATGACGGCAACCGGAGGGTTGGGCGGCATCATGAGATAATCCGCAAAAGATAATATAAACCCAATAAAAATCATAACAACATGAAATTGCAAGAGAAAATCAAAAGTTGGTGCAAGGATGAGAAATTCATGTCCTTTGCACAGGAACGAGCGAGAAAAGAGGTTTGCGAGGTGGCGGAAAACCACCGCATCGACCCGCAGTATGAAGAACTGGACGAAGCCTTCGAGTACGACGACCGGTACATCGCCCCCTTGGTGACGTACCTGACGTACAAGCTGCGTCTTGCCCTGCTGCAGCGGAACGCAGGTAAGCGCAAAAGAGGAATCTGGTGGGTGCTTGTCCACGTGGAGATGCAGGGCTATTACGTGGAGATATTCTCGGCGGAGTTCGAGAATCTTTTGACGGAACTTCGGGATGCGGTCATACCCATGCTGCACACGGAATATGTACAGATGTTGAACGGTAAAAGGGAATAACCGATGGTCATCAAGAATTTGGAAAACAAAATAAGACTGGTGGGCATCATCTGTACCGCTTTTCTCGTGGGATGTGTCATCATCAGCTTGTCAAGTATCTGGACAGCCCGGACGATGGTCTCGGATGCGCAGAAGAAGGTGTATGTGCTGGACGGCAACGTGCTATCCTCGTGAACCGCACGACAATGGACGAAACGCTTGACGTGGAAGCCAAAAGCCATGTGGAAATGTTCCACCATTATTTTTTCACGTTACCGCCGGATGACAAATACATCCGCTATACGATGGAAAAAGCGATGTATCTGGTGGATGAGACGGGGTTGGCACAATACAACACGCTCAAGGAAAAGGGTTTCTACTCCAACATTTTGGGTACGAGTTCGGTGTTCTCCATCTATTGTGACAGCGTGGCTTTCAACAAGGAGAAGATGGAGTTCACTTACTACGGACGGCAACGCATTGAGCGGCGGAGCAACATCCTCATGCGGGAACTGGTCACGGCGGGGCAACTTAAGCGTGTGCCCCGAACAGAAAACAACCCGCACGGATTGCTTATCGTGAACTGGCGAACCCTGCTGAACAAGGACATCGAACAGAAAACGAAGATCAACTACTAAACAACGGAGTTTATGAATATCAAGGGATTCAGGCGGATGCTCTTCGGTGAAAAGATGCCGGACAAGAACGATCCGAAATACAAAGACCGTTACGAGCGGGAGGTGTCCGCCGGACGAAAGTTCGCCCAAGCGACACGCATTGACAAGCTGCCGCCAAGGTGCAGGGATTCGCCAACGCACACCGGATACTTTTTCTGGTCATCGTCTTTGGTTTCGCTATCGGAGGGTTCACTTGGAACATCTATCGCATTACAATGGCATACCGCAACAGCCGGCCGACACGCACGGCGACGGAAATGCAGGATTCGGTGCTACGGGAAAGACACAAGAGGCTGCAAGGGGGTGAAATAAGGGAAAATCGGAACGAGAACAAGAAATATGAACCGCAATAAAGGAGTGCTTATGAATACACGATTTGAAAAATCAGTCCGCTCGTCGGACGAATGGTACACCCCGAAGGAGGTGTTGAAAGCGTTAGGCAGGTTCGACCTTGACCCTTGCGCCCCTGTCCGTCCGTTGTGGCCGACCGCCGAAGTCATGTATGACCGGAACATGGACGGATTGTCCTGAAATGGGAAGGGCGTGTATGGCTCAATCCTCCGTACTCGCGTCCCCTTATCGAACAGTTTGTCCGAAAGCTGGCGGAACACGGCAACGGCATCGCGCTGTTGTTCAACCGTTGCGATTCCAAAATGTTTCAGGACGTCATTTTCGAGAAAGCGGACGGGCATGAATTCCTGCGCCACCGTCATCCCGGTTTTACCGGCCCGGACGGAACACGTCGGCCGGATTCTCCCGGTTGCGGCAGTCCTGATCGCATTCGGAGTGGAAAACGCAGAAGTGCTGAAAAACTGCA
>ENA-OQDW01000487-OQDW01000487.1-human-gut-metagenome-genome-assembly--contig:-NODE-487-length-16296-cov-4.603624_pt1 | contig 16296 bp, 14 predicted proteins | sample MGYA00242784_ERZ504613 | MGnify/ENA primary metagenome ERZ504613 (study PRJEB26092, sample SAMD00036330) | human gut metagenome | host: Homo sapiens | study: EMG produced TPA metagenomics assembly of... | reverse complement strand
AACACATGGAGCTGACTGTTACTAATCGGGTGAGGGCTTGACCAAGAAACGCAGGTTAAGAATTGATTCAAAGAGTTTGATTAACGATCAACAAGCATGTATGTAGTTTTTAAGGTACAAACCTTAAAATGGCCCAGTGGCTCAGTTGGTTAGAGCGCCGCCCTGTCACGGCGGAGGTCGAGAGTTCGAGTCTCTTCTGGGTCGTTACAGCTTAGCTGTAATGAATTAAATATGGGATCTTAGCTCAGCTGGGAGAGCATCTGCCTTACAAGCAGAGGGTCATAGGTTCGAGCCCTATAGGTCCCATAGATTATGGATGGATTCCCGAGTGGCCAAAGGGGGCAGACTGTAAATCTGTTGGCACCGCCTTCGAAGGTTCGAATCCTTCTCCATCCACTTAAATGCCGATGTGGCTCAATTGGCAGAGCAGCTGATTTGTAATCAGCAGGTTATCGGTTCGAGTCCGATCATCGGCTTTTAACATTTAATAACGCGGGGTGGAGCAGTCTGGAAGCTCGTCGGGCTCATAACCCGAAGGTCATAGGTTCAAATCCTGTCCCCGCTACTTATGCCCAGATAGCTCAGTTGGTAGAGCAGAGGACTGAAAATCCTCGTGTCGCTGGTTCGATTCCGGCTCTGGGCATGTTTTAATGTAAAACATACAAACGGCTGGTTAGAAAAAGCCTGAGTATTAATTAATTTAATATGGGGTATTAGCTCAGTCGGTAGAGCACTTGACTTTTAATCAAGTTGTCCGGGGTTCGAATCCCGATGCCTCACTTTTTAAGTGGATCAGATAAATTCCCATTTATTGCTCAAGGCAGTAGGTGGGAATTTTGTTTTATATCTGTGCGAGTATAGTATAAAGGAAGACGGTTACGTTGTGATTCAGCGTAACCGTCTTTTTTATATCATAGAAAATTACTTACTGACGAACGAATCAGCAGAGCCATCGAGTAGGATTTCAATGGTAGGAGTATGTCAATGTGATAAAAAAATTATTATGGACATTTTCGACAAAAAATGTTCACTTTGCGACAAATTTGACAAAGTTCAAGAGATAAAAATGTTATATAATTAGAGCATAGCTGTACAGTATTAAGACTTTATCATAAGAATGAGCAGGAAATCTGTTATGATCAGGATTACTAGGAAGACAATACAGATGGTCATAGAATAGACATTCTGGATCTGGTTTGGATTCTGCGGATCACATTTAATCTGAACATGCTTTCCGGGGGCTTTGCCGAGGCGTAAAAACTCGATTCGGTCAGCTGTGTAGTTTTGTTCCTTGTAGGTGTAAGAGTACTTCACATAGTTATGATAATTGGAACTATGAGGCTTGTTAGGATTATTTGAGCGGCTGACAGATGATATAACAGCATCTACAGGTACGTAATCATGATATTTTATGGCGGAACAGATAGTTATTGCCAGAAAAAAAACAGTTCCAATTACGCAGCAGCCCAGAATAACCGGTAAAATTTGTCGGGCTTTTGGATTTACGGTGACACTCATGATTTTTCTCCTTTCTTGGTTGATAGTCTGATAATTTACGGGGGATTAATTATAAATGATTTCGAATGATCTCGAAAATTTATAATTGATGAACATTATAGCATAGTACAGCAGAAGGGAAAAGTGCTTATGAAGAGAAAAAGTGCGTCAAAAAAATTGCTGCCGCTGATGCTGATCCTGATGTTGATCTTAGGAATCAGCATGCCAGCAAATGCAGCTGCAAATCCCAGACTGAACAGTACAAAAAAGGTTTTGTACGTGGGAAAAACATCACAGTTAAAGGTTGTAAACTGGAAGAAAGCCGTGAAATGGTCTTCTTCCAATAATAAAGTTGTAAAGGTTTCGTCAAAGGGAAAGATAACGGCTGTGAAGACCGGAACCGCAACAGTAAAGGCCAGAATTGCCAAAAAGACATTAACCTGTAGGGTTACAGTAAAAAGCCCGGGAATGTCAGTGAAAAAAGCCGTATTGTATGTAAAGGGAAAAAGTCTGCAGTTAAAAGTAAACGGTGTTTCGGGAAAGACGGTATGGAGTTCTGCCAATAAAAAAATCGTCAAAGTCAGCTCTAAGGGAAAAATAACAGCAGTAAAAACCGGAACAACCGTGGTTAAGGCTAAAATAGGAAAAAAAGTGTATACCTGTAAGGTTACGGTAAAAAATCCTTATCTGTCTGCAAAGAGCTTAAAATTTGTATGGGGAACAGCGAATACATCCAGGAAGCTTTCGATAAAGGGTGATGTGATCAAAGCTGCCTCAAGTTCAAATACAAAGGTTGCCAAGGTAAAAAAGATGGTACGGTTTCTGTAACAGGAACAGGAAAATGTACAGTAACCTTTAAAGATTCCAAGAAGAGAACATATCGATGTAAGATAACAGTTGTGAAACCAACACTGAAAAATCAAAAAGCTACTCTGGAAGAAGGGGAAAGTATCCAGCTTGGTTTTAAGGAAAAGGGTGTTAAAGTAAGCTGGTCATCTGCTGATCAGAAAATTGCAACAGTAACAAAAACAGGTGTTGTCCAGGCAGTCGGAGAGGGAAATACATCGATTGTTGCCAAAGTAAAAGGAATAAAAATCTTTGCAAGGATTTTTGTTACGAAAAAATACGTGCAGGATTCCGGACATGAATACACCAGAGGTGAATGGGTAAAACTTCTTCTGGATAAAGTTGGCTGCAAGTATGAAGAGCAGTTTGACAGCAAAAATTATTATTATGCTGATACCAGAGAAAATGAAAATGGAATCGCAGCAGAAATTGCAAAAACTATGGGAATCATTCCCGATGAAACCGATGAGCAGGATGTTCCATATTTTTATCCTGACGAATATGCAACAAGAGAGTTTGCCGCATATACAGCAGTAATGCTTATGGGATATGAAACTACGGATGAAGAACCGACATGTGCAGATGCGGCTCAGATCAGGTATAAAAATGTTGTAGCTATTGCACTGAAAAAGAATATGCTGTCTCTGAATGGAGATACCTTTGAACCGGAGAAGGCAATTAACGGAAATGATGCAGCTCAGATCTTAAAAGCTATCGATCAGATCACTGAGGACTCAGTAATCGATGAGAATTATGACAGCAAGGTTACCTATGCAACAAATGTAGTTGAAGTCAAAGATACTTCCAAAAATATATACAATGTTGTCCAGAACAGTGACGGAACTTATACGATCACAGTAAAAGATGGAAATGCTTATAAAAATCTGGAAACCGGAAAGGTTGTACTGTTTTCTGCAAAGGAAATGGGAACAGATACAGATATTGCATTAAAAGTCCAGAATATCACAAAGGACGGACAGGGACGTCTGATCATTAAGGCAGGCAAACCGGATGATATTTCAGAGGTCTACAAATCAATTGATTTTGAAGGTGCAGGAATTGCAGATCCGGAAAATATGCAGGTAACTGCAGAGGGCGTTCAATATGAGTATATTCCGGAAAATTCAAGTGAGGTGCCGGCAGGAGGACTTACTCTCGGCGGAAGTATTCCGGTTCCAGGTAAATTGAAATTTGATCTTAATCATAAATTTAATGATAAGGTGAAGCTGTCCGGTTCTGTTGCTGTTACGATTCCGGATGTAAGCTGTAAGCTGGATGCCGGATTTAGCTGGGGAAAGATAGAGGTAAGGCATTTTATTGCGTCAGTTACAGGAAAAGCTGATTTCGAAGGTGGACTTTATATAAGTGGCGTGAATTCAGAGCAGCAGATCAAACATGCAAGTGGAACTATGGAAACAGTCAGCGATGTACTTGAACTGGGACGAGTTCCTATAAAGATTGGTACAACTGGTCTTTCTGCAGATCTGGTGGTTTCTCTGTTTTATGATGTGTCCGGGCAGTTTGTTGTGAAATATTCCGTTGAAGCAACTGGCGGATATGAATTCAAAGATGGAAATGGAAGATTTATCCATGATTTCAGTCAGACTTTGACACCGGTCACAATAGAAGGATCTGCGAAATGCGGTCTTCAGTTTGGATTAAATCTGACTGCATTGGAGACATGGGATCTGGCAGGAATTGATATTAAGGTAGGACCTGCGGCAAAGGCAAGCGTATCCTATACAGTTCGTGATGCCGGAAATGTGCTTTGCTCTGATGTAAGAACCTATATTTACGCAGCGGGTGAGTTGAATCCGGATACGGTGGTCGGAAAGTTCCTGAAAACGGTATGGCATTATACGTTGTCCAAGGATTTTCTGTCTGATGATGACGATAATCCACTAAAATTGAAGGTTCATTTTGAAAATGGAACACTGGTAGATAAATGTACAGTCGGAGCCGGAAGCATTGAGGGAAGCGTTTTGGATTCAAACAGTAAAGCTCCTGTAAAAAATGCCAGCGTGGAAGCATATTCCGGAACAGTCAAGGTTGAAAAAACTTTCACGAAAGAAGATGGAACTTATTCATTTAATGATCTTGATGAAGGAACCTACAAAATTGTTGTCACAGCAACCGGTTACCAGAAATATGAGAGCAGTTCCATGGAAGTATCAGCGAACCAGATCACATACGCAGAATCTTTCCTGATGGTATCCAGAGCAGAAGCCGGAGATGGTGAGCTGAGTGGAAGATTTATTCATTCCATGACCGGCGGAAATATAGAAAATGTAACTTATGAATTACGTAAGGGCTGGGATAATGTGATCGGAGAGACTGTGAAAGAAGGCGTATCAGCAGATGGAACCTATACGTTGACCGTGCCAGCCGGAAACTATACGCTGAATGCAAGCAATGAAGATTTTGTTTCTGCCCATATCAATGTTGTAGTTCAGGCAAATGCATGCAGTGAACGTGATGTAACAATGTCACCGACCAATATCAGTGCAGGAGATGAGGGACTTCTTCAGATCGTGCTTACATGGGGAGAAACTCCGCGAGATCTGGATTCTCATCTGCTGGGACCTGCTGATGAAAACGGAGATGACTACTTCCATGTATACTATAGGGATAAAAATGCATATTCAGAGGATGGAGATGTAATAGCAAATCTGGATCTGGATGATACAAGCAGCTATGGACTGGAAACAACAACCATATACAAAGGCTTCACCGGAAGAAAATATAGCTTTTATGTATACGATTATACAAACGGTGAAGATGATGCGAGTACAGAATTATCTGCTTCGTCAGCCAAAGTAACCGTTTACCGGGGTGGAAAACAGATCTACCAGGCAAATGTACCGGTTAACAGGGAAGGATACCTGTGGCATGTATTTGACTATGATGTACAGTCAAACAAGCTTATGCCAGTCAATACCTTTGTATATGATTATGAAGTGCCGGAAGCAAATGCAATGGAAGATAATTCAGGCATTATTTCAGAAACAGAAGCCCTTGAGATCATCCGAAACAGTGAAAAGAAAGCTGAAGAAGAGAGCAGCGAGGAACTCAATATGAGTTCTGAAGAAGGAAAGACGGACGATAATACTGAGGAAGAGATATTTGATGATTCCAGTGAAGAGCCGGAGATATCAGAAAGTGGTGATACGGCTGAAGTAATTGAGTTTCCGAAGGACTCTGAAACGGAAGAAGAAAATGACGGAACAGAAATAACAGAAGAGGATAGTGAGAGTGCGGAGGAGCTGCCGGTGGAAGATATTTATGAGGGATCAGAGCAGTTAGGTCTGGCAGGATAAAAATGTACTGTGATCGAACAGATCTCGCTGTTTGTGGCAGTACGCATATTCGGGCCCCATATGCCGGCACCGGAGGTAACGATGTTGTGCATAGTCCCCTTTTTCAGGTAACCGCAGGAATTTTCCCAAACCAGGCCGGTGATGATGTTCAGAGGGAACAGCTGGCCGTCATGAGTATGGCCGCAGAGATCAAGGTCTGCGCCTGCGGCTGCCACTTCATCCAGCTGACCGGGCTGATGATCCATAAAAATAATCGGGAGTGTTTTGTCAAGGTAGGCTGTAAGCTGGTCAGGATCCTTACGGGTGTCGGACATTTTTCGGCAGCGAGAAGGATCCTTACGGCCTGTCAGATAAAACCGTTTATCTATGAGGACGGTTTCGTCATCGAGAAGCCGGATGTTGGCAGATTCCAGAAAATTCCGCATTCTGGGATCATCATAATCTTTTTTTGCATTGCGGAAGGTAAAACCGGCCAGAATCGGTTCGCTGAGATCATGGTTGCCCCAACAGGCATAAACGCCGTATCTGGATTTCAGCGAACGGAGAATGGCCGCTGTTTTTTCGGGTTTTTGATCCCTTCATATTCGTTATCAAAAATATCGCCGGCAATACAGATCAGATCCGGATCTTCGGCGTTGATCTTTTTTACAAGAAGTCCGGCATGTTTTTCTCCGATACTGTAACCGAAATGAATGTCTGCGAGCAGGACGATCTTCAGGGAGTCCATTCCCTTCACCTGCTTGTCTATTTTCACATCATAAGTTTTTGTCTTAATATTCCACTGATTAAAAATCCCATAGAGACTGACACCAATGATCAGAAGGGTGCAGACAGCGCCTGTGACTACGAAGCTTTCCTGGAATACATCCAGGCCGGATGAAGCGTATGCTTCAGGATCAGTCTGCAGAGATCTGTAGTTACGATTACGATCAGGATGTAAAGAAATGTTCCCTGAAAATAATTTGCCGTATTTTTCAGGAAGCGATGGAGCGCAGGGGGCTTCCGGATGAGAAAACAGGTCAGAAGAGAAGTGGACAGAAAAATATAAACACCTGCAAAGCATGCCCGGAACGCAAAGGTCTGGAAAAAATGAGTACAGGCACCCATCCACAAAATCATCCAGCGGACGATATAAATATTAATGAGAATATATAATGGTGCGAGAAAGATGGCAAGCATGGTGTGTGATACCTCCATTCGTGGCAAGCAATAAGCGGTGAGCAGGACTGATCGCTGCAGATACTTTTTGGATTGATACATAGCATTTCCATAAATTACTGCAGCATGTTCGGAATAACTTTTTTTGATGCATTGATTCATAGAACTGCTATAGTATACAGCAAATAATAATTTTTGGCAAAAGAACATATATTAGGAAAAAGAACGCTTATGGTGTTTTTATGAAAAATATGCGCTTCTTCGATATTGTCTGGTGTTTTTTGCAATTGTTCTTCCTTATTTTTCGGCGGCAACCATTAATGGACCGGAGAGGGTCCTGGCAGAGAGGGTGCCGGATATGGAAGAATATCTCCCGGTCATTGTTTTTTCGCAGATTTCCCCGGATATGAAAAAAGAAACCATAAAAGCGCAGACTGTGATCGCACGGTCGAATATTCAAAGGTGGCTGGGTGAGGGGAAAAATCTCGCAGAGATCCTGAGGGAAAACGGAAACACAGAGGAAGTCTGGAGATATTTTTTGCAGAAAAAAGGCAGATCTATGAACAGGCAGCAAAAGAGACGGATGGACAGGTACTTACATATGAAGGAAAAGTGAGGCTGACTCCCTGGCATAAGAGAAGCGCAGGGAAAACCCGCAGCGGGGAAGAGGCTTTTCATGATGAGGCGTATACATATCTGAAATCGGCAGATAGCAGTGAGGATAAAAAATCTCCGGATCATATAAAAATCGTGGAAATTCCTGCGGGGCAGCTTTCCGGGGAGCTGAAGATCAAAAAACGGGACAGTGCCGGTTATGTGACAGAGCTTACGATTGGGGAAACACTTCTGGAGGGAGAAAGCTTTGCAGCGGGAATGGGACTGGAATCCGCGAATTTCAGTTTGAAGAAAAAGGATGATATTTATTATCTGCGAGTGCGTGGCAGCGGTCATGGTGTGGGATTTTCCCAGTTTGGTGGAAATGAGATGGCAAAAAACGGAAGCAGTGCGGAGGAGATCCTGAAAAAATATTTTCCGGAGATGGAGCTGAAAGCTGAGGATTAAAGAAAGTCAGGCATCCGAAGCAACGTCTGATAAAAAAATATTCAAAAAATGAATAGACAGCCATATTCTGGACACTCTATAGATATAGAAATGGTGACCGAAACGGCAGCTTTACTGCTTTTTCTGTTACTGAAAATGAACATATCAGACAGAGGTGGAAAGAATATGAAAAGTAAAATCGTGAGAGGTATTATCAACGGAGGTGTTCTGGCAGCAGTGGCGGCACTTGGGATTACTGTTTATCAGCTTGGAACAAAGCCCATCGCAGAAAATCCCCAGGAGGAAAATTCTGTACAGGTAGAAGAAACCGGGCTGGAAGAGGAGCTTTCGGACGGGGAAAACGCAGAGGATGCGGCAGCTGCCGGAGATGGCTGGCAGGATGCAGCACAGGATGAGATCTCTGATGGAGAAACCGGAGATGAAGCAGGTCTGTCAGGAGCTTCAGAAGCCGGAGCAGATGGAGTGACAGGAAGCATCCGTGAGACTGCAGGAAGTGGTACAGCCGAAAATGCAGCGGCAGATGCAGATAATGGAAGTGGTACGGATGATAGGAGCGTGTCTGCGGCGGCAGGTGCAGATAGAAGCCGCACAGATGGCACTGGAAATACAGCAGATAATGCCGGAAATACATCGGCAGAGGGAGCAGTGAATAACGGAGCTGGAGCTTCCACAGATACCGCAGAGACCTCAGCTGTCGGAATTGCGGCACAGGCTTTGGATTTTACGGAGGATTCCATTATGGAATGGCCGGTCAGAGGAACGGTTCTTGTGGATTACAATATGGATGAAACCGTATATTATCCGACTTTGGATCAGTATCGTGTAAGCTCTGCCATTGCTTTGCAGGCAGTGGAGGATGCGCCGGTGTATGCGGCGGCTGATGGTCAGGTGCTTTCTGTTGTACAGGATGCCTGCACGGGAACGACTGTCACTATGGAGTTGGGAAATGGTTATCAGGCAGTATACGGGCAGCTGAAGGACCTTACTGTGGCAGAAGGTGACACAGTAAAGGAGGGTGAAGTGATCGGAAATATCAGTGCACCTACCAAATATTATTCTGTAGAAGGCCCGAATCTTTATTTTGCAATGAAAAAGGATGGCGTGCCGGTAGATCCGTTTGAATATCTGGAATGACAGGGAAAACCGAAAAACAGATATGCCGGGGAGATTTTTGGAAACAGAGTATGGAGATACGGGATGGGAGGTATATGCATCCCGTATCCTCTGCGTTGTGAAGCGTATTAGTGAGAACGGAGTGAGCAGTAATAAAAATTTCCATTTACATAGGAAAAGAATCTTTTTTACAGGAAAGAAACCGTGTATAATCTATATTATAAATATGCATACAAGGACAGATATAACAGGACAAAAGAAGAGGTACATAAGTTATGAACATTAATGAAATAGCCAGGCTTGCCGGAGTTTCCAGAGCTACGGTATCCAGATATTTGAATAATGGATATGTCAGCAGTGAAAAAAAGGAAGTCATCCGCAGGGTAATCCAGGAGACAGGATATCAGCCATCCTCCCAGGCACAGACACTGCGGACCAAAAAAACCAGTCTCATCGGTGTCATCCTTCCAAAGATCAATTCAGATACCATAAGCCGTGAGGTGACAGGGATCAGTGATATTCTTACACGGAGAGGATATCAGCTTATTCTGGCCAATACCAATAATGATGTGGAAGAAGAGCTGAAATACCTTTCTCTGTTTAAAGAACGTCAGGTGGACGGAGTGGTTTTTATTGCTACCATGTTTACCAGAAAGCATAAACAGATGCTGAAGGATTATAAGGTACCGATCGTGATCCTGGGACAGCATCTGGACGGATATCCATGTATTTATCAGGATGATCATAAAGCAGCTTTTCAGGTCACGGAGAAGCTGGCGGAGAAGGGGAAAAAGTTTGCCTATATCGGCGTTACAGATAAGGACGAGGCAGTTGGTGCCTGCAGGAAAAAGGGTTTTATGGATGCTATCCATAAAGCTAAGCTGGAGGTCGTGCCGGAGAGGATGAAGATCGGAAGCTTTACCATGGATTCTGGGTATGAGATGGCGAAGGAGCTTTTTGAGGAGGAGCTTCCATAGATTCTCTTGTGTGTGCTACGGATACTATGGCGGTGGGAGCCATGACTTATTTGAAGGAGATCGGGCTTCGCATTCCCGAGGATGTTCAGATTGCAGGGATCGGGGATGGAGTTCCGGGTAAGATCGTGGAACCGAAGCTGACAACGGTACATTTTTATTATAAGACCAGCGGAATGGAGGCAGCAGCCATGCTGGCTGATCTTATTGAGAACGATACCGGGATCAGCAAGGAAATAAAAATGGGATGTGAGCTTGTGGAACGGGAATCTCACAGGTAACAGAGAATATCCTCGCAGACAGAGGAAGAAATTATAAGTTATTGTGGAACAGGAGCAGATCTTTTGGGAGAAAAAGACCTGCTTCTTTTTGCGTGGTGCTGTGTTATGGCTGAGCAAACACAGAAAAATGCCAGATTTTTTCTGCGATGTCCTGACTGGTTTGTCTGCCTTGCATCTGTTCTTATGGAATATGTACAATTTTGACCGAAGAAATTTGTGAGATGTTGCGGATTTACAAATAATAATGCAGTAGTTATAATACAAGTAAGATATGAGAACGATTCCACATAAGAGCGCAAGCAACAACATAAAACAAACCATTGAAAAGTGCTAAAATCATCAAAAAACTTAAAAAAATGGAAAGATTACCGTTCCTTGTATGAATAGATATATGAAATCAATCTCATAAATAAATGAAAAACAATGGATCAGAGATAATAAATCCCGGGAAGCTGAAGAAAGAACAGACAGATCTGATCCGAAGAAAGGGAAAGCAGAAAGAGATGACTGTCCGGGAACAGTAGCAGAAAAGGAGGAAGGACATGGATTACAGAAAGACAGCACAGGAAATCTATGATCATGTAGGAAAGAAAGAAAACATCATTTCCGCGGCGCACTGTGCAACAAGGCTTCGTCTGGTCATTGCGGATAATGACAAGGCGGATAAGGAATATGTAGAGAACATCGACGGTGTGAAGGGCGTGTTTTTCGCACAGGGACAGATGCAGATCATCCTGGGAACAGGAGTTGTAAACAAGGTTTATGATGAATTTATCCAGATCGCCGGAATATCAGAGAGTAGTAAGGATGAGCTTAAGAAGGTGGCAGCATCCAAGGCTAATCCGATACAGAGACTGATCAAGACACTGGGAGATATTTTTGTCCCGATCATCCCAGCTATCGTAGCCAGCGGATTTTTGATGGGAATCATGGAAGCCCTGAACTTCATGGTAAACAACGGCTTCCTGAATATTAACACCAATGGTTCCATTTATGTATTTGCACAGCTTTTCAGTAACACAGCGTATACATTTCTGCCGATCCTTATCGCTTACAGTGGTGCGAAGGTATTCGGTGCCAACCCTTATCTGGGTGCGGTTATCGGTATGATCATGATCCATCCAAATCTGCAGAATGCCTGGACTGTTGCAACAGAGGGTGTGCAGGCAACACAGAAGGTATGGTTTGGACTTTACTCCATTGACATGGTGGGATATCAGGGACATGTGATCCCGGTTATCATTGCAGTCTGGGTACTGGCACAGATTGAGAAGAGACTTCATAAAGTCGTACCTGCAATGTTCGATCTTTTTGTAACACCGCTTGTCAGCGTTTTTGTAACCGGCTATCTTACACTTTCCATTATCGGACCGATCTTCGTAGCTGTTGAGAACGGACTTCTGGATGGGATCCAGTGGCTGATCGCACTGCCATTTGGAATCGGAAGCTTTATCATGGGTGCCTTTTATGCACCGACTGTTGTTGCCGGTGTTCATCACATGTACACTATCATTGACCTTGGACAGCTGGCCAAATTCGGCGTTACCTATTGGCTGCCACTTGCATCTGCAGCTAACATTGCACAGGGTGGTGCAGCTCTTGCTGTAGGCCTGAAATCCAGAAATCAGAAGATCAAATCCATGGCTGTTCCTTCTGCCTTAAGCGCATGCATGGGAATCACAGAGCCGGCAATCTTCGGTGTAAACATCCGCTTCGGAAAGCCGTTTATCATGGGCTGCCTGGGTGGTGCATGCGGAGCACTTTTTGCCTCCATTAGCAGTCTTGGTGCCACAGGAACAGGTGTTACCGGTATCTTCGGAATCCTGCTGTGCCTGAATAATCCAGTTGGTTATATCCTGATGTTTGCCATCGCATTTGGTGTGGCTTTTGTGCTTACCTGGATGTTCGGATATAAGGATGAAGTACAGGAAACAACTGAAAAAAATATTGAAGCAGAGAAAAAATCAGATGCTCCGGCAGAAATTGCCCAGGAGAAAACTTCAGAGACAGGTGCACAGACCCTCTACAGCCCGCTTGAGGGAACTGCGATTCCGCTTTCAGAAGTAAAGGATGCAACCTTTGCATCTGAAGTCCTTGGAAGGGGCATGGCAGTGATTCCGTCCAAAGGTGAAGTAAAAGCACCCTGTGACGCTACGGTTTCTACAATTTTTGACACAAAGCATGCCATCGGGCTTGCGACAGAAAGTGGTCTGGAGCTGCTGATCCATATCGGCGTTGACACCGTTGAACTTGGCGGTAAATTCTACACCGCTCATGTAAAGGACGGTGACGTGGTCAAAAAAGGCCAGACACTGATCACCTTTGATATGGATGCTATTAAGGCAGCCGGCTATGATGTGACCACACCGCTGATCGTAACCAATACCGATGATTATGAAGAAGTAAAAATGCTTGCAGAAGGAACAGTAAATAATGGTTCTGAAGTACTGGAGGTAAAATAAAATGAGTTCTCTGACCAAGGTACTTGCAGAGGAAGTGCGAAAAATCGAGGAAACGGCAGCAGTTGATAGGACGATGCAGACAAACCGTCTGACCCATCATCTGATGCCGCCTGTGGGATGGCTCAATGACCCGAACGGATTATGCTGGTACAAGGGAAGATATCATGTGTTTTTCCAGTATTCTCCGTTTGAGGCCAACGGTGGACTGAAATTCTGGGGACATTACTCCAGTGAAGATATGATCAGCTGGAGATATGAAGGGGTTCCGCTTCTGCCGGACAGCATTTATGACTGTCATGGTGTTTACTCAGGCTCTGCCATTGCGGAGAAAGATAAGCTTCATCTTTTCTACACAGGAAACATCAAGATGGATGGAGATTATGATTATATCAATAACGGAAGGCAGTCCAGCACTCTTCATGTGGAGAGTGCGGACGGCCTTCATTTCGGAACAAAGGAGGTTGCAGTTTCCTGCGAGGATTATCCGGAGAATTACACCTGTCACATCCGTGACCCGAAGGTCTGGAAGGAGGGGGAAGAGTACCGGATGATCCTTGGCGGCCGTCAGAAAAGCGACCATGGCGCCGTACTTTTTTACAGATCCGAAGATCTGAAGAACTGGAAATTTGACGGTGAGCTTACTACAGAAAAGGCATTCGGATACATGTGGGAGTGCCCGGATTTTTTCACTCTTGAGGGACAGGAGGTGCTTTCTGTATCTCCCCAGGGACTGACCAGAGAAGAGTTCCGTTTTCAGAACATCTATCAGTCCGGATACTTTATCCTGAAGGATGGAAAGCCGGAGGAAAAAGCTTTCCGGGAATGGGACCACGGCTTTGATTTCTATGCACCCCAGACATTCCAGGATGGAAAGGGCAGACGGATCCTGATCGGCTGGATGGGAATGCCGGATGCAGATGAGGAGTATGTGAATCCTACAGCAGAGAGCGAAGGCTGGCAGCATTGCCTGACTGTTCCAAGGGAAGTTACGTATAAAAACGGAATGCTTTATCAGTATCCGGTGGAAGAACTGAACGGGCTGAGAAAGGCTGGCGTTTCTGCCAGCGGTTCCAGCGCGGAGATTCCGGTGAATGGACCGTTTGATCTGGATGTTCAGGTAAAAGGTGAGCAGGGTAAAGTAAGCCTTGGGGAAAATCTCTTCCTGGAATATCAGGACGGAGATGTGATCTTAACTCTCTCCGAGAAGGCCGGTGCCGGACGAAAGGTACGTAAGGCGCATGTTCCGTCCGGTGTGATCGAAAGCATCAGAGTTCTTGCGGATACTACAGCTGTGGAGATTTATGTGAATGGCGGAGAGGTTGTTTTTGCTACCAGATATTATCCGGAAACGCAGGAGCAGGCTGTGAAGTTGGAGGCTGTGGAGTGTGATGGGAAGATTTATGTGCTGAAGAATTATGTGATGGAGTAGGCAGAGCTTATTGATCGTGAAATACAGCAAGATCAGAATATGAATACCTATAGAGCAGCTATGCAGTGAATTCCATATTCACAGAAATAAGAAATGACCGTATAATAAAGCAGGTGGGAAAATCCGCAGCCGGAATCCCGACCTGCTTTTATTTTTTTGATGTAAGTGAAATACATGAATTGTGCCGGCTGCTTGAGGATAGAAGGACGGCTGCTGAAGAAATGCTGGTGGCTGTCTTTACATAGAAAGAATGCGGCCGACTGGATGTTTGTTTTACAGGAGAGGAAATATCACGGAAGACAGATCACACTGTCCAGAAAAGTGTTCAGATATTTGTTTTACAGGAAGGCAAATATCAGGGTTGATGTTACTGAAGATGTACTGGCATTTGGCATTGTATTGCATAAATTTTTTACAGAAGAGGAGACTGCTATGAACTATACATACATCGTGCAGTGTGCGGACGGCACGCTCTACACCGGCTGGACAAACTGCCTTGCCAGGCGGATGAAAGCGCACAATGAAGGCAAGTCAGGTGCCAAATATACCCGGGCCAAGCGGCCGGTGAAGCTGGTGTATTATGAGGGCTTTGCCACAAGGGAAGAGGCCATGAGCCGGGAGTACCGGATTAAGCAGCTGACCAGGGAGAAGAAGCTGGAGCTGATGAGGTTTTGAATTTTGATAAACATTTTGATATTTCAAAAGGCTTCAAATGTGTGGAGCATTATGCAGCGGAACTGAAAGATAAGGATATGTATGTTCTGCTGAATCTTATCAGTATCTCAGCATAACAACTGAATCAAAGGTATCCCCATTGTCGATCCACTGACAGCTGCCATCATTTTTTTCACAGATATCTTCAATTATGGACAGGCCGAATCCATGGTTGAGGATATCTTTTTTTGATGTTTTGTGGTTGAATGGTCGTGCCGGATCTTTGCTGTTTTGCATGTGGACAGTAAGAAAACCGGCGGACATTTTTGATGTTACAGAGATAAACGGTGCTTCAGAACCGGAAGCGTTGCAGCTTTCTATTCCATTATCCAGCAGGTTGAAAAATATACTGCTCAGTTCCGAAGAGGGAATATTGGATTTCTCCGGAAGAAGAACCTCGTAGGTAACTTTGATATTTTTCTGCATGGCAAGAAATCTTTTGTCCGCAAGGATGGCGTTGATCAGGCTGTCCTGGCAGATGGGATGGAAACGTTCTCTCTGAAAATCATCGGTGATGGCTGGCAGGTAGTCCTGGATCTTATCATATTCGTTGGTTTTCAGGTAATTCTGAAGTGTCTGTAGTTTCTGAATGGTAGTCTGCTGAAATGCAAGAGTCTCTTGTTTTCTGGAAACAAACAGCTGTTCCTGTTCTTTCTGTAACTGTTCTTGTTTTTGAAGAGCCTGAAATTTTTCTTCTTCCTGAGCATTTTTAAGCGATCGTCTGGCAAGAAGGTAGATCCTGCGGTAAGTGAGGACCAGAAAAAAGAGAAGCATTATCTGGCAGAACAGAACATATTCCTGCAGCAGAGCTTCCAGGAAAAAAGATGCTTGAACACAGAAAAGTTCTATAAAAAGAATAACAAAGTCTCGTTTCATAAAGTCCTCTTTTCCGGCGGAAGTTCTGAAAGAATCGTTTCCAGATATGCATCTGCCTCATGATATTTTTTTGCGCGGATCAGATAATTCAGTGAAAAAAGATGGTTTTCCATATCGTGATTCCATTTTCGCACAGATCGATATTCCTGTTCCATTTCGGTTGTATATTCCAGCTGTTTCTGAAGAAAGCTCATCTGCTGAACCAACAGTTCGTGTTTTTTTTCTCTGACAGAAATGTTGTGAAAAGCCCTGGCTATGATCAGACAGCAGAGAAGATTGAGAAACCAGTACAATACGATCAGCCATTTTAACAAATGTAGCAAGAATTCTCCCACCTCTTCAGGTGGTGAGATGAATTGCATATCTGAGCATATCTGCTCAAAAAAATCTCTATAGTATAAAAGAAACACTTGTTCTCTCTTCCCTGATGTAGTATACTGAAAAGAACAATTAGTTCATAAATACATATCCGTCGATATAAGAAAAAGGATGATAAATATAATGGAGTTAGACCATGAAAGATGCATTCTGGGGTCAGATCTTCGGTCTGCTCAGTGCAGGCGGAGC
>ENA-OQDW01000486-OQDW01000486.1-human-gut-metagenome-genome-assembly--contig:-NODE-486-length-16323-cov-5.204063_pt1 | contig 16323 bp, 16 predicted proteins | sample MGYA00242784_ERZ504613 | MGnify/ENA primary metagenome ERZ504613 (study PRJEB26092, sample SAMD00036330) | human gut metagenome | host: Homo sapiens | study: EMG produced TPA metagenomics assembly of... | reverse complement strand
CGTCGTCAAATTTTTCGTCAGATGAAACAAAAAGCGGAGTGAATACTGGATGTATTCACGAGCATTTTTGTGAAATATGAGAGTCTGTTTCGTATCTGACGTATGCAGATTGCGTCGTCAGATTTTTGAGAGATGAAGGGAAAAACGGAGAAAATCCTTTGTGGATTTTCGAGTATTTTCCGAAATATCTCGGAAAATATGCACGCAAGATGCGTGCGGGAAGATACGAAACAGGCTCTGAAGGGAAATTTGCAAGCAGATGGCGTGCAAAGTCGCCAGACGCTCTTTGTGCGGTATTGCCTTTATTCACACGCATGAATTCCACGGACACGCCGCTGAAAACTGCCGGCATTCTCCCGTTTCGGGATCGGGAAATTCCAGCGAATCGCAGTGCAGCATGTGGTGGGGAAACTGTTCGGAACTGGTGCCGTACAGCCGGTCGCCGGCGAGAGGATACCCCAGATATGCCATGTGTACCCGTATCTGGTGGGTGCGTCCCGTTTCCAGCCACAGGGAAAGCAGCGTGTAGGTGCCGTCGCTCCGCAGCGGCGTGTAATGCGTCACTGCGGGCTTGCCCTCCGGACGGACACACCGGCACAGCACGGAACCTTCTGCTCTGCCAATGGGAGCATCTACCGTGCCGCCGGTGGAAAGTTCCCCGCAGACCAGTGCCAGATAGGTCTTTCGGGTGCTGCCCTGTAGCTGTCCCGCGGCGTAGGCAGACTTGGCAACCAGACAGATGCCGCTGGTGTCGCTGTCCAGCCGGTATACCGGACGAAAGGGCAGCTGCGGAAACTGTGCTGCAAAGACGTTCCCCAGCGTGTCCCCGTGGTGTCCCTGTGAAGGGTGCACCGGCATGCCGGCAGGCTTGTTGTAGACAATGTAGGAATCTGTTTCTCCCAGCACAGGGACAGCTGCCGCAGAGGGGGCGAGGGCGGAGGGAACTTCGCAGTCGGTGAGCACGATCTCGTCCCCGAACTGTACCATGTCAATGGTGCGGATCTGTCTGCCGTTGCAGCAGATGCCGTTGGGGAGCCGCTTCAGCCGTACCAGCATGCGGTGGGAAATACCTTTGTGCCGCCGGAGAAACTGCTCCGCGGTCATGGGCTGGGGGAGATGCATGGTGAACCGGAGTTCAGCCAAAGAAACCACGTCCTTTCGCATAAAAATGAAAATCGGGGGAAAAATAGGCATAGTAGAATTCGTAAGGTAACACCGCACTGATGCAGTGTTTCCATAGAGAGGAACCGTCATGCAGATTCGTCAGAACCAAAGCTTTTCCGCCCAGACGCTCCGCACCCACCGGCATTTGTTCTGGGAGTGCTGGGGCGTGGTGCTGCTGGGCGTGCTCCTGTGGCTGCTGGAACTTTTCGCAGCGGCACTGCTGCTCCGGATACAGGACACTCCGCCGGCATCTCTGCTCACGGAGCAGGCAGTGCTGTGGCGGATAGTGCAGGCATGCTGGCTGGTGCCGGCGTGGCTGGCGTGGACGGTCTGCCGCTGGCGGCTGTGGTATCACTGTACCGGAGCCGTATCCCTGCTGCCCCGCTGCCGTCCGGCAGGAACCGGAAAACGGCTGGTGCTGGCGTTGCAGAACACCCTGCTGCGGACGCTGCTGCTGCAAACGGTGACACTCTGCCTGTTCGGGGCATACCAGCTGGGGCAAACCGCCGCCCACCGCACAGAGGGTGCTCCGTATCTGTTCTGGGCGGTGCAGCTGTTGGTGCTGGGGGTGCTGTGTCTGCTGGGCTGGGTCTATGTCTGTCTGGGGCTGTGGTGTGTGCCTTTGTCTGCTTTGCCCGTCCGGAACTGCCGCCTTGGAAAGTGCCGTTGCCGCCATGCAGATCATGCACGGCGGTCGGCGGGAACTGCTGGCACTGCTGGGGTGGTATGCCCTGCAAATGCTGCCGCTGGTGACGATCCCGTGGGTGCTGCCGAAAGCAGTGCTGTCGGTGACGGTGTTCTGCAATCTGCGGTGCCGTCTGTGGTGTGATGCCATAGCAAACGGCACATACCGGTCGTTGCCCCGATATGTGCCGTCTGACAAATGAAAGGTGGAGAAGATGTCATTCGCTCCTATTGTTCAAATTTGCGTTTTCCAATAGGACGTTCAGCTTTTCCACGAGTGCCTTGCACTCGGCAATAGAAACCTCACCGCCGCCAAAAGAGAGCAGACCGCGGATCGGCATATATTTCATCATGGCTTCCATCATGCCTGCGGTGCTTTCGCCCATGGCGTTTTCATCGGAAGAACCGCTGGAAATGCCGAATGCACCGGCGTATTTTTCCAGTTCCTTGTCCGCATGGGGAATCCGCAGCACGTCGCCTATGGTCGTGTTCAGTGTGATCTCCGCGGGGAGTGCTTTTTCCCCGTGAATGGTAAGCATTTTTTCTGTAGTCAGGTGGTCGGAGGAGTTGCCCGCTGCCAGCAGATACTTGCCGGTTTCTACTACCCAGCGTTTTTTCTGGGTACAGTAGTAGGCAAACGCACTGTTGGCGTGGAGGGTGAATGTCACCGTTTTGGTTTCGTGGGGAGCCAGTTCCACCTTTTCGAAGTCCCGCAGTTCCTGCACCGGACGCTGTACCGAGTCGGTCTTGGTCTGGGGCAGTACATACAGCTGTACCACTTCTTTTCCGGCACGGTCGCCGGTGTTGGTCACGTCCACAGAAACGGTGATGACATCATGGGACTGGTACTCGTCCTGTGCCGTCCGCAGATTGGAAACGGCAAAGGTGGTGTAGCTCAGTCCGAACCCAAAGGGGAACAGCACCGGCATGTTCTTGGTGATGTAGTACCGGTATCCCACGAAAACGCCTTCCCGATATTCGGTTACGTCGCCCTCGCCCTGATATGCCAAATAGGACGGGTTGTCCTCCAGCTTTATGGGGAACGTTTCCGCCAGATGTCCGCTGGGGTTGACATCGCCGTACAGGATCTGCACCGTGGCACCGCCCACTGCCTGTCCGCAGAGGTATGCTTCCAGTACACCCCTGACCTGATGCAGCCACGGCATTTCCACCGGCGAGCGCCGTGCAGGACAACGACTGTGTTGGGGTTTGCCTTTGCCACGGCTTCAATCAGGGCATTCTGGCAGTCCGGCAGCCGCATGTGCTCCCGATCGTAGCCTCGGACTCAAAGGTGTCCGGCAGGCCAGCAAATACCACGGCGACTTTTGCCGCCTTTGCCGCAGCCACTGCCTCTGCCATCAGGTCTTCCCGTACCACATCGTCCGAGGTTTCATAGCCCTTGGCGTAGCGGACGGGGTAGTCTGCCGCCATTTCCAGTGCGGACTCCACCTTGTGACAGTTGATATGAGAACTGCCGCCGCCCTGAAAACGGGGGCTTTCCGCAAACTTGCCGATAAAGGCAGCGGTTTCGGTTTTCGAAAGCGGCAGGATATGGTCTTCGTTTTTCAGCAGCACCATGCACTGGGACGCGATTTCCCGTGCCAGTTCGTGGTCTGCATCGCGGTCGAATACTGCATCAGGATTCCGTCCGTCCAGATACCGCTGGACAATTCGCAGGATACGGGTGACGGCTCTGTCCAGTACGGCTTCCGGCAGTCTGCCGCAGCGAACCGCCTTGACGATTTCTGCGTCCCGCATGCCGAAAGAGGAGGGCATTTCCAGATCCATGCCGGCTTCCAGGTCAGCCACGCGGTCGTTGACGGCACCCCAGTCGCTGACCACAAAGCCGTGGAAATTCCATTCGCCCCGCAGAATGTCCGTGAGGGCTTCTCTGTTTTCGGCGGCATAGACCCCGTTGATGCGGTTATAGGCACACATCACTGTCCACGGCTTCGCCTTGCGAATAGGACGTTCAAATGCGGCGAGGTAAATTTCCCGTGCCGTGCGTGCGTTCATCTCGGAGGAGCTGCTCATGCGGCGGTGTTCCTGATTGTTGGCATAAAAGTGCTTGATGCTGGTGCCCACCTGCTGGCTCTGTACACCCTGAATGAACGATGCTGCCATTTCGCCGGCAACGTAGGGATCTTCCGAGTAATACTCGAAGTTTCTGCCGCACAGAGGCGAACGCTTGATGTTGACTGCCGGCCCCAGCAGAACGCCGACATTTTCCGCCTGACACTCGTTGCCCAGAGCCTTGCCCATGCGTTCCACCAGACTGCGGTCAAAAGAGGACGCAGTGGCACAGCCCGCAGGGAAGCAGACCGCTTGATGCTGTCGTTGATGCCCATGTGGTCGCCGGTTTCGTCCTGCTTTCGCAGACCGTGAGGGCCGTCGCTCATCATCATGGCGGGGATCCCCAGCCGTTCGATGGCTTGGTATGCCAAAAGTCGCCGCCGGAACAAAGGCTTGCCTTTTCTTCCAGTGTCAGCTGCTGTAACAGTTCCGGAATGTTCATATGTCGTATTACCTCCTATTGCTCCATGAAAGCACGGGCACTTTCCCATGCTTTTTCGTCTGAATACACAAAAAGCGTATTCGAATCCGCTTGATTTTTGACACTTTTATTGTAACACATTTCGAAACAAATAGCAAGAGGAAAATTGCAATTTGGGGGGCAGAACGCCGGTGCAGGCGAAATTTTTGGCGGTTTGCTGTGAACGGGCAGGCGGAATCTGTCTAATATCCACAAAAATCAAGGAAAGTTCTGGAAACCGACACGAAGTCTATTTTTGTGTGAAAAAACGCCCTTGTGGTTTTCAGCGGTTTTTCAGCACGGTTTCACGAAACGAACACATTGGGCGTGTATACTAAAATCATGCTCAAAGAGAGCATGTAACATCCTCTGAACCACTTCGCGTACACCCCGATGCGAAGTGGACAAATCCCCAATAATCCCTATATCATAGCAAAAAACGTCCCTCACCCCGGGGCGTTTTGTTTTTGGCGGCGGTATTGCCTTTTCTATAAAATTGTGCTATAATAGGAATATTCTCAAAAGGAAACGAAAGGACTTTACTTCATGAAACGTGTGGTTTTTCTCGCTGCGGCGGCGGCAACGCTGGTGCAGTTTACAAAATATGACCTCACTGCCCTCCAGACGCTGGGCTGTGAGATCCACATGGTCTGCAACATGCAGGAAGGCAACATCTCGCAGGCAGCCCTGCAGGAGTACAACCAGATGTTCCCCCAGCTGCACTGGCATGACCTGCCCTTTTCAGACAGTGCGGGAGCCGTTCGCCGGAACCATGCCGCCTATGAAAAGCTGGTGCCGCTTCTGAAAGAACTCCAGCCCGATCTGCTGCACTGCCGCGGCACCATTGCCGGCTGGTATGGTCGCTGTGCTGCACAGGAACTGCAAATACCGGTGTTCTATACTGCCCACGATTTCCGCATTTTCCACGGCTGCCTGCTGGCAGAACGGCTGTGGTTCTCGGCGGTGGAGCGAAAATACCGGAAACAGACCAGCCGCTTTTTCGCCGTCTGTCCGGAAGATGCCGCCTATGCCAGAAAGCACCTGAATCTGGAGCAGGTGACCGAACTGCCGGACGTGGGGCTGGACTGCGACAAGTACGCCACCCCTGCCCGCACCAGAGAGGACATACTGCGGGAACTGCACATTCCGCAGGAAGCCACCGTGCTGCTGTCTGTGGGAACACTTCGCATGCAGAAGCGGCTGCGGGTGGTGATGCAGGCAATGACACGGCTGCGGACACAGGAACAGCTGCACTACGTCATCTGCGGCGAGGGGCCGGATATGGTGTTTTTGCAGAAGCTGACGGAAAAACTGCATCTGGAAGAACGGGTGCACCTGCTGGGCTACCGCACGGATATTCCCGACCTGCTGGGGGCGGCGGATATTTTCTGTATGCCGTCCCGTCGGGAGGGTTGCGGCATGGCGGCACTGGAAGCCATGGCAGCCGGTCTGCCGCTGATCACCGTCCGGAACCACGGTACAAAGGTCTACGCCGAAAAGGGCGAGAGTGCCTTTTGCCTGAAAGGTGATCTGGTCACAGGCTGTGCAGATGCCATTGCACAGCTGGCAGAGAATAAGCTGCTCCGCCGGCAAATGGGTGCCCACAACCGTGCCGCAGCAACGGCATTTTCCGACAAGGACAGAATGATGCAGCTGCGGGCGTATTATCAGGAAGTATTGCCGTAACATTCCGCGGTGTGTCTGCATAGGATAGGAACAGGAGGAGAAAGCAATGCCTTCAGAAAAACCTGTCCGACCGCTGCACACGCTGGCATACGGCGAAACGGCGGTGATTACCAGTATGTATCTGCACGGGGCGATCCGGCAGCGGTTACAGGATCTGGGCTGGATCACCGGCACAGCGTCCGCTGTCTGCACACCGCCGGCGGCGGAGATCCTACCGCATACGCGGTTCGCGGCGGCGTGGTCGCCCTGCGAAAGTGCGATGCGAAAATGATTTTGGTACAATAGGAAAAACTGCACGGAGATCTGTTTTTGTTGGGATCTCTGTGCAGTTTTTGTGTTTTGCGGGGTGACTGCTATTGTGCAGTGCATTGCCTTAGGCGGCGAGGACGAGCGAACTTGACCTGTTTTCACCCAAAGAAGCACATCACGCTCCCTGCCGCACCGCTTCTGCCAGTGCCTGCAGGTGTTCCTCGTCCTCCGGCTTGACGGCGGAGCGAATGGTAACGGTCGGCTCCAGTACGGTGATCTGCTTCATGGTGTCCAGCACTGCCCGCATGTTCTTTGCGGCACAGGGTGCCCATGAACCGTTTTCCACCAGTGCGACGGTGCGGTTCTGGAATGCCTTATATTGCAGGTGGAGCAGGAATTCTTCCATCGGCAGGAACACGCCGCCGTCATAGCTGGACGCAGCCAGCACCATGCGGTCATACCGGAACGCCTGTGCCACCGCTTCCGCCATGTCGCACCGGCACAGGTCGATGACTGTGACCTTTTCGCCCAGAGCCTTCAGCTGTTCTGCCAGATACGCTGCTGCTTTGGCAGTGTTGCCGTGAATGGAAGCGTGTGCCACCAGTACGCCCTTTTCCTCCGGCGTGTAGCTGCTCCACGTCTGGTACAGGTGCAGATAGGGTGCGAGGTCGCCGGTCAGCACCGGACCGTGCAGCGGGCAAATGGTCTGTATGTCCAGTTTTGCCGCCTTTTTCAGCAAGGTCTGTACTGGTGTGCCGTACTTGCCCACAATGTTGAGGAAATACCGCCGTGCTTCGTCTGTCCACGGCTCGTCCGTGCACAGTGCCCCGAACTTGCCGAATGCGTCCGCGGAGAACAGCACCTTTTCGGCAGACTCGTAGGAAGCCATGACTTCCGGCCAGTGCACCATTGGTGCCATGACAAAGTGCAGGGTGTGAGTGCCCAGTTCCAGCACGTCCCCTTCTTTGACGGCAAGGGTGGGGTTCCGGGGGAGATCCCGGAAGAACTGCGGCAGCATGGCAAGTGCCTTTGCAGAACCGACCAGCGTCATTTCCGGATAGCGTTCTGCCAGAGCCTGAATGCTGCCGGCGTGATCCGGTTCCATGTGGGAGATCACCAGATAATCCGGAGCCGTGCCGTTCAGCACTTCCGCCGTCTGTTCCAGCCACCGCTCCGTGGCACGGGGGTCTACGGTGTCCAGCAGAGCCGTCTTTTCGTCCCGAATCGCGTAGGCATTGTAGGAAATGCCGTGGGGAACGGGGTACTGGTTTTCAAACAAATCAATCGTGGTGTCATCTACGCCGATGTAAAAAATCGAACTGTCAGGGGAAATCGGTTTCAGCATGGAAATACCTCCTCAAAAATCTGCACGCAGATTGCGTGCAAAGCCGTCAGGCGGGCTTTGTGCGGTGCTGCCTTAATGAGAACTGTTCTCATTTTTTTAGTATAGCAGGTAGATACAGCCATTTCATGAAAATTTCCGGAAATTTTGAGAATTGTGGGGCAGTGCGGGAGAAAAGGGGATTTCAAAGGAAACACTGCATAAAGCTTGTGCGTAAGATGCGTCGTCAGATTTTTCGGCAGATTGCTCAGAAATTCCGCAGGCATACTTGATGTATGGCAAGGGATTTCTGGACAATATGGCGGAAATCTGCATGCAGATTGCGTGCAAAGCCGTCAGGCGGGCTTTATTCAGTGTTTCCTCAAAATAAGGGCTTGCTTTTTTTGGCGGAATACGGTATAATAAGATGAATCAATATGTTTGCATGATGCAGGCTCTGAAAAAGAACCTAAGGGCAGCACCGCACAAAGCCCGCCTGACGGCTTTGCACGCAGTCTTTGTACAGGACTGCCCGAACAAACGGGAGGATTATTAAATATGCCAAAATATGTATTTGTCACCGGCGGCGTTGTGTCCGGACTGGGTAAGGGAATCACCGCGGCTTCGCTGGGTCGTCTGCTGAAAGCCCGCGGCTATAAGGTCACGATCCAGAAATTTGACCCGTATATCAACGTGGATCCGGGTACCATGAGCCCGTACCAGCACGGTGAAGTATTCGTAACGGACGACGGTGCAGAAACCGATCTGGATCTCGGTCACTACGAGCGTTTCATCGACGAGAGCCTGTCGATCAACAACAATGTTACCACCGGTAAAGTGTACTGGACCGTTCTGAACAAGGAACGCCGCGGCGACTATCTGGGCGGCACTGTGCAGGTGATCCCGCACATCACCAACGAGATCAAGGACCGCATCTATCGTGTCGGCAAGGAATCCAACGCAGATGTTGTCATCACAGAGATCGGCGGTACCGTAGGCGACATCGAGAGCACACCGTTTCTGGAAGCGATCCGTCAGTTCGTCACCGAAGTGGGCAGAGGCAACGCCATGTACATTCACGTGACACTGGTGCCGTATATTGCCGGCTCCAATGAACTGAAATCCAAGCCCACACAGCACTCCGTCAAGGAACTGCTGTCTATCGGCATTCAGCCCCACGTGGTAGTCTGCCGGACAGAGCTGGAGATTCCGGAGGATATGAAGCGGAAGATCAGCATGTTCTGTAATGTACGGGAAGAAGACATTATCCAGAACATGACGGCACCGTCCCTGTACGAAGTTCCCATGATGCTGGAGAACGAAGGTCTGACAGACAGCGTCTGCCACCACCTGGGTCTGGAAAATCGGGAACCCGACCTCACCGAATGGACTGCCATGACCGAACGGCAGAAGCGTGCCGACAAGGACGTGACCATTGGTCTGGTGGGCAAGTACGTGGCATTGCAGGACGCATATCTGTCTGTGGCAGAGGCTCTGCACCACGGCGGTATTGTCAATGATGCCAGAGTGAAGATCCAGTGGATCGACTCCGAGAAGATCACACGGGAAACGGCTCCGGAAATGCTGAAGGACTGCGACGGCATTATCGTTCCCGGCGGCTTCGGCGACCGCGGTATCGAGGCATGATCGAAGCCATTCGCTATGCCCGTCTGAACAAGGTGCCCATGTTCGGCATCTGTCTGGGCATGCAGATGGCAGTGGTGGAATTTGCACGCAATGTGGCTGGTTTTCCGGACGCAAACTCCTCCGAGTTTGAGCCGGACGGTGCACACAGTGTCATTCACATCATGGAAGACCAGAAAGACATTACCAACATGGGCGGCACCATGCGTCTGGGACTGTATCCGTGCAAGCTGACAGCGGGCAGTCTGGTACACCAGATCTACGGCGAAGACCTGATCTATGAGCGTCACCGCCACCGGTTTGAATTCAACAATAACTTCCGCAAGCAGCTGACCGAAAAGGGCTTGCAGATCGCCGGACTTTCTCCGGACGAACGTCTGGTAGAGATCGTTTCCCTGCCGGATCACCCGTGGTTTATCGGCGTACAGTTCCATCCGGAATTCAAGTCCCGCCCGAACAAGCCCCAGAAGCTGTTCGCTTCCTTTATCGGTGCGGCACTGAAAAAACGGAATCAGTAAGAGTACTGTGCGGCGTTTTTGAAAATGTTACGCAGCAGCTGAGGCTGATCCATACCTTTCTAGGGAGGTGGAACCCATGAGCAAAATGTTGATCGTAGATGATGAAGAAAAAATTCGTGCCGTAGTGCGGGAGTACGCAGAGTTCGAGGAGTTCGAAGTGACCGAAGCACGGGACGGCATGGAGCGGTGGCACTCTGTCGGGAAAATGATTATGACATCATTATCATGGACGTGATGATGCCCCGTCTGGACGGCTATTCCGCCTGCAGGGAGATCCGGAAGCAGAAAGATGTTCCCATTATCATGCTGTCCGCCCGCGGCGAGGAATACGACAAGCTGTTCGGTTTTGAAACCGGCATTGACGACTATGTGGTAAAGCCCTTTTCGCCCAGAGAACTCATGGCACGGGTGCGTGCAGTTCTGGCACGGAGCCATGCGGCAAAGCAGGGCGGCGGCGATACCCAGCAGCGGCTGAAATTCGGCGGGCTGGAGATCGACCTTGCCGGACGGGAGGTGTATGTGGACGGCGTGCGTGCGTCCATGACACCAAAGGAATACGACCTGCTGTTCTATCTGGTGAAAAATAAGGGACTGGCTCTTTCCAGAGATAAGCTGCTGGAAGAAGTCTGGGGATACGATTTCTTCGGGGACGACCGTACTGTGGATACGCATATCAAGATGCTTCGCGGCAGTCTTGGACCGTATCGTTCAGATATTGTGACCTTGAGAGGAATGGGATATAAATTTGATCCGGAAAATGACGCATCACCGGCATCATCTCGGTGAACGCAATCTCCGCATCGGCGTAAAGATCTGGCTGTTTTTTATGCTGTTTGTGTGCGTGGTATTTCTGCTGATGTGGCTGTTTCAGATCATCTTTCTGGAATGGTTCTATGAGTCCATGAAGATCCGCGACACGGCAAAACTGGCACAGCAGCTGGTGTCGGACTATGGCAGTGAGGACTTTTCTGACGATGCACAGGAGATCTCGCTGCAAAATGAAATGTGCATTGAACTGCTCAATTCCAACGGCAGGGAAGTGTACTATAACTGTGTGTATAACGGCAAGTGCCTGCTGCACAGCAAGGAAAGCGGAACGCTGTTCTATCTCATCGACCTCCAGAACAGCAGCACCGGCACGATCTGCCGGCGGGTGTCCAACCCGACACTGCAAAATGAAATGCTGGTTTACGGCTGTACCATGTACAGCAAGGACGACGGCAGCGTGCTGGGCTATCTGCTGCTGAATTCACCGCTGGTGCCGGTGGAATCCACCGTGTCCATTCTGAAGCGGCAGACCATGATGATTACCATTATGCTGGTGTTCTTCGGGTTCCTGATCTCGTTCTATGCGGCGAACCACATCGCCACTCCCATTACCCGCATCACCCAGTCCGCCAAGCGGCTGGCACACGGGGATTATGCGGTGAAGTTCGAGGGCGGCGGCTATGCCGAAGTGGACGATCTGGCGGAAACGCTGACCTATGCGGCACATGAGCTTTCCAAGACAGACCAGATGCAGCGGGATCTGATCGCCAACGTTTCCCACGATCTGCGAACGCCCCTGACCATGATGAAAGCTTATGCGGAAATGATCCGCGACCTGTCGGGGAACAATCCGGTGAAGCGGGAACAGCACCTGAACATCATCATCGAGGAAACCGACCGGCTGACGCAGATCGTCAACGATATGCTGGATTTGTCCAAGCTGGAAAGCGGAGCACAGAAGCTGGATTACAGCACGTTTGACATCGCCCAGTGCATGGCGGAGATCGTGCACCGCTATGAGGGCGTGTCGGAGCGTATGGGCTATCAGATCCATCTGACGCTGGACGAACCCTGCATGGTACGCTGCGACGAGAGCAAGATCGACCGCGTGATCGGGAACCTGATCAATAACGCGATCAATTACACCTCCAAGGAGGACAAACAGGTGTTTGTCACTCAGCGGAATCTGCCCCAGTGCGTGCGAATTGAGGTGCGGGACACCGGCGACGGCATCGAGGAGGACAAGATCAAGCTGATCTTCGATAAGTACTACCGTTCCGAGAACCATAAGCGGGAAGTGGTAGGCACCGGACTGGGCTTGTCTATCGTGAAAGAAATCCTGAAGATGCATAACTATAATTATGGTGTCAACAGTAAGCTGGGCGAAGGCTCTACGTTCTGGTTCGAGATACGGGACATCGTGCCGCCGGAAAAACCGGAGGACGAGGAAATCCCGGATGCGGAGATTCGACAGCTGTAAAAAGAAGAAGCGGACAGTGTAAGTGCTGTCCGCTTTTTTGTTTGGGGTATGAGAAGCAGCCCACAGCAAAATTTGTCGCATTGTACAAACTGGATTGGTGAAAATTGTACAAGCTGCGAATTGGAAATTGAATTTTTTTGCGGTATAATAGAATTATCAATACATAACACACTTGGGACATGAAAGGTCGGGTGGTATTTATGAAAAAAATCAGTTCTATTTTACTGACGTTGTGCATGCTCGTGGTATGCGTGGTGTCTGCTATGCCGGTTTCTGCGGCATACGGACAAAACGGCAACAACGAAATTGCAGATGCAGCAACCTATCAGTGCATAACGGAAAAAATCACTGCCTATGCGGCGGAGCAGGGCATTGACCTAAGCGGCGGAACGCTGTCCTATGCTTATCTGCCGGTAGATCCGCTGAAAAATGCAGAACGGGGAACCTTTTTGGACGGAAAGTATGTGACATTCCAAATGGAAGATGCGGGCTATGCGTCTGGCTATTTCACATGTTCCGCCGGTGAGGAGCAGGACTGCACCTATACACCGCTGCACTCCATCCTGTTTCTGGACGCTATGTACAACGAACGGTGGTATACTTTATATTCTGCCAAAAGCTGTCTGATCGAGGGAAAATCCTATGATCTGGTAATGGAACTGGAGGGGAAAGTGTACGACCTGCGGGACGATACTGTAATCAGTGAGCAGGAACTTTCCAATTTGCGGGTGGAATCTCTTTTGACTGGAGATGTCAATCTGGACGGCAGCATTGATATTACAGATGTGGTGCTGCTGAACCAGTTCGCCAGCGGTTCAGTTGAACTGACAGCGGTGCAGCAGAAAAATGTGGACTGCAACGGGGACGGAAATGCAGACCAGACAGATGCAGTTGTTCTGCTGCAATTCCTGCTGCGAATCGTGGATACGCTCCCTGTTACTGCTGCATAAATCCATTTGTTTTGCTTATCGAAGCGGACAGTGTAAGTGCTGTCCGCTTTTTGTTTTGGGTATGAGAAATCGAAATGTATGACAATACCGCAAAAAAATTCCCCGAAAGTGAAACCAATTCCGACAGACCGGTGTCTATCTATATGAAACCACACAGAGCATATCCAAACATATGCTCTCCGGAAAGGAGGCGGCACGATGCTGCATGCAACAACATGGGAAAGCTGTCCGGCAGAACTGCTTCTGTCGGCGGCGGCTCCGGAGGACACCGGAAAAGACGCACGGCTGCTGGAACAGCTGAAACAACAGAACCGCCGCGGGCTGGAACGGGTGATGAAACGCTATACCGCTTATGTGGGAACGATCCTGCGGAACGTTACCCGCGGACAGACCACACAGGAGGACCTGGAGGAACTCACCGCAAACGTGTTCCTTGCCCTGTGGCACCACGCTCCCGAGATGCGGACGGAACACCTCACCGGCTATCTCGCCAGCATTGCCCGTTCCAAGGGGTACAACTGGCTGCGGAAAAACCGCCCTGAAACCATGCCCATTGATGACGTGGTGATCTCCGACGATACCGATGTTTCGGCACAGGCAGAGCAGGCGGAACTGGCGGGCATTGTACAGGAAATGCTGGCACAGCTGCCGGAACAGGATCGGGAACTGCTGCTGCGGTTCTATTTCTACCGCCAGTCCGTGCGGGAAATTGCCGGCGAAATGCACATGAAAGAATCCACCGTGAAAACCAGAATGTACCGCAGCCGGAAAAAACTGCGGCAGCTGTTCACAGAAAGGGGTTATGGCTATGAGCAAATGGAACTTGTTTGAGATTTTTTCTCACCTGCACGTTACCGGAGAAGATCTGCCGAAAATCCGCCGGACAGCGAGAATTTCCAGGCGGGCTGTCCGCAGCCGCGTGCTGGCATCTCTGGACGAAGAAGCCGCAGCCGGCGTGCCGGCACGAAGTCACGCTCCGCACTGGAAAATGGGACGGATTCCGGCGGTGCTGACTGCGGCGGCAGTGCTGGTCAGCGGCAGTGCGATCACCGCGGCAGCGGCAACCGGCGGCTTTTCCCAGCTGATGCAGCTGGTGTTTGGAAAAGACGTTTCGTATCCGTCCACGCTGGAAGAACTGTATGCCGTTCCTGAAGTGAAAATGACGGACACATGCGAGGACATCGACTGTCAGGTGCTGGGCGTATTTGGAGATGAGCATACCGTCAACTTCGTTCTGGAATTTTCCGGTGTCAACGGTTTTCAGCTGCCGGAAACACCGCGGTTTTTCGGGGAATTTCCTTGGATAGAAAGCGATGCCTCCACCGGTGGCTCCAGCAAGATGGACTATATTTATGATGCTTCTGACAACGGGCATTGGTATGTGACGATCCATAATGAACTCGATCAGATCGATTTTAAGAGCCACCCGAAAGTTTCTCTGGAGATCGAGAAATTTCTGACCGGCTCCAATGCACCTGATGCCTATCTGAGATGGGATTGGGCATGGGATTGGGGCGGAACGTATGATATGTGGGATATTCGGAACTGGTTAGGCTATTCTATGGCGGATATCAATACCAAAAAGCCCTTGTCCGCGGAGGACTGGCAGAAAGTTTCAGAAAATTTCGAACTGTTAGACCAAATGAGTGCAATACAACACGGGAATTTCAGCGGTGAAAAGTGGCAGAACGATGATGAGCGGGTATACCTGTTAAAGTCGGACATTCTGACCGAGGGCGGTATCAGCATGGAATTCGATCTGGACTATCCCATGACAAAGACCGTGACAGACAGTTTTACATTTACGGACTCTGAAACGGGAAAAGATACGCCGATGACCATGGAACTTTCCCCGTGGGGTGTTTCCTTTACATGGAAGCCTACAGACCCCATGCCGCGGGTGTTTGGCTATGTGACAGTGAATGAACACGATATTCTGAATGGCTCTTGTACCGGTTATGTCCGGACACCGGACGGCTTGACCAGACAGGTGGAAAAGAAACGGAAAGATCTGGATAATCTGTTCTACCGCACCGGACATGTGCCATATGTCTACGTCGATCAGGCATATGACGAGGGCAGCGTGACGCTGTACATGAGTTTTCTGGAACCGGTCGATCCCGATCAGGTGCAGGAAGTCTACGCAGAGGACGGCACGCTGATGTGGAAGAAGTAATTCCTGCAATAGAATTGGCAGATGTTCTCTGCCGGAAAACGCATCTCACGTTTGTGGGGTGCGTTTTTTCGTAAAATGGGGGAACATGGAACGCCGTGTCCGCACCTGCCAAAACACCTACCACTTTCGTCGCAATTGACAAAAACGCAATCTTGTTGTATAATATAACAATCACATTTTCTGCAACTGCGGAATTACAAAGGAGAACTGATATGAGTACATCATCCAAAAAACGAGCGACATTCCACTCGCGGCTGGGCTTTATTCTGGTATCTGCCGGCTGTGCCGTGGGACTGGGCAACGTCTGGAAATTCCCGTACATCTGCGGCGAAAACGGCGGCGGAGCATTTCTGCTCATCTACCTGCTGTGTCTGCTTCTGCTGGGACTGCCCATTGTCATCTGCGAATTTGCCATTGGACGGGGCAGCCGCCGCAGCATTTCACAGGCACTGAACATTCTGGAACAGCCGGGCAGCCGCTGGCACATCACCAAATATGCCGGCATTGCCGGAAATTATCTGCTGATGATGTTCTATACCATGGTTGCCGGCTGGATGCTCTACTACGCGTTCCTGTACGGTTCGGGAAAGATCACTGCCGTTTCCGCCGAAGAAACGTCCGGCTTTTTCTCCCGCATGCTGGACAGTCCGGCACTGATGATCCTGTTCGCCGGTATTGTCATTGTTCTCTGTATCGGCATCTGTGCTCTGGGACTGCAAAACGGCATTGAAAAGATCACCAAAGTCATGATGATGCTGCTCATTGTGCTGATGCTGGTACTGGTGGTGAACTCACTCCGGCTGAAAGGAGCAGGCGAGGGTCTGAAATATTTCCTCGTCCCCAGCTTCTCCCGCCTGAAAGAAAACGGCTACGGTTCTGTGGCATTCGCCGCCATGACGCACGCGTTCTTCACCCTGAGCGTGGGCATCGGTGCAATGGAGATCTTCGGCAGCTATCTGAAAAAAGGTCGGCGTATCACCGGCGAAGCGATCAACGTGGTAATTCTGGACACCTTCGTTGCCGTTATGGCTGGTCTGATCATCATTCCGGCGTGCTTTGCCTATGGCGTACAGCCGGATGCCGGTCCGTCCCTGCTGTTCATCACCCTGCCGAACGTGTTCCAACACATGGTGGGCGGCCGCATCTGGGG
>ENA-OQDW01000485-OQDW01000485.1-human-gut-metagenome-genome-assembly--contig:-NODE-485-length-16325-cov-1.858748_pt1 | contig 16325 bp, 17 predicted proteins | sample MGYA00242784_ERZ504613 | MGnify/ENA primary metagenome ERZ504613 (study PRJEB26092, sample SAMD00036330) | human gut metagenome | host: Homo sapiens | study: EMG produced TPA metagenomics assembly of... | reverse complement strand
CGAGCGATGCCGATTCTGGCCCCCGCATGGCGAACGGCGCGTACAGCGAGGCGCTGGATCGCCTGGCCGGAGCCTACGTGGACCTGATCAAGGCCGCCGGCTACGAGCAGGCGATCTGGGTCGGACTGTCGATGGGCGGCTACGTGGCGATGGACATCCAGCGCCTGTACCCCGAAACGGTGGCCGGACTGGCCTTGTGTGACACGATGGCCGCGTCCGACGGCGTGGGCGGAGAGAACCGACTGAAGATGGCGGACGCCGCCGAACAGACGAACTCGGTCGAACCGGTCATGCACTTCGCGCAACCGGCCGATGGCGATTCCACCGTCAAGAAGACTCCTGAATTCATCGCGACCATGACCGGCTGGATCAACGAACAGAACCCGGCTGGTCTGGCCTGGCGTCAGCGCATGACCTATGGCCGGCCCGAACTGGGGGCGGTGCCGGAAACGATCAGCGCACCGAGCCTGGTGGTGTCCGGCGAACTGGACCCCTCCAGCAATCCGAGTGTGATGCGTCCGCTCGCCGAGCGAATCGCCGGCGCCGAATTCATCGACATTCCGGACTGCGGCCATTTCAGTGCCGTCGAACATCCGGATACCGTGGCGCGAGCACTGCTCTCGCTCGTCAGGCGCGTGCAGAACGCGCAGAAGAACGCATAGGAGACCTCGATGGGCACTGACATTCATTTTTCGCCCCTGGCGCTGACCCATGCGCTGCCGTTCCTGCCGCTCGCGCAAGGTGACATCGACTATCAGGTGGACCGGCGCGGTGAACCCGGTCTGATCGACGAGCTGTTGGCCGAGCGACCACCAAAGTCGTGCTTACGCGCGGCGGACTTGTCGCCGTACCGCGCGGCCAAGGCGAGCTCGTGGACTATGAGAACGTGAAAATGCGGCTCGCCACGTTGCCGGGCGCCTATGTGTCCGCCGAACTGGCACGCTACCCCGAAACGGTCGCCATGTTCCTCGGCTCCTATGTCGGGGCGCGCGGCGAATCCGTGGTCGCCGTGGATATCACGCGCGCGCGGAAGCCGGCGTTCCCGGTGTTGGCGGGATTGCTGGTGTTTCCGGTGCTGCCGGCGGCGTGCTCGCACCCAGGATTCCGGCACCGTGGACGGCGCGCTGGGCAAGAACGGCATCAGCGGAGGTGCTGTCGCCGGAATACGGCAGCCGGGAAACGCCAAGGGCAATGGCGGCGTAGCCGCAGCCAAAATCTCCGGGCCGCTCGGCGGTGTACCGGATTCGGCAGGGCAAGGTGCGGACGATGCCTTCGATGATTCGGTCGGCGCGTCCGTACAGCCCTTGGCCCCGAAACCCACGCTGCTGCAACAGGCCGTGACCCGGTTCGACTGGGTGGACCTGCGCGGATTCGCCCCTCACGCCAACGCGCGCGAGGCCGGGCAAGCCACCAGTGCCATCACCTTAAGCATCTGGCACAGCCGCCAGCGGTTCTGCCCACCTGTGGCGCGGCGGTCCGGCCGGCGCTCGCCGGATGGGCGCAGCGATGCACCAACGAGGCGGACGGCAACCGTGTGCTGTTCCCACGCGTGGAGCCGGGCGGTCATTACCGCCACTCGTGGACGGGCACGACCGTCTGCTGCTGCAACACAACGCGGCATGGAAGGATTCGAGCTGTATTCGGTGTCCGCCGGATTTGTGGAGGCGGGGGAGAACCTTGAACACGCCTGCCGCCGCGAGGCCATGGAAGAGACCGGCATCAAGCTTGGCGAGGTGCGGTACCTGGGTTCGCAGCCGTGGCCGTTCCCGGCTTCGCTGATGATGGCGTTCAAGGCACATGCGATCACCACCGACGTGCGTGTGGACGGCGAGGAGACCATGACCGCGCGATGGGTCACACGCGACGAATACACGGCCGAGCTCATCGCCGGCCGTATGGCGGCGCCGGGCCGCGCCACCATCGCCCGCTACATGATTGAGGAATGGCTCGGTCGCGAGCTGTGACGGACCGCGAAGATAGGTTAGGCTTATGACTATGAGTGATGACAACGAAAACGAACAGCCGCTGAATCTCGACATTCCCGACCACCTCGAATACTCCGAGGAACATGCATGGGTGGACCGTTCGGTCGACCCCGCAATCATCGGCATAACCGAATACGCCGCCGACCAGCTTGGCGAACTTGTGTTCGTGGATCTGCCTGAGCCTGGCGCCCGTGTGGAGGCCGGCGACGAGATCGTGGAGCTTGAATCCTCCAAGCCGTCCAGCCGCTGATCAGCCCCGTGGCGGGTACGGTCAAGTATGTGAACCGTGACGTGGCGGATGACCCGTCCGTGGTCAACGGCGATCCTTACGGCGAAGGCTGGCTGCTGAAGGTCGAGCTTGACGACGATGAGCCGGAGCTGCTGAGCGCCGACGAATACGCGAAGGTCGTGCGGTAAGTTTCCACCCCATAGCTCCCCTCCCTGAGGGGAGCCAGTTATGTGGCATCAAACCTATATGCATCGTGCCTCTTATGGAGGGGAGCCAAGAAAATGAGGCGTATGGCTATATTGGTGTCTATGAGAAGCCCACGCGAGGATTTTGAGGCGGCAGGCAAGCGACTGCTTGGGATGCTGCTGCTCGCAATGCAGCGCTGTCCGCCACCGCGCCAGTCTCTGACGTCAAGGCATCCGCCAATGGTGCCGACAATGCCAGCAATGCCAGCAATGCTGAACATTCCGATGACATGCCCACCGTGCCGATTCCCGCACGCAAGGCTGCCACGACGTTCGACACCCCCTCCAAGCGTGAGCGCATCGAGTCAAGCCGCCGATCACCCGATTCATACGTCGTGCCATCACCCGCGTGTTCGGCGTATGGTCACGCATCTCCACTCAGGTGGTGCGCCAATGGGGCTGGTATCCGCGAGTGGAACCCTATGTGGGTTATGGCACCGGTGATTACTCGCGTCTGATCTGCCGCACGGTATACGCCCCCAAGCACGCGCAATCCGGCGAACTGATCCGCGGCATCCGCGGCATGCTTGCCGTATCCGCGCCGCGCACCCACGTGCAGGCCAGCATTGATGACACGCCGCTCAACACCGTGCAGATCGGCGTCTCCGAGGTCTATGACAAGGTGGACCGCACGCGCGATCTCGGCAGCGAATACGCCATCTCCGATTCTGCCGGATACCTCGACCTCGTGGCCGAGCATCGTCTGGTGCCCGGCATCCATCGCGTCTCCTACAGCGTGGCCAACCGCAAACCCGTGAGCGCCAACCTGTACACCATCCCCGCCAGTGCCAAAGTCGGCATCATCTCCGATGTGGACGACACCATCATGATCACGCAGGCCCCGGTGCCATGGAAGGCCGCGTACAACCTGCTGTTCCTCGACCCCAAGAAGAAAGCCTCCGTGCCGGGCATGAGCGTGCTGTTCACCCGCATCGCCGACTTGTTCCCCGGCGCACCGTTCTTCTATCTTTCGACATCGCCCTGGAATGTGGAGAGTTCGATTCGCAACTTCATCACTGACCATGGTTTTCCCGAAGGCCCGCTGCTGCTGCGCGACCTCGACCCGAGGCCCAAGACCTTCGTACCCACCGGCCCCCAGCACAAACTTGAGTTTGCCGAACAACTTATGGCCGACTTCCCGGACATGAAGTTCATTCTGGTGGGCGATGACGGGCAGAAGGACCCGACCACGTACGCCACCATCGCCCGCAGATATCCCGGACGTGTACTGGCGATCGTCATTCGTGAGTTGAGCCCGCGCGAATCAACCGGATTGGCGTCGGTGACGGGACTCACCTCGACCCAGCCGACTCCGGTAACCGATGTACCAGTATTCACCGGCACCACCGGCTCAAACATTCTGAAGACCATGCTGCCGTATCTGAAGACGGTGTTGCGATAAGCGCGGCGTGATGAACGCCGAATGCGTCCCGGTGTGGTGCCTCGCCTATAATCGCGTGGTATGACTGACGAGAGCACAAACGCCGCGGCCGCGATGCCGCCTTACGCCAAGCGCGAGCCGAAGCGCCGCGAATTCCACGGTGACGTTTTCGACGACGATTACGAGTGGATGCGAGACAAAGACTCCGATGATGTGCGCAGCTACGTAGCTGCCGAAAACCAGTACTGCGAGCGTCGCATGGCGCATCTGGCGGATTTCCGGCATACGTTGTTTGAAGAGCTGAAATCGCATGTGGAAGAGACCGATATGTCTGTTCCTACGCGCATCAACGATTACTGGTACTTCACCCGCACGCAGCAGGGCAAACAGTATGGCGTGCAATGCCGCATCCCCGTGCGCGATGCCGATGACTGGGACCCGCCGGTCGTGGATCCGCAAGGCGCGCCCGGCTCCATGCCCGGTGAGCAGGTCGTTTTTGATGCGAACAAGGAATCCGAGGGGCATGACTTCTTCCGGCTCGGCGGCTTGGATCTGAGCAAGGACGGCCGTTGGATGCTGTACGGCGTGGATGTTGCGGGAGACGAACGATATGATTTCCGCATCCGCGACCTTGCCGGGCTGGAGACCGGGGAGCCGGTCAGCGAACTGCCCGAACAGTTCACCGGCATTGGCAGCGCATGCTTCACGCCGGACGGCCAATGGGTGTTCTGGGTGGAATTGGACGATTCCTGGCGGCCGCTCGCTGTGTGGCGGCATCGTGTTGGCACGGCGGTCGAATCGGATGTGTGCGTGTACCGAGAAACCGATGAACGGTTCTGGGTGGGCGTTGGCATCAGTTTTGATGAGCGCAATATCGTGATCGGCACCGGTTCCAAAACCACCACCGAAGTGCTGATGCTGCCGGTGGCCACGCCTGAAGGCGAATTCCAAGCTTTCATTCCGCGTCAGAACGATATTGAATATGATGTGAGCTTTGCCTGTTTTGAAGGCGCGGGGGAGAACGGTGCGGATGTGCCACTCGCCGTGGTCTATCACAACGCCGCCAATCCGAATTTCGAAATCGACGTCATTGACATGCGTGGCCATGAGCCGCCGTACCGACTCGGCGAAGGCGTGTGCATCGCCGCCGGGTCGCGTACGGCTGCGAACATGGTGAGCCGGATAAGCCGATTACCGAGCATACTTCAACGCCGCCAATCCGGCGATATTGCAGGGTGCCCACGGTCTGGGCATCGAAGGTATCGCGTTGCATCGCAACTTTGTGTCCCTGAGCTACCGTGCCGACGGCCAGCCGCACGTGGCATACATGACCAAGAGCGCGGCTGCCGCCGACTTCCTGGCCGGACGGCCGTGGCGGTTTACGGAATTGCTGCCGCCTGCCCTGGAGGACGACTGGGACATGGTTGCCGACGATCGCGAAAACTTCACCGGCGATCATGGCGAAATCTTGTGGACCGAAGATGAGGCCCCCACGGATCACACGTCATCTTCCGATGGTGCTAGCGACGACCACCTGCCCGGTGAGACCCGGCGCTTGTACACCATCGGCGTCGGCGGCAACCCCTCGTATGAGGCGCCGCGCATGCGCTACTCGTTCGCCAGCTACACCCGCCCGGGCGAGTTGCACGAAATCGATCCCGCCACCGGTGAAGATGCGCTGCTGAAGCGAGCCACCGTGTTGGGCAACTTCAATCCACGCGATTACATGGAACGCCGTGTGTGGATTACCGCGCGCGACGGCGAACGCATTCCTGTTTCCCTCGTCTGGCACCGCGATTGCCCGGCGCAGGATTCGCCGATGTTCATTACCGGATATGGTGCATACGAGATTTCCTCCGATCCGGGGTTCTCGGTCTCTCGTCTGAGCATGTTGGATCGCGGTGTGCTGTACGCCGTGCCGCATATTCGTGGCGGCGGCGAAATGGGACGCGCCTGGTATGAGCAGGGGCGCAGACTGAACAAGAAGCATTCCTTTGAGGACTTCGTGGACGCCACACGCGCGCTGCAGAAGGCGCATTTGGCTGATGCTTGGCGCACCGTGGCCAACGGCGGATCCGCTGGCGGCCTGCTGATGGGCGCGATTGCCAATATGGCGCCCGAATGCTACGCCGGTGTTGAGGCGGATGTGCCGTTCGTGGACGCGTTGACCTCCATTCTTGACCCGGACTTGCCGTTGACCGTCACCGAATGGGACGAATGGGGAGACCCGTTGCATGACCCTGAGGTGTATCAGTACATGAAGTCGTACACGCCATACGAGAATGTGCCGGTCGCCGTGCTCGAGGGCGGCAACGACGAGGCTGCCGGTGACGGCAGTGCTGATGGGGCTGCCACCGGCGCGGTCGCCGCCGCGCAATTCCCGAGAATCTTCATTACCACCTCGATGAACGACACCCGCGTGCTGTACGTCGAGCCGCTCAAATGGCTGGCCCGTTTGCAGTCCGCCGGCGTGGACGCGGTGGCCAAGATTGAGGTCGAGGCCGGTCACGGCGGTCTATCCGGGCGTTACAAGCAATGGGAAGAGGTTTCCTATGAGAACGCTTGGTGCATGGATGTGATGGGGCTCGCTCATTAGGCCATGTCCACTAGCTGAGCGGGTTCGGGCCGGCAGGTGATAGCGCGAGTAGGCTCCTTGAACTATGGCAAAGACATATAAAATCGCCGTTATTCCCGGCGACGGTATTGGCAAGGAAGTCACTCCGTGGGCTCAGAAGGCTTTGGAAAAGGCCGCTGAAGGCGTAGCTGACTTCGAGTACGAGAACTTCGACTTGGGTGCCGAGCGCTATCTGCGCGATGGTGCGATCCTGCCCGAGGACGAAGAGGAGCGCATCAAGGCCAACGACGCGATTCTGCTCGGTGCCGTGGGCGATCCGCGCATCAAGGCCGGCATTCTGGAACGCGGCCTGCTGCTCAAGCTCCGCTTCGACCTCGACCAGTACGTGAACCTGCGCCCCTCCAAGCTGTACAAGGGCGTCACCTCGCCGCTCGCCAACCCCGGCGACATCGACTTCGTGGTGGTACGTGAAGGCACCGAAGGTCTGTACTGCGGTGCCGGCGGCGCGGTGCGCCGCAACACCCCGCAGGAGGTGGCCACCGAGGTGTCCATCAACACCGCATACGGTGTGGAGCGTGTGGTGCGTTACGCCTTCAAGCTCGCTATGAAGCGCAAGAAGCACGTCACCCTGGTGCACAAGAAGAACGTGCTCGTCAACGCCGGTGATATGTGGCAGCGCATCGTCGACAAGGTCGGCGAGGAATACCCTGAGGTCACCCACGACTACCAGCACATTGATGCGGCCACCATCTTCCTGGTCTCCGACCCGAGCCGTTTCGATGTGATTCTCACCGACAACCTCTTTGGCGACATTCTGACCGATGAGGCCGGCTCCGTGGTGGGCGGCGTGGGCTACTCCGCCTCCGGCTGCATCAACGCCTCCGACGAGTTCCCGTCCATGTTCGAGCCGATTCACGGTTCCGCTCCGGACATCGCCGGTCAGAACAAGGCCAACCCGACCGCCGCCATCCTCTCCGCCGCCATGCTGCTCGAGCATCTCGGCTTTGATGATGCGGCCAAGAAGATCCATACCGCCGTCGAAGCGGACATCGAGGAGCTCGGCTCCACCGTGCGCTCCACCGACCAGGTCGGCAAGGACATTCTGGCCCGCATGTGACCTCAAACTTGGCTCCCCTCGCTGAGGGGAGCCAGAAAACTCTCTATACTGAGTTGCATGCAAATGCGACATGGGGAATGCAAAACCGTTGGCAGCAAACTAGTCGCCGTGACCGTATCCGTCGATGATGACGGCACCGCACAGTCATGCCATATCAGCGGTGATTTCTTTATTGAATCAGTTTCGGATGCCGAATCTCATGCTTTGTTGCATGACCTGGAACGAGCTCTAATTAGCGATGATTCATTGCGGTCCGTATTGGACGCCCATCCTAGTTACCAAATTATCGGCACAGATGAAATTGCCATCAAAACCGCATACAGCCGAGCCGTAAGCAGCAACTTACCCCCGCTGGCGGGGGCTCCAGCGCAGCGGGTGGGGGTGGGCAGCCCCGATGCGCCGAACATCCCAGCATCCATCAATACACAAACCAAGCAGCCCGACAAAAGCTCTGAATACCGGGAGCGCTGGAACGCCCTCAAGCCTCAACTCACCGTGATCCACGGCCATCCGCGTACTCCGGACGAGCAAATGGCCATTGACGAGACCTGGGCGCGTGAAGTCGCAGCAGGAACACGACAGCCGACCATCCGATTATGGGAGTGGGCGGGCCCGGCTGTGGTCATCGGCCGTTTCCAATCGGCCCAGGACGAGGTGAATCTGGACATTGCCAAGCAGCTCGGCTTCGACGTGGTACGCCGTTGCACGGGCGGCGGAGCGATGTTTATCGAACCGGGCAACACCATTACCTATTCTCTGTATGCGCCGCTCGATTTCGTTCAGGGCGTAAGCATCGAAGAATCCTACCGGCTCTGTGACTGGTGGCTGGTCGAAGCGCTGCGCGAACTTGGTTTAGATGTGCGGTTCGCGGGCCTCAATGATATCGCCTCGCAGTACGGCAAGATCGGGGGAGCGGCGCAGCGGCGCTTCCCCGTAGGCTCAGGCGGCGCGGTGCTGCACCATGTGACCATGGCATATGACATCGATGCGGCCAAGATGAGCCGTGTGCTCAACACCAGTCGCGAGAAGATGTCAGACAAAGCGGTGAAATCAGCGGTCAAACGCGTGGACCCGATGAAAAGCCAGACGGGTCTCAGCCGCGAACACATCGTCGAGCACCTTATTGACTGGTTTGCGGCGTGATTTCACCGATGGCCGTATACGATTTTGCCGCTGGCCGTGCGCGGTTTTGTCATGGGCGAGCGCGGTAGCCGCGACAGTGCCGTTTTTCGCGGTAACGCATTCGTCAGCATGTCGTACGGCTATCGGATCGTGCCACACATGAAGTGACGAATGAGGGCATGCTCCTGACGAAACCTGTGGGGCGCGTTACAATATGACGGATGGGCGACGACGGTCATAGGACAATAAGGATGGTGCGATGAGCTTGGAAACGCCAAACGCTTTTGCTGACGAGGAAAACATCCTGTTGCATACGGCATTGTTCAAGCAGGTATCGCCAGCCGAAGCCGAGGAGCTGTTGCCGCATTTGAAGCATGCGACGTTCGATAAAGGCGACTATATCTTCTCCGAAGGCGATACCGATCAGCGCATGTATTTACTGGAGCAGGGGCGCGTCAAGCTGATTCGCACTTCTTCCGATGACCGCGTGCAGCTGCTGTCCATCCACGCGCCGGGCGAAGTGCTTGGCGAGATTCCGGTATTCGACCCTCATGGTGGCCCGCGCACCGCGTCCGCGGTGTCCATGAGCCATGGCACGCGCGTGGTCTGGCTGGAGCATGATGCCCTGTTCGCATGGCTTGATGAGCATCCGCGTGTGGCCATCGACATGTTGCAGGTCATGGCCAGCCGCCAGCGCGGCAACAACGAACGCATCTCCGACTTGGTATTCATGGATGTGCCGGCGCGTCTGGCCAAGACATTGCTCAACTTGGGCTCACGTTTCGGCGAGCCGGTGGAACAGGGCCTCAAAGTGCCGCATGACCTGACTCAGGAAGAGCTGGCCCAACTGGTGGGCTCCAGTCGTGAGACCGTGAACAAGGCGTTGATGGACTTTTCCAACCGCGGATGGATCGCACGTGACGGCCGATCGATCATCATCTTCCAGCCCGGTATGCTGATTCGACGCTCGCGGCGCTGACCGTTCGGCTGACTTCCAGCCAATGTTACGCTAGTGCGATTCTTGTGATGATATGTTCACGGGAGCTGACCGTAAGCCCGGTTGGTAGGGCACCCCATTTAGAATGGGGCCCATGCCCAAAAAGAAGTCCCTCACTCTCCAACGTGTGCTTGTTCTCCTCTTGGCCTATATCATGCTTGCCGTCTGCGGCGGCGTGGCGGCCAGCGTGTTGTTTGTACCGGGTGTGATCGGTGCCAATAAAGCCGCCAAAGCGGTGATTCCGTCGCTCAAGGTAGAAAACGTGGACTTCGACGTGACTAGTCTGCCCCAGAAGTCGACGATGTACGCGCGAGACGGTTCCACCGTTATCGCGACGTTCTACAACCAAAACCGTATCGTCGTGCCGCTGAAGAAGATTTCCAAAACCATGCAGCAGGCAGTGGTGGCGCGCGAAGACCGTCGATTCTGGACTCACGCCGGCGTCGACGTGCAAGGCGTGATGCGTGCGTTCGTGCAGACCTACCTCGTCAAAGGCTCCCAGCAGGGTGGTTCGTCGCTGACCCAGCAGTACGTCAAGAACGTGCTGCTGATGCAGGCGATCGAGGATGACGATTCGATCGCCCAGTACCATGCCACTGAAGACACCATCGCCCGTAAGATTCGCGAGATGCTGATTTCCGTGCAGATGGAAAAGAAGTATTCCAAGGCCGAGATTCTGCAGGGCTATTTGAACATCGCCCAGTTCGGCAACAACCTGTATGGCGTGGAAACCGCGGCCCAGCGCTACTTCAGCGTGTCCGCCGCCGATTTGAACGTGGTGCAGTCCGCCACCATCGCGGCTATCACCAAGAACCCAAGCCTGTATGATCCGCTGGTCGAAGAGAACCAGAAGGAAAGCGAAAACCAACGCAATATCGTGCTCAAGCTGATGCTGCAGGAAGGATACATCACCCAGAAGCAGTACACCGAAGCTGTGAACACGCCGTTGAAGGACACGCTGAAAGCACAGGACGTGAATGTCGGCTGTCAGGACACCGGCGATTACGCGTACTTCTGCGATTTTGTGGTGCATCGCATCCAGAACTCCGAAGAATTCGGCAAGACTCGTGCCGAGCGTAACAAGCTGCTGCAGGAGGGTGGCCTGAAAATCGTCACCACGCTGGATGTGGAAGCGAATTCCACGATGATGGAGACCGCGCGTAATACCATTCCACCGGACGATCCCAGCGGCATGGAGATAGCCATGGCCGCAGTCAAACCGGGAACCGGCGAAGTGCTGAGCTTTGGCCTGAATCGTTACTATGACGCCACTCCGGCAGCCGCGAACGATCCCACCAAGACGAGCCAGAACTATGCCGTCGATTTGGCGGATGGCGGTGGTTCTGGTTGGACCATCGGTTCGTCCTGGAAGCCGATCAACCTGATTGCGTGGATGGAAGCGGGCCATTCCATCAACGACAACCTCCAGACCTCGACGTCATACCCCACTACGGACTTCGCCTGCAGTAACTATTCGGGCGGTGCCGATTCGTGGAACGTGTCGAACGCCATGGGCGCAGGTACAGTGAACCCAGAAAGCCCATTCCTCGGTCTGGTCCGTTCGCATAACACTACTCAGGCTTCCATGGGTGCCATCCTCAAACTGTGCAAGGTGGCGGACACCGCGACTGAACTGGGATACCATGACGCCGCCACGGGTGAGACCATCGACAAAACCCAGGTGTATACACCATCCATGATGATCGGCTCGGTGAATGTGTCCCCGCTGACCATGGCGAGCATCTTCGCCGTATACGCCTCGAATGGTGTGCAATGCAACCCGATTGCCATCAGCAAGGTGACCGATAAGGACGGCAACGATCTCAAGGTTCCATCCGCGAACTGCCATCAGGCGGTGGATAAGGACATCATCCAAACACTCGCTTATACCTGAACCAAGGTACGGTGCGGCCGGATGGTGCCGGTTGGTCATTCAGATTGGCTGACGGGCGTAAGTCGTTTGGTAAGACCGGTACCAGTGAGGATCTTGCGGTGTCCGGTGGATCGTTCATCCTAATCAGATTGCGGCGTTCGCTGTGGTCGGCGATGCACAGAACCCGTACACCAACCGTATTTCCAACATTGCCATCAACGGCCGGTACAACAGCTATTGGGATGGTTCGACAATCGCGGCTCCGGCCGTTACCAACTTCTTCAATAGCTACATTTCCAAGAAGAAAATACCGATTGACAACGATTACGGCCAGCCCGTCTCGAAGTACACCACGACTGGCAAGTATCTGGGCATTGGCGGACGAACGTTCAGCGTGCCGCAGACCACTACGAATGGCAACAGCCAATCGCAGAGCAGCAACAATCAGTCTCAGTCGCAGAACACTGGGCAAAACAACACCCAAACCCAGGGCACCAATCAGACGCAGTCGAATGATGGACCAGTGATTGGTGATTGGCGTTTGACATTTGGTGATTGCAGGCCGGCTGAGTCTGCGTAACATGGCCGACTGCGATACCCAAATTACGTAGTTTGCGGGCGTTACCTGTTTCAGGTGACGCCCGTTTTACAATACTTAATGACAACGCCATCGCGTTCATCGAATATTTGCCATGAACGTGCATCGGAAAGGGGAACGATGAGCAACGACGATCTGACGCATGAGAATTTTGATTTTCGTGGATTCGACGTGCCGGATCTCAAAGCGGTGACGCTGGCTTCGTCTTCGGACGGCGATCAGTCCAAGCAGCCGAAGACCAAGCACGAGGATGCATCGAAGAACCGTAAGCACGGTAAGAAGAAGTCAAAATCCGATGCACGGTCCAAGAAGCGGGCCGGCGCGGGCAAGACGAGCGAATCGTTCGATGATTATGAGGATTATGAGGAAAGGGAAGCTGTGAGCAAGGCAGATAAGAAAGTCAGCAAGGACCGTCCGGGGCTGTTTGCGCCAATGACGCTGCGCGAGGTGACCGTGCGTAATCGTATTTGGTTGCCGCCGATGTGCACGTATTCGTCGTTCGCCCGCGATGGTAGGCCCACGCCGTTCCACTACCAGCATTACGTGTCTCGCGCGTTCGGCGGATTCGGCATGGTGATTGTCGAATCCACCGCCGTGGCTCCTGAGGGGCGTATCACGCCGTGCGATCTGGGCCTGTGGGAAGACGGGCAGATTGATGCTTGGCGCTGGATCGTGGACGGTATTCGCGAGGCGGGTGCGGTGCCTGCCATCCAGCTCAACCATGCGGGGCGTAAGGCTTCGACTGGTTGCTTTGCCGTTGGTTACGACGGTCAGAGCGTGCCGGAGGAGGCGGGCGGCTGGCCTACCATGGCACCGTCTGAAATCGCGTTCGGTGGGTTGCGTACGCGCGCGCGCTGTCCGTGGATGAGATTCATGGTCTGGTCGGCGCGTTCGCCGTGGCGGCGGGCCGTGCGGTGGCCGCCGGCTTCCAGGCGATTCAGATTCATGCCGCGCATGGCTATCTGATTTCTCAGTTCCTTGACCCGCTGAGCAATGAGCGTGATGACGAATATGGTGGCGATTTGACCGGTCGCTCTCGGTTCCTGGTCGAGGTTGTGGATGCCGTGCGTGGGGCCGTCCCTGAGGGCGTGCCGGTTCTGGTGCGCATTTCGGCCACGGATTGGGCCGCCGGCGGTTGGGATTTGGACCAGACCATCGCACTATCCAAGGTGCTGAAGGAGCATGGCGTCGATGTGATGGACGTGTCTACCGGCGGCATCATGTCGGGAGTGTCGATTCCGGTCAAGCCGAACTATCAGGTGCCGTTCTCCGAGCAGGTCAAGGCCAAGGCCGATATTCCGGTGACCGCGGTGGGTCTTATCACCAAGCCGAAGCAGGCGGCCAAGATTTTGGCCCATGGCGAAGCCGATGCCGTGGAAATTGGCCGCGCCGCATTGCGCGATCCGTACTGGCCGTTGCGTGCGGCCAACAAGCTGGGCATACCGTCCACAGAGGTCCCCTACGCCCCGCAATACGTGGCCGGTGCGTACTGAATCCTCATGGGGCGGTGACTTTCCCATGGGGCGGTAAAACCCTCATGGGGCGGTAACCCAAAACGGCGGTATTCTGCGGAATGTGAAATTTGGCTAACCGCCCCATGGGACAATCACCGCCCCATGAGGGTTTTACCGCCCCATGGGTAATAGGGCAATATGTGAGTTCACTCCACGTCTACGCCGACGGCGTCGGAGACGTGCTCGAATCCGTCGCGGCGCAGCAGCTGGGCCAGACCGCGCTTCAACACGGTGATCTGTTGCGGGCCTCGGTACATCAGCGAGCTGATGAACATGACCAGGCTGGAGCCGGAACGAATCTTCGCATAGGCTTGCTCGGGGGTAAAGACGCCACCGATGCCGGCGATGGCGAACCGGTCGCCATACTCCTTATACACCTTGCGAATCAGCTCGGTGCTGGCGTTGGTGCACGGGCCGCCGGACAGGCCGCCCTCCCAATCGCGCGGAATCTCGAGGCCGGTGCGGTCCTTCTGCAGATTGGCGATGGACAGCCCCTGCACATTGTGCTCGGCCAGCACATCGAGCAGCTCCTTGTACTCGCCCCACGGCTTGTTCAACGGCATCTTGACCAGCGTGGGCTGCGGGCGGTCGATCTTGTCGAGCGCCGTAAACAGACGGTCGAGCGCTTCCGGAGTCGCGGTGAACGGTTCGCCGACGTGCGTGTTCGGGCAGGAGACGTTGACTCCACCATCGCGGTGCGGCCGGCGGCGCGGCGCATCGAAATGCAGTAATCCTCAATGCCTTCGTCCAAATCGCCGCACTGGTCGTCGTTGGTGCGGGCGATCGACACAGACAGCTGCATCTGGCGGGCCTGAGTCCAAGCCTTCTCGGCGCGCTCGATGACCTTGTCCGAACCGATGTTGGCGAGGCCGACGTGCACCATCATCGAATCGTATTCAGGCAGACGGTGGAACCACGGCTTGGCGTTGCCCGGGCAGGGACGCGAGGTGGTGGAGCCTACGGTTTCAAAACCGAAGCCGGCATGGTCCAGCACCACGGGCATGTCGCAGTTCTTGTCGAGGCCGGCGGACAGGCCGAACGGGTTGGTGAAATCGACGCCCATCACATTCGTTTCCAGAATGGGGTCGGTGTAGTCGAGCATCAGCTGCTCGGCGAGCAGCAGCGGCGGGACGTTCTTGACGACGTGGCAGAACTCGATCATCTGATCGTGTGCCTCATCGGGGCGGTGGTTGAACACGAAGTTCGGTTTGATGATGTGCTTGTAGCCGAAGGTGAACAGATCGGTGGTGGCTTTGTTGACGGCGTCGTGCCAGAAGCTTTCAGAAACGTAAGTCATACCGCCTATTGTCTCACGCTTGGGCTGGTGCGGCTAGGCGATTCCTGCCTAGGCGAATTGGGGAAGGGGCTACCGCGTGTCGAGGCGCACGCAGCGTCGGCTCGGCAGAAGATACATGAATCGGGATGCACCAGGTATCAGGCGTGACTCGCCGCTGAGCAACGCGCTCGGGAGAGTCGTCGGTCGTGAGTCATCGCGCTAGTGGTCGCTGCGAGAATATCGGTTCGCACAATGTGCGATTTTGCGCGGTTTTGTGGAAATGAACACCTGAATTGCCCGGGATTTTCGAGAGATTGTCCCCAAAACGCTCAAGCCGGTTTGGTTTGTGAGCTTTTGTGTGCGATAATGTTCGCATGATTTCGTCACAACGTCAGCACCTCATCTTGAGCAGGTTGCGCACACGCGGGGCAGTGCGCATTACGGCGCTATCGAAGGAACTGGGTGTGTCGGCGATGACCATCCGCCGCGATATCGCCGAACTTGCCGACAAGGGACTGTTGAAGCGCGTCCATGGCGGCGCGGTGACTACCAGTACCTTGCTCAGCGAACCCCTGTTCTCCGTCAAGTCTCAGATGGATATCGGCCTGAAGGACGCCATCGCCCAGGAAGCCATCAAATATGTGGCTCCCGGCGATGTAATCGCCATCGGCGGCGGCACCACGGCCTATGTCTTCGCCCAGCATCTGCTCGAATCGCAGCAGTCCAGCGGCATCACCATCCTCACCAATTCGATTCCCGTGGCCGAGCTGGTCCAGGCCCTCGAATCCAAGGATGTGGAGGTGATCGTCACCGGCGGCGTGATCACCCGATCGAACTCGCTTGTCGGCCCGATCGCGGACAAGGTCGTCGCTTCGCTGCGTGTCAACACCGTATTCCTCGGCACCCACTCGGTGTCGATTCCCCGTGGCTTCCTGATGCCGAATTCGCTGGAAGCCGCAACCGATATGGCGATGATGGACATCGCCGATCGCACCATAGTTTTGACCGATCACACCAAGTGGAGCTGCACGTCGCTGTCGCTGTTTGCGCGCTTCGACCAAGTGGACACGGTCATTACTGACGACGGGCTCGACCCCGACTCCGCCGCCAAAACCAAGGATTTGGTAAAGGAACTCGTGCTGGCCCACCAGAGCGAGATCATTGAGGAAAGTGAGTAAACCCATGGCTGATTTCGCCAACTACACCCCCGGGGAGTATGCGAAGGAGCACATCCGCATCACGCCGACGACGCTTGCCGACGGCCGTGACTTCTTCTACCTGGACGACGACCCCGAGTTCGTCTCCGGTGCCAAGACCCGCGAGCTCAAGGACCGCGCCCGCTGGACTACCGTTTCGCCCCGCACCTGGACGCCGACGGCAACGAAGTGCCGTACGCCGCCCCGCAGATGCGCC
>ENA-OQDW01000483-OQDW01000483.1-human-gut-metagenome-genome-assembly--contig:-NODE-483-length-16359-cov-7.315611_pt1 | contig 16359 bp, 13 predicted proteins | sample MGYA00242784_ERZ504613 | MGnify/ENA primary metagenome ERZ504613 (study PRJEB26092, sample SAMD00036330) | human gut metagenome | host: Homo sapiens | study: EMG produced TPA metagenomics assembly of... | reverse complement strand
CCTCCCAACCTCGTTGCGGCGCGGCTGCGCCTATGGCACTTCAACATCATTGTCGCAGCCCCGACCCGCGGTCACGAGCGGGGGCTCCTGTCTTTTTAGTGCCCTCGGATTGGGTCATAGTGTCTGTCGGTACCAAAACATCGGTGTTGTCGAAGTAGTCATTGGGGACGTTCTTAAATGACTGCATAGCATGAGAGTGGATAATCTCCCGGTTTGAGCCTGCATTCAAGCTCAAAGTGGGAGATTATCCACTCTCATTTGCTATGCGTCCGAAAATCCACGCTCGTTTGTTTTCTGCCTACATTTGTAGGAACAGTTCGTGGAGGCGGGTGTCTTCGTCGAGTTCGGGGTGGAAGGTTACGCCGAGCTGGTTGCCCTGGCGGGCGGCGACGATGCGCTCGTCGACTTTCGCTAAGGCCTTGGCGTCGCCGTGGACCTCGACGATGCGGGGCGCGCGGATAAACGTCAGCGGCACTTCACCGTCGATGCCGGCTACCTGCCCCTTGGTTCGAAAGCTGCCGAGCTGCCTGCCGTAGGCATTGCGCTCGACAAGTACATCCATGGTTGCCAGGCGCGGCGTCCCCTTATCGTCGTGGGCTGCAAGGTCGTGAGCCAGTAGAATCAGGCCGGCGCAGGTGCCCAGGACGGGCATGCCTTCAGCGATACGGGCACGAAGCTCCTCGAGCATGCCCAACTCATCAAGCAGCTTCCCTTGAACGGTAGACTCGCCGCCGGGAAGTACCAGACGGTCAAAGTCCTGCTTCAAATCAGCCGCCTGCCTCAGCTCAATACAGTGTGCGCCCAGCTCGGACAGCCTCGCTTCGTGCTCGGCAAAAGCACCTTGGACCGCCAGCACGGCGACCGTCTGGTCTGCGTAATCGCTCATGTGCGATCCTTTCTGCTGGACTAGCGCCCGCGCTCCTCCATGATGATCTCAATTTCGTCGGCGTTGATGCCCACCATGGCCTCGCCCAGGTCCTCCGAAAGCTCAGCGATGAGCTTGGCGTCGGTGAAGTTGGCCACGGCCTTGACGATGGCGGCGGCGCGCTTGGCCGGGTCGCCGCTCTTAAAGATGCCCGAGCCCACAAAGACGCCTTCGGCGCCCAGCTGCATCATCAGCGCGGCGTCGGCGGGGGTCGCTACGCCGCCGGCGGCAAAGTTCACGACGGGAAGCTTGCCCGTGGCATGGACCTCGCGCACCAGCTCGACCGGAACCTGCAGCTGCTTGGCTGCCTCAAAGAGCTCATCATCGCGCAGGGCAACAACGTCGCGGATCTGCTTTTGGATCTTGCGCATGTGGCGCACGGCCTGGACCACGTCGCCCCGTGCCCGGCTCGCCCTTGGTGCGGATCATCGTGGCGCCCTCGGCAACACGGCGCAGCGCCTCGCCCAGGTCGCGGGCACCGCAGACAAACGGGACGTCAAACTGGGTCTTGTCGATGTGGTAGACATCGTCGGCGGGGGAGAGAACCTCGGATTCGTCGATGTAATCGATCTCGATGGCCTGCAGGACCTGCGCCTCGACAATGTGCCCGATGCGGCACTTGGCCATAACAGGGATGGAGACGGCTCCTGGATGCCCTTGATCATCTTGGGGTCGCTCATGCGCGAGACGCCGCCCGCGGCACGGATATCGGCCGGAATGCGCTCGAGTGCCATGACGGCGCAGGCGCCTGCCTCCTCGGCGATGCGCGCCTGCTCGGGTGTGGTGACGTCCATGATGACGCCGCCCTTGAGCATCTGCGCGAGCTCGCGATTGAGTTTGACGCGATCGGCCTTGCTGGTCTGTTCTGCCATGGTTGCTCCCTTGGTTGGCATGTGCATTGCTTGACGGAACATCCTATCGGGGAGCTGGGTATGGCGAAATACTCAGTTTTCAAGATAATAACAAGGTCAGACTAATACCAGATTGAATGGCTTAATAAGGTCAGGTGATAGGCTCATGCTTGACTACAATTTGGAAAAACGCGGCGAAGCATCGCTTTATGAGTATGTTTACCAGAAAATTCGAGATGATATTGTTGCTGGACGTATTGCGGCGGGGGAGCATCTTCCGTCTAAGCGCGCCTTTGCCAGTCATCTGGGAATCAGTGTCATTACCATCGAGAATGCATATAGCCAGTTACTTGCCGAGGGCTATATTTGCTCAATGCCGCGTCGTGGCTACTACGCTTGCGAGCTTCCGGATGCACCGGTTTTGGCTTCGGCTGCGGAGGGCATCGACCGAGATGCCGCCTCTGCGGGTCCCAGCGCGCATGATGTCAACGGACAGGTCGAGCGATTCGATGCACTTTCTCCTTCCGCTTTGGAGGCGGCGCGGCTTTGGCAAAGCGCACTACGGGCGACGCTGGCATCCGAAGATGAGCGCGAAATCTTTTCGCCCGCACCGGCGCAGGGCACCGCTCGGCTGCGACGCGCAATTGCTCACCACCTGCGTGGGACAAGGGGCATGAATGTCGATCCCAATAACATTGTTATCGGCGCGGGCGCCCAGCTGCTCGATACCATGTTGGTTCAGTTGCTTGGCGCTGACAAGGTGTATGCCGTTGAGGACCCGGGCTATTTACGTCTGACGCGCATCTATCAGGCTATGGGCTGCAAAGTTCGACATATCCCGTTGGATGATGAGGGCGTGGACTTGAGCGCTCTGCAGAAAACCGGGACCGATGTACTTCATCTGATGCCGTCCCATCAGTATCCGACCGGCCTTGTGACGAGCATTGCGCGGCGCTATGCGCTTCTGAGCTGGGCCGCCGAGCGACCAGGTCGGTATCTCATCGAAGATGACTTTGATTGTGAGTTTCGCCTTGCCGGGAAGCCGATTCCCGCGCTCGCGTCGATCGATGCCGCCCAGTCGGTTATCTACACCAACACGTTTTCGAAGAGCCTTTCATCGGCGTTGCGTTTGGCGTACATGGTGTTGCCCGATGAGTTAATGGAGCGGTTTAGGCGCAACCTTGGTTTCTACGCCTCGTCGGTGAGCTCTGTTGATCAGGTCGCTTTGGCGCGTTTGCTGGAATCGGGTGATTACGAGCGACATGTGAACCGCGTGCGCGTTCGTGCTCGCGAGGCGCGTGATGGCCTGATGGCGCTTGTGCGGAAGGTATTTCCGGCAGGAGAGGTCTCGATCGAGCATGCAGACGCGGGCCTTTACTGTATCGTGGTTGCGGAGCGTGGAGCGGGCGGAAGCTCTTTTGTGCGGGCCTCACGCGCTCGAGTATCCCTTTTGTCGATATCAGTGACTGTTATTGGTGTGCCGATGGCGCATCTGTCCCTGAAAACTCAAGTCAAATTCTTGTTCAGTATGACGATTTGAGTCCAAAAGCGCTAAATACCTTGGAATCGCAGCTAATGGGAGCACTCTGCAACCTAAGTGAGTAGGCTTTTGGAACTTTGGCGACCAGGCAGTTTTGTAACAAGCTATCTACCTGCGGTTTTGAAAAGCAGGATGACCGGGCTGCTCGGGATGTTCAAAAAAGTCTACTCACTTGTCGCGCAAAGTTTCTGCATGAGAAAAAAATGGGGTTTTCAACAGAACTTCGTCCAGCTCTCGGCAAGCTTTTGGCCAGTTGGGGAGGGCTGTTGAACTTGGCAGTCCGTTCGGCACCATTTTTGGCGCGTTCGCGCCAATGCGTGACTGACTGGGTTGAAATTCGTGTTTTCCTGTGCCTATGAAAGATCTACTTTGTGACATATCGGCTTTTAGGTACTGGCGTTTGCCCCCTCAGGTCCGCGCTCTGTGTCCGCCGCTTCCACGACCGGAAGAAGACCGGCAGCGATATGATCTCGCCCGCAACCCGACGGCTGCGGTCGCGCTCGGTTTTCCGTTGTATACATTGGTTCAGACGAGAAACAAACGGACTTGTCCTACCAGCATTAGGCAGCGGCTGTTCCTTGGTGAGCCCCCCAGGGAATCCGTGCTGGAAACGGAGCATGGATTTTTGATTACGTCTCCTCTACTGACGGCATTCATCATGTCGCGGCATCTGACGGATCTTCAGCTTCTTTTTGTGTTGGCGGAGATGTGCGGCCTGTTTGCGGTGTGTGCTCTGCCGGCGGCACTTGAGGCGGAGCTTACGCGTGCAATTGATTCGGGCGCGATTTCGACGACGTTGGGTTGGGTGCGCTGCCCGTCCGAGGACGGCACCGCTTCAAATTTATGGCGTCGAGACGCTTTGGTTTTGGGCAGAGACCTTGACCGTTTTTGTTCAGATGTTTGCGGGATGCGTTACGGCAATAGATTTATGGCGGTATCGCAATTCGTTCCATTGGGTGCCGCGTCGCCTTTTGAGGTCGAGGCGTATTTGCTACTTGCACTGCCGCGATCCCTGGGAGGCGAAGGTTTTTGCGACATAGAGCTTAATGTTGAAGTGATGCTAGGCACAAGTGCTCGAGCGATTGTGGGAAAGTCCCGTGTATATATCGACCTACTTCTTTCTTCACCGGACGGTAGGCGACAGGTGGCCATTGAATGTCAGGGAAAGGCCTCGCACGGACGCGCAGGGGATGGCTTGCGTGACGCTGACCGCATGACGGCCCTTCAGGCCATGGGCTACGATGTGCTTCTCCTGACATACAGACAGATATCGGATGAGGATAGATTCCGCGCGATCGTTAAGGCCGTATGCAGGATGCTCGATGCTGAATATCGTGATAAAAGCTCAGATGAGCAAAGGGCTGAGGCATTACTCCGGTCTGAACTATTCGTTGACTGGACAAAATTGGGAGTAATCGACGGAAAGATGCCCGCTAGACACAAAATGGCTCGATCGTGGACGGCTGCGGTTCTAAGTGAGTAGGCTTTTAGCACTTTGGCGACCAGGCCGTTTTGCAACAAGTCATTTACCTGCGGCTTTATAAAGCAATATGGTGGTGTGCTCGGCAAGTTCCAAAAAGTCTACTCACTTAGTTTTTGACGAGAAGCCGATGCCGAAGGCGGTCCTATTTCAGGGCGTTAACAAGTTCGTGAGGCACGAAAAAGGCCCGAACCAATACGGTCCGGGCCTCATCGAGCTTGAGGTTATGTCTCAGGCGGTTGGCTTAGCCAAAGTAGCGCTTGAGCAGGCCGGCGAAAGCCTTGCCGTGGCGGGCCTCGTCGCGAGCCATCTCGTGCACGGTGTCGTGGATGGCATCGAGGCCGGCGCTTGGCACGCTTGGCAAGATCGGTCTTGCCGGCGGTGGCGCCGTTCTCGGCCTCAACGCGCATCTCGAGGTTCTTCTTGGTGGAGTCGGTCACGACCTCGCCCAGGAGCTCGGCGAACTTGGCGGCATGCTCGGCCTCCTCGTGGGCAGCCTTTTCCCAGTACAGGCCGATCTCGGGATAGCCCTCGCGATGAGCGACGCGAGCCATGGCCAGGTACATACCGACCTCAGAGCACTCGCCCTCAAAGTTGGCGCGCAGGTCGGCAACGATGTCCTCAGAGACACCCTCCATCTTGGCGACGCCCACGACGTGCTCGGCGGCCCACTCGAGCTGGCCCTCCTCCTGCTTCAGGAAACGAGAACCGGGAACGCCGCACTGGGGGCACTTAAAATCCTCGGGCAGCTGGTCGCCGTCGAACTCTTCCACATAACCGCAAACGGGGCAAACAAACTTCATGATTCGATCCTTTCGATCGATGGCGATTGCGCGCTCGTCCGGTCCCGTAAGGGCCCTCTCCGGACGTGCGTCTTGACGAGTTCTATTATCCATAAATGCAACCAAATGTGAAGCCTATTAGGAATGATTTTTAATAAAACAATTTTGAGATATGAAGATGTTGATTGATTAACGATTGGCAGGCCGTCTTTGACCGTCGCTGAGTACAATCGGTCGAGCAAATGTTGACCAATCAACAAATGAGGGAGTTTCCTTTATGCATCTAGCCCGTCGTGCCTGGTGCCGAACATATCAGACGGTTTTTCGCATTGCATTGCCGATCCTGCCCTATACCGAGCCGCACATTTTAGAGCATGCCGAGGATGTGCCCACAGTGCTTCAAAAGCGCTCGATCCAGAAGGTCCTTATCGTGACGGATCCCGGCATTGCCCGTCTGGGGCTCACGGCATCACTCGAGCGTGCGGTTACGGCTCAGGGGATTGGTGTTACGGTCTATGCCGAAACGCGTGCGAACCCTACGGTCTCAAACGTGGAGGAAGCGGCGTCCCTGTATCGAGAGAACGACTGCCAGGCCATTATCGGCTTTGGCGGAGGATCGGCCATGGACTGTGCCAAGGGCGTGGGGGCACGTATCGCGCAGCCAAACAAGCCCATCAACAAGATGCGTGGCCTGTTGCGCGTCCACCGTCTCCTGCCGCTGCTTATTGCGGTTCCCACTACCGCCGGTACGGGAAGCGAAGTCACGCTCGCGGCGGTTATCACCGATGACGAGACGCACTATAAATACCCCATTAACGACTTTGTGCTTATCCCGCGCCTTGCGGTGCGCGACCCCGAGTTTACGCGCGGCCTGCCCGCCTCCATTACGGGGCAGACGGGGATGGACGCCCTGACGCATGCCGTCGAGGCCTTTATCGGGCGAAGCACCACGCCCTATACGCGCAAGATGGCGCGACAGGCGGTTCAGCTCATCCACGACAATTTGCTCGAGGCCTATGAGCATGGCGACAACATGCACGCACGTCGCAATATGCTTGCGGCGGCGTATAAGGCGGGTGTTGCCTTTACGCGCTCCTATGTTGGATACGTTCATGCCATCGCACACAGCTTGGGCGGGCGTTACGGGATTCCGCACGGCTTGGCTAACGCCATTATCCTGCCGCATATGCTTCGCGCCTATGGCGAAGCTGCTGCTCCCAAGCTCGCCGATCTCGCCCGCATGGCCGGCATCGCGCCGGTTAACGCGCAGGACAGCCTGGCGGCCGAGGCCTTTATCGATTGGGTCGATCGAATGAACGCCGCCTTGGACATTCCCAAGTATGTGACGGGTATTCGCCGCTCCGATATTCCGCAAATGGCGGCACATGCCGATGCCGAGGCCAATCCGCTGTACCCCGTTCCGCTTTTGATGGACCGCCTGGAGCTCGAGCATATGTACGAAGTTGTTGCAGGTGGTATGTTTGAGGACGAGAACTAGGAGGGTCCATGAACACCGAGGAAATTGCGCGCATCGTCGGCGATCAGCGCACCTACTTTAAGACGCACGCTACGTTTGATGTCGATGCTCGCCGCCGCGCACTGGTGCGCCTGCGCGATGCGGTGCGGGCCCACGAGGCCGATATTGCCCATGCGCTCAAGACCGATTTGGGAAAGTCGCATGACGAGGCCTATATGTGCGAGATCGGCACGTCGCTTTCCGAGATTCGTCATCACATCGCTCATGTGGCTCGATGGAGTCGTCCGCGCCTGCGTCCGTGTGACCTCGCTAACGCCGTGAGCGTGTGCAAAACGCAAGCCGTGCCCTATGGCGTCACGCTTATCATGGCGCCCTGGAACTATCCGTTTTTGCTGACGCTCGAGCCACTCGCCGGGGCTCTTGCCGCGGGCAATACCGTGGTCATCAAGCCGAGTGCCTATGCTCCGGCATCGAGTGCGGTGCTCAAGCAAATCTGTGAAGAGGCATTTGATCCGCGCCTGGTGACGGTTGTCGAGGGCGGGCGCGCCGAAAACCAAGCGCTGCTCGATGAGTGCTGGGACAAGATCTTCTTTACCGGTAGTGTTCCGGTTGGCAAGCTCGTCATGGAGCGCGCGAGTAAAAACCTTACGCCCGTGACGCTTGAGCTGGGCGGAAAGAGCCCCTGTGTCGTGGATGCGACGGCAAACCTGAAGGTCGCGGCGCGGCGTATCGCATTTGGTAAATGGCTCAACGTGGGCCAGACCTGCGTGGCGCCCGACTACCTGCTGGTCGACGTGCGCGTGCACGATGAGCTGTTGGGTCTCATCAAGGAGGAGGTCCGTCGCATGTTTGGCGAGCACCCGCTCGACAACGAGGACTACGGTCATATTGTCAACGCCAAGCATTTTGCGCGCGTGCGCGGGCTGATCGACCCCGATAAGGTTGTGCTGGGAGGAACGGCGCGCGAGTCGTCGCTCAAAATTGAGCCGACGATCCTAGACGGCGTGGCGCCTGAGGACGCCGTGATGCAGGAGGAGATTTTCGGCCCCATCTTGCCGGTGCTGACGTTTGAGAGCCTAGACGAGGCCGAAGCGTTTATTACGGATCGTCCGACGCCGCTGGCCCTGTATATCTTTAGTCAGGATCGCGCGGTTCAGCAGCGCTTTGTGCGCTACGTGCCCTTTGGCGGCGGCTGCGTCAACGACACGATCATGCATCTGGCTACGAGCCATATGGGCTTTGGCGGCATGGGCGCGAGCGGCATGGGGCAGTACCATGGCCGCGAGAGCTTCGATACGTTTAGCCATAAGAAGAGCATCGTGAACAAGGCAACGTGCTGGACGTGCCGTTTCGGTATGCGCCCTACGCAAGCTGGAAGCACAAATTTGTGCGCATGTTTGTGCATTAGGAAATGGCAGGTAATACGAACAAGTGTTCCTATTACCTGTCATTAACGTTAGACTACTGCTATGGGGTACGGATGGGCCAACTCCCTTTAGAAGGGAATTGGTATGAACGTAAGCGATGTTATTTCGTTACTGGCGTTGTTAATCGCGGCTATCGAACTCGGCCTGTTTATCGGCCGAATGAAATAGCCGCCCCCGCGTAAGCGAAGACGGCCACTTCTCACGATGAAAACGTGTATCGGAGTTGGCAAGACCCGCTGCCACGGGTGCCATCCGTACCCCTATCTTATCTGCAAGCGCTCTGTCTCGCAAGCGTTGCGGCAACTGGGTGAAAGGCGCGAGCGGGTGAATTCGTGTCCGCACGGGCCCGTAAACTTCTCAGTGAGGTTAAGCGTTGGTTTATCCGGCCGTTAGAGGAGTTGCCATGTACGAGCCTTCACGTGTTCTTCTGTCATTTCATATCGCAGGATTTCAATATGCCGACGGCGCTTTGGTCCTAGGCGATCTTAAAGTGGGCGATAAACTGACGCTGTGCGCCGAGCGCGATAATCCCCATGATCCCGAGGCGGTTGCGATTTACTGTGGCAACACCAAGCTTGGCTATGTTCCGGGAAACGAGGTCGGCCCGCTGTCCTTGATGATGTATTACGGCCATGAGGACGTATTTGAGGCCCGCGTGCAACAGGTTGCTCCCGAGCGCAGCCCGTGGCATCAGGTGCGTGTTGGACTCTACGTGGTGGATGCACGCTAATCGGTAAGGGAGACTGCCATGTTTGATGACGACGACCAGTTCGATCTGACAGACGATCCGTTTGAGTGGGATATGCTACTCGATGACGATGAGTTGGAGCGGGATTGTAAGAAGCGGCAGGATAAGAATACCCAGGGTGACGCTTCGAAAAAGCAAGACAAGCGCCGCCGCGGACTGTTCGGCGGGTTCTTTGGATAACCGCCGCATCGCTGCGTCTGTATACTTAGCACGAGTTGAACACGTTGCGAAATGAGGACAGAGACGATGATGTGGTTTACCGCCGATCTGCACCTGGGCGATACGAATATCTTGCACGACATGGACCGGCCGTTTGGCTCGGTCGAGGAGATGAATCGCAAGGTCATCGATGCCATCAATGAGTGCGTGGCTGTGGATGACCGTCTCTACATTCTGGGTGACTTTACCTATCGTTTGCCCCTGGCGGAGGCGGTGCGCCTGCGCGAGCGTATTGCCTGCCAAAACGTGACGCTCATCCGTGGTAACCATGACGGCGATTGGGAAGATCCCGACGTGCCGCAAATTTGGGAAGACGTGCGTGATTATCTGGAGATTGCCCCCGGCTATGCCAAGGGCCATCGTCTGGTTATGAGCCACTACCCCATGCTTAGCTGGAATGGCAAGGCGCGTGGCGCCATCATGCTGCACGGGCATATCCACAGCAGGGGAGACCGCACCAACGCGCGCAACCGCGATCGCGAGCGCCCCATTTACCGCTACGATGTGGCCTCGACGCCAACGAGTACAAGCCGTAAGCCGCGACCAGATTCTTAGCTTCTTTGGGCTATAGGGTGCCAGAACCACCACAAAGGGGACAGTGAACTTTTGTGGTGGTTTTCACATAGATTGGAGTCGTTATGAAGCAATTGCTTATTCGTGCCGATGATATCGGGTATTCGTATGCCGTTGACTTAGGGATTGCTCGCAGCGTCAACGAGGGCTTGGTGCGCTCGGCGGGCCTTATGCCAAATATGCCCGAGGCCGAGCGTGGGTGGTCGCTCGTGGCGGATGCCGATATTGCAGTGGGCCAGCATACCAACGTGTGCCTGGGCAAGCCGTGCGCCGATCCGGCGCTCATCCCGAGCATGCTCAACGAGAGCGGCGAGTTCCATAGCAGCCGTACCTTCCGTGAGCATTTTAAGCGCGGTGAGGAGCTGATAGACTTCGACGAGGCCTGCATCGAGATCCGCGCACAGCACGACCGTTTTGTCGAGATTGTGGGCCGCGAGCCCGATTACTTTGAGGCCCATGCCGTCATGAGCGAAAACCTTAACCGAGCGATCTCGGCGGTTGCCCAGGAGCTGGGCCTTAAGGAGCAAAAGGCAAGCTTCGACCCCACGGCGGTGGTGCATTGCGGAGATACCGACCTGCGCATGGTGATGCATTCGATGGAGCCGGGCTACGAACCCAAGGACTCGATTATGCAGACGGTTCGCGAGATATCCGACGGCGAGACGGTCGTTTTTGTGTGTCACCCGGGCTATCTTGATCGCTTTATCCTCGAGAACAGCTCGCTTACGACTGATCGTACCAAGGAAGTCGATGCGCTGATCGATCCTGAGCTGCGCGCTTGGCTCGAGTCTCAACCCGATCTTCGCCTGATCGACTATCGCGACCTGTAAGAGCTCAAGCCAACACAAGGGGAACAGGCACCTTTGCGGTGGTTCTGGCGCCGTTGCCATTATGGTGGCGGCGCCTTTTTTGTCCGTGCGGCGCGGTAGAGTGTAGGCGGTTGAAATTTGCGTCCATCGAGGAGCTGTTATGAACGAGATCAAGTGCCCGCATTGCGGCGAAGTTTTTAAGGTCGATGCGTCCGGCTATGCGGACATCGTCAAACAGGTGCGCGATGCTGAGTTCTCGCGCGACCTGGACGAGCGTGTGAAGGCGGTCCAGCGCGAGGGCGAGCAGGCGCTGGAGCTTGAGCGCTCGCGTTCGACGGCTGCCCTGCAGGAGGCGGAGTCTCAGCGCGATGCACAACTCGTTGAGCAGAAGAATGCTGCGGCTCGGGAGTTGGCACAAGAGGTCGCCAAGCGCGATGCCGAGCTTGTCGAGCTGCGCGCCAAGCTCGAGGGCGCTGCCGCAGAGCGCGAGAGCGCAAGCCAGCGTGCGGCGGTTGAGGCCCGTGCCGATGCTCAGAAGGAGAATGCTGAGCTTCAGCGCGAGATCGACAATTTGCGTGCGCAGCTGGGGCGCAAAGATGACGAAGCCAAGCTTGCCGAGTCGGCGGCGCGCAACGCTGCTCAAAACGATTTAGCTGCACGTGATGCCCAGATTGCCGAGCTGCAGGCCAGGCTTGCCGCAGCGGACAAGGCTCAGGAGATGGCGCTTGCCGCTGCCGCGGCAGAGTCGCAGCGTGATCTCGATGCCGCTCGCAGCGAGGCCGAACGTGCACTTGCTGACTACCGCGCGACGGTACAGGAGAAGTTTTCCGCCGCAAAGGTACAATCTGAGCAAGAGGCTGAGGGTCTGCGTGCCCAGCTGCGCGAGCAGGAGCTGATGGCAAAAATGAACCTGTCGGAGGCAGTCGCCGCGGCGGAGCGAGAGCGCGACGAGGCACGTGCGAAACTGACGAGTGAGCTGGCAGTGCGCGATTCGCGCGAGGAACAGGCAAAGGCGGCACATGAGCTCGAGCTTGCTCAAGCCAAGCGTGCGAGCGATGAGCTGATCCGCTACAAGGATGAAGAGATTGAGCGCCTTAAGGACATGAAGGTCCGCCTGTCCACCAAGATGGTGGGCGAGTCGCTCGAGCAGCACTGCGAGACCGAGTTTAACCGTCTGCGCATGACGGCGTTTCCTAACGCGTACTTCGAGAAAGATAACGATGCGTCCGAGGGTACCAAGGGCGACTTTATCTTCCGCGAGTGCGACGCGAGCGGCAACGAGATCATCTCGATCATGTTCGAGATGAAAAACGAGAACGACGAGACCGCGACCAAGCACAAGAACGAGGACTTCTTTAAGAAGCTCGACCACGATCGCCGACAGAAGGGCTGTGAGTATGCAGTGCTCTGCACCCTGCTGGAGCCCGAGAGCGAGCTCTATAACGCGGGTATTGTCGACGTGAGTTACCGCTATGAGAAGATGTACGTGATCCGCCCGCAATTCTTCATTCCCATGATCACGCTGCTGCGCAACGCCGCCATGGGTTCGCTGCGCTATAAGCAGGAGCTGGCGGAGTACAAACAGCAGAATATCGATGTTACGAACTTCGAAGCCAAGATGGAGAAGTTCAAGGACGGCTTCTCGCGCAACTACAACCTGGCGAGTAAGCAGTTCGAGTCGGCGATTAAGGAGATCGATGCCGCCATTAAGCAGCTCGAGAAGACCAAGGACGACCTGCGTCGCAGTACCGAGAATCTGCGTCTGGCCCACAACAAAGCCGATGAACTCACCATTCGAAAGCTCACGTGGGGCAACAAGACCATGAAGCTGCCTTTGACGAGGCACGTGAGCTGCGCCGGAGACAGGTGATGAACCAGCCGAGGCGGATTCGTATGAGGTCGAGGATGCCGAGTAAGGCATAGCGTTTAGTGCAAAAGCGGGGCCGCTGGCGATATTGCCAACGGCCCCGCTTCGTTTCGTTCCAGTATGTTCGGTTAGTCCTCGAGCAGGTCCTCGATAAAACCGACGCGGTAGTTTTTGAAGATGACCTCGCCGCCGTCTTGCGTGGCGTCCAGATCGACATCGCCCATGATGCCAAAGTCGTGGTCGCCTTCCTCGTCGGCAAAGATCTGATGCACGTGCCACACGTGCGCGGTCTTCTCATCGGACTCATCGATGGAAAACATCGCGGCACTGCGGGCATCTCCGTCGGTGAGGATCTCCTCGTGCTGTTCGTGGTAGGCATCGAGCGCCTTTTGCCAGCGGATCTCGCTCATGCCCCAGTCGTCGTCGAGTTCGCCCAGGTCGCGAACGTGCTCGCGAGCGGCAAGGGTTACGCGGCGGAAGAGCGCATTACGCACCAGCAGCGTGCAGCCGCGGCGGTCCGCCACGACCTCGTCGATGCCCTGCGGCGGCGCGGCGTCGAGGGCAGCCGGATTGCCGGCGTTCTCCCACTCGTCCACCAGGCTCGAGTCCACCGAGCGCACCACAAAGCCCAGCCACGAGATAATGTCGCGCAGGCGCTCGTCGCGCTTCTCAATGGGTACGGTGCGGTCAAGCGAACGGTAAGCCTCTGCCAGGTAGCGTAGCAAAATGCCCTCGGAGCGGGCGATGCCGAGCTTTTGGATATAGCCCTTAAAGTCGCTCGCGCTCTCCAGCATATCGCGCAGGACGCTCTTGGGAGAGAGCTGGTAGTCGTTTGCCCAGGGCACCTCCTGGCAGTACTTGTCAAAAGCGGCGTCGAGCAAATCCTCGAGCGGCTTTTCGTACGTGACGTCTTGAATGCGCTCCAGACGCTCCTCATATTCAATGCCGTCGGCCTTCATCTCGGCCATAGCGCGATCGCGTGCGGCGCGCTCCTGTGCGCGCAGCACCTGCTTGGGATCCTCGAGCGTTGCCTCGACCATCGAGATCAGGTCCATGGTATAGGTCTCGCTCTCGGGATCGAGCAGCTCCAATGCGGCAAGCAAGAACGGCGAGAGCGGCTGGTCGAGCGCAAAGTCCTCGGGCAGATCGACCGTCAGTGCATAGTCGATGTCCGGCGCGGCGTCAGTCGGGGCGTCGGGCGCGGGCGGCACCTCGGTGCGCACGACGACGCCGGAGTCGATGAGCGTGGCGAAGATTTCGTCGGCGCGAACCTCGAGCTTGGTCTTTTCCTCGGGGGTCTGCAGGCTTGTCTCGATGAGGTCGTGTACGCGGGCACGGGCATCGCCGCCCTGCTCGACCACGCTAATCACCATGGAGTGTGTGATGCGAAGGCGCGGCTTGAGCGTTTCGGGCTGCGTCTCGATCAGGCGCTCAAAGGTCTGCTTGTTCCAGGTGACAAAGCCCTCGGGGGCCTTCTTCTTTTTAATCTTACGGAGCTTTTTGGGGTCGTCGCCCGCTTTGGCCATAAGCTTGGCATTCTCGATCTCGTGCTCGGGTGCCTCGGCGATGACCATGCCCTCGGTATCGAAGCCCGAGCGGCCGGCGCGACCGGCAATCTGATGGAACTCGCGGGCGCGCAGGCGACGCATCTTGTAGCCATCGAACTTGGTGAGCGCGGTGAGCACCACGGTGTGGATGGGCACGTTGATACCGACGCCGAGTGTGTCGGTGCCGCAAATGACGGGCAGTAGGCCCTGCTGCGCCAGGCGTTCGACCAGTAGGCGATAGCGCGGCAGCATACCGGCGTGGTGCACGCCGACGCCGCAGCCAAGCAAACGCTTGAGGATCTTGCCGAAGGCCGTCGAGAAGCTCGTGCCCTTGGCCGCCTCCTTGATGGCCTCGCGCTGCTCCTTGCTGGCAATGCCAAAGTTGGCGAGCGACTGTGCCGTCGCAAGGGCGGCATCCTGGCTAAAGTGCACGATATAGAGCGGGGCCTCTCCGCCGCGCATCGCGAGCTCGACGGTGCCCTCGAGGGAGGTCGTCACGTAGTCGTAGCTCAGCGGCACGGGGCGTGGGGCATCGACGACCAGATCGCACGCGGCGCCGGTGTGCTCCTCGAGTGAGGCGGCGATCGCGGTGACATCGCCGAGCGTGGCGCTCATGAGCATGAATTGTGTGTGAGGCAGGGTGAGCAGCGGTACCTGCCAGGCCCAACCGCGATCGGGGTCGGCAAAGTAGTGGAACTCGTCCATGGCGACGCAGCCCACATCGGCATCTTCGCCCTCGCGCAGTGCGTCGTTAGCAAGGATCTCTGCCGTGCAGCAGATGACGGGCGCTTTAGTATTGATATGCGTGTCGCCGGTGATCATACCGACGTTATCGCGGCCGAGCACCTGTACCAGGTCGAAGAACTTTTCGCTGACCAAGGCTTTGATGGGGGCCGTGTAATAGCAGCGCTTGCCCTGCGCCATGCCCATAAAGAGCATGCCCAGCGCGACGAGCGATTTGCCCGATCCGGTCGGTGTGCCCAAAATGACGTGATCGCCGGCAGCCAGGTCCATGAGGGCCTCTTCTTGGTGATCCCACAGCTCGATGCCGCGGTCGCTCGTCCATTCAAAGAAGCGTTCGAAGGCCTGATCGGCCGTGAGCCACGGTTCGGGCTCACTGCCGTCTTCGGGCTCCCACCAGGTGGGGGAGAGCGCGCCGAGCGAGCCGAACTCGGCCTCGGTTCCCGTGCCGCCCGAGAATGAGCTGGCGGCGCCGGCGCCCGAGACGGTGCTGGCGGCGGTATCTGTCGTGGTCTGTGCCATGTGTGGTTGCTTTCTCTCGCGATTGTCCGCCAACTATTATGGCGTAGCGGCGGCGCGGGGTGCCAGCGCGCGAGAAAATGCAGGAAATGGGCGTTCTGCCCAGCCGTTTGGTGCAGTAGCCAGCTAAGTGAGTAGACTTTTTGCGATATCGCGAGCACATGGCTTTTGCGCAAGGGCTCTACCTGCACTGATAATTGTTCTCGGGGGAAGCGGGCACTGCGGGGCGCGGCAACGGCGCGCGATTTCCGCGTCGCAGCGCTACCCTGATGCTGAATGCCGGGACGATGACCCACTGACCTGCTGACGCCTCTTCGGCCGTCCTCAAATCCGACCTGTCTCGCCCCGGCATCCGCGTCCCGGAGTCCTGCCATGACCTAATAGGAGCATGAGCGCGGACAATCGGACAAGCCAATTGGATTGTAGCGCTCCCGTCAGTGCAATGTCTGGGAGACCCGGGCGCGGAGCAGGCGGCAGACCGAGGGGAGCGAAAATGGAAGGCGAAACGGTCATCGCGGGCGTCGACACGCACAAGGACGTGCATGTTCTGTGCCTGCTCGACGGCCTCGGGAGGAAGATCTGGAGCGGGAGCTTCGGGGCCGACCCCGAGGGCTACGACAGGCTGGCGGAGGCGATAGGCGACCCGGGGAGCTGCATGGTCGTCGGCGTCGAGGGCACGGCATCGTACGGGGCCGGGCTGACAAGGAGGCTCGTGGAGCTCGGGTACAACGTCGTCGAGGTGCTCAGGCCCAAGAGGGACAAGGTGAGGCCCGGCGAGGGGAAGAGCGACCCGCTGGACGCCGAGCGCGCGGCGCGCAAGGCGGCGTCCGGGAAGGGCTGCTCCGTGCCGAAGT
>ENA-OQDW01000481-OQDW01000481.1-human-gut-metagenome-genome-assembly--contig:-NODE-481-length-16500-cov-4.123985_pt1 | contig 16500 bp, 17 predicted proteins | sample MGYA00242784_ERZ504613 | MGnify/ENA primary metagenome ERZ504613 (study PRJEB26092, sample SAMD00036330) | human gut metagenome | host: Homo sapiens | study: EMG produced TPA metagenomics assembly of... | reverse complement strand
TTCCGCTACAGCAAGTACAACCACTTCAACAACCATGACTTCCGCTACTACAAGCACAACTGCTTCGACAACCGCAACTTCTACTACTACAAGCACGACTGCTTCGGCAACGACAATTTCCGCTACAGCAAGTACAACGGCTTCAACAATCGCAACTTCCACCACCACAAGCACGACCACTTCAACAACGACTACTTTCACCACCACAAGCACGACTGCTTCAACAACGACTACTTCCACTACTACAAGTACAACCACTTCAACAACCGCAACTTCCGCCACTACAAGCACAACAGTTTCAACAACGACAATTTCCACCACCACAGGCACGACTGCTTCGATAACTACAACTTCCACTATAGCAAGCACAACCACTTCAACAACCGCAACTTCCACCACAACAAGTACGACCACTTCAACAACGACTACCTCCACCACAACAAGTACGACCACTTCAACAACGACTACTTTCACCACAACAAGTACGACCGCTTCAACAACCACGACTACCACCACTACAAGCACAGCTACTTCAACAACAACTTCCACCACAACCACCATACCTCCTGACGAAAATTTCCCGCAGATCACAGGCGATGCAGACCGCAATGGTCGGGTGGACTCCACAGATGTTTACATGGTAATGCTGTATTGTGCATATCACGGTGCCGGCTATCACGATTACACCTTCACGGAATATCCGGAGATCGAAACCGCTCTGCTGACCAAGCTGGACATCAACGGCGACGGCTCCATTGACACTACCGATGTCTATTTTATACTCCGCTACGTTGCCTATCAGGGAGCTGGCATTCCGACAGACTGGGACGAACTGTACGAAAAGCACATTTTGCAATATTACCCAGAATATTCTTTAGATGTTTTTAAATTGTACCCACAATCTTTTTACATCACCACACAGAAAAAGTGTATAATAAAATAAGTTGTAAACAAAAAACGAAAAACAAGAAAGGACAAGCAAACACACATGAAAAAACTAATTACACTTCTGCACGGTTTCTGTATGGCACTGGCGGACAGTGTCCCCGGCGTTTCCGGCGGCACGATCGCATTCCTCATGGGCTTCTATGACAACTTTATCGGTTCCCTGAACGCCCTGATCTCCGGCAGCAAGCAAGAACGCATCCAGGCTGTCAAGTACCTCATCAAACTGGGCATCGGCTGGGCGATCGGCTTCTGCTCCTCGGTGCTGGTGCTGGCAAATGTCTTTGAATCCCAGATCTATCGGGTATCCTCCCTGTTCATCGGCTTCATCATCTTCGCGATTCCGGTCGTGATCTACGAGGAAAAAAAGGTACTGAAAGACCGCTGGAAAATGAGCTTCTTCGTCCTCATCGGCATGGCATTCGTGGTGGCGATCACCTATGCCAACACTTTCGTAGGCGGCGGAAAAGATCTGAGTAATCCCGGCATCGGCATGTACATCTACGCATTCTTCGTGGGAGCCGTTGCGATCTGTGCCATGGTTCTGCCGGGCATTTCCGGTTCCACGCTGCTGCTGATCTTCGGGCTGTACATTCCGATCATTAACGGCATTCACGACCTGCTCCACCTGAATTTCCACATGCTGCCCATTCTGATCGTCTTTGGGCTGGGCGTCATTACCGGCATCATCAGCATTATCAAGCTGATCCAGAACGCTCTGACCAAACACCGCGGGGCTACAGTTTATCTGATCATCGGCATGATGCTGGGTTCCCTGTACTCCGTCTTTATGGGACCTACCACGCTGGAAAATCCGCAGCCGGCAATGGGACTGCACACGTTCAGCATTGTGTTCTTCCTCATCGGCGGCGTAGTGATTCTGGGCATGCAGGGCTTGAAAATGCTCTCGGATAAGAACAGCACCCCTGCCAATGAGCCAAAAGCAGAAGTGCAGGCAAAGTAAAGTAAAGTAAAGTAACAAACCACATACAAAAAGCCGTATCGGTAATTCCATTCCGATACGGCCTTTTTCTGTCCGTTCAAAAATTCATGTTTGTAAAGCAACCTGCGTGTCGTTCTTCTGTTACGCCACCAGCATCTCCCACGTGGTGGGAATCCCTGCACTGTTCTGTGCAATATACAGCAGCACATAGAACACGTCTGTCGAATCGACTGCACCGTTGCCGTCAATGTCCGCCGCTTTTTCCTGTGCCGGTGTCCAGCCGGAATCCATACCCACCGCACTCTGTGCAACGCCCAGCAGTATGTAAAACACGTCCGTAGAATCCACGCTTCCGCTGTTGTCCAAGTCGGCAAGAAGCAGTTCTTCAAGGATACTATTGTAATATATTGTCGCCTGCTCCAGCAGTTCATTCCCTGATTCGATCTGGACATTGCTCCACTCGTCTTCCGACATGACAGTGTACACTGCCGACAGTTTGGTACAGTCGGAAAAGGCAGATTCCCCGATTTTCGCCAGATTGCCCTGCACTGTCAGCGTTTCCAGACCAGAGCACTGCCAGAAAGCACCCCAATCAATTTTCGTCACACTTGCCGGCAGCATGATCTTCTGCAAATTTCCGCAGTTGTAAAAGGCAAAGTTCCCGATTTCCGTCACACCGTCCGGCACTTCTACCGCTGTACCAGAGCACGTTGTCGCGTCAATCAAAATATGGTTCACCTGTACCAGCGGATTCTCCGTCTGCTGATTTTTCAGCCACGCCGTATCGCAAAACGCATCTAATCCGATTTCCTGCAAGGTCGCCGGAATTTCCAATTCCGCCAGCAAGCCGCAGGAACGAAAGCAATTATCCCCCACAGCAGTCAGATTTTTCGGCAGCGTCACATGCTGTAACTTATGACAACTCCAAAACGCATTCTTTCCGATCGTCTGTACCGTGTCCGGTATCTCCACACTGGTCAAATTTTCACAAAATTGAAACGCATCTTCTGCAATTTCCGTCACTGGTTTTCCGGCAATTTTTTCCGGTATTACCGCTTTTTCCGCCGTTTCCTCACATTTCGTGATAACTGCCCCGTCAGATTCCAAGATATATGTCAACGCCCCGACAGTTCCCGTTTCCTCTGCTGCCGCTGCCGAAAATGCCGGCAGAAGCGGCTGCACCTGCGGCATACTGATAACACAGAGCATTCCGGCAAGCACTGCTGCCAGTGTTTTTTTCCAAATTTTCATGTCATTCTCCTTGTCCTGTTGCTTCTCTCGCATCTTTCTCCAGCACCGAAAATGCCTGCCGGAGATTCCGCACGCCGGCAATGCGGATCTGGTACGAGCCGCCTTTCAGTTCGTGCAGGCACTGATGCGGCACGATGCACCGCGTAAAGCCCATGCGTTCCGCCTCCTGCACCCGCCGCCGAATGTGGGAAATGCCACGCACTTCGCCGCCCAGTCCCACTTCGCCAAAGGCAACTGTCCGTTCCGAGATCGGCTTGTCCACCAGCGAAGAGTACAGGCACAGTGCCACCGCCAAGTCCCCTGCCGGTTCGTCCAGCTGGAATCCGCCGACCACATTCAGGTACACGTCCAGCGTTCCGAAAAACATGCCCAGATGTTTTTCCAGTACCGCGATCAGGATCACCATGCGGCTATAGTCGAATCCCTGTGTCTGCCGCCGCGGTGCAGAGAAGCCGCTTTTGGTGGCAAGCACCTGAATTTCCGCCAGAATCGGACGGGAGCCCTCCATCATACAGGTAACACAGGTGCCGGAAACGCCGTGAGGTCTGCCGTCCAGCAGCATTGCCGAGGGGTTGGGCACTTCGTGCAGTCCGCTGTCCTGCATCTCGAACACGCCGATCTCATTGGTAGAACCATACCGGTTTTTCACAGCACGCAGCAGCCGGTAGGACAGGTTCCGTTCTCCCTCGAAATACAGCACGGTGTCCACAATATGTTCCATGACCTTCGGACCGGCAATGGCTCCGTCCTTGTTGACATGCCCCACGATCCACACCGGAATGTCCAGCTGTTTCGCCGTGTGCATAAACAGGTTGGTGCACTCCCGCACCTGTGTCAGGCTGCCGGCACTGGAGGAAATTTCCTCCATTCGCATGGTCTGAATGGAGTCGATAATGACAATATCGGGGCGGCTGGCGGAAATGGTGTCGCAGATGCTCTGGGCATCGGTGACTGTCAGCAGAAACAGATTTTTCGTTGTCACGCCCAGACGCTCCGCCCGCAGCTTGATCTGTTTGGCGGATTCCTCACCGGAAACATACAGCACAGTGTGTTCCTTTCCGAAGTACTGGCAGATTTGCAGCAGCAGTGTGCTTTTTCCGATACCCGGCTCGCCGCCCAGCAGCACAATGGAGCCACGCACCAGTCCGCCGCCCAGCACGCGATCCAGTTCGCCTACGCCGGTATGATAACGGACATCAGCAGTGGTGTCCACTTCTTCCAGTTCCTGTATTTTGTCCGACAAGTCCACCGGTTTCCGGCGGTTGTTGCCCACCGCCTGTGTGGACAACGGGACATCTTCTTCCAACGTGTTCCACGAGCCGCAGGAGGGACACTTGCCGTTCCACTTGGCACTTTCGTAGCCGCATGCTGTGCAGCGGTATATGATTTTAGGCTTTGCCATAGAGGTTCTCCTTTTTGTTGTGTTATTTGTATTATACCATGATGCGGGCAGAAGTGCAAGCTGTAGACTAGAATGCGAGATTTTGCGTAATATCTAGGGCGATGTTTCCCTAATATAGCAAAAAAGACCTCACGCCCCGCAAATTCCCGAAAATATTTTATATTTACGATTTTCGCAGTGTTTGTTCATATTCATTTTTCTTTTATCATATATAATAAAAACAGATTTTTTTATGAAAGGATTTTGACAGATGTTACTCTACTTTTTACTGCCAATTCTATGCAACGCCCTGCTTCTGGCGGCGTGCAAACTGCCGAAGCTGGCACCGGCTGGCTCTGAATTCTCAAAAACCGCAGTCAGAATGGGAATACTGACTGCCGGAGAAATTCTGGTGCTTTTGCTTCTGCATGCTCTGATCCACGGGTTCCAGATCACCGGTTCCCGCCTGTTTCCGCCGCTGCCGCTGGCGGTGACTCTGCTGCTGCTTGGGGCTGGGGCTGCCTTTTCTGAAAAGCAAAGCACCGCTGTTCTGCGGAAATATCTGCGAAAAGCTGCCTGTATTGCCGGCTGTGTTTTTCTGCTGGAGGTGCTGGTGTTCCACATCACCGGCTTCACCGCCCAGAAAACCAAAGAGGAACTGCCCCTTTCCACCGCAGAAATCAGCGATGAGGAAGCGGCTTCTTTCAACGACAAAGGCGAGATCACCATTACCGGCAACTGCACCCTGACCTTTTCTGATCTGGACTGGGGCGAGCTGCACTGTGTCCGGCTGCATGCGGACGGCAAGGACAAGATGTATCAGGTTTCCCTCTCCATGAAAGACAACAACCTGACACAGCGATTCGAAAAGACTGCACAGACACAGGCGACCGGCAGCTATGACACGCTGCAATTTGCCATGCAGCCCTATGAAAAAATTCACGTGCTGCAACTCCAGTTCGAAAACATCGATGCCCCGATCACTCTGCACAGCGGCACCGCCTATGCGGCAATTCCCTTTGCCTTTTCCACAGGGCGGTTCCTGCTGGTACTGCTGATCGCACTGGGGCTGACTGCCTGCAAGCAGTTCTCCGTCTGGGAGATCCACTATCAGGCAAAAAACTGGAAGCACAATCTGGCGGTGCTGATGACCCTGTTCGGCTGCCTTGCCTGCATCAGTGCTTTCATTGTGCCCGACCAGAAGCCCACTGACATCCATTCCGTGGACATCAGCAACGTCTACGGAAAAACGCTGGAAGCATGGACGGACGGGCATTCCTACATGAATTTCGACGTGACACCGGAACTGGCGGAACTGGAAAATCCCTACGACAATTCCAACCGCGATGGCGTTTCCTATAACTGGGATTATGCCTACTACAACGAACACTACTACTGCTATTTCGGCTGTGCTCCGGTGGTGCTGATCTATCTGCCATTCTATGCCATTACCGGAAAAGTTCCCACTCTGAACTTCGCGTACTGCATCACTGTGGCAGCCATTATCATCGCCATATTCGGGTTGATCATGACACTGGTGCGGCGATATGACAAACAGCCGCCGCTGTTGCTGCTGTTGTTCGGACTGGTTTCTGCCGTGGCGGGCTGCGGTGCTTTTGTGGGACTGAACTACAACGACCGGTATTACCTCTGCCTGCTCATGGGTATGTTCGGACTGCTGCTTGCCCTCTGGACGGGATTCGCCGCAGTTTCCGTGAAAAAATCGTGGAAGCGCTTTGCCTTGCTGGCAGTCAGCGGCATTGGCGTGGTAATCACGGCGGCTTCCCGTCCCAACCTGCTGGTCTATGTCCTGCTGCTGGTGCCGATTTTCCTGCATCTGCTGTTCCGGAAAGACCTGCGGCTGCAAAACCGGCTCACCAGTGCCGGCTGTTTCCTGCTTCCGACACTGGTTGGTGCGGCAGCGATCATGTGGTACAACCAGATCCGGTTTGACAGCCCGCTGCAATTCGGGGCAATTTACCAGATGACTGTAGACAACACCGCCGCAAACCGCATCAGTCTGGCACGTTTTCCGGCTGCCTTTGCGGCATATTTCCTGCACCCTATGGAACTGATGGACGACTTCCCGTTCCTGAAAGACAACGCAGTGCTTGTTCCCAACCGCATGATGTATCTCTTTGTCGAAAGATCTTTCGGAGCGTTGGCAATGCCGTCGGTACTGCTGGGCGTGCTCAGCATTCTCCTGCTCTGGAAAAAGTGGAAACAGCGGGACGACTGCCGGATTCGCCGTGCTCTGGTACTGATTACCGTTATCGGAGCCGTTCTGCTGGCGTGGGTGGACTACTGCATGGCAGGCATCACCATTCGCTACCTGCTGGATATTATGGTAGTGCTCAGCGTCATGTCCACCATGCTGCTGCTGCAAGTGCCGGCAGTGCTGAAGCCCTATTCCGCCAATGCTGCACAAATCAGCCAGAAAGTCATCGCACTGGCAATGACCGGAACCGTGCTAGCATACTTCTGTATTCTCATCACCTCCGGCGATGGCGTGGCACTGTATAAGGCACACCCCACGATCTGGAATGTTCTGAAAGATACACTGGTATTCTGGAGATAACCCGCGAAGAATTTGCAAATACAAAAGCCGTTCTGTACAAGATGCGTACAGAACGGCTTTTTTGCGGTGTGACGGGGCTGTTTATTTCTCTATCCCCCGCAGTCAATTCAACCACGTTCTTCCAAATACTGATTCAAGCCGGAGAAAATGGTGAACGCCACTTTCTGCTGATACTCCTCCGACTCCAGCAGAGCCGCTTCTTCCGGATTGGACAGGAACCCGCACTCCGCCATAACAGTGGGATTTTCGCTGAAATAGCAGAGATACAGTTCCTTGCCGCACTGCTTGATCTCCGCGTGTTTTCCGGCTGCAACTGGGTCACAAAAGCATTCTGGAGAGCCTGTGCCAGAGCACCGCTGCCCTTGACATTGTCGGAGTAAAACATCTGGGCTCCGGAATAGGCAGCATCGGTGAACTGGTTCTGGTGCACGGAGATGCACACGGCGTTGTCGTACTGGTTGAACAGTGCCAGCCGGTTATCCATATCCGAACTTTTCTGGTTGGCAATGCCCTCAACGCCGTCATCGTGAATGCTCCGGTCTGTGTCCCGCGTGACCTCCACGGTGTAGCCTTCCATTCGCAGGAAATCCCGCAGGCTCAGGAGAATATTCAGGTTGATGCCTTTTTCCGGCACATCATTGACAGAAACACAGCCGCCGTCTGCACCGCCATGTCCTGCGTCCAGAACAATCACCGGCGTTTCTTTTTTCGGGGCAGTCATAGTAGTGACGGCTTGCCGGATCTGCATGCCGCCAAAGTAGATTGCAGAAACGCTGACAGCACTGACTGCCAGAATGATGCCCGCCCGTTTTCCGATTCCTTTCCAAGTGCATTTGCATTGCATACCGTGTCCTCCCACAAACTTTTTGGTTCATGATATGCGGAATGGGACGGGGAATATGCAAAAGGGACAGACAGGAAACTTTTCAGCAACACTGCAAACCGTTTCTCACTGTTCCTCCAGCACGATCTTTTCATGTATCGCCAGCACCAATTCCCGAATCTTCTTTTCATCAGGTCTTTCCGGCAGGTCGGTATGCTCGGCGGCATATGCACCCGTGCCTTGTACTGCTCGATGATTTCGAAAAATTCCGCTGTGGCTGCTGGTTTTCGTCCAGATATTCGCCGTTTCGAATCCGCATCAGGAAATCATGCTCGGCAGCACGATAGGTGATGACCTCTCCTTTTTCCAGAATGTCGATGCACATCAGATACAGCCGAATCAGGTGCATCATATGCTTGCTCAATTTGTTGTGGGTAACGGCATTCTGGTTGCGGTGCCCCTGCCCCACTCTGCTGTAGCTTTTCACAATGTCCGCCATTCTGCCCCACATTTCCTTATAGTCCCGCAGCGGGTAGTGCTTCAGGGAAATATCCATGAAAATTTCCTTCTGCATCTGCGGGTTGACTGCATCGTCTATGTAAAGACGAATGGCATCTTCCGGATACTGAAAAACTGTTCCGGAAAATGCTTTTTCGCATTTCGGATACTGTTCAGAATGTGCATTTCCTGTACAGGCTGTTCGGCGATTCGGGCGGACTTGTTGTCCATGCGGCGAAACTGTGCTGTAGCATAACCGCTGAACGAGCTGATTGCCCGCTGGGACAGAAACAGCTTCCGGTTGTCCAGCAGCAGCTTTCCCGCCTCGGAGAGATACAGGTAGTGTTCCGGCTTCAGCCCCAGAATCTCAATGGTATTGGGATTGCACTCTTTCAGCAGACGTATCAGCTTCGGAAACGCGTAGACTGTGGTATCTGTGGCAACATCAGTCACCTGCTCGAAGCTTTCATTGCAAAGAATTTCTGCCTTGCTTAGTGCGGCACAGCCCCGAATATCCAGATCAGAAGTTTCCGTATCTGTGCCATAGGCGTGAGAACCGCCCAGCCCCAGCAGCATCACACGACTGCCCAGGTGGGGATTGGTCCGCAGGAAATCATACGCTTCTCCGTGCAGTGCTTTTCGAATTTCATGTAGCTGCATCAGGATTCTCCTTTCGCATTTTTCTGGCATAGGCAAGGCTCTGCCGGAGAGCATTCTCCTTATCGATACCTGCCAGCCGCAGCTTATGGGCGTAGGACAAAATTTCAGAAAAATCAGCACTGGGCTGCAAGCCTGCCGCGATCAAGTCCTTTCCCATGACGTATGGTCTTGCCATAATGGCTGTAAACTGTTCGTACCGCTGCATCAGGAACGATTCTGTTTCCCCGCAGGGCGGCAGCTTTCCCAGACCGTCACAGACGCTTAGCTGTATCAGGTCAAAGGTTCCACTGCACGATCCAGCAGTTTATTGGTGGATTTCAAACGCGACCTGGCAGCCGCCATAATGTTGGGCTGCATGTGCAGTTCTGTCATGTTCAGCACATACTGTATCAGCTTTGTTTCCGTGGTGATTCGTTCCAGAAACTGCTGTACCAGCGGCAGTCCGGCGGTTTCGTGCCCGTAGGAGTGGATCACGCCGTCGATTTCCGTGGTGCAGACTGCCTTGCCAAAGTCATGACACAGAGCCGCCAGCAAAAAGCCCAGCGGATACCGCACCTTATCCCGCCGCTTTGCCGCCTCGTCCAGCACCAGCATGGTATGTGTCCACGTGTCGCCCTCTTGGTGATGTATCTGGTTCTGGGGCAGTCCGATCAGTGCCTGCACCTCCGGAAACCAGTGCCCCAGCTGCCCCATAGTTCGCAGTTCTCCGAAAAACAGCGAGGGCTTTTCCGCACGGAGCAGTGCCTTTTCCATTTCCAGCATCACGCGTTCTCTCGAAAGGGCAGACAGTCGATACGCCGGCAGAGTTTCACCGTTTCCGCCGCCACGGAAAACTGAAACCGTGCCGCAAACTGTGCCGCCCGCAGCACCCGCAGCGGATCCTCTGTAAATGTCACGTCGTCCACATGCCGGAGTACGCCGTCCTGCAAGTCCTGTCTGCCGCCGAAATGGTCGATGATCTCGCCGGTCAGCACGTTCTGCATCAGGGCATTCATGGTGAAGTCCCGCCGTTTTGCCGCTTCATAGGTGCCCAGAAACGGGTCAGAAGTCACGGCAAAGTCACGGTGTCCCACGCCGGTACGCCGTTCAGTGCGTGGCAGGGCGATGTCCAATGCATGTCCTTTCAAACCGTAAATGCCGAAGCTTTTCCCGATTTTCATACACGCTCCCAGTTCGGAGAGCAGCTGTTCCAGTGCTTCGGCGGGAATGCCGTGCACCTCAATGTCAATATCCTTGTTTTCCAGTCCGAGAAGCCGATCACGCACACAGCCGCCGACAAAATACACTGTGCCGCCCTGCTCCGCCGCCTTTTCAGCAATGGCTCTCGCCAGTTCCGCATCTGTCATGACTGCACCGCCCTTTCCAACCGCCGCCGGAACCACGCCAGCAGGTCGGTCTTTGTCATTGCCTTTTGATGTGCCGGCTGTGCCAGCTGAAAGTCCAGCGGTTCCAGTTCCTGTATCAGCTTTCGCAGCTTTTCCGGTCGCTCCACCCAGACATCGCCCACCAGCTCCTGATACACCGCATCCCCCAGAAATACCCATTTGTTCTTCTTTCACCCAGACGATCACCGTATCGCGGGCGTGGGCACTGGTGACATGCCGCAGTTCACAGGTGCAGTTCCCCAAGTCCAGCGTCATGCTCTCGGAAAAGACCATAGTGGGCAGTGCCACCCGAATGCTCTCCGGATCGGGAAAGTGCAGCTGGATCCGCGGAGCACACAGCTGAGGGACAATGCCTTTCCGCACATTTTCCGCCAATGCGTCCGGTGTCCACTGCAGGCGGGAAACCATTTCCAGTGACTGTCTTGTCTGCACACAGGCAATGGACGGCATTGGCAGCGATGCCAGCCCGAAGCAGTGATCCCAGTGAGAGTGGGTCAACGCCACAAAATCCGGCTGACAAAAACCAGACTCCTCCACGGCGGCAAGATATGCCTGCACATGTTCCGGAGAATTGCCGGCATCGACCATCAGGGAAAACCGGTCGCCCCGAATATACCCCAGCACGGGGCGGTCTTGTTCCTGCGAAAAATCCAGCTGGTACACCCGCGGTGTCAGTTGCTGTAACATGAGATTCCCTCCATTCCTGTTTGTGCATTGTTGCCTATGTATCTAACCATAAAGCCCGCCTGACGGCTTTGCATGCGGGCTTTATGCAGTGTTTCCTTAACCATGCCCCAGCACCAGAAGCTGAAACAGTGCCATCCACTCCCGCACCCAATAGGTAGGCACATACAGAGGGTTCGTCTTGGCACACACGCTTTCCGATTGCAGTCCGGCACGTTTCGCCAGCAGCGATGCCCGATACTGGTGGAAGCCGTCTGTGATGATGACGACCTGTTCCCCAAGCCCCTGCTCCTGCAAAATTGCCGCCGCATGCTCCAGATTTTCCTGCGTATCTTTAGACGTATCCTCCGCAATGATGCGTTCTGCGGCAATGCCGTGCCCGATCAGCCAGTCCCGCATGGCCTGTCCCTCCGGCACGTCTTCTCCGGCTCCCTGTCCGCCGGTGGTAATGCACAGCACGTCGGGGTTCTCCTCCAGATATGCCTGTGCCGCCTCCAGCCGGCGTATCAGCATACGGCTGGGACGGGTGCCGCGGACTTTGCAGCCCAGCACCACAACGGTTTCCGGTGCAGTCGGTTTCGTGCAGATCGTCCGCACCATTTGCACAGACATCACAGCGGAAAAAGTCAGCCCTGCCGCCAGCAGGATCCCTACCGCAGACAGCCCGATCTTGCCGCCCAGCGGTTCCCAGCACCGCTGCACGATATGGGCAAATTCCGCGGAAATATGGTCACGAACAGCAGAAACAGGCACACCAGAATGCCAGCGAGATTACCCGGATTGCAGATTCGCTTACAGATCGGAAATACAAAGAAAAACAGCAGCACCAGTTCCGGCAGTAAAAGCAGATAACGCAATTTCATAAAATACTCCTTTCGGGGGAAAAATAAGCTTTACACCTTATAGCATAACATAATTGTGAATTTTTGTCAATCCGCCCGTGCTTTCATTTCTACATTTTTCGCCTGCTCCAGTTTGACAATTTCCGCAAAACATGATACAATAGAAACTGTTGTTCCTTTCAGAACACTCCATGCAGAAAGGGTTGTTTTATGAAGTTCCTGAAAAAATATTATAAGCTGATCGGTACACTGATTACCGTGGTGGCATTCGTCTTTGTCATCAAGAAGATCGTGACTATGGACGTGGACTGGTCGATGTTCGCTTCCGGCAAACCGCTGGGCATCATTGCCGGCTGTGTGCTGGTACAGACTGCCATCATTTTCTTCATGTCCACCCCGTGGGTACAGTTTGTGCGAATCCTGTCCGGCAAGAAAATCGCCATGAAAGATGCTCTGCCGGTATACACCAAGTGCAATCTGATGAAGTACGTGCCGGGAAATGTGTTTCAGTACGTGGGACGAAACCAGCTTGCCGCAGATCTGCACATCAGCCACGTGGACGTTGCCTGTGCCACCGTTCTGGAAATTCTGTGTTCGCTGGTGGCTCCGCTGGTGTGGATCCTGCTGCTCATGGGAAAAGACATGGTGGGACTGATCCGCACCTATGAGAAGAATTTCCTGCTGGTGCTGGGCATCGGTGTTGCCGTACTGGTGCTAGCGTTTTTCCTGCTCCGCTGGAAGTTTCGGGAACCGCTGCGGCGGTATTTCGAAAAGTACCGCAAACTGCTGAACCGGAAAATTTTGCTGCGGGTCGCAGGCGTTTTCCTGCTCTACGTGCTGCAATACCTGTTCTCCGCCACCATGTATGCCGTGCCGGCGTTCCTGATGTTTGACGTTCCGCGGGCACAGATGGGGCTGTTTCTGGGAACCTACCTGTTCTCGTGGGTCATTGGCTTTATCACCCCCGGTGCTCCGGGCGGCATCGGTGTCCGCGAAGCAGTCATGGTGCTCACATGCAGCACATTTCTGGACACCAACACCATTATGCTCTACGCCGTTACCATGCGAATCATCTCCACATTCGGCGACGTGCTGGCGTTCTTCCTGGGCTGGCTGCTGCATCTCATCTGGAAACGGCAAAAGACCACCGCGTAATACTACTATTATAATATAACACTTTTCACAGCAAACATACAAAAAAGCTGTCGGCGGAATCCTTTTCCACCGGCAGCTTTTCTCTGTACAGTTCCATCTGTCTTGTCAAAGTTCACTGTGCACTGCTCTGTGTATTCTGCGTGTTCTGTGTGTTCGCAGCTTCATTGGCAGTTGCCATGTGCATATTGAAAAATTCCGGATACAGCCGGCGTGAAACCTCAAAGGTATTTTCCGACACCCGCTTTGCCATATACAAGTCCATGTGTACGCCATGGGCATAAATACGATCTACTTCTCCGATCGCATGTGCTCCGGAATCCAGTTCCTTTACATATACAATATCTCCACCTGTGTATTCGGGGTAACGGCAGAAACCGTATAAGTCATCTTCTCTGTCAGCATCGTGATCTGCTCCTTTCCGTATCCTGTGGGAAGCCGCCGCGAAATGCCAGTCGCACAAAACGCGGGCTGCACTCCCCTATCTTTTTTATTTTACTACATTTCTCTCGTTTCGTCAAGTGTTTCCAGCAGGTTCCTGCAAATTTCTCTGAAAATCCCCTTGACAAACCCTCGTTCCTATGTTATAATGCGAATATGAAAATCATTTTCAATTTCAAATGCTGCAATTCCAACGGACGGAAGTGAGAGAATATGAAACGAAAACTGGCTTTTTTGCTGATGCTCTGCTTCGGGTGGAGCTTTTTTTTGAACGGCTGCGGCGGAACGCTGCCGAAAACAGACGACCGGCTGCAAGTTGTCTGCACCATTTTTCCCGAATACGACTGGGCAAGACAGCTGACACAGGGCGTGGACAATGTAGACCTGACACTGCTGGTGAAAAACGGCACAGACCTGCACAGCTATCAGCTCTGTACGGGACATTGCCATGATCGCCAGGGCAGATGTGTTCTGCTACGTAGGCGGCGTTTCGGATACATGGGTCAACGACGTGCTGGACACCACCGAGAACCGCACCGCACAGCTGGTTTCCATGGCAGAAGCCGCTGACGCTGACGAGGAAGTGCTGGCAGAGGGCATGCAGGCAGAACATGAACACGAACACGAACATGAACACGACCACCACGATGACGAAAGCGATTCCCACGAGGAGCCGCCGGAACTGGACGAACATGTGTGGCTGTCCCTGCGGCGGGCTGCACTGGCATGCACTGCCATGAAAGAGGCGTTGTGCAAGGCAGATCCCGCACATGAGGACATCTACAACCAGAACTGCACCGACTATCTCCAGAAATTACAGGAGCTGGACAGCGACTTTACCGAAATGACTTCGCAGGCGGCACGGGATACCATTGTGGTGGCAGACCGCTTTCCGTTCCGGTATCTGGCGGAGGATTACGGACTGACTTATTACGCCGCATTTCCGGGCTGCTCCGCAGAAACGGAAGCAAGCTTTGAAACCATTGTATTCCTATCGGAAAAGGTGGAATCTCTGCATCTGCCTGTGTGCTGGTCACCGAGGGCAGCAATTCTCACTGGCGAAAACCATTCTGGAAAATGCCAGCTCGGACGGGAAAATTCTGACGCTGCAATCTCTACAGGCAGTTTCGCAAAAGGAGATCGATACCGGCGTTACCTATCTGTCGAAAATGCAGGAAAATTATGATGTGCTGAAACAGGCACTAAACTCTTGAGGGGGCGTGAAAATCTATGGCACAACTCATTGGAAAAGATGTCACATTGGGCTATGAGGGCAATGTGGTCATCGAACACCTGAACTTCTCCGTGCAGGCGGGAGATTACCTCTATATTGTAGGAGAAAACGGCTCCGGCAAAAGCACGCTGATGAAAGCGATTCTGGGGCTGAAATCCCCTATGGCAGGAACCATTACCACCGGCGACGGATTACAGCCGGACGAGATCGGCTATCTGCCCCAGCAGACGGCAGTACAGCGGGACTTTCCCGCATCGGTGCTGGAAATCGTCCGTTCCGGCTGCCTGAATCACAGCGGCTTCCGTCCGTTTTATACCAAGCAGGAAAAACAGCTGGCACTGGACAACATGGAACGGCTGGGCATCACGCATCTGGCAAAGCGATGCTATCGGGAACTCTCCGGCGCAGCAGCAGCGGGTGCTTCTGGCACGGGCTCTGGGGGCAACTCAGAAAATGCTGGTACTGGACGAGCCTGTTACGGGGCTGGATCCCAAGGCACAGCTGGAGCTGTATGAGCTGATCGCCCAGCTGAACCGGAAAGACGGCATCACCATTCTCATGGTTTCCCACGACATGGAAGCCGCTGTAAAATACGCCTCCCACGTGCTGCATATCAGCAAAACGCCCCTGTTTTTCGGCACCAAAGAGGACTATCTCCACAGCAAGATCGGACAGGCATACACAGGAGGGACAGAAGCATGAGTATCTGGGAACAGCTGACAGGGTATCTGTCATTTTCATTTGTCCGGTACGCCCTGATCGCAGGGGTACTGATCGCTCTGTGTTCCTCCCTGCTGGGAGTTACGCTGGTGCTGAAACGGTTTTCCGTCATCGGGGACGGACTTTCTCACGTGGCATTCGGGGCACTTGCCATTGCCACGGTGCTGCGGCTCAGCAACAACATGCTGCTGGTAATGCCGGTCACGGTGGTCTGTGCAGTGATCTTGCTCTGTGCCAACCAGAATGCCAAGATCAAAGGCGATGCTGCCATTGCCATGCTGTCTGTCAGTGCATTGGCAATCGGCTATCTGATACAGAACTTGTTCTCCTCCTCCGCCAACATCTCCGGCGACGTGTGCAGCACGCTGTTTGGCTCCACGCTGATCCTGACGCTTTCGAAAAGCGATGTCTGGCTCTGCGTGGGCATGTCTGTGGTCGTCATGGCGATTTTCCTGTTGTTCTACCACAAGATTTTCGCCGTCACCTTTGACGAAACCTTTGCCGCAGCCACGGGGATCCGTGCCGGCATGTACAACCTGCTGATCGCAGTAGTCACGGCAGTCATCATTGTCCTTGCCATGAATCTGGTAGGTTCTCTGCTGACTTCCGCACTGATCGTTTTTCCGGCACTGTCCGCCATGCGGCTGTTCCGGAGTTTCCGCGGCGTGATTTTCTGTGCAGCGGTGATCTCCGTCGTCTGTGCTGTAGTGGGACTGCTGATCTCGATACTGGCTTCCACGCCGGTGGGGGCAACCATTGTCATTGCCGATCTGGTAGCATTTCTGGGCTGCTGCGGCACAGGGGCAGTGCTCCGGAGAAAATAAAAACAGCTCTAAGGCAATACCGCACAAAGAGCGTCTGGCGACTTTGCACGCCATCTGCTTGCAAATTTCTCGTCATATTTCACAAAAATGCTCGTGAATACATCAAGTATTCACTCCGCTTTTTGTTTCATCTGACGAA
>ENA-OQDW01000480-OQDW01000480.1-human-gut-metagenome-genome-assembly--contig:-NODE-480-length-16540-cov-1.772802_pt1 | contig 16540 bp, 18 predicted proteins | sample MGYA00242784_ERZ504613 | MGnify/ENA primary metagenome ERZ504613 (study PRJEB26092, sample SAMD00036330) | human gut metagenome | host: Homo sapiens | study: EMG produced TPA metagenomics assembly of... | reverse complement strand
GCACCTACATCGGCAGCTTTTGTATAGATACCGCCACCTACGCGTGCAAACAATGCCTGCGTGGAAGCGCCCATACCGAAAGTCAGCATGGTAGTGGTAATGATGCAGAGTTTATGGGTGGGAGTCATTACATCTTCCGGAATTACAGCATTCAGCAACAGATACCAGAAAGAATATAATCAAGACAAGCCAAGGCCAACCACTACCAGTCCCATCACCGCACCGCTACGGAAAGCCACGCGTAGTCCGGCATTCAGCCGATGTGCGTGCCGCATTGGCAGTGCGAGCCGATGCGTAGGTGGCCGTCTTCATACCCAAAAAGCCGGAAAGTCCGGAAAAGAATCCTCCGGTAAGGAAAGCAATCGGCACCCAGGAGTTCTGCACTCCGAAACCGTATGCCATAATGGAGAAAAGGATAACCAGCCCCAGAAATACCCACCCACAATCTTGTATTGTTGACGAAGGTAAGACATAGCACCTTTGCGCACAGCAGCGGCAATCTTAATCATCTGAGGCGTACCCTCACTCTCTTTCATCATCTGACGATGGAAATACCAGGCAAAACAAAGTGCCATAATAGAAGCGGCTGGAACCAGCCAGAATAGGATTTGGTCCATAGCATTTATTCGTATTAAAAGGTTGAACGAAAGCCTAAAAATATTGATTTGAAACGAAATAAGCAAATGAAAAAGAAAAGAAATCCAAGCAAGCATGTATTTATACTGGCGAATAAAACAACAAGCAGTACCCTTTTTTACCTATTTTTTGTATTTAATGAGAAGAATAGAGCACATATAGATATATATTACAACTTTTATAGTACCTTTGCAACAAGTAAACAAGCTAAAAACAAAGGCATTATGAAACCAATCTATTCTAACCTGACATGCAAGATGCTGGCTTTGACATTATGCAGCATTATGCTGGCATTCCTATCCATAGGATGCGAACATGACGTCTACAATCCCGATAATGGAAAAGACGATGAGAAGACTCCCAACTCTTTTGATTTTTCTACGACATCTTCCATCCAAGTAAACGTAAAGTATGATGTCCCCGAAGGCTATAAAGTACTTTTTGAAATCTATCTTGAAGACCCGTTCACGATTGACAAAGATGGCCAGATTATAAAACGCACAGACCTGGAACCGGTCATCAGACGCATGACAGACGGTAACGGTGCATATAGCGGCAAGGAAATCATCAATTCGGACCATGGGGACGAAGCATATATCTATACTTCTTATATAGGGTCCCCACCCTCTTCAAAACAGTTATTGCAGGAGATGCCATTACTGCCGACATCAAATGGGATTCCACCGATGATAATCCGCAAACACGGGCGGAGGGATGGCAGGCACCCAAAGGATACCATGTATTAGGAACATGGAGCTCCAAAGGATATCCTCATTATTTAGACACAGACAACAAAATCACAATTCCCGGTGATGTATTGACAATCATCAATACGACCTTGAAGGAAGGAGGCACATGCCCTAAGCAATACCGACAAGCCATAGATTTTGAAATCAATGATCCGGAAGGGCGCAATGCGGAAGTATCCATCCGGATAATTGGAGGAACCAGCGGTGCAGCGAGCGCCTTTGGCTATTATTGCTATAGGGCAGACGCATCTTTAAGTGAAATTAAAAAAGCCCCCAAATGCATTGTTTTTCCAAACACTCTGATGGATAATTATTATAATAAAAAGGCTTCCGGACTACAAGGCGGTGAAAGTGTAAAGCTTCATTACATAGACCCCGACGGAGTGGACCAAGGCACCGTATTTCCCAATGGAGTAAAAATCGGATGGTTCCTATTGAATGACAGCTTCTATGGCGGAAACAATAAGCCTTTCTACTCTACTACAAAGCTGAATGGGGACGGCCGTACACATACAGCTGCATTCCGCATCGATGATTTTGTCGTATTGTCCTTTGAAGATTGGACAGACCAAGACTATAATGATATACAATTCAACGTATGGTCCAACCCCATCGAAGCCATCATCAATCCGGATATTCCTGATATCAAACCTGACGGTGGCAACGAGGATAAGAAATACAGTCTGGAATACAAAGGAATCATCGCTTTCGAAGATAATTGGCCCAGAAAGGGTGACTATGACTTGAATGATGTTATTGTAAAATACCAGTCCGTATTGAACTTCAATGATGCCAATCAGGTCCTTTCTACAGAAGACACCTATGAGTTGCTTTGGTCCGGTGCCACTTTCAAAAATGGTTTCGCTTACCAACTGAATACAGAACGCAGCAATATGTCATCTGAAATATTGGAAGCCCCCACAACTTTCAACGGACAAGGACTGGATACAGACCTTTCCAAAGCTACCGTCAATGTATTTCTAAGTGCGCTCGATGTAACAGAGAGAAATACAAAAACCGCTACATATAAGATAAAGAACACCTTCAAGACTCCACTATCACACGAAACGCTTGGAATTCCCCCTTATAATCCATTCATCATGGTACATGACGAATTGAAAGAATCACGCATCGAAGTGCATTTGGTCAACTATCCTCCTACTGAAAAGGCAGACATGCTCTATTCCATACCGAAGAGGATTTGTCCTCTGTACCGACAAGCTATTATGTAGCCAATGGCAACTATCCTTTTGCCATTCATCTAAGTGGAGCCACAAACTTCAATACTCCTGAAACCCACCCGATAGACAAGAGCTTTGAACATTTTATGGATTGGGTCAATTCCAATGGAACAGATTATAAGGATTGGTACAAATAACCGATAAAAGATACTCCTTATAAAGAAAATGGCAACCATTCACAGGGTTGCCATTTCTTATATCTTCCTATGTTGTAATATAGTAGAGCGAACTTATTCCACCGTTACAGCCGTACCGCATGCCGTAACCATCAACATGCTGCCACTGCCTCCTACCGTTTCATAGTCCAAGTCTACACCAATCACGGCATTGGCACCCATAGCACGGGCATGTTCTTGCATCTCGCGCAAGGCTATATCTTTAGCTTCGCGCAGCACTTCTTCATAAGAGCCACTTCGCCCACCCACCACGTCGCGGATGCTGGCAAAGAAATCGCGGAATACATTGGCACCGATAATCGTTTCACCGGAAACGATGCCATAATAGCGGGTGATACGTCCACCCTCAATAGTCGGGGTTGTTGTTACTAACATAATTCATTTTTTTAGTTGTTGACATATTAGACGCAAGGAATGAAAGAAAGGTTGCAAAGCTTTGCTTTGGTCAGAACATCCGGCTGACACGAACTATACCTGCCACCAGCACATCTATCTCCTCCCGGGTATTGTAAAGCCCGAAAGATGCACGCACTGTTCCTTCGATGCCAAGACGCTGCATCAATGGTTGGGCACAGTGATGTCCCGTGCGTACGGCAATGCCAAGACGGTCGAGCAATGTACCCATATCAAAATGATGGATATCACCTACCAGAAACGATATGACACTACCTTGTCTTCTGCCTCGCCGAAGATACGCATACCGGGAATCTCTTTCAGCCGTTGCATGGCATACTGGGTCAATTCGTGTTCATAGGCGGCAATCTTGTCCATCCCAACCAGCGAAACGTAGTCCAAAGCTTTGGCAAGTCCGGTAGTACCGATATAATCCGGCGTACCGGCTTCAAACTTGAAGGGCAATTCATTGAAGGTAGTCTTTTCAAAAGATACATGCTGAATCATCTCTCCACCGCCCTGATAGGGAGGTATCCTATCCAGCCACTCCTCTTTACCATAAAGCACCCCTACCCCCGTAGGACCATACACCTTGTGCGCGGAGAAAACGAAGAAATCGGCATCCAGATCCTGCACATCTACCGGCATGTGGGGAATGGACTGGGCACCGTCCACAAGCACCGGAACACCCTGCTCATGGGCAAAAGCAATCATCTCCTTGACGGGATTGACCGTACCCAGCACATTGGAAACATGCGCCACACTGACAATCCTGGTACGTTCGGAGAACAACTGCCTATATTCGTCCAATAAGAGTTCGCCCTTGTCATTCATCGGAATCACCTTGATGGTAATTCCACGCTTGGCGGCAAGCAGCTGCCAGGGAACAATGTTGCTATGGTGTTCCATCACAGAAAGAATCACCTCATCCCCCTCCTGCATAAATTCCTCACCGAAGCTGGAGACAAGCAGGTTGATACTCTCCGTCGTACCACGGGTGAAGACAATCTCATTCGTGCTGCGGGCATTGATGAAACGTCTCACCGTCTCACGCGAGGCCTCGTGCAGCTCTGTAGCCTGCTGCGACAGGAAGTGCACTCCGCGATGCACATTGGCATTCACCGAATAATATTCGTCCGTAATGGCATTTACTACCTGGCGAGGTTTCTGCGTAGTCGCGCCGTTGTCCAGATAGACCAACGGCTTGCCATATACCTCACGGGAAAGGATAGGGAAATCAGCTCGAAGCCTCTCCCCCAGCCCCTCTCCCATAGGAGGGGAGCCAAGATACTACTCTTATTTATATCGTTGTTCATAATGAATCGAAATTATAAGCTATCACTTGCAGATGGCGCACCCCTGGCATTTGTTCAGTTCCCCCCGGAAACGCTTCTCTACCAGCAGATGCAGACGGTCTTTCAAAGCATCCAAACGGATGGTGTCGATAACTTCGTTGACAAAAGCGAACATCAGCAGCAGGCGCGCCTCGCGCACCGGGATACCACGCTGCCGCATATAGAAGAGAGCGCTTTCATCGAGCTGCCCCACCGTAGCGCCGTGACTGCACTTCACGTCATCTGCATAAATCTCCAGCTGAGGCTGGGTGTACATATGTGCATCTCGGGTGGCACAAAGATTGCGGTTGGTCTGTTGCGAACTGGTGTGCTGTGCGTCAGGGCGCACTAAAACCAGACCGGCAAAGGCACCTACAGCCTGCTCGTCAAGGACATACTTATAAAGCTCATTGCTGGTACAGTTGGGCACGGCATGGTCGATTGTCGTATGATTGTCCACATGCTGATTCTTGTCTGCAATGGCCATACCGCACAGATTCAGCTCCGCATGTTCACCGGCAAGCGTCACACGGGTTGTATTCCGTGTAGTTCCGTTGTGCAAGGTCATACCATTCAGCAATACATTACTATTGGCTTCCTGCCTTACATACATATTGCTGATACGTACCGTACTGGTGTGTGTCTCTTCGAGTTCATAAAAATCGAAAATGGCATTCTCACCGGCAAAGATTTCTATCACCTGCGTTGCCAGGAAGTTCACGCCGTCCATCGCATGGTCACACACCAACAAGCGGGCTTGTGCACCCTCCTCCAGAATAATCAGCACACGGCGGTTCACCATAAAATTGACGTCACCACGCAGGATATTCACCAGCTGAATAGGTTTCTCTACCACCACGTTCTTAGGAACATAAAACAGAACGCCGTCTTGTGCAAAAGCGGTGTTGAACGCCGTCACCCCATCCTCTGCCGTATCAGCCAACTTGCCATAATATTTCTTCACCAAATCGGGATGTTTCTCGGCCACCTCCTTCAGGCTGCCGAAGATAACCCCTTCAGGCAGATGGGACTTAGGCAAAGCCTGCCATAAAAAGCATCGTTCACCACAAAATAAAGAGCAGTGCTCATATTGGGAACATCGCACTTGAACACTTCATAAGGATTCACCGGAATTTCCAACCGGTTCAAGTTCAAGCCATAATCCGGCTCAAAGAACTTGCTGATATCCGTATATTTGTATTTCTCCTCCTTACGGGTGGGAAAGCCCAAGCGCTCAAAGTCAGCAAAAGCAGCGGCACGCGGCGCATTCAGCACCTCGGCACTATGCCGGCATATCATCGCCTCCGTTTGGGAGAAAAGGTCTATGTATTGTTGCTCTACACTCATGTTTTCAGATTATGAGTTTATAATTCACCTGCTTCTTTCCTTATCCAATCGAAGCCACGTGTTTCAATCTCCTTCGCCAATTCCGGTCCACCGGTCTTTACGATACGTCCACCCAGCAGTACATGTACCGTATCGGGTTTGATATAGTCCAACAACCGCTGGTAGTGGGTAATGACCATAGCACTGGTTTCCGCAGTCTTGAGTTTGTTGAAACCGTCGGCCACAATACGCAAAGCATCCACATCCAATCCGGAATCCGTCTCGTCCAAAATAGCAAAAGTCGGTTCCAACATCGCCATCTGGAATATCTCGTTACGCTTCTTTTCACCGCCGCTGAAACCTTCGTTCACGCTACGGTTGGCCAGCTTGTTGTCCAACTCCACAATGGCACGCTTCTCGCGCATCAGCTTCAGGAACTCACTGGCCGACAAAGCAGGCAGATGGCGGTACTTGCGTTGCTCATTCACAGCCGCACGCATGAAGTTCACCATCGACACGCCCGGAATCTCTACCGGAGCCTGGAAAGAAAGAAAGATTCCTTCATGTGCACGGTCCTCAGGACTCATGGCAAGCAAGTCCTTGCATTAAAGGTAATTGAGCCGCGCGTCACTTCGTAAGCAGGATGGCCAACCAACACATTACTCAACGTACTTTTACCAGCACCGTTCTGTCCCATCAGTGCATGTACTTCTCCATCACGTATGGTCAAGTTGATGCCTTTCAATATTTCTTTGCCATTGATGCTGGCATGCAGGTCTTTTATCTCTAACATCTTTATATTTACTATTTGACTATTTACAATTTACTATTTATAAATCACCCCACGCTTCCTTCCAGCGAAATGGCAAGCAATTTCTGCGCTTCTACGGCAAACTCCATCGGAAGTTTATTCAAAACCTCTTTGGCATAACCGTTCACAATCAGCCCCACGGCATCTTCCGTAGAAATACCGCGCTGATTGCAGTAGAATATCTGGTCCTCACTGATTTTGCTGGTAGTGCCTCATGCTCCACGATGGCCGTTTCATTGTGAATATCCATGTAGGGGAAAGTATGCGCGCCGCATTTGTCACCAAGTAGCAAGGAGTCGCACTGGCTGTAATTACGAGCATTGTCCGCTTTCTGTGCCACGCGCACCAAGCCGCGGTAAGAGTTTTCGCTCTTTCCGGCAGAAATGCCTTTGCTCACAATGGTGCTCCGGGTATTCTTGCCAGATGAATCATCTTTGTTCCCGTGTCTGCCTGCTGATGGTTATTGGTTACTGCCACACTATAGAACTCCGCTGTCGAATTGTCGCCGGAAAGGATGCAAGACGGATACTTCCAGGTAATGGCCGAACCTGTTTCCACTTGTGTCCAAGACAGTTTACTGTCCACCCCTTTACAATGGCCACGCTTCGTCACAAAGTTATAGACACCACCCCGGCCCTCGGCATCACCGGATACCAGTTCTGCACGGTGCTGTATTTCACTTCTGCACGGTCGTGCACCACAATTTCCACAATGGCCGCGTGCAACTGGTTCTCGTCACGCATCGGAGCCGTACACCCTTCCAGATAAGAAACGTACGAATCATCATCCGCCACAATCAAGGTTCTTTCGAACTGCCCCGTATTGCGGGCATTGATGCGGAAATAGGTGGACAACTCCATCGGACAACGTACCCCCTTCGGGATATAGACAAAAGAACCGTCGGAGAACACCGCCGAGTTCAGTGCCGCAAAGAAGTTGTCACGATAAGGCACCACCGAACCGAGATATTTCTGTACCAAGTCGGGATGCTCGCGTACAGCCTCGCTGAACGAGCAGAAGATGATTCCTTTCTCCATCAGCGTCTCCTTGAAGGTAGTCTTTACAGACACCGAGTCCATAACGGCATCCACAGCCATACCGCTTAACGCCATCTGCTCTTCCAGCGGAATGCCCAGCTTATTGAAAGTCTTTATCAACTCAGGGTCTACCTCATCCATGCTTTTCGGTCCTTCCTTCTTCTTCGTAGGGTCGGCATAGTAGGATATGGCCTGATAATCTATTTCGGGAATGCGGAGATGTGCCCATGTAGGCATCTCCAATGTCAGCCAGTGGCGATATGCTTCAGGCGGAACTCCAGCAACCATTCCGGTTCTCCCTTCTTCTCAGAGATAAGCCGCACTACATCTTCATTCAGCCCGCGCTCAATGATGTCTGTATGCACGTCGGTCGTGAAACCGTACTTATACTTCTCCTGAGTGAGTTCCTTTACATATTTATTGGGTTCTTCTTGTTGCATCACTTCTATAATTACAAATTATGAATTACAAAATCACGGTTCACGGTATCAGTCAAAGTCTCCGTTTACAATCTGCTCCGTAACCGCCTTTGCTGCGGGAAAGAATATCCCGGCAAACTCTTCCATAGGATAATATAACACTGATTCTTTCTTTTTTGTTTTGCTAATCAGCGTATTGTCTCCGTCTATAAATTCGATGACACCAATCAGCAGGCTCGTCAGCAGGAGGTACTTCAAAGCCCCTAGACCAGCCCCCAACCAATGATTGAGCCAGCCCAGCGAGACGGCCTCCATTGCCCGGGTCAGCAGAGAAGCCACCAGGGAGAAGAGCAAAGGAACAGCCAGCCAGATGAGGACAAATGCCAGTACTTGCGCCACTGTCATAGAGTCTGTCAACGTGGGGCACAGCTTCACTGCCAACGAGGCATACAAAGCCTTTGCCGCCAGCAGACCGACAATCAGCCCCAGCAAAGAGGCCAATTGCTTCACAAAACCTTTCATGAAGCCAATGATTGCGCCCAAGCCGAAAGCAGCCAATATGATGATATCTATAATTGCCATAGATTAATGTGATAATGTGGTAATGTGCCAATATGCTAATGAGCAAATGGCTGATATGCAAAATGTGCCAATTGCCCTGCGGCATTTTCTGTACGCGCAGCCAATTGGCACATTAGCATATTTGCACATTATTCAATTATAATGTTTGCTTCACTTCTATTTCTTCGTAAGATTCGATAATATCGCCCACCTTGATATCGTTGCAGTTTGTCAGGCTGATACCGCACTCGAAGTTGGTACCTACCTCTTTCACGTCGTCCTTGAAGCGCTTCAGGGCATTGATGGCACCCGTAAAGATTACGATACCGTCGCGTATCAAGCGGGCCTTGTCGCTGCGTTTCACCTTTCCGGTCTTGACCATGGCACCTGCCACCAGTCCCACCTTCGTGATGTTGAACACTTCGCGCACCTCGATGGTTGCCGTTATCTGCTCCTTCAATGTCGGTGCCAGCATACCTTCCATGCAGCCTTCACCTCTTCGATGGCATCGTAGATGACGGAGTACTTGCGGATATCCACACCCTCCTGCTCTGCCATCTTGGCGGCAGCACCCGAGGACGTACCTGGAAACCGACGATAATCGCATCCGAAGCGGCAGCCAGCGAGACATCCGATTCGGAAATCTGACCGACACCCTTGTGGATTACGTTTACCTGCACCTGCTCCGTAGACAGCTTGATTAAAGAGTCGCTCAACGCTTCCACAGAACCGTCCACGTCACCCTTCACAATCACGTTCAGCTCATGGAAGTCACCCAGCGCCAGACGGCGGCCCACTTCGTCGAGCGTCAGCATCTTCTGCGTACGCAGACCTTGTTCACGCTGCAACTGTTCGCGTTTGTTGGCAATCTCGCGTGCTTCCTGCTCCGTTTCGATTACGTGGAACGTGTCGCCAGCAGCAGGTGCACCGTTCAAGCCCAATATCAGGGCAGGTGTAGAAGGACCAGCCTCCTGCATGCGTTGGTTACGCTCATTGAACATAGCCTTCACCTTACCGTAGCTGGTACCCGCCAGCACGATGTCGCCCATTTTCAAGGTACCGTTGGAAACGAGTACCGTAGCCACATAGCCACGACCCTTATCCAATGAGGACTCGATAATGGAACCGGTAGCACGGCGGTTCGGGTTTGCTTTCAGCTCCAGCATTTCTGCTTCGAGCAGCACTTTCTCCATCAACTCGGGTACACCGATACCCTTTTTGGCAGAGATATCTTGCGACTGATACTTACCGCCCCACTCTTCCACCAAGAAGTTCATGCAGCCAGCTCTTCCTTAATCTTGTCGGGATTGGCAGTCGGTTTATCAATCTTATTGATTGCAAATACAATAGGAACACCCGCAGCCATGGCATGGTTGATGGCTTCCTTTGTCTGCGGCATCACGTTGTCGTCAGCAGCCACAATGATGATGGCAATATCCGTAGCTTTGGCACCACGGGCACGCATGGCGGTAAACGCCTCGTGGCCCGGAGTATCGAGGAATGTAATCTTACGTCCGTCGTCCAGCGACACGTGGTAGGCACCAATGTGCTGTGTGATACCACCCGCTTCACCGGCAATCACATTCGCCTTACGGATATAGTCGAGCAATGAAGTCTTACCGTGGTCTACGTGACCCATCACCGTTACAATCGGAGCGCGAGGTTCCAAATCTTCCTCATCATCCTCTTCCTCTACGATGGCCTGCGCCACTTCTGCACTTACATATTCTGTCTTGAAGCCGAATTCCTCAGCCACCAGGTTGATGGTCTCGGCATCCAGACGCTGGTTGATGGATACCATCATACCAATGCTCATACAAGTGGCGATGACCTGAGTAACAGAAACATCCATCATGCTTGCCAACTCGTTGGCCGTCACGAATTCCGTAATCTTCAGTACCTTGCTTTCTGCCATTTCCATGTCTTCCAATTCCTGCATACGGCTGGAAGCCATGTCACGTTTCTCCTTACGATACTTGGCACCTTTGTTCTTTCCTTTGGAAGTGAGGCGTGCCAAAGTTTCCTTTACCTGCTTTGCTACATCTTCCTCGCTAACCTCCTGCTTGATGACCGGCTTCTTGAAGCGGTCCTTATTGCGGTTGCGGTTATTATTGGCATTGTTTCCACCAGGCTGGTTTCCACCTTGCGGGCGGGCCCCCTGACCTTGCTGGGCACCTGCGTGTCCACGATCGTTGCCACCACGCTGGAAGTTGGAAGCATTGTTGATGTCCACTTTCTCCTTATTGATACGGACACGTTTCTTCTTGCCGTTGGCATCGCCGGCAGCGGTATCCTTCAACTTGCTGTCATCACGGCGGATTTCCTTGATGATAGCTTCCTTCATCTGCTTCTTCTGATCCTGACGAATCTTTTCCTTCTCTTCACGCTCCTTGCGTTTCTCCTCTTTCGATTTCTTCTTCGGGCGTGTGGATTGGTTCAAGGCCGCCAAGTCTATCTGTCCGATAACATTAATCTTCGAAACAAACTCAGGCTGATGTATCTTGAAGATTTCTTCTCCTTCTTCTTTCCCCTCTTTTTCAACCGGTGCTTCTTCAGCTGCCGGTGCGGGAGCAGGCGCTTCTATCATTTCTTCCTTTTTAGATTCTTGTTGAGCCTCTACAACCGGAGCAGGCTCTTCCTTGACAACGGGTTGTGGCTGCGGTTCCGAAACGGGCTGCGGCTCGGGCTCAGATGCCGGCTGTACCTCCGGTTGCGGCTGTGGTTCCGGTTGGGGAGCAGGAGCAGGTTCCGGTTTCGGCGTTTCTACAACTGCCGGTTCCTCCACCTTCTTCTCCTCTACCGCTTTTTCCGCTTCTTTCTCTTTTTCCTGAGCAGGAGCAGGTCTACGGTTCAGTTTGTCCAAATCAATCTTGCCTACCGGCTTGAACTTCGGACGTGCGTCTTCCGGAACAACCGTCTTAATCTCTTCGGGCTTCGCTTTCTCCTGCGTTTCCCTATAGCCGTCAATAGACACGGACGCCTTGTTGCGGTCCTTGCTCTGACGTTCCTGGCTGAAACGCTCCGACTTTATCTTAAGGTCCTTATCTGTACTAAACTCCTTTTTGAGCAGTTCGAACTGTTCATCCGTAATTTTTGTGTTCGGATTTGCCTCAACGGTAAATCCCTTCTTTTGCAGGAACTCGACAGCCGTCGTAATCCCTACATTTAAATCTCTTGTTACTTTGTTTAACCTTATCGTCATCAATTTTTTCTATTTACGATTTAACCATTTACGATTTACGATTGATAATACTCGGAGCGGAACGACTTACATTTACAATCAAACTCTAATCGTAAATCGTAAATCGTAAAATCGTAAATCATTCATTCTCCTCTTCAAACTCCTGTTTCAAAATGCGCAATACCTCGTCCACCGTCTCTTCTTCGAGGTCCGTCTTCTCAATCAACATCTCACGGGGAGCGTTCAACACAGCCTTAGCCGTATCGATACCGATAGCCTTGATGGCATCGATAACCCAACCGTCTATTTCATCACGGAATTCGTCCAAGTAGATGTCTTCATCCTCTATGGCCTCATCCAACTCGCGGAACACGTCGATGGTGTACTCAGTCAACATACTGGCAAGCTTGATATTCAAACCTCCTTTACCGATAGCCAGCGACACCTCTTCGGGTTTCAAGAACACTTCAGCCTTGCGTTCTTCCTCGTTCAAGCGGATGGAAGAAATCTTGGCAGGGCTCAAGGCACGCTGTATAAACAACTGGATATTGGACGTATAGTTGATAACGTCGATATTCTCGTTGCGAAGCTCGCGGACAATACCATGAATACGGCTACCCTTCACACCCACGCAAGCACCTACCGGATCGATACGGTCATCGTAGCTCTCAACGGCAATCTTGGCACGCTCGCCGGGGATGCGGGCAATCTTCTTGATGGTAATCAGTCCGTCATTGATTTCGGGTACTTCCATTTCGAACAGACGTTGCAGGAAGACGGGCGACGTACGGCTTAGGATAATCTTCGGATTATTATTCTTGTTGTCCACACGTGCCACTACGGCGCGGGCGGTCTCGCCCTTGCGGTAGAAGTCACTCGGTATCTGTTCGGTCTTGGGCAGCAACAGTTCGTTGCCTTCATCATCGAGCAGCAGCATCTCTTTCTTCCAAATCTGGTAGACTTCCGCATTGATGATGGTACCCACTTTATCAATGTATTTGTTGTAAATACTATCTTTCTCCAGTTCCAATATCTTGGAGGCCAGTGTCTGGCGCAAGTTCAAGATGGCACGGCGACCGAAGTTCGCGAAGATAACTTCATCCGTCACTTCCTCGCCCACTTCATAAGAAGCATCAATCTTTTGTGCTTCGGACAATGCAATCTGCAGGTTCGGGTTTTCCAAATCCTCGTCTGCCACTACCTCACGGTTACGCCATATTTCGAAGTCACCCTTGTCCGGGTTTACAATTACGTCGTAATTCTCATCGGTACCGAACATTTTCGCAATCACACTACGGAACGACTCCTCGAGTACGCTTACCATCGTGGTTCTGTCGATATTCTTCAGTTCCTTAAATTCCGAAAATGTATCTATCAAGCTGACAGTTTCTACTTTTTTGGCCATAGTCTTATTTAAAACTGATTAAGTATTTAGTGTATTTTATCTCTTCATACGTAAAGGTCAAGTCCTCGTCCACCAGCTTGGGACGCTTGGCACCTTCCTCTTTCACTTTCTTCTGAATGGTCACGACGAAATGCTGTTCGTCGGCTTCCTTCAACACGCCGCTGAGCTTGCGGCCGTCCTTTGCCAGCACTTCCACTTCCTTGCCGATGTGGTTAATGTACTGCTGCAGTACCTTGAAGGGCTGTCCGATGCCGGCCGAACCGACTTCCAACTCATAATCCTCATCCTCACGGTTCAACTTGGACTCGATGTAGCGGCTCAGCTCTACGCAGTCCTCAATCCAAACACCTTCTTTGTGGTCTATTTCCACCAAAATCTTGTCATCCGGGCTGATTGTCACCTCCACAAGGAAGTAGTCCTTTCCTGCCAGCCACTCGTCAACAATCTGACAAACAGTTTTCTTTTCTATCATAGATTAACCATTAGGAACAAAAAAGAGGAGCTTAATCGCCCCTCCACCTTTCATCCGTTTTCGGTTGCAAAGATATAAATAATCTGTTCGACTACAAAATATTAGAGAAAAAAAGATTGATTTAACGGTTCAAACGGGAATTATATTACAAACACACCCTTTCAACACTTCAAGATAAGGGGTAAAACATATAATCTTATGAGACAGAAGCTTATACTTTATGAAATGAATTATCACGTTCCATACTGCATGAGATGCACATGTCAAGCACAACGAGATGTGCATCTCGGACAACATGAGATGTACATCTCAAGCATACAATCTCTATTGTTTCAGGAAAAGAAGTAAGGAGATACAAACGGAAAGAAGATACTGTTGAAAGACAACGCGGAAAAATAAAAGGCCGATAGCTTGTTTCATGCTATCGGCCCTTTTACTATGGTTCTAAAGGTCTAAAAGACCTTGTCGTATCACTTATTCGGAGTCTCCCACTTCTTGGTATCCGTACAAACCACGTTCACCGTTTGGTCACCCGTCTGGATGCGGAAGTCACCTTTCTCCAAAATCCACTTGCCATCATAGCCTACGAAAGCAAGGTCGGAGCCTTTCAGTTTCAGAGTCACGGTCTTTGTCTCGCCCGGTTTCAGTTCCACTTTCTCGAAAGCGCGAAGACGGCGGGTATCGGGAGTAAGGGAGGCAACGAGGTCACTGCTGAAGAGCAACACGCTCTCCTTGCCGACACGGTCACCGGTATTCTTCACATCAACGGTGAAAGTAAGCACATCATCAGCGGTAAAGTCCGACTTATCCACCTTGAGGTTGCTGTACGCAAAGGTGGTATAGCTCAAACCGTAGCCGAACGCCCACTGTACGGACACCTGCGCGTCGTAGTTATAAGCGCCTTCCATCTGCTTGCCGATGTGTTCGCACGGTTTGTAGTCGTACGTAATCAGAGAGTTGATTTCCTTCGGATAAGTGAAAGGCATCTTTCCGCTGAAGTTGGCGTCACCGGCAATGAGGTTTGCCAACGCATCACCGCCGTAGTTGCCCGGAAGCATAGTATTGACAACAGCCTTAGCCAAAGGCTCGATGTCAGCAATCAGGCGAGGACGACCTTCGTTCAACACCAGAATGATGGGCTTCCCGGTCTTGGCAAGAGCCTTCACCAAATCGAGCTGGTTCTGGGAGAGGAAGAGGTTCGTCAGGTTACCCGGAGTCTCGCAGTAAGAGTTCTCACCGATGCAGGCAACGATGTAGTCGGCACCGGCAGCGGCAGCTACAGCTTTCTCTATCTCCGGAGTGTTTTCTTCCCACCAGTTGCCACCTTGCTTATAAGTGACACCGGCTTCGTAAATGATATTGTCCGCACCGAATTTATTGGTGAAGGCTTCAAGAATCGTATTGTATTGGCTTGCATGCTCGTCGGCCTTGTCGCCCTGCCATGAATAGGACCAGCCACCGTTGAGGCAACGCATGGAATTGGCATTCGGACCGGTAACCAGCAGTTTCTTGCCTTTTGCCAACGGCAATATACCGTCTGTATTCTTCAGGAGTACCAAAGACTCTTCGGCAGCCTGCAATGCAGCAGCGGCATGTTCCGCACTACCGAACAACGGGAAGTCTTTCAAGTCATAATAGGGCTTTTCAAATAGGTTGAGACGGTACTTCAAACGCAGCACACGACGTACAGCATCGTCTATACGGCTCATGGAAACTTCACCTTCTTCCACCAGCTCCTTCAAGAGTGTACAGAACTTCCAGTCGTACGGTCCATAGACATGTCGATACCGGCATTGATGGCGAGCTTGATGGCTTCCTTCTTGTCCTTGGCAATGTGGTCGCGGCTATAAAGGTTGTTGATGTCCGCCCAGTCGGTCACGATCATACCGTCCCAGTTGAGGTCTTCTTTCAGCCACTTGGTCAGCAGCTCATAGTTGGCATGGAAAGGCAGGCCGTTGTTCATGGCGGAGTTCACCATCACGGAGAGGGCACCTGCCTTCACCATTTCCAGATAAGGAGCAAAATGCTTCTCACGCATATCCTGCTCGGTGATGGAAGACGGCGTACGGTCCTTACCGGAAACGGGGACACCATAACCCATATAATGCTTCATACAAGCGGCAACGTTGTTCCCGCCAATCAGGTTGGGGTTCTCTCCCTGGAAACCGATAACGGCTTCACGTCCCATTTCGGCATTGACGTAGGCGTCTTCACCATAGTTTTCCCACATACGCGGCCAGCGCGGGTCACGCCCGAGGTCGGTCACCGGGGCATACGTCCAGGGAATGCTTCCCGCCTTTGTTTCATAAGCGGAGATGCGTGCACCTTCACGTGTCAGTTCACGGTTGAAGGTAGCTCCCATATTGACGCCTTGCGGGAAGAAAGTACCACCCAGCGTATAGGTAGTTCCGTGTATCTGGTCTACACCGTACACACAAGGAATACCCATCACCTCCATGGATTTCTCCTGAATGCGTTTGATGATTTCCTGCCACTTCTCCACGCTCTGTGCCACACCGTTGGGCACGTTCAAGATGGAGCCTACTTTGTATTTTCCGATGACAGAGTCGAGCATCGCTTCATCCAACTGGAAGCCCTTGGCATTCTCAATGCCTTGGATACGCATATAGAGCTTCATCATCACATCCTGCGAAGGCATCTCCTTGCCCAGCTTGAATTCCTTTTCAAGCTTGTATCTCTTGATGATTTTTTGCAGGTCCTTCACCGTGATGTTCTTCGGGTCGAGGCCGGCAAAGGGATTGGCGCGTTTCTGCAGGAGGTCGATAGTGAGTTCGCACA